>Ga0307476_10000334_pt1 | contig 39754 bp, 31 predicted proteins | sample atmos_gasesECM2C_2_FD_203314 | JGI IMG/M metagenome (GOLD analysis project Ga0307476, IMG submission 203314) | Hardwood forest soil microbial communities from Morgan-Monroe State Forest, Indiana, United States - atmos_gasesECM2C_05 | ecosystem: Environmental > Terrestrial > Soil > Temperate... | reverse complement strand
AAGGCGGGCGCTATCGGGCGCTGAGCGATGAGGACGTGCTCAAGATCCATCGCACGGCGCTGCGGCTGCTCGAGGAAGTGGGTCTTGCCGATGCGCCGCCGTCCGGTGTCGAGTATCTGACGCGCGCCGGCTGCCGCCTGAGCGAACACGGACGGCTGCTCTTTCCGGCTGCGCTGGTGGAGGACACGGTAGCGCGCGCCGCGCGCCACTTCGTGCTCCATGGGCAGGAGCGCCGGCACGACATGGAGCCCTGGGGGAAGAAGGTTTATTTCGGCACCGCGGGGGCTGCCGTCAACATGGTCGACGCGCGCACTGGCGCGTACCGCGAATCGAAGATCCGCGACCTGTACGACATCGGCCGCATCGTCGACGTCATGGAGCACATCCACTTCTTCCAGCGTACGGTCGTGCCGCGTGACATTCCCGATCCGTACGAGATGGATTTCAACACCTGCTACGCCTCGGTTTCCGCAACCACCAAGCATGTCGGCTCGAGCTGGGTGCATCCGATGCACGTCCAGCAATCGCTCGAGATGCTGCACGAGATCGCGGGAGGAGAGGCGAAGTGGCGCGAGCGGCCGTTCGTCAGCCAGTCGAACTGCTTCGTCGTGCCGCCGATGAAGTTTGCGACCGATGCCTGCCGCTGCCTCGAAGTGGCCGCCCTCGGCGGCATGCCGGTGCTGTTGCTGTCCGCCGGCCAGGCCGGTGCGACTGCGCCGGCCGCGATCGCCGGTGCGCTCGCGCAGGAGGTTGCGGAGGTGCTGGCGGGACTGGTCTATGTGAATGCCGTGAAGCCGGGTGCGCCGGCGATCTTTGGCACCTGGTGCTTCGTGTCTGACCTGCGTACCGGTGCGATGTCGGGCGGCAGCCCGGAGCAGGCGCTGTTGTCGGCGGCCGCCGCGCAGATGGCACACTACTATGACCTGACCGGTGGCACCGCCTCCGGCATGACCGACTCGAAGCTTCCCGATGCGCAGTCCGGGGCAGAGAAGGCGTACTGCCATGCGCTCGTCGGCAATGCCGGGGCCAATCTGATCTACGAGTCAGCCGGAATGCATGCGAGCCTGCTCGGCTACTCCTTCGAGAGCGTCATTATCGACAACGACATCATCGGCGCGACCCAGCGCACGATACGCGGCATCGACGTCGACGATGCGAACCTGTCGTTCGAGACGATACGGCAGGTCTGCCTGGAGGGTCCGGGCCATTTCCTCGGCTCGGATCAAACATTGCGCCTGATGCAATCGGCTTACCTCTATCCCGTAATCGGCGATCGCAAGAGCCCCAACGAGTGGACCGAGCAGGGCGCTCTCGACATCACTGCGCGCGCGGAAAAGAAGGTGCGCGAGATCCTCTCGACGCATTTCCCCGCGCACATCGGCGATTCTGTCGATGCACGCATTCGCGACCGCTTCCCGGTGAAGCTGCCCCGCGATGCGATGCTCCCCGCGGCGACGTGAAGCGGCGGCGGTCGAGGCACTGAGCGAGGCGGCAGAGAGCGCACCCGGTGCAGAGCATTCCGTCCTCGGCCGATGTCGTCATCATCGGCGGCGGCATCGTGGGGTGCAGTGTCGCGTATCACCTGGCCCGTCGCGGCTGCCGGGGTGTACTGCTGCTCGAGCGGCGACAGATCACCTGCGGGACGACGTGGCATGCCGCGGGCCTGGTCGGTCAGCTGCGCGCGACTCACAACCTCACTCGTCTGGCGCAGTACACCACGGAGCTCTACGAGGGGCTCGAGCGCGAGACTGGGCAGGCGACCGGTTTCATGCAGACGGGGTCGATTGCCGTTGCGGCGAATGAGGCGCGCTTCGAAGAGCTGAGGCGCGGCGCCTCCATGGCGCGCTCCTTCGGACTGGAAGTGCGGGTCCTCTCGCCCGGTGAGGCCCGCGAGCGCTGGCCGCTGCTCGCCGCCGACGATCTGGTCGGCGCGGTCTTTCTGCCCAAGGACGGGCGCACGAACCCGGTGGACACTACGCAGGCCCTGGCCAAGGGAGCGCGTCGCGCCGGCGTCACGATCCTCGAGAACGTCCGGGTTACCGGGATCCGCACGGCGTCCGGGCGGGTGACCGCCGTCGAGACCGGGCAGGGCGAGGTGCGCACCGCGAAAGTCGTCAATTGCGCCGGCATGTGGGCGCGCGAGGTTGGCGGCTGGGCGAACGTGAGCGTTCCGCTGCACGCGGCCGAGCACTTCTACATCGTGACGCAGCCCCTCGCCGGCCTCACACCGGGATTGCCGGTGCTGCGCGACGCCGATGCCTGCTCTTACTTCAAGGAGGATGCCGGCAAGCTGCTGGTGGGATGGTTCGAGCCCCAGGCGAAACCGTGGGGCAGTGAAGGCATTCCCGAGGGTTTCGCTTTCGATCAGCTGCCCGCCGACCTTGCTCATATCGAGCCGCTATTCGCGAGCGCGATGCATCGCGTGCCAGTCCTCGAGTCGGCCGGCGTGCAGGTGTTCTTCAACGGCCCGGAGAGCTTCACGCCCGATGACCGTTACCTGCTCGGCGAGTCCCCCGAGACGCGGGGGCTCTATGTCGCGGCTGGCTTCAACTCCATCGGCATCCAGTCGGCGGGCGGTGCCGGCAAGGTGCTCGCGGACTGGATCGTCGATGGGCATCCGCCATTCGATCTCTGGGACGTCGACATTCGCCGCTGCATGCCCTTCCAGCGCAACAGGCGCTATTTGCACGACCGCACCGTCGAGTCGCTCGGACTTCTCTACGCGATGCACTGGCCGTTCCGACAGGCCGTGACCGCGCGCGGCGTGCGCAAGTCCGCGCTCCACGATCGCCTGGCCGCCGCCGGCGCCTGTTTCGGGGAGGTGGCGGGCTTCGAGCGCGCCAACTGGTTCGCCCCGAAGGGCACCGAGCCCCGTTACGAGTACAGCTACGGCCGGCAGAACTGGTTCGACGCCTCGGCGGCCGAGCACCGCGCCGTGCGCGAGCGAGTGGGGCTCTTCGATCAGTCCTCATTCGCCAAATTCATCGTCAGGGGTGCGGACGCCGCGAGCGCTCTCAACCGCATCTGCGCCAACGACGTCGATGTGCCGGTGGGCCGAGTCGTCTATACACAATGGCTCAACGAGCGCGGTGGGATCGAAGCCGATCTCACCGTCACACGCGAGGCCGAGGATGCTTACCTCATCGTGACGGCGTGCGCCTCGCAGACACGCGACTTCGCCTGGCTGAGCCGTCACCTCCCCGAGGGAGCACGCGCGGCAGCGGTAGACGTCTCCTCGGCGTACGCCGTGCTCGGCCTCATGGGGCCACGCAGCCGCGAGCTGCTCGCGACACTCACCGACGCCGACCTGTCGACGCGCGCCTTTCCGTTCGGCACCTCGCAGGTCATCGACCTTGGTTATGCGCGTGTGCGCGCGAGCCGCATCACGTACGTCGGCGAGCTCGGCTACGAGCTGTATATTCCCACCGAGTTCGCGCAATCGGTGTACGACGTGATCGTACGCGCCGGCGGCGACTTCGGACTGACGCTCGCGGGATATCACGCGATGAACAGCCTGCGCATGGAAAAGGCTTACCGCCACTGGGGTCACGACATCGGCGATGAGGACACGCCGCTCGAGGCGGGCCTGCAGTTCGCGCTCGCCTGGAAAAAGGCAGGCGGCTTCATCGGGCGGGAAGCGCTCGTCGAGCAGCGCGAGCGGGGCGTGCAGCGCTTACTGGTCGCGCTGGCACTCGAAAGATCCGACCGGCTTCTCTATCACAATGAGCCGATCTGGCGAGATGGCGTGCTCGTCGGCCGCATCACCTCGGGCATGTTTGGCCATACCGTGGGTGCATCGCTCGGACTCGGTTACGTCAGCAACCGCGACGGATCTGACATCGACAGCACCTCCGCCGGCGGCAGCACCTGCGCTCGCGGCGGCGCATCGCTCGCTGCCGCATGGATCGCGCAGGGGACCTACGAAGTGGAAGTCGCCGCCGAGCGGGTGCCAGCGCGCGCTTCGCTGCGCCCCTTCTACGATCCCGCGAGTGAACGGGTGAAGGGCTGAATGCCGTGAAGTCTCAGGCGCGAGTCGTCGTCATCGGCGGCGGGGCGGTGGGATGCAGCGCGCTCTACCACCTCGCCCGACTCGGCTGGACCGATGCGGTGCTGCTCGAGCGCGATGAGCTGACCGCCGGCTCCACCTGGCATGCGGCCGGCAACTGCCCGAACTTTTCGACCTCGTGGAACATCCTCAAGCTGCAGCGGCACTCGACTGCGCTCTACGAGCGGCTCGCGCGTGAGGTGGGCTACGATATCAATTACCACCTGACCGGGAGCCTGCGGCTCGCGCACACCGCTGACCGGGTGGACGAATTCCGCCACGTGATCGCCCAGGCGCATGCCCAGGGGATCGAGTTCGAGCTGCTCTCGCCTGCGCAGATCAAGGCCCGCTATCCCTTTATCGAGCTCGATGGCATCCGCGCCGCCCTGTGGGATCCGAAGGATGGCGACATCGATCCTGCGCAACTCACCCAGGCACTGGCCAAGGGCGCCCGGGATCTCGGCGCCATCGTCTACCGTCATACGCGTGTCACGGCGCTGCTGCAGCTTCCGAGTGGCGGCTGGCGCATCGAGACCACCAAGGGAGCGATCGAGGCTGAATTCGTCATCAATGCCGCGGGCTATCGTGGTGGCGAGGTCGCGGCCATGATCGGCGAGTACCTGCCGATCGTGACGCTGTCGCATCAGTACCTGATCACCGAGGACATCGGCTCGCTGAGTGAGCGGGGAAGCCTGCGGTTGCCGCTGCTACGCGATCCTGATGTCAGCTATTACCTCAGGCAGGAGCGCCATGGGCTGCTGCTCGGGCCGTACGAGTCGCGCGGCCGGGCGCACTGGCTCGAGGGGTTGCCGGCGGAGTTCGCGCATCAGCTCTTCGAGGACGACCTAGGACGCGTCGAGCGCTACATCGAGGCGGCCTGTGCGCGGGTGCCGATCCTCGGCACGGTTGGCGTCAAGCGTGTCATCAACGGGCCGATTCCCTACGCACCGGACGGCAACCCGCTGATGGGGCCTGCCGCCGGCGTTCCCAACTTCTTTCACTGCTGCGCCTTTACTTTCGGAATCGCCCAGGCGGGCGGGGGCGGGCGGATCATTGCCGAGTGGGTGGTCAACGGCGAGCCCGACTGGGATGTCTGGCCGCTCGATTCTCGGCGGTATCTGCCGTTCGCGAACCGTACTTACGTGCTCGCGAAGGCGCTCGAGACCTATCAGAACGAGTACGGCGTCGCCTATCCGCAGGAGGAGCGACCCGCAGGCCGTCCCGCGAAGACCTCGCCCCTCTATGAGCGACTGCGGGCGATCGGTGCGGTGTACGGTGCGCGCGGAGGATGGGAACGCGCCGTGTACTACGCGCAAGCGGGCGATCCACAGGGCGCGGAGTGCTCGTTCCGACGACCGCACTGGCATCGGGCCGTTGCGCGCGAGTGCGCCGCGGTCGCTTCCGGCGTCGCAGTCCTCGATCTGCCGGGCTTCGCCAAGTTCGAGGTCACCGGTGGCGGAGCGGCAGCGTGGGTCGACACGCTGATCGCAGGTCAACTGCCGCGCGAGGGGCGCGCCGCGCTCAACTACTGCTGCTCGCCGCGCGGCGGCATCGTCACGGAGATGACGGTGTCGCGGCTGTCAGCCGAGCGCTTCTGGCTGGTGTCCGCCGCGGCCGGAGAGCGCCACGATGAGGACTGGCTGCGCAGCCACTTTTCGCAGCGGCATGGGCCGGTCAACATCGCAAACGTCACCGCGCACTACGGCTCGTTGATCGTCGTGGGACCGCGCTCACGCGAGCTGCTGGCACAAATTACCCGCGCCGATCTCTCGAATAACGCCTTCCCGTGGCTCGCGGTGCGCAGCATTCCGATCGGCTATACCGACGTACTCGCCATGCGGCTCAACTACGTGGGCGAGCTCGGCTGGGAGCTGCACGTGCCGAGCGAGCACCTCACCGCGGTGCATCAGCTGCTCGTCGAGGCCGGGCGCGAGCTCGGGCTCGGGCTGGCCCACTTCGGTCTCTACGCCATGGACAGCCTGCGCCTCGAGAAGTGTTATCGCAGCTGGAAAGTCGACCTGACGAGCGAGTACACCCCCTGCAGGGCTTCCCTCGATCGCTTCGTGCGCCTCGACAAGGCGGCGGACTTCATCGGCAAGGAGGCGCTGCGTCGCGAGGCGGCCGCAGGTCCCGCGGAGCGGTTCGTGCCGCTGGTGGTCGAGGCCGGTGATGCCGACGCGTCCGCGGTGTCGATCGTCTACCGCGGCAACGAGGTGGTCGGCCTCGTCACTTCGGGGGGCTACGGCTATCGCCTCGATCGCAGTATCGCGCTCGGCTACGTCAGGACCGATCTCTGTCGGCCCGGCACTGAGCTCGAGGTGGAGATCCTCGGCGAGCGCTGCCGCGCGGTGGTCGGACGCGAGCCGCTCTACGATCCGGAGAATCTTCGTCTGCGTGCCTGATTTGGGCTAGCGCCGCTGCGCCGCTAGCCTCCGTGACCCTGCGATGTGCCCGAGGGACTCACCCGTCCGCGCGGCGTCCACGACGCAGCAACGACAGCGCCAGTACCGCAGATGCCACCATTAAAAAAAGGCTCACGGCATTCAGCACCGGAGTCGCACCCTCGCGCATGCGTCCATACATCATGATGGTGAGCGGAGAATCCGCGCCGACGAGCATCAGCGTGGTGTTGAAGTTCTCGAACGACATGAGGAAGGCGATCGCTGCAGCACCGACCAGCGCCGGCCGCAAATAAGGCAGCGTGATCGTCCAGAGAACCGCGCCGTGGGATGCGCCGAGATTGAGCGCTGCCTCCTCGAGCGTTCGATCGAAGCGCTTGAGGCGCGCGCTTACGGTCAGCGTCGCGATCGCGGCGATGTAGGAGAACTGGCCGAGCACCACCAGGGGAAGCCCGGGCCGCAGGAAATCCGCCTCCCATCCGAGCAGATCGCTGCAGAGGTCCGCGAGGCGGCTCGCGAAGGCGAGTATCGAGATGCCGAGAATCACCCCGGGGATCACCAGCGGCGTCAACATCAGCATCGACAGCGCTCCCTTTCCAGGGAACTCCGTACGCTCCATGAGGAAAGCATTGGCGGTGCCAATGGTGACCGAGAGCGCTGTGACCCAGGCCGCCACCAGAGCACTCGTCCAGATGCTGCCGAGGAGCTCCGAGTCGTGGAACAGCCCGACGCGTCCACTCGCCTCGTTGCCGAGGAACCAGTCGAGCGTGAAGCCGTGCCATGGCGGGGCGGGGTAGGGCGCGTTGTTGAAGGCGAACACCGCCACCGTCGCGAGCGGCAGAAACAGAAAAATCAGGAACGCACTCACGTAGAGTGCGGTCGCGGTCCGCAGCCAGACCGGCCGGGGGAGTGTCGGTATCATGCGCGCCGCATGACGTCGCTGAAGCGCTGGCCGCTCACCGTGAGCCCCAGCCACACCATCGCCGTCGAGAGCGCGAGCAGCAGGAAGCCCAGCGCCGCGCCCTGTTCCCAGTTAAACCGCGTGATGAACTGGTTGTAGATCTGCTCGGTGAACCAGAGGGAGTTCTTGCCGCCGAGCAGCGTCGGAGTGAGGTAATTACCGAGAGTCAGCATGAACACCACGATGCAGCCGGCGGTAATGCCGGGAGCGGCGTGCGGGATCACGATCTCGCGCAACACCGCTCCACCTTTGGCGCCGAGATCGTAGGCGGCCTCGATGAGCGAGTTGTCGAGACTCTCGAGGCTGCCGACGAGCGGCACCACCATGAAGAGGAGCGAGGTGTAGACCAGGCCGACGAGGATGGTCGCATCGTGGTAGAGCAGCTCGGGTGGTTGCGCGGCGAGACCCAGATGCACCAGGAGCGAGGGCAACACGCCCGACTCGCGCAGCAGGATCATCCAGCCGAGGGTACGCACCGTCTCGCTCACCCAGAACGGGATCAGACACACGACGAAGAGCAACGCACTCGCGCGGCCGCGCGCGAGCTTGGCGATGGTCCAGGCGATCGGGAAGGCGACTACCAGCGTCACGGCCGTCGAAAGCGCCGAGAACAGCGCCGTGCGGACGAAGACATGCCAGTAGAGGGGCTCGCTGAAGAAAGTGCGGTACTGGGCGAGACTCGCGACGTACTGACGCGGCGCGACACGCTGCCGGAAGGAAAGGATCGCGAGGTCGACGTGGGGCAGCACGATCAGACCGAACAGCCACAACAGGGCAGGCGCCAACAGCAGCGCGAGCACGAGTCGTCGGTACGTAGTGGTCATGGACCAGCCGCATCGGCAGGAAAGCAGATGGCGCGTTCCGGATCGAAGCTGAAGCAGACGCGCTCCCCTGGCGCGAGATCCGCGAGCGCCCCGGTCTGCGGGAGCGCTATGCGCAGCTCGAGGCCGCTGCGCGCCTCGCGAAGCAGCACGGCCGAGTTGGCGCCGTCGAACAGGAGCGCGATACACACGCCCGCATGGACTTGCTGACCGCCGGGCAGCTCCGCGGGTGTCCGGGCGAGGCTCGCCGCCTCGGGCCGCACGAATGCCGCGACCGGGCTTCCGGGCACGATGCCGCCGAGGCTGCGCGCGCGCACCACCCAGCCGGCGCTCTCGAGCTCGACCAGCGCCCCCTCGCGGGCGAGTGCTTTCCCCGCGATGCGGTTGTTGGCGCCGACGAAGCCCGCAACGAATGCGCTCGCGGGAGAGTAGTAGAGCTCCTGAGGCGTGCCGAGCTGCTCGAAGCGTCCCTGATTCATGACACCGACATGGTCGGAGAGCACGAGTGCCTCGGACTGGTCATGGGTGATGTAGACGAAAGTCGTGCCGAAGGCGCTCTGCAGCTGCTTCAGCTCGACCTTCATGTGCTCGCGCAGCTTGAGGTCGAGTGCACCGAGGGGCTCGTCGAGGAGCAGCAACGTCGGCTCGAGCACCATGCTGCGCGCGATCGCCACGCGCTGGCGCTGGCCGCCGGAAAGCTCGTCCGTGCGTTTGCTGCCGGCGCCGCCGAGACCTACACGCTCGAGCATCGCCTCGGCGCGGCTCAACCGCTCGGCGCGACCGACTCCGCGCCGCGCCAGCCCGAAAGCGACGTTCTGAGCGACCGACATCATCGGAAAGAGCGCCAGATGCTGGAATACCATGTTGACCGGACGGCGGTTCGGGGGAACCTGCGCCATGCTGCGGCCGCCGATGACGATGTCACCGGTGTCCGGTTGGATGAAGCCGGCAATCATGCGCAGCAACGTCGTCTTGCCGCAGCCGGAAGGTCCGAGGATCGAGAAGAAGCTGCCGCGCGCGACGCTGAAGGAGACCTCGTTGACCGCGGTATGTGCGGCGAAGCGCTTGGTAACACGCCTCACCTCGAGGTCGGGTGCGGCGCCCGCGGCGGCGGCCGGCGGGGCGCTGCTCAATTGGCTGCCTTGATGCGATCGAGCACCGCGCCCTCTATCTCTTCGAGCCCGGGCGGGATCGCGGGATACCATTTGATGTTCTTCAGCCCCTCGGGGAAGGTGGCCGCGAACTGCGCGCGCACCCGCGGGTCCATGAGCTGATCGGCTCCCTTGGCTGCGGTGAAGTTGCCGATCGATCGCGCCACCCGGGCGGCGTTCTCCGGGCGCATCACGAAATTGATCCAGGCGTAGGCGCCGGCGTCGTTGCGGCCGCGAGCCGGCAGGGCGAAGGTGTCCATCCAGGCAATCGCGCCCGAGCGGGGGTTGATGAAGCGAATATCGGGGTTCTCCCGATTGAGGAGCCAGCCGCCCGAGTCCCACATCATCGCCGCATAGATCTCGCCGGAGCGCACGCCGTTCAGCAACTGGTCCTTGTTGTCGTAGAAGAAGCGGAAGTTCGCCTTGCAGGCGATGAGCGTGCGGCCTACCTCGTCCATGAGCGCGGTATAGGCGCGCGTGTCGTTATAGAGCGCGAACGGATTCTTGCCGAGGGCGAGCGCGAAGGCCATGAGCGTCGGACGCTTGAGGCGCACCGCCGTGCGGCCGCGGAGCTCCGGTTTGCAGAGGTCGCGGTAGTCGGCGATGGTAGTGCGCTTGCTGTTGTAAACCAGGCCCTCGGTTCCCCAGACGTAAGGAAGCGCGTAGAGCTTTCCCTCGACGGTGGCATTCTTCTTGACCGTCTCGAGAAGCTCGGGCACCAGCTCCTCGAGGTGCACCTTACTGGTGTCGATCGGCTTGTAGATGCGAAATTCCTGCTGCGCCCCGAGGATGCGGTCCTGTGAGGGCTGCGCGAGGTCGAAGCCCGCTCCGCCCGTCGCCCGCAGCTTCGAGATCATCTCCTCGTTGTTCGAGAGCGTCACCTGCACCTGGATGCCGGTTTGCTTGCGGAATTCCGCGATGACGTCCGTGGGCACGTAGTCGGCCCAGGAGATGATGCGCAGAACCTTGTCGTCCGCGTGCGCCTGGAGCGGGGTGAGCAGCGCACCCGCGAGCCACACCGGCAAGAGGCAGGCGAGCCACGAACGCGATGCCGAGCGCGAAAGCAACGCGCAGGGAAGCCGTGAAGCGCGCCGCGTGCGCGCTGCGCGCCACGACGGTTCGCCGCAGCGAGCGTCGTCACGTTGACAGATCTTTTTTCTTCGCGATAGTCTCAAGCGAAACCAAGCTTCGGGATATGCTCCACCGGCTGCGCTTTGCGTGCCGCGCAGGCACGCGGAATCAAGCCGAAACAGCCGGAAATATAACATCGCCCCATCCGCTTGTCGTCCGATGCCGAAGCCTCGCACCGCCACGATGTGCCTGCGACGTCGATATGTTTGAGCTTCAGGGTCATCGCGGCGCCCGCGGGTTGTGGCCGGAGAATACCCTCGCCGGTTTTTCCCGCGCCCTGGAGCTCGGCGTCGGCGCCCTGGAGCTCGATTGCGGTCTCACGCGCGATGGGGTCGCAGTGGTCACCCACGACCCGCAGCTCAATCCCGACTGCACCCGCGACGCGCAGGGGCGCTTTCTCGCTCGCCCCGGGCCGCCGGTCTTCGAGCTGACCGCGAGCGAGCTTCAGTCCTACGACGTCGGACGGCTGCGCCCCGGGAGCGCTTATGCGGAACGCTTCCCGCAGCAGGAGCCCGTGGACGGCGAGCGCATTCCACGTCTCGCCGATGTGCTCACGCTGGTGCGGACCCGCGGCCGCGGCCGCGTGCGCGTCTCCGTTGAGGTCAAGACGTTTCCCGAGCAACCGCGTCTCACCGCTTCGCCGGCGCAGTTCGCCGCGGCCCTGCGGGGCGATCTCGAGTCGACCGCAACGGCGGCGCTCGTAGTGGTGATGGCTTTCGACTGGAGGGTCCTGCGCGCCATGCAGCGGCAGATGCCGCAGGTCGCCACCGCGGCGCTCACCGATCAGCAGCCCGGCGACGATACCGTCTGTCTCGATGCTCCTCGGCCGTCGTCCTGGCTCGGAGGCCTCGACCCCAGGGATTTCGACGGCTCCGTCGAGCGGCTCGTCAAGGCGAGCGGCGCCGGCACCTGGGGTCCGGACTACCGCGATCTCGACGCCAGGCGCGTGGAGCGCGCTCATGCCCTCGGGCTGCGGGTGGTGCCGTGGACGGTCAACGAGCCCTCGCACATGGAGCGACTGCTCGCCTTCGAGGTCGACGGCATCACGACTGACCGCCCGGACCTGCTGCGCGCGCTCCTCGAGCGGCGCGGTGTCGCGGTGCCGCTGCCATTGCCGCCGTCGTTGCCATCGCCATCGGGGTCTCCTCGCGACACATGACCGAGGCGGCCAATATCCTGGTGATCGACGGCAACCGCGTGGCAACGCGCGAGCAGCAGGTCGCAGCCGGCGGACAGTCCTCCGGTGAGGGCTACGCGCAAGTGCTGCAGGGGCTCGCTGCGGTGCGCTGCGACATCGTTCGACCCGCCGATGGCGAGGTGCATCTTCCGCAGGGTGTCGGCCTTGCGAGCTACGATGGTGTGGCGATCACCGGCTCAGCGCTCAACGTCTACGACGGCGGTGCCCACATCGAGCGACAGATCGAGCTCGCGCGAGCGGTGTTCGCCGCCGGCGCGCCGCTCTTTGGCAGCTGCTGGGGTCTGCAGGTGGCGGTCTGTGCGGCTGGAGGGCGCGTCGAGCGCAACCCGCTCGGGCGGGAGTTTGGGTTCGCGCGCCGCATCGAGCTGAATGCCGCAGGAAGGACACATGCGATGTTCGCGGGAAAGCCGCCGGTCTTCGAGGCGATCACGGTTCACCGCGACTCCATCGCAGCGCTTCCTCCGGGCAGCTGCGTGCTCGCGAGCAACGACTTCGGTGTACAGGCGGTCGAGGTCTCTCACGCCAGGGGACGCTGTTGGGGTGTGCAGTACCATCCCGAATACACTTTCGTCGAGATCGCGGCCACGGCCCTGCGTTACGGTGCCGTGCTGATCGATGAGGGACTGTTCGCCGACCGCGCGGAGCTCGCTACGTATGTGAGCGACCTGCATGCGCTGATGCACCATCCGCGCGACCGGCGACTCACCTGGAAGCACGGATTGGGGACGGCGTTGCAGAGCGGGGAGTGTCGGCTGGTGGAACTGCGCAACTGGCTGGATCACGAAGTGCTGCCGCGCGCAGGGCAGCGACGGTGAGCTTCACCGAGCACCCGGATTTTGCCGCCGCGCTGGCCCTCGCCGGGGAGCTGGCCGATGTGGCGCGCGAGATCACGCTGCGGCACTTCCGCAAGCCCCTCGACGTCGAGCACAAGACCGACGGCACTCCGGTGACGATCGCCGATCGAGCCATCGAGAGCGAGATGCGTCGACGGATTCGGGCCGCTTTCCCGACGCACGCGATCCGTGGCGAGGAGTTCGGCATCGAAGGAAGTGGCGAGTTCACCTGGGTGATCGATCCGATCGACGGGACCAAGAGCTTCGTTACGGGATTTCCGCTCTTCGGAGCGCTGATCGCGCTGTTGCGCCACGGTCGGCCCGTGATCGGGATACTGGAAGCGCCGGTAACGGCGGAACGCTGGACGGGTTGCGAGTCGCGGCCGACCGCTTACAACGGCCGTGAAGTCAGAACCAGCGGTTGCCGTGATCTCGCGCACGCCAGTGTCTATACGACGACGCCGGAGAGCTACGACGACGACGAGCGGCGGCGCTTCGAGCGGCTCGGTGCGCGCGCTGCGCTGCGGCGGTTCGGCGGTGATTGCTACACCTACGGAATGCTCGCGAGCGGCTACTGCGACGTGGTCGTCGAGGTGCAGCTGAAGCCCCACGATTTTCTTGCGGCGATCCCGATCATCGAGGGCGCGGGGGGTCGCATCACCGACTGGCGCGGCTCATCGCTCGCACCGCTCGACGATGCGTCCGCCGGCCGCGTGGTCATGACGGCTACCGAGGCCCTGTGGCAGCAGGCGATTGCCGCGCTGGAAGCCTGCTGAAGCATTGCGGCCGGTGTCTCAGGCGCAACTCAGCCGGAATTTCACCCCTTGAGCGCGAGATCGCCGTTGACTGCCGAGCGAAAGATGCGGGCGTAGTCGGCGGCTGCCGTCGGCCGCGGGTTGCCGCCCGCCGATGGATCGAGCGAGGCCTCGTGTCCAATCGTGTCGGGATTACGCAGCGTCACCCCGATGTCAGCGAGAGAGTGGGGGATCTTCAGGTCCTCGCGGAACTCGAGCACCCACGACATCAGCGCCTCGAACGGCTCACCGTTCAGGTTCAGCGTGCGCGCGATGACTGGCAGATGCGCGGCGAGCGCGGGTTGGTTGTGAACGAGCACGTACGGCAACAGTACCGCATTCGTCAGGCCATGATGCGTGTTGAAGTGCGCCCCGACCGGGTGCGCGATGGCGTGTACGCCGCCGAGTCCCTTCTGAAAGGCGGTGGCCCCCATGCTGGCCGCAGCCAGCATGCGCGAGCGGGCCTCGATATCGTGGCCATCCTGGCAGGCACGCGGTAGATAAGTCTGGATGAGCCGCATGCCCTCGAGCGCGATGCCGTCGGCGAGCGGGTGGAACCCCGGCGCGCAGTAGGCCTCGAGGCAGTGCACGAAGGCGTCCATCCCCGTCGCGGCCGTGATCGAAGGGGGCAGTCCGACCGTGAGCTCGGGATCGGAGATCACGATCCCGGGCATCATCTTCGGATGGAAGATGATTTTCTTCTGATGCGTGGCTTCATTCACGACGACGCCCGCGCGGCCGACTTCAGAGCCCGTGCCGGCGGTGGTGGGAATCGCGATGACCGGAGCGATGCCACGCGGATCGGCGCGCGTCCACCAGTCGCCGACGTCCTCGAAATCCCACAGCGGCCGACGTTGGCCGGACATGAAAGCGATCACCTTCCCGGCATCGAGGGCTGAGCCCCCGCCGAGTGCGATCACGCCGTCGTGGTTGCCGGCGCGGTAGGTCTTGAGGCCGTCCTCGATGTTGGCGGCGACCGGATTGCCGCGTACCCGCGAGAAGAGCGAAGCTGCCGGCACGAGCTCGCGCGTCTTGCGGATCATCGGCGCATCGCGCAGGCCTTCGTCGGTCACCAGCAGTGGTCGGGCGATGCCGAGCTTCTCGCACGCGGCGGCAAGCTCGGCGAGGCGCCCGGGGCCCGCCCATACGGTGGTGGGATAGTTCCAGTTCGCCTTGAGCGTCGCGTTCACGTCGTCACCCGCAAGTGAAAGGATTTTGGCCGCGTCAGGTGCTCGTATCCGATCACGGAGAGCGTGCAACCGCGCCCTGAATCCTTGATTCCGACCCAGGCGAGTGCCGGATCGAGATAGTCGCAGCGATTCATGAACCAGGTTCCCGTCTGCACCTGCTCACCGATCGCGAGCGCGGCGTCCGCATCGCGAGTCCAGATGGCTGCGGTGAGACCGAACGGGCTGTCGTTCATCTGAGTCACGGCTTCTGTGTCCGAGCGCACTTTCATGACGCCGGCGACGGGGCCGAAGATCTCCTCGCGCATGACAGCAGAGTGCTCCGGTGCATCGAGCAGCAACTGCGGCGCGAGGTACGGCGTACCCGGGCGGCTGCGGGAGAAAGCGCCTTCCTCGATGGCAGGTCGCGCGCCGGCTTCGACCGCGGCGCGTGTCTGGGCTCGGATCTGGTCCGCGGCGGCCGTGCGCACCACCGGGCCGAGCGTGGTCTGCGGATCGCGCGGGTCATCGAGGCGGTAGCGACTGATGAGCTCGACGCAGCCGCCGGTGAAGCGATCGTAGACGCTCTCGTGCACGTAGATGCGTTGCAGTCCGCAGCAGGACTGGCCGGAATTGAAATACGCTCCGTCGACGATGTTCTCGATCGCGTGTGCGAGATCGGCATCGTGGCGCACGTAGACCGGATCGCAGCCGCCCAGCTCGAGCCCGACGCCGATGAAGCGCTCGGCGGCCACGCGCTGCACCGCGTACCCGCCGGCCACCGAGCCGGTGAAGGCGACGAAGTCGATGCGGGGATCTCGAATCACCCGCTCCGTGTCGGCGTGCGTGAGATGCAGCACGGCGAAGAGTCCCGCAGGCAGCCCCGCGGCTTCGAGGCACTCCGCGAAGCGCTCGCCGCACAGCGGCGTCTGCGCCGAATGCTTCAGCAGCACGGCGTTGCCGGCGATGAGTGCCGGCACGACGCTGTTGACGGCAATCAGATAGGGGTAATTCCAGGCGGCGATGGTGAGTACCGTCCCGAGCGGCTCGCGGCGGATGAAGCGGCGGAAGGCAGGCTTCGGTCCACCATCGAGGTCGGCGAGCGCAGTGGCGGCGATGGCGGCCATGTGTCGCGCCCGTTCGAGCGTTCCGCGCACTTCGCTCGCGGCGAAGCGGCTCGGTCGGCCCATCTGCCAGGTGAGCTCGCCGGCGATGTCCGCGCCTCGGCGCTCGAACTCGTCACAGAAACGACCGATGATCGCACAGCGCTCGGCGAGCGGCACGTGACGCCATGACCGCTGCGCAGCGCGGGCCCGCTCGAGGGCCGCTTCGATCTGCGACGGCGTGGCGGCGCTGCGCTGCGCGTATATCCGGCCATCGACCGGCGAGATGCACTGCAGACTCGGTTGCACGGGCTTCAGCTCCTGCTGCATCGGTACGCAGAGGCGGCGAGCCACTGCGGGTCGATCTCGACGCCCCACCCGGGTGAAGACGGGATGGTCACGTGACCCTCCGTCACGCGATAGGAGTCCCCGACGAACAATCCCTGCTGCCAGGGATAGTAGTCGGGCCCCTCGATCGAGAGCTCCAGGTACTTGCCGGCGTTCGCAATCGCGCCGAGCAGGTGCATGGTACACAGCGTGACGAGCGAGAGGTTAGCGCTATGCGGCGTGCACGGCAGCCCCGCGGCAGCGGCCATCTGCACCACCTTCAACGTGCGGCAAATACCGCCCATGTACATGATATCGGGCTGTACGACATCGACGGCGCGCATCTCGATCATCCGCGCCCACGTGGCGAGATCGCAGTCCTGCTCGCCGCCCGTGACGTCGATATCGAGCGCGTCGGTGACTCTTTTCGTCTCCTCGAGCTTCCAGTAGGGGCAGGGCTCCTCGTAGTGCCCGACACCCTCGGCCTCGAGGAGCCGGCCGACCTCGATCGCCCGTCGTGGCGAGAAGCCGCTGTTGGCATCGACGAGCTTGTCCACGTTGGGACCGAGCGCGCGCGCCACTTCGGGCACGATCGACTCGGTACGTCCTGGCCACTCGTCAACGTCATGCCCGCACTCGGCGCCCACACGCCATTTGAAGGCATCGAAGCCCAGGGCGTCGCGCAGCCTCACGAGCCGCGCGGCCTCATCCTGCGGCGTGATGTCCCGTCGCATCGAGGAGGCGTAGGCACGCAGCCGCCGCGGCTTGCCGCCGAGCAGCTCGACCACCGGCTTGCCCTCGAGTCTGCCACGCAGGTCCCATAGTGCCGTGTCGAGTCCGGCGATTGCGCGGCAGCGATAGCTGCCGGGGAACTTGTGCTCGCGCTCCTCGATGCGGCTCACCAGCGCCTCGATATCGAAGGCGTCGGCGCCGAGTGCCCACGGTGCGACCTGACGGTGAAATATGGTGGCGGTGATGTCGGCGTTGTAGGTCGAGGTCTGGCCCCAGCCGACAGCGCCGCTGTTGCTGGTGACGCGCACGAAGCACACGAACTCGTTGCTGAAGGTCTCGAGACGCTCGATTTTCATGCCACGGTATCTATGACACCGTTACGGCGACCGGCGCGGCGAGGGCCAGCCGCCGAGCATTCTGAGCGTAGAGGTAGCAGGCGCCGAGGACGGCCAGCGAGCTCACCACTGCCATCGCCAGGAACATCGATCCCCAGCCATGGCGCTGCGACAACCACACCATCAGCGAGCCGGCAGCGACGCCGCCCAGATAGCCGGTGCCATCCACCATGCCGGAAGCGGCCGCAGCCGCTTCCTTGCCGCCGAAATCCATCGCGAATGCCCCGGGCAGGAACGAGTAGGGTCCGAGCAGGCAGAAGCCGACGATACCGATCATCGCGATCGGCAACGCGCCACCGGCGAGGTCCGGCTGCACCCGGGTGAGCGCCAGCAGTGCCGCGGCCGTACCGATGAGACCGACGATGAGCAGCAGCGCCCGTGCGTTCGCACCCAGGCGGTCGCTGCCCCAGCCCGCGAGCAGGACGGAAAGCGCGCCTACCCCGGGAAAGATTGCGGACATCGCCGCGGCGCGGCTGACAGACAGGTGTCCGAAATCGTGCAGGTACTGCGGTGTCCACGTGTTGAACGTCTCGCGGATCATGGTCGTGGCGAAAGCGAGCAGACACACCGTCAGAAAGGCCCGGCTGCGCAACAGCGGCAACACTCGCTCGAAAAAGGTCTGCGGCCGCGCAGTCGTGCCCGCGAACACGTTGCTCGGGTTGACCGCCGGCTCCGGATGACCCTCCTCGGTACGCGACTCGCGCAGCAGCAGCAGGTTGCAGAGAAACACGAACCCGGCAACGCAGGCGCCGAATACGAACAGGCCGCGCCAGCCCACGCCGCGGTCGAGTAGCCAGCTCATGCTCTCGCGCGCCGCGGCGTCGCCGACCAGGTAACTGCAAGTGAGGATCGCGGCGATGGTGCCGTAACGCGCGTAGCTGAACCACTTGGAGGAGACCTTGACCAGTGCCGACCAGCCGATCGATTGGCTCACTCGATTGCCGACCCAGGCGAAGGCAAAGAGCGACAACGTCGAGCTCGAGGCAAACAGCAGCGTGAAGAGGGTAGCGCCGCCGGTGGCGATCAAAAGATTACGTTTGCCGCCCCAGTAGTCCCCGAGGCTCGTGAGAAACCACTTGCCGAGGGCGTAAGCGAACACTCCCAGAGAAGCCATCGTGCCGATGCTGACGAGCGCCGTCGCGTGGTCGACGCCGTGTCGGCCGAGCTCCTCGACGATGAGGGGCGTCGCGACCGAGAGATTCGAACGGCAGAAGTAGCAGGAGGCGTAGCCGAGAAAGAGCAACCCGAGAGTCCGGCACTGCGCCACGCGCAGAGAGCGCACGCGCGGCGCAGCGAGAACCGCGGCCGCCGGCGTGCTCACGCCGTCCACGGGAGCGAATAAGTCTTCACGTTGGTGAAGCTCTTCATCGCTTCCTGAACGCCTTCCTTGTAGCCGAGGCCGGAGTCTTTGATGCCGCCGAAGGGAGTGAGCTCCAGGCGATAGCCAGGAACCTCGCGTATGTTCACGCTGCCGACGTTGAGCTCGGCGACGAAGCGCGTGATGTAGTCGAGTCGATTGGTGCACACTGCAGACGACAGCCCGTAGGCGGTGGAGTTGGCGATGCGGATCGCCTCATCGATGGTCGAGAACGTCATGACAGGTGAGACGGGGCCGAAAGTCTCGTGTCTGACCACCCGCATCTGCGGGTCGACGCGGTCGAGAACCGTGGGCGAGTAGAGCGCGCCGTTGCGGATGTTACCGTAGAGGAGCCGCGCACCCTGTGCGACGGCCTCGTTCACCTTGTCTTCGAAGGAGCGGGCGGCCGCCTCATCGATCACCGTTCCCATGTCGGTCGCCGGGTCCATGGGGTCGCCGTAGCGGACTGCGCGGCTCTTCTCGAGCAGCAGCTCCGTGAAACGACTTGCCACCGACTCCTGCACCAGCATGCGCTTGATGGCCGTGCAGCGCTGGCCGGAATTCTTGTACGACCCCGCTGCGGCGAGGCTCGCCGCCTCCTCCAGGTCGGCGTCCTCCATGACGATCAGAGGATCGTTGCCACCGAGCTCGAGCACCTGGCGCTTGTAGACTGACTTGGCAGCGATGTACTTGCCGATCTCGACGCCACCGGTAAAGCTGACCAGGTCGACGTCCGGGTGCGTCAGCAGCTCGTCGGCGATCTCCTGCGGCTCACCGGTGAGCACGCTGAACATCGGCGGCGGCAGGCCGGCCTCGTAGAGGATGTCGGCAAGCACAAGTGCAGTGAGTGGGGTCTTCTCGGAGGGCTTGAGCACCATGCGGTTGTTGGTGGCGATGCTCGGGGCGACCTTATGGGCCACCTGGTTGAGCGGATGGTTGAACGGCGTGATCGCGACGATCGTCCCGAGGAGCGGCTCGCGCAGCGTATAGACCTTGCGCCGCTTGCCGTGTGCCGTCAGATCGCAGGAAAAGACCTGCCCGTCGTCCTGAAGCGCGGCGTTGCCGGCGAAAATGAACACGTCACACGCGCGCCCGACCTCGTAGAGCGAGTCCTTCTTGCAGAGGCCGCTCTCGGCGGTGATGAGATTGGCGATCTCCTCCGCACGCGCCCCGAGCGCCGCGGCGGTCTGATAGCAGATGCGGTAACGCTCGTAGCGCGTCAGCGGCGAGCGGAAAGCGCGTGCCAGGCCGATCGCGCGGCGAACGTCGGCGACCGAAGCCTGGGCCACGGTGCCGACAGCGGAGCCGGTGTAGGGATTGAGCACCTCGCGGCTGCGCGCGGTGGCGATGCGTTCGCCGGCGATCCGCAGGGTCTCGCCGCGCGCCGCCGTGCGGGGAGTCGCAGCCCGTTCGGCGGCGCTGCGCTTGGCCGTTTCATTGGGCATGGTTGAGTACCCAGTCGAAGGCATCGAAGTTGCGCCAGCGCCGGTTCTCATCGAGACGCGGAATGCGCCGGTTCATCACCAGTGGGACCTGCTGCTCGGAAAGCCCCCCGTGCGAGCGCAGCGGCGCATCGAGGCCGGAAAGATCGTGGCGCGCCGCCGCGCCACCGAGAGCCACCGAGCGCATCGAGATCACCACCAGGTCGCCGATCCGGTCCGGCGGCAGCTCGAAGCGGCTCGCGGCCTGCTCGCGCGTCAGCACCACCTCGATCCCACGCAATGCCCCGATGCGGGCCGCAAGGGCAGGGACGTCCACGTCCGGCGGCAGATACACGGTCGCGTACGAGCCGAGCGCGCCATGGTGGGCGACGTAGGGATCGGTGATCGGCAGAATCACCCGGGCGCGCTGCGTGCCCAGCCAGTCATCGAGCCGATCCTGGAGATAGATGACATTCGGACTTGCATCGAGGCGCGTCTTGGCGTTCATGCCGTGGTCGGCGGTGAGGGCGATCACGCATCCGTGCGCATCGAGCCGCGCAAGGTAGCCATCCATCATCTGGTTGAAGGCGTTGGCCGCCGGCGAGCCGGGGGCATGCTTGTGCTGGACGTAGTCGGTGGTCGAAAGATACATGACGTCGGGACGGTGCTTCTGCATCAGCTTGACGCCGGCCGCAAAGACGAACTCCGAAAGCGCCGCACTGTAGACATCCGGCAGCGGCAAACCGACGAGCTCGACTACACCGTCGATGCCGTGCTCGCCGGTCGTCGCCTCATCGGCTTTCTCCGCCGAGAAGCAGATGCCGCGCAGTTTGTGCCCGAGGAGCTTGCGCAGCTTGTCCTTCGCGGTGACGACCGCGACCTTGCAGCCGGCATTGGCGAGCTCCGCAAGCAGCGTCGGGGCGCGCAGCCAGCGCGGATCGTTCATCATCACTTCGCTGCCGCTCTCGGTGTCGAAGAGATAGTTGCCGCAGATGCCGTGGACGGAGGGCGGTGCCCCGGTGACTATCGAGAGATTGTTGGGGTTGGTGAAGCTCGGCACGACGCAGTCGGCAACCACCGCCGTGCCCTCGCGCAGCGTGCGCTGCATCCACGGCATGTGTCCGCCGGCGACCGCCTGCGCAATGTAATCGGGCTCGCAGCCGTCTACGCAGACCACGACGCTCGGACGCTCGGGCCGCCGGTATGTTCGTCCATTCACTTCGATACGGGACATGTCTTCTCCGCTTGAGCCGTCTTGTGCGCTTACGCCGCCGCGCGCATCTCCGCGAGCACGGCTCCGACCGCCTCGATCGCGCCGCTCATGCCGCGCTCACCGAGCTGGCCCATACAACCGACGCGGAAGGTCTCGACGGTCGTCAGCTTGCCGGGATAGAGGATGTAACCGCGGGCCTTGACGGCGTTGTAGAAGCTCTTGAACGTGTAGTGTGGATTATCCGGCGCATGGAACGTGACGATGATCGGTGCCTGGATCGCGGCCGGCAGGAAGCTGCGCAACCCGAGCTGCGCCAGTCCCGTGATGAGCGTGCGGCAGTTCTCGGCGTAACGCGCGCCGCGTGCCGCGAGCCCGCCTTCCTCGAGGTACTGAGCGATGGCCGCATCGAACGCTGCGACCACGTGCGTCGGCGGGGTGTAGCGCCATTGGGTCGTCTTCTGCATGTAGACCCACTGATCGTAGAGATCCATCGCGAGCGAGTGGCTGTTGCCCTCGGAGCGCTCGAGCACGGCGCGGCGCGCGATGACGAAGCCCATGCCCGGAGGTCCCTCGAGACACTTGCCCGAAGCGGCGACGACCGCATCGAATGGCACACGGCGGCTGTCGATCTCGAGGGCGCCGAAGGAGCTCATCGCGTCGACGATCAGACCCTTGCCGTGAGAGGCGACCACGGCGGCGATCTCCGCGAGAGGATTGAGGATCCCGGTGCTGGTCTCGCAATGCACCAGGGCGACGTGCGTGATGGAGCCGTCTGCTGAGAGGGCGCGATCGATATCGGCGGGGGCCACCTGGCTGTCCTCGGCGTAATCGACGGTGGTAAGCCTGCGGCCGAGGACGCGGCAGATTCGGGCGATGCGCTGACAGTACGCGCCATTTTGAGGTACCAGGACGTGACCGGTGCGGGGCACGAGCGTCCCGATCGCCGCTTCGACGGAAAAGGTCCCGCTGCCTTGCAGGGGGACGCACTCGTGCGTGGGCGCGCCGTTGACGATGTCGAGCAGTCGAGCGCGTATACGTCCGGTGATGGCGTTGAAGTCGACGTCCCACGATCCCCAGTCGCGCAGCATCGCCTGCCGCGTGCGAGGGGAGGTGGTGAGTGGGCCAGGGGTCAGTAGATAGGGATCGTTGCTCATGGGGTTTCCGGTCCGGGGGCTCATTTCACCCGGAGCAGGTTGCATTTATAGGATGACGATCGGTAAACTGTCAACAGTTGACAATCGTGCAGCCCAGAGGCCCGACCGTTGCCCCGTCCATCGAGCACTGCCACACCACTCACGCCGCTGCAGCTGTTGCGATCGAGCTCGCTGCCTGCGCTCGTGCAGGAGGAGATAGAGCAGCTCATCCTGCGCGGCGAGTTGTCCGTCGGGCAGCGTCTCAACGAGAGCGAGCTGGCGGTGCGCTTCGGCACGAGCCGCGGACCGGTGCGCGAGGCGTTGCGCGCGCTCGAGGAATGCCGTCTGGTGCGTGCGGAGAAGAACCGCGGAGTGTTCGTGCGCGATATATCGGTCGCGGAGGCCGATGAGATCTACGACGTGCGCGAGGTGATGGATGAGCTGATCGGCGCTCGCGTGGCCGCCGGCGCGACTCGCGAGAACGTTACGGAGCTCGAGCGGATGATCGCCGAGATGGAGCTCGCGACGACCCGTGGGGACGTCAAGCGATATCACGCCGTGAACCTGCGGTTTCACGACCGGCTGGTCGAGCTCGCCGGCAATTCCCGGCTCTGCGAAATCTATCGTCTGCTCACCAAGGAGCTGCTGCTCTTTCGGCTGCGCGGACTGCAGGACGGCGGTGGCCTGGCCGTATCGGTTCGCGAACACCGGGCGGTCGTCGCGGCCATCGCCATACGCAATGCCGAGCGCGCCGGCCGGCTCCTGCGCCAGCACGCAGCCAGCAGCCGGGCGCGGATGCACAAGGCCGCCGCGGTCGAGGCCGGGCAGTAATCAGCGCGCCGGGCGCGGATGCACAAGGCCGCCGCGGTCGAGGCCGGGCAATAATCAGCGCGCCGGGCGCGGCCACGCCGCCGCGGCCCTTCGCAGCGACACGCGTTGACTCGCAGCGCGAGTTCCGGTTCCCTACCGGCGTGAGTACGCAGCTCGACGTCGTCGCCATCGGGCGTGTCAGTGTGGATCTCTACGGCCAGCAGATCGGCAGCCGCCTGGAGGACGCCGCCACATTTGCGAAGGCGGTCGGCGGTTGCCCGGCGAATGTGGCAATCGGTGCCGCACGGCTCGGGCTCAGGGTAGCGCTGATCAGCCGCGTAGGTAACGAGCCGATGGGACGCTTCGTGCGCGAGCAGCTCGCGCGCGAGGGTGTGGACACGCGCGGAGTTGCCACCGACCCCGCGCGTCTCACGGCGCTCGTGCTGCTCAGCGTACGCGACGAGCACACGTTCCCACTGATCTTCTACCGTGAGAACTGCGCCGACAGCGCGCTCTGTGACGAGGACATCGACCCGGCGTTGATCCGCACGGCGCGCGCCGTGCTGGTGACGGGCACGCATTTCTCCCTGCCGGCGGGCGCACGCGCGCAGCGCAAGGCGATCGAGATCGCCAAAGCGAACCGGTCACGCGTGGTGCTCGATATCGACTATCGACCGAATCTGTGGGGAATCGGCGGACATGATGCCGGCGAGTCGCGCTACGCCCGTTCGAAAGCCGTGACGGATGCACTGGCCACGGTGCTGCCCGATTGCGATCTGATCGTCGGTACCGAGGAAGAGCTGCACATCGCGGCAGGCGTCGAGAGCACGATCGAAGCCGTTCGCCGCATACGCGCGCGATCCGCGGCAGTCATCGTGTGCAAGCGCGGCGCGAACGGCTGTGTCGTCTTTGCCGGTGATATCCCCGCGACCCTCGAAGCGGGGCTCGCGGTTCCCGGCGAGCGAGTGAAGATCTACAACGTGCTCGGAGCAGGGGACGCCTTTCTCGCGGGCTTCCTGCAGGGCTATCTGCGCGATGCACCCTACGAGGAGTGCGCGCGACGAGCCAACGCCTGCGGTGCCTTCGCGGTTTCGCGGCTGCTCTGCTCTGCGGAGTTTGCGACGCTGCCCGAGCTCGAGCACTACCTCGCCAAAGGAAGCGCCTGCTTCGCGCTTCGCGAGGATCCGCAGCTCAACCACCTGCACAGAGTGACGACCCGCAGGCCAGCGCCGTCCAGCGTGTTCGCGCTCGACCTCGCGCAGCGCGTGGATGCACCCGCCACGCGCCTTGCCGAGCTCCGAGGCTGCGTTCTCGAGGCCGTCGAACAGGCGGCTGCCGGATGGCAAGGATGCGGTGTGCTGATCGATGCCGAGGGCACAGACGGGGCTGCAGCGCTCGGAGATGCGCAACGTTGCGGGTTGTGGGTCGCCGGCACGGTGTGTCGGAGCGGCCTGGGCTCCGCTGACTTCGAGCCGGCGGGAAGCCTCGCTTCACGACTCATCGAGTGGCCAGTGGACGTCGTCGCAGCGTGCCGCGTGCGTTATTCGAGCGACGATGCGCCCGAGTGGCGCGCCGGGCTGGAGAGATTCTTGCTGCGCCTGGCATCGGCGTGCCGCACGCAGGGGCGTGAGCTGCTTCTCGGCATCGCATCGGACGCTGAGGAGCCGCGAGCTGGCGGGACCGCCGCCGCCGTACTCGCCCGCTTCTATGAGCTCGGAATCCGCCCGGACTGGTGGGAGATCGAAGCGCGGCGGAGCAGTGAGTCGCCTCCGTGGGAGAGCTGCGCCGCGGTGATCGCGGCGAACGATCCGCACTGCCGCGGCATCCTCGTGCGAGTGAATGCGCCGCTCGCGGAGGCAACTGCGCTCCTGGCATCGGCGCAGAACCCCTGGGTGCGGGGCTTCATCGGGGGCGATAGCATATTCAGCTCGGCCGCAGAGGCGGGGTCCGCCGTGGCGGAGCTCGCGGAGTGTTTCCGGACGCTGCTCGCGGCCTGGGTCGCACAAAGGAGCGCACATTGACCGCATCCCGGCTCACCGTAGCGCAGGCCCTCGTGCGTGCGCTGGCGGCACAGTGGACCGACCTCGGCGGCGAGCGCCAGCGGGTGTTCGCTGGCGTGTGGGCCATCTTCGGCCACGGGAATGTCGCCGCGCTCGGTGAGGCGCTCTACAGCGCGCGTGACGTGTTGCCGACATTGCGTGCGCACAACGAGCAGGCAATGGGGCACGCTGCGATCGCCTTCGCGAAGGCCTCGCTTCGGCGCCGCATGATGGCGTGCACGACTTCGATCGGGCCGGGCGCCACGAACCTGGCGACGGCGGCGGCAGTGGCGCACGTGAACCGCCTGCCGGTGCTGCTTCTGCCCGGCGATGTGTTCGCGAGCCGGGCGCCGGACCCGGTCCTCCAGCAGCTCGAGGACTTCGGCGACGGACTGGTCACGGCAAACGATTGCCTGCGCCCGTTGTCGCGGTATTTCGATCGGATCACGCGACCGGAGCAGCTGCCACGAGCTTTCGAGCGGGCCATGCAGGTGCTGACCGATCCGGCGATGTGCGGCCCGGTGACCCTTGCGCTGTGCCAGGACGTGCAGGCACAGGCGCATCGCTGGTCGCCGGAGCTCTTCGAGGAACGGCTCTGGCACATCCGGCGCCCGCCGCCCGATGTACACGAGCTGGCACGCGCGGCGCAGGCATTGCGCACGGCGCGCCGTCCGTTCCTGGTCTGCGGAGGCGGCGTTCTCTATGCGGAGGCTGGCGTGCAGCTGCGTGAGTTCTGCGAACGGCACGGCGTTCCGGTCGGCGAGACGCAGGCAGGCAAGTCTCTTTTGCCCGCAAGCCATTCACTCAACCTCGGCGGCATCGGCGTCACCGGGACCAGCTCCGCCAATGCGCTTGCCAAGGAAGCGGACGCCGTTCTCGCGGTGGGGACGCGGCTGCAGGACTTCACCACCGGGTCAGCGATGCTGTTCCACGCGACTGCACAGCGGCTCATTGCGCTCAACGTCCAGCCGTTCGATGCCGCTAAGCACGGGGCGCTTCCCCTGGTCGCCGATGCGCGCGAGGGCCTGCGTGAGCTGAGCGCCGCACTCGGTGACTGGCGGGCCGCTGCGGACTGGACCGCGCGCGCGCGGGCCGAGCGCGCGCGTTGGTGGCAGACCGCGGAATCCTTCACGCGCGCAACGAACGAAAGGCTGCCCTCCGATGCGCAGGTGATCGGCGCGGTGCAGCGCGCAACGCAACCCTCGGACATCATCGTCGCTGCCGCCGGTGGCTTGCCCGGCGAGCTGCATCGGCATTGGCAGGCCGAGCAGGTGGGCGGCTATCACCTCGAGTATGGCTATTCCTGCATGGGCTACGAGATCGCGGGAGCGCTCGGCGTCAAGCTCGCGCAACCCAAGCGCGAAGTGATCGTGATGGTGGGCGACGGGTCGTATCTCATGCTGAACAGCGAGGTGGCGAGCGCCGTGCGTCTCGGAGTGAAGCTGATCATCGTGCTGCTCGACAATGGTGGCTTTGGCTGTATCGAGCGCCTGCAGAGCTCGACCGGCAACGCGAGCTTCAACAACATGCGCGAGGGAACGGGCGGCACCAGCACCCGGAGCGACATCGACTTCGTGGCCCACGCGCGCTCCCTCGGCGCGCACGCCACGCGCGTCTCCGGGGTGGCGGAGCTCGAAAGCGCGCTCGCCGAGGCGCGCAGATCCGATCGGACCTCGGTGCTCCTCATCGAGACCGATCCGACTGCCGCGACGACCGCCGGCGGACACTGGTGGGACGTGGTGGTACCCGAGATCTCCGAGCGTCCGCAGGTACGTGAAGCACGCGAACGCTATGCTGCTGTCGAAGCGCAACGTCTGCCGGAAGAGTGAGATGCGTGAGATCTGCGGGATGCGCGCAATGCGTGAGATGCGTGAGATGCGCGAGGCCGGCGCGACATGAGTATTCGTCTGGGTGCGAACCCCATCATCTGGTCGAACGATGATATGCGCGAGCTCGGGGGTGAAACCCCGCTCGAGACCTGCCTCGCGCAGGCACGCCAGATTGGATTCGAGGGAATGGAGCTCGGACACAAATTTCCGCGCGATCCGCTCGTTCTGAAACCGATTCTCGCCAGTTTCGGGCTCGCCTGCGTCTCGGGCTGGTACTCGGCGCAACTGCTCGAGCGGGATGCGCGCGCCGAGCTCGAGCACCTGCGTCCGCATCTCGAGTTGCTCAAGGCACTCGGCAGCCCAGTGCTGGTGTTCGCCGAAGTCAGCGGCGCGGTGCATGGCGACCGCCGCCGGCCCCTGTCGGAACGGCCCACGCTCAAGGACGGCGCATGGCGCGAATTCGGCGGTCGGCTGAGCGAGATCGCCGCTGCAACCGCCGCCGAGGGGGTGAGCCTCGCCTACCATCATCACATGGGCACCGTGGTCGAAAGCGAGAACGATATTGCAGCGCTCATGGAGTCGAGCTCCGCCGCAGTGGGGCTGCTCCTCGACACAGGCCACGCGACTTTCGCCGGAGCCGATCCGTCGGCGTTGGCGCATCGCTACGCGGCGAGGATCGTGCACGTGCATGCGAAAGACGTGCGCGCCAGCGTTTGCGCACGCGCCAAGAGCGAGGACTGGAGTTTCCTGCGCGCGGTGCTCGAGGGTGTCTTCACGGTTCCGGGGGACGGCAGCATCGATTTCGGTCGTGTGTTCGTCGAGTTGGGCCGGTACAGCGGCTGGGTGGTCCTCGAGGCCGAGCAGGATCCGAGGAGCGCCGAGCCGCTCAAGTACGCTTCCATGGGCTTCCGCAATCTCCGCGAGCTTCTCGCCGGAAGGGTGCGCCAATGAGCTCGCTCCTCGTCAAGCCCGATCTTTCGCCCGAGGCCCAGCAGGTGCACCGCATAACGCCCGAGAGCGCGGGCTGGCAATACGTCGGCTTCGAGGTTTTCGACCTGACGCCTCCGCAGCGACTGGAGCGCGACGGCGGCGCTCGCGAGCAGTGCCTCGTGCTGCTGTCGGGCCGCGCATCGGTAAGCGTCGACGGTCGCTCCTTCGGTGCGATTGGCGAGCGGCGCACACCCTTCGAAGGCAAGCCGTTCGCCGTCTATGCGCCGGCGCGCTCGCGGATCAGCGTGGTCCCCGAAACCGCCTGTGAGCTTGCGGTGTGCTCAGCGCCGACTACGACTTCGGCGGGGCTGGAGCCGCGTCTCATCCGGCCGGAGGACGTGGGCGAGGAGGTGAGGGGCACGGGCACCAACACCCGCTACATTCGCAACGTCTTGCCGGCGAGCGTACCAGCCGAGCGGCTGCTGGTGGTCGAAGTCCTGACTCCCGGCGGCCACTGGTCGAGCTACCCGCCGCACAAGCACGACAGTGATCGCGGCGGAGAGACGCGGCTCGAAGAGACCTACTATCACCGGCTCTCCCGCCCCGGAGGCTTCGCCTTCCAACGCGTCTACACCGACGATCGCACGCTCGATGAGACGATGACGGTGGAGGATCGCGATGTAGTCCTGGTGCCGCGCGGCTATCACCCCGTGAGCGCGGCGCACGGGTTCGACCTTTACTACCTCAACGTCATGGCCGGGCCGGTGAGGCGCTGGCAGTTCACCAACGCACCGGGCTACGAATTCCTGAAGTGAGGCGATCGCAATGATCGGAATGGCTGTGCTCGGTTGCGGTCGTATCGGCCGCCTTCATGCGCGTAACGTTGCGCGGCATCCTCGCGCGCGACTGCTGACGGTGTTCGACATCGCTGGCGACGTCGCGCAGCAGACCGCCGACGAGCTCGGAGCCAGACGAGCCAGCAGTCTCGAGGAGATCTGGTCTGACCGAAACATCCGTGCCGTACTCATCGCTACGAGCACCGATACCCACGTAGCGCTGATTACCGCGGCGGTCGAGGCTGGCAAGGCGGTGTTCTGCGAGAAGCCGGTCGATCTCGAGCTGGAACGGGTGCGTGCCTGCTGGCGTGCGATCGCGGCTCGCGAGCCGATGGTGATGATCGGATTCAATCGCCGATTCGATGCCTCTTACCGCGTCCTGCGCGAACGTCTGCAGCGCGGGGAGATCGGCAAGCTCGAGCTGGCAGTCATCACCAGTCGGGACCCGGCGCCGCCTCCGCCAGGGTATATAAAAGGGTCCGGCGGGCTCATGCGCGACATGACCATCCACGATTTCGATATGGCCAGGTACCTCGCAGGGGATATCGCCGAGGTGCACGCCTTCGGCGCGAATCTCGTCGATGCGAAGATCGGCGAGCTGGGCGACATCGATACCTGCGCGATCGCGCTGCGCGCGAAGTCCGGTGCGCTGCTGCAGATCAACAACAGCCGCCGCTGCGTGTTCGGCTACGACCAGCGCATAGAGGCCTTCGGCGCGAGCGGGATGCTCCTGGCCGGAAATCGGCGCGCGACGTCGGTCGAGTCCTGGAGCGGCGAGCGCACGGCGGCTTGTGACGTCGTGCTGCACTCCTTCATCGAGCGCTACGCGGAAGCCTACGCGGCCGAGCTCGATGCATTCTTGTCAGCGCTCGATGAGGGTCGCCCGATGAGCCCGGACTTCTCGGATGGTCTCGAGGCGTTGCGGCTTGCGGTGGCGGCGCAGGAGAGCGCGCGGACGGGCGCGGTGGTCGCCCTGTGAATCGCATCCGCCCGGCACGGCGTCCACTCATTCACCTGCGCTGGGCGCGATGCCGGTACTGATCGGCGATTACCGCGGCGACGATGATTCCGCCCTTGACGATCTCCTGGTAGTACGCATCGATCCGCAGGAACGTGAATCCCGAGGTCACGACGCCGAGGATCAGGGTGCCGATGACGGTGCCGGTGATTCGGCCCACGCCTCCGCTCAGTGAGGCGCCTCCGATCACCGCGGCGGCAATTGCATCGAGCTCGTACATCATTCCCATGCCGGCCTGCCCCGACTCCGCGCGTGCGGCAGTTACGACCCCGGCGAGACCCGAGAGGGTGCCGGCGAGTGTGTAGACGAGGATGAGATGGCGTCCGACGCGAATTCCCGAGACGCGTGCCGCCTGTGTGTTTGCGCCAATGGCATAGGTGAATTTGCCATAGCGTGTGTATCTCAGAGCGATGTGAAACAGCAGCGCCGTGGCGAGGAAAATCACGACCGGAACCGCGCCGTTGCCAATCGCCGCATAGGCATCGGTCAGCATGCTGACCGGCTGGCCGTGCGTGTACCAGCGCGCCAGACCCCGCGCCGTCACCATCATCCCGAGCGTAGCGATGAAGGGCGGTATCGCTGTCCCGGCGATCAGTGCGCCGTTCGCGAATCCGGCCAGGGCGCCGACGGCGAGCCCGGCCGCCACGGGTAAGATGACCGGCAGATCGTGAAGCGAGGGGTACACGGCCCGCACCGCATCCGATGACTGGGCCAGGCTCGCAGCAACCATGGCCGTCAGTGCGACCACCGACCCGGAGGACAGGTCGATGCCGGCGGTGATGATGACCTGAGTCACGCCCACGGCGATGATGCCGATCACCGAGACCTGCAGAATCATGACGATGAGCCGCTGCTCGTTGAACAGAAAGCTCTGTTTGACGAAGATCCAGCCGAGCAGCTCGAAGAGCAGCGCGAGCCCAATCAGCACCAGAAGGATGCTCACCTCGGGCGGAAGGCGCCGCGCGCGCGCCCGCGGTCGGTTCGTCACTTCGTGCTGGGCAATGGCCGGTGGCATGGCTGATGGTCAGCGCGCAGCGAGATCCATGATGGTGACCTGATCCGCCTGCTCGCGTGAGAGCATGCCTGTGACGCGGCCTTCGTGCATCACCATGACGCGATCGCTCATGCCGAGGATCTCGGGCAGCTCGGAGGAGATCATGAGCACCGCCATGCCCTGGGCGACCAGCCGCGAGATGAGCTGGTGAATCTCCGCCTTGGCCCCGACGTCCACGCCGCGCGTCGGTTCATCGAGTATCAGGATCCGGGGGCCGAGGAGCAGCCAGCGACCCAGCAGCACCTTCTGCTGATTGCCGCCCGAGAGATTCCCGATGCACTCGTTGAGGTCCGGAGTCTTCACCCGCAGCCGCTGCAGCATCTCGCGGCAGGCGCGCCGCAACGCCGGACCACGCACGAACCCGATCCGCACGAAGTCGCGGCTGAGCACCGAGATCGCGACGTTCTCGAGCACGTCGAGGGTCAGGAAGCAGCCTGTTTCCTTGCGGTCCTCGGTGACGAAGCCGAGGCCGTGCGCGACGCTCGTGCGCGGAGAGTCGATGCGCACTTCCTGGCCGTCGATGCGAATCTCTCCTCCACTTGCGGGTGTCAATCCGAAGATCGCTTCCGCCAGTTTGCTGCGACCGCAGCCGACCAGTCCCGCAAGCCCGAGGATTTCTCCGCAACGCAGCTCGAAGCTCACATCGTAGAAGTGGCCTGGCAGCGTCAAGTGGCTCAAGGAGAGCGCCACGTCCCCGGGCTCGCCCGGCTCGTGCGGAAAGATCCGCTCGAGCGTACGGCCCACCATCATGCGAATGATCTCATCGCGGCCGAGCTCGCCCGGGCGTCCGCTGCCGACGTAGCGGCCATCGCGCAATACCGAGATCTCGTCCGCGATCTCCGTGAGCTCCTCGAGCCGATGCGTGATGTAGAGAATCCCTTTTCCTTCGGCCCGGAGCTCCCGGACGATGACGAAGAGACGCTCGGCGTCGCGCTCGGTCAGTGCGGAAGTCGGCTCGTCCATGATCAGAAGGTGCGAGTCGTAGGACAGCGCGCGGGCGATCTCGACGAGCTGGCGCGCCGCGATCGACAGCCGGCGGACTTCGGCGTCGGGGTCGAGGTCGATGTGCAAGCGCTCGAGGAGCGCGCGCGTATGGTGGCGCAGCTCGCGATGGTTGACGAGCCCGAACCGCAGCGGCTCGCGGCCGATCCAGACATTCTCTGCGACGCTCATGGACGGCAGCAGGTTGAGCTCCTGGTGGATCATCGCGATACCCTGCTGCAGCGCCTCACGCGGTGAGGCGAAGCGGACCGCCTGACCCTGCAGCCGGAGCTCGCCCTCATCCGGCGCGTAGATACCGGCGATGATCTTCATCAGCGTCGACTTGCCCGCCCCGTTCTCGCCCATCAGGGCGTGCACCGAGTGCGTGCGCAGCTTGAGCGAGACTCCATCGAGCGCCACGACACCGGGGAATGCCTTGCGGATATCCCGCGCTTCGAGCAGACACTCCGCCGGCGCCTCTTCCGCCACGGTGCTCACGGGATGCTCAGCGCCTGAGATAGCTGGCTAAGTTGGCGGGAGTTACCAGCTCGAACGGCACCCACACGAAGCTCGGCACGCTCTCGCCCCTGCCGAGCTTCAACGCCGCATCCACGGCGCCGCTACCTTGTGCAGATGCATTCTGGAACACGGTCACCTTGAGCTGTCCCGCCTTCATCGCCGCGAGTCCGTCGGCCGTGGCGTCGATGCCGGCGACCACCGTGTTGGCGAGCAGGCGGGCCTGCCTGAGCGACTGGATTGCGCCGATGGCCATCTCGTCGTTGTTGGCCACCACCGCCTGCGGGTGCAATCCCGCACTCAGCCAGTTGGTCACGAGATCGGCGGCCTCGGTGCGCTTCCAGTTGGCGCTTTGCTTGTCGAGCACGTGGATACCACGGCACGCGGGGGTGGCGATGACGTCGTAGACGTCCTGGGTGCGCTGGCGGGCGGACTGATTGGTCAGCTCGCCCATCAGGATGACCACGGCGCCTTTGCCCGCGAGCAGGCGGCAAACCTCGGTCATTTGCAGGGTGCCGGACTGACGCTCGTCGGAGCCGACGAAGGTCACCCGTGCCGGCAGCTGCTTGTCGGCGGGCATGCGATTCACATATACGAGCGGGATCCCGGCGCGCACTACCATGCGCGTCATTCGCGGCGTGGCGTCGGTGTCGACCGGGTTGACGATGATTGCGTCGACGCGCTGGGCGATGAAGTTCTCGATCTGGTTGAGCTGACGCCCGATGTCGCTCTGCGCATCCTCGAACTGGATCGCCGCATGGACCTGCTGGGCGCGAGTCTGCATGCTCGCGCGGACCGCGGTCAGAAAGTTGTCATCGAATTGCGCCATGGTGACCCCGATCGTGGCCGCGTGCGCGGCCGCGGACAGGGTCGCCAGAGTCCAGGCGAACAGCGCAAGGGAAGGGCGCTTCATCGCCGGCAGTCTAATCGCTGCGGCCTACGGCCGCTCGCCGAAGGCGCGTGTCACCCCAAGAGCCACGATGGACATCGCGGCGGCTATCAGCACGAGGGTCAGCGCGGGACGGCCGGAAGCGAACAACGTGAGTTGCCCGATCTGATTGGTGAGCCGGACGGTCGGTTCCCAGCCGGGCAGTCGTGTCAGGAGGGTGGCCAGCAGGGCGGTCGCGAGCACGGTGTTGAGGATCATCGATCGAAATGCCGTGCGCCACTGCCGCGAGAAGGCGCCGATCTCCGCTTGCCACGCCTGCTCGAGGCGGGCCCGCGCGGCGGCGTGCCCGGCATTCGCAGCCCGATCGACACGCTCGAGCACCGCGCGGTCGAACGAAGCAGGGAGCGTCTGTCGCGCAAGTGATCCGGAGAGCGTGGCATCGACAGCGCGAAACGCCTGGAGGCGAGCCTGGCACTCGTCACAACCCGCGAGGTGTGCCTCGAGCGCGGCGGAAGCTGCGGGATCGAGATCGCCGTCGATCCAGTCCTGCAAACGCTCGTCCCACTCGAAATGATCCGCCGAATCAGCCACGCATCATCACCTTCATTTCTTGGGGCCGGCGATGTCGATCATACGCCGCCGTGCCCGATGGAGCAGGGCCTTGACCGTTCCGACAGGCAACCCGAGCGCCGCCGCCGTCTGCTGACACGAGCGATCCTCCATATAGAAGAGCATCACGACCTCGCGGTATCGCTGTGGCAGGGATTCCAGCATCCGCGTGACGCTGTCAACCGCGGGTTCCTCCGTGGAGGGTGCCGCCAACGCCGCGACCGCGGGGTCGAGCTGCATGTCAGGATCGTCCAGGGAGACCTGCGGACGGCGTTTGCGAAGTTGTGACAGGCATGCATTGCGTGAGATCGCGTAAATCCAGGTGGACAGGGCCGCCTTACCGCTGTAGCCAGGCAGTGCGCGCCAGAGCCGCAGGAAGATATCCTGAGTCACATCCTCCGCCTCGCTCCGGTTACGGAGCATCGTGAGTGCCAGGCGGAAAACCCGATCGCGGTATCGTGGCAACAACAGCTCGAGCGCCGCCCGATAATCGCCCGCTCGCAGTCGCGAGTGAACGTCAGCGTCCGCTTCGTGCGGCGGCGCGGTCATGGCGCGGTCATACCGCAGTTGATACGCGCGGGAGCCGCCAAAGGTTGCATCCACTGCAACCGTTTCGGCGGCGCCGGCGTCTCAAGCACCGAGCAGCCGGCATCGTCGTGCCGACCCAGGACAGTCACATGCATGTAACCGATACAGTCGTTCCGCTGGTCGCCATTCTCTGTTGCGTCGGCATCCCCCTGTCCATTCCGATCGTCATCTCGGTGCTGAATTACCGCAAGCGCAGGCGGCTGATGGAGCTCTGCCACGCCGAGCGGATGGCGGCGATCGAGCGCGGCATGGAGCTCCCGCCGATTCCGATCGAAGTCCTCGGTGCGCTGCCGAGCCGCTCGACGCTGCTGCCGGCTCTGGTGTGGTTGTTCGTCGGCCTGGCACTGCTGGTCTCTTTGCGGGAAGGAGGAGAGCTCTTCCCAGGCTTCGGCGGCGGTCTGGTCTGGGGGTTGGTACCGACGGGCATTGGTATCGCCTACCTCATTCACTACTTCATCGAAGGCCGCAAGCACTTCAGGCCGGCACAAACCGGGCAACCAGGGCAAGCGGCACAGCCCTCGCAAGCGCCGTACCTCTCGAAGGATCCAACATGAAAACCTATGGCCTTGCGGCGACAGCCGCACTCGTGGCTGGTACAGCGCTCGCGTCGGCTTCCGAAGTTACGGCACCCAACGTCAGCCTGATCAATGGTGCGGTGGATGTGTCCGCCGATCACCCTTACGGCGAGATCTCGACGATCAACGGCGCGATTCACGTCGAGGGCCGGGCGGTCGTGGGGCGGGTCCATACCATCAATGGCGGAATGACGCTGGGGACTCAAGCGTCCGCACAATCGCTGCGCACGATCAACGGCGCGATCTCGGTTCGCGCCGGCGCGCACGTAACGGGCACGGTCAGCACCGTCAACGGCAGGATTGCGCTCGAGCCCGCGGCGGAGGTCTCCGGTCATTTGTCCAACATCAACGGTCAGATTCATCTCGAAGCCGCTCATGTGGGCGGCGGTATCGAGACCGTATCGGGCAACATCGACGTCGGCGCGCGATCGAGGGTCGAAGGCGGCATCTGGGTGAAGAAGGATTGCTCAAGCGGCTTCTGGGCATGGCTCTTCGCTGGCCATTGCGAGCCGTCGAACGTCGTGGTCGGTCCGGACGCGATTGTCCAGGGAACTCTGCGCTTCGAACACGAGGTGAAGCTCTACGTAAGCAACCGTGCCCGCATCGGACCTGTGGAAGGCGCCAAGGCGATCGTTTATTCCGGAGAGCATCCGCCGGGCTGAAGCCCGCTGAAGCCCGGCGTGCGAGGCGACAGCTCGAGGTTGACCGGGGTAAGCTCGCGGACCTGGAAACCGCAGAAGCCGCAGCCCGGATGCCCGCGTGAAGTATCTGCCACTGATCTGGTCAGGCATCTGGCGCAAGCCTGGGCGCACGATCCTCATCTTCCTTCAGGTGAGCGTCGCTTTCGTGCTGTTCGGCGTGCTACAGGGCATGAAGACCGGCATCGAGCACGCGGTGCAGGCCGCGCGCCCCGACCTGCTGATCGTCCACAGCCGCCAGGACTTCATCTTCTCGGGGCTGCCGCTCGGGCTGCTTGAGCACCTTCGCTCGGTGCCGGGGGTAAAGCTGGTAGAACCGGTGGAGCTTTTCGGAAGCTACTACCAGAAACCCGAGAACGGCATGCTGATTATCGCCGTCAGGCCGGACAGGAATTGGACGGACGCCTTCACCTTCAATATCGCGCCGGAGCAAGTCGCAGCCTTCGCGAAGAGTCGCACGGCCGCGCTGGTTACCGAGTACGCCGCGCAGAAGTACGGCTGGAAGATCGGCGACCACATCCCGCTCGTGAGCCAGGTGGTCAGCAAGGAAGGCTCGACGACCTGGGCGTTCGACCTCGTCGGGACGTTCACCGACAGCGACTTCACCCCCGGGCGCTACAAGATTCTGGTCAACTATGACTACTACGATCAGGCCCGCGTGAGCAACACCGCCACAGTGAATCATTTCAACGTGGCCGTGGCCGATGCCAACCAGGCGGTGTCCGTGGCCGATGCGATCGACCGGCTCTCTCTCAACTCCTCGCATGAGACCAAGACCGAGTCGATACGCGAGCTCGCGCAACAGCAGGTCCAGCAGATCGGCGACCTCGATTTTCTGGTTCACGCGGTGGTGGGCGCCGTGCTCGCGGCGCTCTTGTTCGGAACGGCGACGATGATGATGCAGTCCGTGAGGGAGCGAACGCCGGAGCTCGCGGTCCTCAAGACGATTGGCTTTACCGATCACGCCGTTTTCCTCCTGGTGCTGGTCGAGGCGGTCGTCGTATGCATCGCGGCCGCGGCCTGTGGGCTGGCGCTGTCGACGGCGGTCTTCCCATTCGCCGCACGCATCGTATTCGGACTCGCCATGCCCCCGGTCACCGTCGTGGTGGGCCTCGCGCTCGCCGTCGCGCTGGCGGTCGTGAGCGCCGCGCTGCCGGCGCTCCGCGCTGCGCGGCTGCGTGTGGTGAGCGCGCTCGCCGACCACTGAGACAATGCACTTTCTCCGGCAATTTCTCGCCTTGCTGCGCATGAATCTCGCGAGCGAGCGAGCACGGCTCGGCTCGGTCCTGACGATCTTCATCGGCGTAACCTGCACGGTCACCGTACTCGTCTCGATGCTCGCCATGGGAACGGGTGCGCGGCAGCAGGCCGACGGCGATGTGCACGACGATGAGGCCATCGTCCAGGCCCAGGGCGCGGAGGGGTTTGACAGCAATATCTCGCGCGACCAGATGGTCACGCTCCGCGACCTGCCCGGTATCGACCGGGACAAGGACGGCGACCCGCGCGTCGCCGGGATCGTATTCGTGCCTTTCGAGGGACATCGGCGCGGCACCGGGCGGCGTGTCTTCTTCCCCCTCATCGGTAGTAGCGATGTGAAGTTCGAGCTGCGTCCCCCCGCACACCTCACCGAGGGCCGCCTCTTCCGGCCGGGGCTGCACGAGATGATCGCCACCAATGCCTGCGTCGGCCAGTTCGACGGATTCGAGCTCGGCGCCCGGCGCGCGGTGCGCGGCGTCGACTGGACTGTCGTGGGGCACTACGACCAGGGACAGAGCCTCCAGTGCGTCGTCCTCACCGACGCCGAGACGGTTATGAGCCTTTTTAACCGCAACAGCTTTAACCGCATCAACGTACGTCTCAGGGCTCCCTCCGACTTTGCGGCGTTCAACCGCGCGCTCGAGGCCAACCCGGCTCTGAAGCTCGAAGCCAAGCCGGCGCGTCAGCAGGCCGAGGCGGACATGAAGCAGTTCAACGGACTGCTCAACTTCGTGAGCTACTTCATCGGCTCGATCATGGCGATCGGCGCGACTTTCGGCGCGGTGAACTCGCTCTACTCAATCGTGGACGCGCGGCGCAGGGAGCTCGCGACGCTGCGTGCGATCGGTTTCGGATCGGGAGCTGTCATGGCCGCGACGCTCTTCGAGTCGATCCTGCTGGCCGTACCCGGCGCGGTGCTCGGCACCGTGCTCGCGTGGCTGCTCTTCCACCGCATGGCGGTGAGTCCATTCGGCTTCAGCTTTCGGCTCGATGTCACGCCGCACCTCGCCGAGATCGGTATCGTCTGGGCGCTCTCGATGGGACTGATCGGCGGATTTCTGCCGGCGCTCCGTGCGGGACGCGTATCGGTGACGGCGGCACTGCGCGCCACCTAGAACCCGTTGTTGCCGAACCAGCTATCGCTGGGTTTTCGGACCGAGGGCGGCCTCGGGCCGCTGCGGACTTTCCTTGCGCCTGGGCAGGCGCTCGTCGCGGGCGGCACGCGGAGCTGACGTCGCTGTCTCCGCAGAGGGTTCGGTCGGTACCGCATCCGACATCGCAGCCTCGAGTGCCTCGCCGACGCGCTCCACCCAGATGAACTGCAGCAGCGCGCGGGTGCTCTCCGGGATTTCATCCAGGTCACGCCGATTGCGTGCCGGGAGAATCACGCGCTTGATGCCGGCGCTCGCGGCCGCAATGGTCTTCTCCTTGATCCCGCCCACCGGCAACACCAGACCCCTGAGGCTGATCTCTCCGGTCATGGCCGCATCGGGGCGCACCGGCTTGCGCTTGAGAAGTGAGGCGAGGGAAACGAACATCGCCACCCCGGCGCTCGGACCGTCTTTCGGGATGGCGCCGGCGGGCACGTGCACGTGGATATCCACGTTCTCGAACAGGCGGGCATCGATGCCGAGATCCGCCGCCTGGGCCTTGAGAAGGCTCAACGCCGTCTGCGCGCTTTCCTTCATGACGTCGCCGAGCTGACCGGTCAGGATCAGCTTGCCGGTGCCGGGCAGCCGGGCCGACTCGATGAAGAGGATGTCACCGCCGACGGGCGTCCAGGCCAGTCCGGTCGCGACGCCCGGGACGCTGGTCCGTTGCGCCACCTCGTTTTCGAAGCGGGTCGCACCGAGCACTGCATCGAGATCTGCCGCGTCGAAATTGACCTGCTGCGACTTGCCCTCGGCAATCTGCATCGCGGCATTGCGAGCGAGCGCACCGATCTGCCGCTCGAGATTCCGGCAGCCGGCTTCACGTGTGTAGTCATTGATGATGCGAATGAGTGCGGCGTCGGTGACCGAGAATTGCCCGGCGTCGAGCCCGTTTGCCTTGAGCTGTCGCTGCACCAGATAGCGCTTGGCGATCTCGAGCTTTTCGTCGGCGCTATAACCGCTGAGCTCGATGATCTCCATCCGGTCGCGCAGGGGGCCGGGGATCGTCTCGAGAACGTTGGCGGTCGCGATGAAGAGTACGCGGCTCAAGTCGAACGGCTCGGCGAGGTAATTGTCGCGGAAAGTGGCGTTCTGTTCGGGATCGAGCACTTCGAGCAGCGCCGAGGCCGGATCGCCATGGAAACTGGCCGAGAGCTTGTCGATCTCGTCGAGCATGAACACCGGGTTATTGGTCCCCGCCTTGCGCAGCGCCTGAATGACGTTGCCCGGAAGCGCGCCAATGTAGGTGCGCCGGTGCCCGCGAATCTCGGCTTCATCGTGCACACCGCCGAGGCTCACGCGTACGAAGCGCAACCCGAGGGCGCGGGCAATGCTCTGCCCGAGCGAGGTTTTGCCCACTCCGGGCGGACCGACGAAACAAAGGATCGGGCTGCGGCCCTGCGGATTCAGCTTGCGGACCGCCAGGTACTCGAGGATGCGACGCTTTACCTTCTCGAGCCCATAGTGATCCTCATCGAGCACCTGCCGCGCCCGCGCGATGTCGATGTCTTCGTGATCGCTCTGACGCCACGGCAGTGCTACCAGCCAGTCGAGGTAACTGCGCACCATCCCGTGCTCGGGACTCGCCTCGCTCATGCGGCCGAGACGCTTAAGCTCCTTGCGTGCGCGCTCTTCCACCTCCGCGGGCATGCCCGCGGAGGCGATCTGCTTCTCGAGATCGGCCAGTCCGCTGGCCGCGTCCTCCTCCTCGCCGAGCTCCTTCTGGAGCTGATGCAGCTGCTCGCGCAGCACCGCTTCACGCTGGCGCTCGCCGATCGCCGCCTGCGTCTG
>Ga0307476_10000333_pt1 | contig 39767 bp, 32 predicted proteins | sample atmos_gasesECM2C_2_FD_203314 | JGI IMG/M metagenome (GOLD analysis project Ga0307476, IMG submission 203314) | Hardwood forest soil microbial communities from Morgan-Monroe State Forest, Indiana, United States - atmos_gasesECM2C_05 | ecosystem: Environmental > Terrestrial > Soil > Temperate... | reverse complement strand
ACCTGAGGATGCGCAATTTCGACGAAGCGTTTGCAACGGCGCGCCGCGCCGATGCTATTGCCAAGACCTTGACAGACTCGGAGGCCGCGCCGGCGGCCAATTGCATGATGGGACTTTCATATCATTTCAGTGGGCAGCATACTATTGCCCGCGGTTATCTGGAGCTCATCGCCAAAAGTAGGCCGACCGCTCACCTGGTAAACGTCCGCCGCTTTGGCATCAATTTCCGCATCAACGCGCTCTGTACGCTTGCGCGCATCCTGTGGCTGGAGGGTCACTGTGACGCGGCTTTCCGTACGGCGCGCGACGTTGTGTCCGAAGGGCAGGTCGGGGGCAACATGATGTCGTACACGACGGCGCTGGCCTGGACCATTCCGGTTCACTTATGGCGCGGCGACAACACAATCGCGGAAGAGATCATAAACCTCTTGATCGACCTGGCGAGACGCCATGGGCTCGGGCCGACGCTGGCCCTTGGACAGGGTTGGCAAGGCGCACTCGCCACCATAGAGGGTAGAGCTACGGACGGTGTCCCACTTCTGAGTACAAGCATCCGATCACTGCAGGATACCAACTATCAGATTACGGCGTCGGTTTTTCGGGGCTTCTGCGCTATAGGACTGGCGGCGAACGCCGATATTGTTTCCGCATTGAGCTCAATTGATCTCGCGATGGATGAGACCGTGCGGGCCGGTGACCTCGCGTATATGCCCGAACTGCTGCGAATTAAAGGCTCGATCAGCATCTTGTCTGGAGATTTTGATTCCGGCGAATCCTCGCTCCTTGCAGCACTCGCCGAGGCCAGGCGCCAATCTGCGCTGTCGTGGGAGTTGCGGGTGGCCTGTGAACTCGCGAAGCACTGGCGGCTGCGGAACCGCGTCGACGAAGCGCTGGCTCTTCTGTCGCCGATATACGACCGTTTTGCAGAAGGTTTCGACACCGCCGACTTGCGGGCCGCCGCGCTGCTGTTGGAAAACCTCAGTTGCGGCCGCGCGGGCTCCGCAGTCGCTAAATACGCACAAGGCGACGTCCGATGAATCTCGTTCGCTCTCGGTGTGTGATGTCTGGGATAGGCTGCGCGAGATCGTGAATCGGACCCCCGAAGGCTGCAGCCGCCTCGCGTCCTACGGACCATACTTTGAAAGCCTATTCCGGCGCGCGGCCGAAATGGTCGATAAAATATTGCGCGGGGCGAAACCCAGCGATAGTCCAGTCGAGCAGCCGACCAAGTTCGATCTGGTCATCAACCTCAAAACCGCCAAGGCGCTCGGTCTCGAAGTGCCCCACAATCTCCTTGTGATCGCCGACGAAGTGATTGAATAGACCCGCTCATTGTTGCATTGCACTTTGGTCGTTAATGGCCCTTTTCCATCGTTGCGGCGGGTAGCCGTTTTGTCGTTATTGGGGTAAGAGCCGACATAGTCCGACGGGGTCGAAAACGAAGCGAATGACCGACCCATTTCGACATTTCGCCAGCATCAATTGACGCGCTGCGAAAGGCTTATTCACCCTCGTTGTGGGGCGTTGAGGCTGGGGGCGGGCGCTACCATTAATTTACTGCTCAAATGCAGATACCAGGGAACCCCGGTTCCGTGCGGGCGTTATGGCTCACGCATAACTTGCGACTGCGGGAGGCGACCGATGGCGCGGTTCGACGGTTTGATTCCTTGCTGCAACATCTCAGGTTACCGGCTGATGGCCGCCAGCGCGATGCTTTGCGCCGCGGTGGCCTTTGCCGCGCCGGCAGTACACGCGCAAGCGAGTTGCACGAGCCTCCTGTCCTTTAAGTACCCGAATGCGACGATCACAGGAGTGTCGTCTTCGTCTGGCGGCCCGTATTGCGGGACGGATGCGTGGCACATCTGCTTCAGCAACCTGCCTCCCTCCTGCCAAGTGACCGCGACGATTTCGCCGGTCTCCGGTTCTAGCATCGGGGTCACTGTCTGGATGCCGACCGAAGGCCACTATAATGGCCGGTATCTCGGCACCGGCAACGGCGGCTACGCGGGGAGTTACTTCGACAGCGAGCTCGCACAAGGCATCAATGACGGCTTCGCTACCGCCAATACCGATATGGGAACATCACAATGCGTCTCCTACGGCGTGAACGCGCAGCTCTGTGCTAATTTTCCGCAGAGTTGGGTCGATTTCGGCTGGCGCGCCACATCCGTGATGACGCAGTTCGCGAAGGCGCTCATTAAAACATTTTACGGCTCGTCGCCGAACTACTCCTATTTCGCCGGCTGCTCAACCGGAGGCCAGCAAGCGTTGATGGAAGCGCAGCGCTTCCCCAAAGATTACAATGGTATTCTCGCCGGCGATCCAGCGAATTACCGCACGCACTTGCACGTGGTGCCGGTGGCGCAATATTTCGCGACACACTCAACAACGACAGGCGCGCCGTCGAGCGGTTACATCCCGACTCCGGGTGGGTTCGATACGGTCAACGCAGCGGTCCTTCAGCAGTGCGTGGGTCGCGACGGCGGAGCCCCCAGCGACAAGTTCCTTAACAATCCTCAGGTCTGCAGATTCAATCCCGAGGTACTGCAGTGTTCGAACAACACTCCCGGCCCGAACTGTCTGACTTCGGCGCAGGTGGCCGCATTCCGGGAGTACTATCAAGGTCCCGTAAATCCGGTCACGCACGCCTCGATCTACCCGGGCAACGCGCCGGGCTCAGAGGCCGACACGGTGTTGGGTCTGGGCATGGCCTATAACGAAAATCTCAATGAACCATCGTTTGACGGTCTGTTCTATTGGGTGTTTGGCCTGACTTGGCAATGGGAGACCTTCGATTTCAATACAAACGTCACCAAGGTCGATCAAGTGCTCGGACAGGATCTTAACGCGATCAGCACCGATCTGTCCGCCTTCAAAGAGGCCGGCGGAAAGCTGATTCAGTATCACGGCTGGGCTGACCCGCTGATCCCGTCGATCAGCAGTATCGAGTATTACGATGCGGTTACCCAAACCATGGTCGGCAACACATCGAACGGTGCAACGCGGCAAACGCAAAATTTCTATCGCTTATATATGGCGCCGGGGATGTGGCATTGCGGCGATTCCCTTGCCGGCGGCCCCGGCCCCAACTCGTTCGGCGGCATGATTCAGCAACCGACGCCGAGCTACGATCCAGAGCACAATCTCCTGAGTGCGCTGACGGAATGGGTCGAAAAGGGAGTTGCGCCGGGCCCGGTGATCGCGACCAAATTCGTTCAAGACAATCCAAACCTGGGCATTCAGATGCAGCGGCCGATATGCGTTTATCCGCAGATCGCCAAATACGATGGTAAGGGTGACCCGGCTTGGCCCACGAGCTTCAGCTGCCAGGCGACCAAGTGAACAGCTTTGTTGATTGGAATCTCGGCCGTCTGCCTCCTCTGTGCTTTGGATCAGGCTAGGTCAACGACGTGCCAATTCTGCCCTGGGCATTTGCAACAAAACGCATGCTTGGCCCACACAAGCGAATAGACTGGCGACGCCGGTCGCCCCTCCAATGAGCGAAGACAAGCGCCGCAGACAGATGCTCGCAATCGCAGGAGGATGATCACCGCGATTTTGTCGCTAACAGGGGGTAAAGCGGAAGTTCAAACCCGCGCCCAAAATGACGCATTGCCCCACGTCGTCATTTCGCGCCAGTCGTTTACCGCATTGCGGAAGGGTTGACTCGATAACCTTGTCGGCGAGCTGCGCTGACGGCATGGCTGTGGCTCATTTCGTGTCGACGGCCTTGAGGATCGCTTCAGTATCCGTCAGCCAGACTTTGTCATCCTTCTTCAGGCGCGAGAGAACGCGCCGTAAAGCGGCCGCCCCGTCGGGCGTACCGATGACAAAGGGGTGGATGCCGATGACAACCGTCGTCGCCTCTCGCGCGGGGTCGGTGCGGGCCTCGTCGGCCAATTCCAGCACGTAATCGAGCCAGATGGTCTCGATCTCGGAAGGCGTTTTCATCCGCGCCAGATTCTGCCCCATGTCGACTGTAACGACCGGATAGGGCAGCAGGACTAACGGTCCCTGTGGCGTCTTCAGGCGCGAAACGATGTCGGAATCCATCTGATCGAGAGTGTAAGTGATGCCCGCGGCGGCCATCGCCTGCATCGTATCGCCATTGGAATAAACGCTCGGACTGGACCAGCCGGTGGACTTGACGGCGGTCGTGGCGGTGATCAGGTCAAGCGTCTGGCGGATGTAGGCTTTCTGTTCGTCCACGCCACGCCCGAGCGGCAGCGTGCGGCTGCTATTGTTCATGCCGTGGGCGACGATCGGCGCGTTCGGCGCCAAAGCGCGGAATTCCTTCCATACCGAGGGGTGCGCACGCGGAAATTCGGCGTTCAACGCTATGCTGAGCGGGACGTCCAGCTCCTTGAACAGCCGGCCGACACGCAGGTTGCCCCAGCTGAGCGAATATTCGCGGAAATTCTCATTGACAAGGTCGGGGCTGCGGGTCGCGAGGTCCGGGCGGAACACCGGGCCCTGACCGAAGCCGAACTCCTCGACGAACAGGGCAAAACTAACAGCGACCTTCTTGCCGCCGGGCCACGCGGCGACATGGACCGCCTCGCGTGGAAACCTGGTAACCCAGTCCGGGCCGTCCTGCGCCAAGGCAGCCGAGGAAACGTGAACGGCTAACACCGCCGCCAACGCAGCGATCAAGCGCGGCCTGTAAGTCTTTGGTGCGCACAAGTACCGAGTCATTTGGCGGCAGAAAGGTCGGCGAGAGACCCGGGACCACTGCCGGGAGTAATCAGGGTCGGCCACTGGTGGGAGCCGAACGGTACGACGGGGGGCAGGAACGCCGTCATGCCGCGCTTGGCGCTGTCGTCAATGATGGCCTGACGGGCGTCACCACCCATCAACTCGTAATCCATCAAATGATAACTGCCGAAGAACGCTGCGCCGACAGAGCGGTCGGCAATGATCCTGGTCAGAGATTCGAGCATGTCGTCGGGCGTCGTCGTAAACGAGATTGTCTCGATCAGCATGAGCCGGCTATTGATCGCGTCGGCGCCAAAGAATTGGGCCAACACGCTGAACAGAACATTATTTTGCCTGGCGACATAGATCGTATTGCTGGCGGCGTAGGTCATATCCCAGGCGCTGCCGAGCTGCTTTTTCCAGTCCGCGAGCACGCTCATCCAATGCGCAACCTGGGTCTGGGCCGCCCAAGCGATTTCCTTTTTCAAGACCGGGGCCTGCTTCTCGGCAAACTCCTGCAAAGCAACGACCGAGATAACACCCTTGTTGGCGCAATCGTCCATGAATGCGATGTTGTTCTGCAGGATGATCCGGCTGTTCTCCTGCCACTCCGCCGGCATATCCGCCGCACGCAAGCCGTTCACGGCTGATTGCATTTCGCTTCGGTAAGCCAGCAAGGAAGCGCGCCAGGACGTATCGGATGCATTGTCCAGATACGGCATCACGATCTCGGCCAGCGCCATGGTGCTGTGGCCGACCGATTTCAGCAACTGGTATGCGATGGGTACCGACGGCGCTTCGAGCGGCGCCATGCCGGGGCGATACAGGATAAAGCGGCCGCCCGCCCCGGAGAACAGCCCGAGGATGATCGGATGCTTGGCCATGAGGTTCTGTCTGAAGATTTTGCCAGCAATGGCATAGTGTTGAAACATGCTGACATTGAGGGCCAGCACGTCCGCGTTGGCGACGCTGGCGGCGGTGGAAGAGGTGCGGCCGGCGATCGGCTCCATATAGGACAGTAAATCCTCTGATCTCGCGGCAGTGCCGAGTCCCGCCAGCAAAATCGACATCAGAACCGGATAGGCGTGGCGCTTTTGCAGCAGATTGGTTCGCATATTTGTCTCCCGATGGCGGCGATGGGCCTCGGCAATGTTTCAGGATACCATGCGTTCTGGCTATTCGAATCAGTAGTGCTACTACCTTAGCAGCGATCGTCGGACGTGGTTGCTGGTCATATAGGATGATCGTTCAACACGAGCATGACTTGGCAAGTATCCGGTTGTATTTGATTGGATCGGCCAAAGAGATGGAGTTGGGACCGGCGCATTGATTTGTTCTAAACTTGCAAATGAAATGATCTATCTTGTTGAAGAATTCACGGCCTAAAGTGTTTCAGATACCGCCAAGCTCCGCACTTGACGAACCAATGTGTCCTGGTGCCTGAGAAGCTGGTGTCTGGCGTGCGCAGTTCCGACTCGTACTGCCATGCTCATGACCGGTGGCCGACCAAGAGGTTAAGAGCATGAGGAGCTCGCGACGCGAGTTCGTCAAGTTGGCCACAGCGAGCGGTATCGCGCTTAGCCTGTCGCGCTTGGCATCAGCCGAGGAAGGTGGATTCACGGCGCGCGAGACGCTGCCGGGACGACAAGGCTGGAATCCGGCTGCGACTGGCGCCGGCCGCATTGACGGCGTCGCCAAGGTCACCGGCGCCAAGCTGTATGCGTCCGATTTTCGTGCCGCCGATCTTCCAGGCTGGCCGAAGGACACGTCGCATGCCATGCTCATTCGCGCGCCGGACGCTACACACATCTACACCGGCATCGACCTCGCCCGCTTGGGCGGCGCGGTGAGACCCTCCGTGGTGGTTACCGCGGCCGATCTGGCGCGTATCGGCACTCGCGTTCCCGAATTCTATGCCGGTGACTTGTTCTGCCCGGTCGGGAAGACGCCGCTGTATCTCGGCCAGCCGGTGGCTCTATTGATCTTCGAGCAGTTCGACGCCTTCGATCAGGCGCGGCTCGCGCTACGCGACGGAAAGTTTCTGAAGTTCGGCGAGGAAACCGGTCCCGTCGTGCGGCCTAACTACGGCGCATTTCGTTTCACCCGTGTGGCCGGCCCGACCCCTGGCGCGCCCGATGTCTACTCGCCGGTCAAGAACGGCTGGGTCAGTCCGGGACGTTTCCAGGACACCGAGCGCCCAATATGGACGCGGCTGCCGATTCCGACCGGGCTCGCCTACGCCGAAGCCGCAACCCATGGCGAGAACATCCGCGCGGAATTGGCAGCGAGCAATCCGGCCGTTCTGGTGCTGGACCGCGAATTCGAGACCCAATCGGTGGATCCCATGTTTCTCGAACCGGAAGGCGGCATCGCTTGGTACGACGCGGGCCGCAAGTCCCTCGAGCTCGTGGTCGGGGTGCAGTCTCCGTACGAGGCTGCAGAATCGGTTGCGCACCTTCTGGGCAAGGCCAACGCCGCCTTCAGGCCGACGCGCATCAACACCTATTTCGCCTATGTCGGCGGCGGATTCGGCGGACGCGACCATACCCCGTTCCCGCTCTACGTCGCGCTGGCGGCAATGTTCCTGCCCGGCCGCCCGGTCCGGCTCGCCCACGACCGCTATCAGCAGTTCCAGGCGGGCATCAAGCGGCACGCGTTCAAGATGCACACGCGGATCGGGCTCGATCGGGCCAGCGGCAAGATTGTTGCATTTGCCGCCGACCACGTTTTGGATGGCGGCGGCCTCGCCAATTTCTCGCCCAGCGTGGCGACCGTCGGCGCAAATGGGGCGATCGGCATCTACGACATTCCGAAAGTCGACATTACCACGGTCGCGCTCCACTCGCGTGGCGTGACCGCAGGGTCGATGCGCGGCTATGGAACGCTGCAGACGATGACAGCACTGGAGGCATTGATCGACGAAGTGTGCTCGGCGCTGCCGCTCGACCCCATCGAGTTCCGGCGACGTAACGCGCTCAAGACCGGCGGCCGGATCATGGCGGGAAACCGGTACAGCGTCCCGATCCGCGTGCCGGAGATCCTAGACAAGCTGGAGCAACATCCGATTTGGCAGCAGCGTGCCGCCGAGAAAGCTAGCGCCCGAGTGGGGATGCTTGTGGGCACGGGCGTTGCTTGCGCCACCAAGAATTACGGCACCGGCGGCGACTGTTCACTCTCGACGGTGGAGATCGACCCGGATGGCCGGATTGCCATCCATTGCGATGCCTGCGAGATGGGCAACGGCATCGGCACGGCGATAGCCAATCGGGTCGCGGCCTATCTGGGTGGCGTCGCCGATGAAGTCGCGGTCTTACAAGTCGACACGTTCGGCCCGCTCGAACTCGTGACCTCCGGCAACTCCTACTCGATGGACCAGGCGACGCAGAACGCCGCACAGCGCAATCCACGCTGGGTGCCGGCGATCAGTTCGGCCACGGCGGCCTCGTCAGGCGCCCATGTCGGGACGCATGCGGCGGCCGAGGCCGCGCGCGTCGTGTTCCGGTTCGGATTGTGGCCGGCGGCTTTGGAGTTGTGGCGCATCGCGCCAATCGATCCGAAGGCCAAGGAATGGCAGGAAGCGCGCTGGAAGGACGGGCAGCTGGTGATGCCGGGGCTGGCGCCGCTCGCGTTGCCGGCGCTGGCGGCAAAGGCGCATGCGCGCGGCGGCGTGACCGGGGCAATGGCGCACAGCTTTAGCCGCTGGGCGTGGTCGCAAGCGAGCTTCGCGATTTCCGGACAGCCATGGACGGCTGACATCGATGCGCTGGCCTTGCGCAACGGCGCCGGCCAATTCGTTCGCCTCGATCGCACCAGCGTCAAGTTTCCGCCTACCGACTTCAACCGATTCGGCAGCACCTACACAGCGCCGTGCGGCACGCTGGTCCGCGTCGAGATCGAGCGCGCCACCGGCGCATTGCGCATCGCCAAGGCGTACAGCGTTTTCGAATGCGGGACGGCGCTGGTGCCGGAGGTCGTGATCGGGCAAGCGCAAGGTGGCTTCGCGATGGGCGTGGGTTATGCATTGCTCGAAACGCTGCCGCCTTACGAAGGCGGCCCAGGCGACGGGCAATGGAATCTTGGGCGATACCTCGTCGCGCGCGGCTCGGACCTGCCGCTGCACGATTTTGAAGTCGAGAGGCTGCCGCCACTCACTGCCGACGATCCGCCGAAGGGCATGGCAGAAGTCGTAATGATTCCCGTCGTGCCGGCGCTGCTCAACGCGATCTTCGATGCCACCGGTCACCGCTTCCGATCCCTGCCGGTGACTCAGCGCATGATCAAGGGAGTGCTGGCGTGACGACATTGAACATCACGATCAATGGTCGCGGATACGGCCCGACAGAGGTGCGCGACAATTTGACGATGAACGATTATTTGCGCGAGTACCTTGGGCTGACCGGCACAAAATTCGGCTGCGGTGCCGCGCAGTGCCTCAGTTGTGCGGTCATCGTCGATAATCCCTACGGCACGAGCTACACCAGCCCGACCTGCGTCGTCGCGGCGGCAAATTTCAATGGCAAGACCATCCGCACGGTGGAAGGCCACGCCAACAATGGAGAACTTTCCGCTCTGCAAAAGGCCTTCATCGATCATTTCGCGTTTCAGTGCGGCTATTGCACCGCCGGCTTCCTGAACGAAGGCCAGGTGCTGTTGGAGCGTTTGGCGAAGAAGCGCGTGGCGCGCGCCGATCTTGGGAAAACCATTGCCGAGGCGCTGGACGGCCACCTGTGCCGTTGCACCGGCTACATCAAATATCACGAAGCCGTGCGCGACGTGATCTTGGCCGATCCCGAGCACTATCTCGGCTAGCGAGCGCAGAGGTCGGCCGCATGTCGCGGTTGCGAAGCGCGAGAGTGACTGAACTTACGGAGACAAGCGAAGATGAGATTCGACACGGGGGTCAAGCTCCTCACTGCGGGGCTGGCATTGCTGTTGAGCCAGCTTGCCGCGAACGCCGCGTCGGACGGCCCGTCGCAGGGCCTCGCGTCGCCGGAAAGCTTTGCGGCAATCGGCGACACCGCGGCGCGCTCGGCGGCGCTGTTTACCGAGGTCGGCAAAGTGTTGAGCAATGCGCGCTGCGTCAACTGCCATCCGGCCGGCGACCGCCCGCGCCAGGGTGAGGGTGAGCTGAACCGGCTGCATCAGCCGCCTGTCGTGCGCGGCGAAGACGGTTTTGGCGCGCCGGCGATGCGCTGTCCGATCTGCCACCAACAAACCAATTTCGACCCCGGCCGTGTACCGGGCAATCCAGCTTGGCATCTCGCACCGCGTGAAATGGCGTGGGAAGGCAAGACGCTCGCCCAGATCTGCGCTCAGATCAAGGACCCGGAGCGCAATGGCGCCCGGTCATTGGAAGAGATCGTGCATCATGTTGGCACCGACCATTTGGTTGGCTGGGCCTGGTCCCCAGGCTACGGCCGCCAACCGGCTCCCGGCACGCAACAGGAAGCGGGTGAGCTCCTCGCGGCGTGGGTGAAAACAGGAGCGGCATGTCCGAACTAGATGATGGGATGAACAACCCTCGATGCGGGTGTGCTCTTTGGTGGCGGGATGTAATGCGCACCTCCTTCTTGATTCTTGCGAAGGTGATCAAGCGGTCGTTTGGCTCGTGGCCGGTACGTAATACCGGCGAAAGGCGTGCTGCGGTGCGAAATGTCGCTAATGACCGTCAGGCGGCCGCCGGAGAATTCGAACAAGCATTGATTAGGCGAGCGATTTTGCAAGTATTCTATGGACTTAAGGACGAGAGAGTTGGTTTGCATTTCCGCTCCCTCCAGCATCTTTTGACGAGTAACTGCCATCCGCCAAAGACTTTGCACCGTGCTTCGCTCGTGTTTGTCAGTGGTCGTAGACGTCCGCACCGCCTTTTGGGAGCGTTTGTGAGTAGGAACGCCGCTTCGCAGCAATCGTTTGAAATTGCAGATGAATTTCCTATTGGCGGCGGACACCTCTCCGCCGTCTTCGGTGCTCCTATAACTCGGGTCTGGAATCCTAAGTTCCGATAGCGGCAGTTATCGGAACCAAGCTCCTGGCCGTTTCAGCCGACAGCCCAAGCTTGGCAAAAACAAATAACGCATGCGATCCGATGCTTTGTGCTGCTTATTGTCAGTCGGCGAGTTTGTGGGTAGGGCGCCGTCCGCGTCAAAAATCTGTGTCGGATAAAGAGGGGAGGGCGGAGGACCGCTCGGCCTGACCCACGGCTTGACGCAGCAGCGGGGAAACGCACCGCTTCTGAGCATGCAGGTCGATCCTAGATCACGCCTCGGTCACGAATTCCGAGCGAACGGGAGCGAGATGCGCCTAGCGTTCGTTCCTGGCGGCTATGGGAGCCCCAGGGTCCAGAACCGCCTGGCCGTCGATCGCACGCTTGGCGGCAGCCACGGCGTCAGGCTTCGCCTTCTGTAAACGCAAGATCATATGGAAAGGACGTCAGGACGGCGGTACGATTTCGAAAAAGGGGCAGTGCGATGCAGAATGTGGTGAACCACCGATGGCTTCTCGCCAGCTACCCAGAGGGCATGCCGTCCTCGGAAAACTGGACTGCGGATATACAACCGGTGCCCGATCCTGGACCCGGTCAGATCCTCGTCAAAGCTAAGTGGCTTTCCGTCGACCCCTACATGCGGGGGCGCATGAGTCCCGGCACAAATTACACAAAGGGGGTCGGCATCGGCGAGGTCATGCAAGGTGGCGGCGTTGGTGAAGTGGTCGCCTCTAATCATCCTGCCTGGAAAATTGGAGACGTTGCCGAATCCATGAGTTTCGGCTGGCAGGAATGGTCGATCTTGACACCCGACATATTCGGTCCCGCGGGCGTGAACAAGATAGATCCCAAACTCGCCCCGATTGAGAGCTCACTTTCCTGGCTCGGTATGCCCGGCGTGACTGCCTATTTTGGTCTCCTTGATGTAGGCCGTCCGCGGCCGGGGGAGACAGTGGTGGTTTCCGCCGCATCGGGAGCGGTTGGTCAACTCGTCGGCCAAATCGCCAAACTAGCAGGTTGTCGCGCGGTCGCCATTGCGGGAGACGACGAGAAACTCCAGTGGTGTCGCGAAATCGGCTTTGATGCAGCAATCAATTATAAAAAAGCTGCCGACCTTACTGCTGCTGTGAAGGACTGCTGCTCCCAAGGCGTCGACGTGTTCTTCGACAATACGGCTGGTCCCATCCATGACGCGGTCATGAAAAACCTGAGCATTGGTGCGCGGGTGGTGATTTGTGGCCGTGTAGCTCTTGCCGACCGGTTCGGCAAACCTGACATTGGCGAGCGATTCATGGGTCAGCTGATCGTGACCAGGGCCAGCATTCACGGATTTCTGGCTTTTGACTGGTGGCATAGGCGTGAAGAAGCATTGAAGCGCTTAGCCGATTGGCAGCAGGCGGGCAAAATTCGCTTCAAAGAGGATGTGCTCAACGGCATCGAGAAAATGCCAGAAGCATTTCTGCGACTACTGCATGGCAAGAATTTCGGCAAGCAGATCGTAAGGATCAGTTAGGCAAACGAGGTCGCCCTTGACCAGCACAGGTGTCCGCTTAGCGACGACAATCGTGCTCGCGTCGGTGCTGATTCTGGCTACGCCGCTAAAGTTGATCGCGCAGGACTATCCGAACCGGATCATCCGCCTCATCGTGCCCTTTCCGCCCGGTGGTCCCACTGATGTGATCGCTCGCATCGTGGCAAACACCACATCGCCAGTGTTGGGTCAGCCTATCGTGGTCGAAAACCGGCCGGGGGGCGCCGCCGGCACGGTCGGCACTAGGGTCGTGGTTTCGGCCGATCCAGATGGCTACACGCTGCTGCTATCGATTGTCGGCTCGCTGGCGATCGCGCCAGCGCTTTACAAGCTCGATTACAATCCGCTCAAGGATTTGACGCCGATCGCGATTGTCGAGCAGAGCCCGCAAATCCTCACCGTCAATCCGGCGATGCCGAGCTCACTTGCAGATTTCATCGCCTATGCAAGAAGCAATCCGGGCAAGATCAATCTTGCGTCGCCGGGGATCGGCTCGCTGCCCCACCTCCTCGGCGAGTTTTTGCAGTTGGTCAGTAATATCAAACTAACCCATGTCCCTTATCGTGGCGCCGGGCCGGCGATTACCGACCTTTTGGCGGGGCAGGTGCAGGCGATGTTCAACAATCCATCGGTGGTTCTGGCGCACATCGAGTCCGGCAAGCTTCGCGCGCTTGGCGTGAGCAGCGACACGCGCTTTGCGCCACTCCCCAATATTCCAACATTCATCGAACAGGGATATCCGCGTCTTTCGGCCACCGAATGGCTCGGACTGCTTGCGCCTGCGGGGACTCCAGAACTGATCATCAAGAAGCTTAACGCGGCCGTGAACCAAGCAATGCAAACGCCCGAAGCCAGGGCGTCCCTGCAAAAATTCGGCGTAGAGACCAAGGCGGTTACGCCACAGGAGTTCAAAGCGTTTATGGCGGCGGAAACTCAGAAATGGGGGCAGATTGTCGCCGAGGCAGGTGTGAAGGGGGAATGACGCCGCCGAGTCCGAGCCCATTCCAGGACTCCCGTGTCACTCCGCAGCGGAGGCCGGCTGCATGGCGGCTTCGATTGCGGGCGACAGATAGACCCCTTGGCGAAGCAATTCGCGCTGGATTGTGCTGACCAGAAGGTCACGGGGTCGCTTGCCGGTGGCGGCCGCGACGGCGGCTGCAACTCCAGCCGCTTGGCCGGTAAGCCAACATTGCGGGATTTCACGCAGAAACGTGTGTGAACTTGCATCGCAAGCAACGTGCCGGCCGGCACCGAGTATGTTGTCCAGCCGCTCGGGCACCAGAGCCCCGTAGGGAACCGAGATGTTGGGAAACCTCGGCGCCAGGGAGGTCGACACGCCAATTTCGTCGTCCCAGACGTGCCCGGTATCCCATTGCTGACGGGTCACCTTGCGCAAGCCGGCGAGCCGTCGGCTGTGGCGAACGCCAATCTGCGGCGCACCTAGCATTAAGAAGGCGTTGGAAAAGCCGGGCGCTGCAGCCCGATAGACCTCGAGGTGGCCGACTGCAAGCTCACGCGAGCGCAACTCGACCGTGGTCAAATCCTCGACATCGACCGCGCTGTATCCCGCCAGGCGAGGGCCTAGAAACAACGCCACATCGTTGCGCCACGACACGAACGGTTTCTCGAAGAATTTTACCCGCTCGCGGCCCAAGACCATGAAAGCTGTGAACGCCTCTGGCTCATCGCGTCGGAAAGCGAGCCAACGATCCATGTCGACGCCGCCGAGCATGAATACAGTATTCATACAGTGGTGAATGTCGCTGGCGTCAACATCGGACTCGCATTGCGCGCCGCACCTTGCGATCAGATCGGCGTCGCCCGTGGTGTCGACCACAATTTTTGCTAAAACTGCGTGACGCCCTTCCTTGCTTTCAAAGATTGCGCCCTGGACGACGCCGTTCTCTACGATCGGCGCGGTGCACCAGGCATGAAGCAACAGTCGCACCTTGGCCTCGCTTGTCATCCGCATCGACAGCGTCTTGAGCGCCTCAGGATCGATCGTCGGCGACCAAGTTACGATCCCGTGGTAAGCCGCGGTTCGTTGCGCCCAATAGGCGGCCGCCGCGGCATCGCGATTTCCCCATTCGGCGCGCGGTGGCCCCTGGATTGCGTCCTTCGGCAGACGCTCCATGAATTCATCCGCGAGCCCTCGGATGACGTGCCGGCCGGACCAATCCGTCATGCGGTCGATCCAGATGACAAGACCGCCGGTCGAAAGCCCTCCCAAGTGGTTATAGCGCTCGACCAGCAACACGTCGGCGCCAATTCTTGCCGCAGCGATGGCGGCAGCCGTTCCGGCCGGGCCACCGCCGACGACGAGCACGTCAGTTTCGGCGAACACCGGAACTTGGCGCGCTGGCTCAAAGATAGTTCTGGTAGGGCGGGCACGGCGCACACGGCCACTTCCGCCGAACAGCTCAATGCCCTGTGCGGCGCCGATACTGCTGCTGTAATTGCCGCTGCCTGGCGGATCGCGGAATATTTCACTCTCTCGGGTCGTTCGTTGACCCGGCGCGGTGTTCTTATTGCGCGTCATGTCTCAGCCTTAAGACCAATTGCGGATTAAGTTACACTCCCGCTGCCACAAATACTTTGCTGTCGGCGGCGGTCCGCTCCTCACACCTTGTTCATTGGAAATAACCACGGGATAGAACAGTGTTCAACCATCAGTCTGTGACAAGCAACACATCCAGCGCAGTCGCTCCCAGTCCCTTGGCATGCACCATCAGCGGGTTGACATCGATCTCGGTCAATTCGGGCATCGCCTGCATCAGCCGGCCGATCGCCATAACGGCTTGCACCACGGCGTCGACGTCGGCGGCCGGCGCGCCGCGCACGCCGGCTAGGAGCTTGGCCGAGCGGAGCTTGCCGAGCGCATCGAGAATCTGTGCTTCGTCTGCGTTGCCCGGCACCACCTGCACATCGCCCAACGCCTCGACCCATATGCCGCCGAGACCCAGCAGCAGCACCGTGCCCCAGCCGGGATCGCGTTTGGCGCCCACCATGAGCTCGACGCCCTTGGGCGACATTTTCTCGACCAGCGCACCTTCGACGCTGACATCGGGCGCGGCACATTTGACATTCCGCATTGTCATGTCCCAGGCTGCGCGAAGCGTGGACTCCTCGGCCAGATTGAGCGCGACGCCGCCGGCTTCGGTCTTGTGAGGCAGTGCCGCGGCCTGCACTTTGAGGACCACTGGATAGCCGATCCGTTTGGCCACTGTCGCCGCTTCGTCCGTCGTGCGCGCGAGGTCGCCGTCAGGCACGCGAATGCCGGCTGCGGCGAGCAGTTTTTTGCCGAGCCATTCCGGTTGCGCGCCCTTGCCGAGGCTGGGCAGTCCGGTGAATGACGATGATGTGGCCGCAACGCGCGTGCGGGCAAGCGAGCGCCCGTATTTCGTATAGAGCGCGATCGCCCGGAGCATGCGGTCGGACGAGCGGGAATATACCGCCGGGCTTTCCTTTACCGCCTCATTCACGTCGGCGCCGAGTTGCCATGTGTCGCCGAGCGCGACCATCACCTTTGGCTTAGGCGAGTGCGCCATGCCCTCGTTAAAGGCCCGCACCGGAATGGCCGTGTTGATCGGAAATGAAATGAACAGCATTCCCACATTGGGATCGTCGATCAGCGCCTTGGTCACAACTGGAAGCATGGCGGGCGTGAAACCGGCCGTGGTATCGAGCGGGTTGCCGTAGTTACCGTATGATGGCAGCGTTTCGCCGATCTTTTCCAACGTCGCCGGCTCGAGCTCGGGAAGCTCCAGGTCAAGCTCCTCGGCGAAATCGTTGGTCAGTCCGACGTAAGCGCCCGATGCGGTGAGGATGCCGGGCCCCTTGGTGGGCGGTGTCGGAAAGCGTTGCAGGATTGCGACGAGGTCCATCATCTCGTCCATGGTCGAAACGACCACTGCGCCGGCATCCTCGACTTGGGTTCGCATCGTGGCGAAGTCGCCAATGAGCGCGCCGGTGTGCGATTGCGCCGCCTTGCGGGCCTTGGCGCTGCGGCCTGCCTGCATCAACACGACCGGTTTGCCGCCTCGACGGGCGCGCCGGACGGCGGCAAGAAATTCCTGGGGCCGTCTGATCTCCTCGCAGTAGAGCGCGATCACGCGCGTCGCGCGATCTTCGACGAGGAATTCAACGAAGTCGGTGGTTTCCAGCCCGGCTTCGTTACCGGTCGAGATCACGTAGGAGAGGGGAATGCCGCGGCCGTCGGCAGCGCGCTGGAAATGGCCGAGCAAGCCGCCACTTTGACCGACGAAAGCAACGCCATCCTCGATGCCGCGCAGCGCCTCGCGTGCATACAGCATGTGCAACATCATGCCATCGACGTTGTTGGTGATGCCGAGGCAGTTCGGCCCAACTACGGCGAGCCCGGCAGCCCGCGCGGTGCTGGTGACGGCATCCTGTGTGGCGCGATCGCCGACCTCGGCAAAGCCGGCTGCGAACACCATGGCGGAGCGGACCTTTCGCCGCGCGCAGGATACTATCGCATCGTGTACGGCGGCGGCCGGAAGCGCGAATACGGCGAGTTCGACGCCTTCCGGCAGTTCGTCGGGACTCTTTAGTACCGGGCGGCCATCGATGGACTCGTTAGTCCTGCCGACCAGATAGATATCACCCTTGAAGTTGTTGACCTTAAGACATTGCAGAATAACCTGGCCGGCGCTGCCTTCCCGCGTCGATATTCCGATGATTGCGACCGAGCGCGGCCGCAAGAATCTCGCGACCGCTTTCGGGCCGCGTGCGTCTTGCGGCCCGCTCATGCCGAGTCCTTTGCCGCGTCCCTGTCCGGCTGCCACATCAACAGGTGCTCGCCGTTGGCGAGAGGAAGCCAGTACGGCTTGACCTTCATGCCGACTTTCAATTCCTCGGCCGTGCAGTTGACGACGTCGGCGATGACGTTGACGCCGACATCGAGCGTGACGCTGGCGATGGCATAAGGCTCAGCGCCTTGGAAGGCCGGGGGCCCGCGATGTGCAATGGTGAAGGAGAATACCGTGCCGTTGCCCGACACCTCGCGCCATTCGATATCGCGGCGGCGGCCGGTGAAAATGCTCACCGGGCGAGGGAAGTGCTGATATTTCTTCGCCGTTTTGCAGTACTGGATGACGAGCTTCTTTTGCCTCGTCGCTTCCCAGAACGGCATGCCGAAATCATAATGTTTGATGTCGCGCTTGACGCCGAGCGTATCGTTCAATGTGACAGACATGATGCCCTCTATTGGTTCGGGACCAGCGCAAGCGCCGCGCTCGAGCCCCAGTTGCGCCCGTAATTGATCCAGCCAATGCCGGTCACCAGCGCGTTGGCAGTGTCCTTGACTTGGCGTTGGCCGGCTTCGCCCATGAGCTGCCGCACCGCCTCGATCAGGTTGTGCGACGAGCAAGCCGCTTGGCCGGCCGAGATCTGCCCGCCGCCGGTGTTCATCGGCAGCGTGCCCTTGTAGGACAGGTCGGTGTCGCGGACGAACGCCATACCCTCGCCCGGCTTGCAGAAGCCGAACGCCTCGAACTGGATGACGATGGCGATAAGGAAGTCGTCGTACGGGTGGAACGAGCGAACATCCTTGATGTTCAGCCCCGCCGCCGCGAGCGCCTTCTTGCCGGCGATCTCGTGGCCGCTGCGCGTCACGTCCACCAGGTTCTCACCGCCGAGGAAGTTGGTGCGTTCGGCATAGCCGATGGGGATGACGCATTTGTTCAGTCCCATCTCTTTGGCGCGCTTGCGGCTGGTGACGATGACGCCGGCGGCGCCGTCGGCCAGCATTACGCAGTCGAGCAGTCGGATCGGATCCGCGATCATGCGGGAATTCAGATAATCCTCGACGGTGATCGGCACACGCAGCTCTTCGCAGGCGTTTTCGTTCATGATGGCGTGATTGCGCTGCGTCACCGCGAGCTTGCCCAGCGCTCGCAGGTCGACGCCATATTTCGCATCGTAGCTTCGCTGCAACAGGCCGAAGGCACCGGGCGGTCCCAACAGGCCGTAAGGCTCCGTCCAATCGCGACGATAGTTACGATCATTGCGACCGTTGTGCTCACGCACATGGGTGTCGGCGAAGAGGCACAGCGCCACCTCGCACATACCGGCGTCGATCGCTGCCGCGGCGCGCGCGACGGCGCCAATGGCCGAGCAACCGCCGGTGTGCACCTGCTCGCAGAAGCCCACTTCGAGGCCGAGCATGTCGCAGGTGCTCTGCGCCCAGAACATGCTGGCGCCGCCGGTGCCGGTAAGGCCGGACATCACCAGAGCGTCGATTTCCTTTTTTTCGAACCCGGTTTTGTCGAGAAGAGATTCAAGAATTTCGCCGCCGAGTACCCAAACGTCACGATCGCTCTTTTTCATCACCTTGGTTTCGGCGTAGGCCACAATCGCGTTATCGCGCAAGCTCATTGTCCATTCTCCTTGAACGATTATTCCGCGCTTATTCCGGCATGCGCACGCGTGGCGCGGTCTTGTCGAGGAACTGATTCAATCGTGCGATCGATTCCGGGCTGCGAGTGTATTCCGCCACCATGCGCTCGAAGAACAGGCCGTCGTCGTAGGACATATCCTGAAGCCGCGGCAAGCTGTTGGTGATGGCGAAATTCGACAGGGGCGCGTTCTTGCAGATTTTCAAGGCAAGTTCCTTTGCCTTCGCCAACGACCGTCCTTTCGGAACAACATACTGCACGATGCCGCAACGCTCGGCCTCGTCGGGCTTGAGCACGCGGCCCGTGAGCATCATGTCCTGCATGCGGGCGAACCCGAAGAGCCGCGCAACACGAACCGAACCGCCGCCGCCGACGAAAATGCCGCGTGTTCCCTCGGGCAGGCCGAAGAATGTGGTTTCGTCGGCGACACGAATATGTGCGGCGGCTGCCGTTTCGAGCCCGCCGCCAAGGGTTGCGCCGTGGAGTGCCGCGATGAAAGGGATGTTGCCGCGCGCCATCGCTTCGAAATAAGAGTTGCGATTGAACGGGAACGGCAGTCGGTTCGAGCGACCGTTCTTCCAATTTTCCGCGGCCCATCGCAGGTCGAGGCCAGCGCAGAAATTGTCGCCATGACCGAATATGATGCCGCATTTCGCCTCTTCGCCGGCACGCTCGATGGCGTCGCGCAATTGCTTCATCACGGTCGGATTGAAACAATTGCGCTTGTCCGGACGGTTCAACCCGACAAGCGCGATCTCGCCTTCGAGTTCATAGGTGACGGTTTGTTCTTCGCTCATGGCTGCTCCTGGTTCAACGGGGCACATCGATTTCCCGCTGCGCGATGACGTCTTGGCTGAATTGCGCTGGTGCGAGGATATCGGGTGCGGCCTGGCTAGCAAACATCCTGCCTACAGCGGCTGCACAGCCTAGACCGTCAGGCCGGCGATCTTGACATAGCGGCGCCGTTGCGCAGCAGCGTTGCCGAAAAGCGATGACAGCAGCAAAGCCCGCTTGAGATAGAGGCCGATGTCGTGCTCGTCAGTGAAGCCGATCGCGCCGTGAAGCTGTATGCAGCTCTGGATGACGAACATCGCATCTTCCGACGCCTTGGCCTTCACCGACACGGCAAGCGCCGGATCGATGCGATAAGGGTCATTGTTGGCTGCGACTTGGTAGAGCAGCGACCGCGTCGTCTCGGTCCGGATATAGATGTTGACCGCCTGATGCTGCAGTGCCTGGAAGCTGCCGATCGGCTTGCCGAACTGCTTGCGGACGCGCAGGTAGTCGAAAGTGATCTCTTGCGCTTTCTCCATCACGCCAAGAAGCTCGGCCGACAAGGCGATGAGCGCAAGATCGGTGACCGCTTCGACTGCACTGCGCGACGATTGGCGCGATGGAACGAGATCGGCGGGCGCATCCTTTAGGGAGAGGGTCGAAAGCTTGCGGCCGTCCACTGTCTGAGTCGCCGACAAACTGCTCCCGGGAGTATCACGCGCCACATAATATAGCGCGAGTCCGTCACGCCCGCCGGCGCTCACCAGGAAGCCATCAGCGCCGTCGGCGCAAACAAAGGTCTTGGTGCCAGTCAGGCGAAGCGAGCCGTGGGCTTCCGCCGCTTGCGTGCGCGGCTCAAAGAGATCGTCGCCATGCGCGCTCTCCTGCAATGCCGGCACCACCAGGGCGGCGCCCGTCATCGCACGTTTGAGCATCGGATGCGGGGTGTGCCCTTGCGCTAGTGCGGCCGCTGAGATCGCTGCAAGCCCGATCGGCTCGCAGACGAGCCCGCGTCCGGCCTGTTCAAGCACCAAAGCGAGTTCAGTGAGGCCAAGAGCGAGCCCATCCGCAGAACCTGGAACAAGGATGCCAAGCCAGCCAAGCTCTCCGGCTTGTCGCAGCCTCTCCGGCGCAAAACTCGGATCGCGTTCACGAAATCCACGCGCGACTTTCGGCCCTGCCGCGGCGATGAATTTCGCGGCGCTGTCGCGCAACAACATCTGCTCTGATGTCAGATGAAGGTCCATGACGGTCTATGGTGCCAACAGTCGATTCGACATATCAATTCGGCAGGTTGAGGACGCGGCGGGCGACGATGTTGCGTTGGATCTCCGAGGAGCCGCCATAGATTGTCGCGCGCCGCACCTGAAGGAAAGACGTCGACACATCCACCGTGCCGCATTCAGTCGTGATCGGTTTTTCCGCAGGCGCGTGGCTGCCTGCCGCTTCTATCAAGAGGTCGTTGAGCGACTGCAGAAGCTCGGAGCCAAAGATCTTGATAATCGACGATTCCGGCCCGGGACTCTGCTTTTGATTGGCGAGTTCCACCGCATGACTGAATAGCGCTGACAACGCCGTAACATTGATGCCGGCCGCCGCAAGGCGGTCCTGGAAAGCCGGATCCGCCAGGATTCCGGTGGCGCGCGCAATCGTCTTGATGCGGTCAAGCGCCATCAATGCGTATTGGGGATTTGAAGTCCCTATGCGCTCGTATCCCAACAGCGCGTTGGCGATGCGCCAGCCGTCGTTCAGCTTACCCACCAGATTTTCGGCGGGCACGATGACATTGTCGAAAAACACTTCACTGAACTCGTCATCGCCCGCGATCGTCTTGATTGGTCTGATCGTGATGCCAGGGCTGTGCAGATCGATCAGCAGGAAACTGATGCCGGCGTGCCGCGGCTGGGCCTGCGGATCGGTGCGCACCAACGCGAACATCCAATCCGAATGATGGCCCCATGTGGTCCATATTTTCTGCCCCTGGACCACGAAATGATCGCCTTCGGGCGTTGCCCGAGTGGCAAGGCTGGCGAGATCGGAGCCGGCGCCGGGCTCGGAATAGCCCTGCGCCCAGATCACCGTTCCGGCAATGATGGGCGGTAGATGTCGCGCCTTCTGAGCGTCGGAACCAAATTCGATCAGGATCGGGCCGATGTGATTGAGTCCCTGAGCCGGCATCTGCGGGGCGCCGACGCGCGCCAGTTCCTCGGTCATGATGATCTGTTCGTTCAAGGTGGCGCCCATGCCGCCGTACGCTTTGGGCCAATGCGGTGCGATCCAGCCTTTGCGCGACAACGCCTGGTACCATGGCATCAGCTTCGCGGGCGGTGGCCGCGCTGTGCGCCCCCGCAGCGCGACCGGCAGATTAGCCTCCAGCCAAGTCCGCACGTCCATGCGGAACTCGGCTTCAGCGGGCGTGTCACGACGGAATGTGGTCATGGAATTTCGGTGCTGATCGACGCGGACTCGGGGCCATCTGTGTGAAGTGTCATTCCATCTTGATGTTCGCCGCCTTTACGACTGCGGTCCATTGCGCGCGCTCCGCTGCGAGCATCTTGTCGAGATCCTGCGGGGTGCCGATCTTGATCTCGGCACCGAGCGCGTCGAGCCGCTCGCGGGTCTCAGGCGCGGCGAGCGCCTGGTTAAATGCGCTGTTGAGCTTGTCGATGATGGCGGGTGGCGTTCCAGCGGGCGCCACAACCGCGAGCCAAAACGGCGCCTGCAGCTTGGGGAAGCCGGCCTCGACCACGGTCGGCACGTTAGACAATTTCGGATGGCGCACGTTGCCGGCGATCGCGATCGGGCGCAGCTTGCCGTCCTCGATATAGGGCAGGCTGGTGGTACTGGGGTCGGCGACGATCTGCACCTCGTTGGCCAGAATGGCGTTAAGCATCGGCCCGGTTCCGCGATAGGGCACGTGCAGGATGTTGATGCCGGCTTCGAGCTTGAACATTTCGGCGAGCAGGTGCGGCGCGGTGCCAAAACCCTGGGAGCCCCAGCGGATCTTGCCCGGATTGGCCTTGGCATAGGCCACGACCTCGGCCAATGATTTCGCGGGTAGATCCGGGTGAACCGAGATGATCAGCGGCGTCTCGATGAGCTGGCAGACTGACGCAAACGCCTTGACCGGATCGTAGCCAATGTCGGGGTTTACGGCCGGGCCGGTGGTCAGCGCTCCGCCAGGAGTCATCAGAAGAGTGTAGCCATCGGGATCGGCCGCCGCGACGAACTTACCGCCGACGCTACCGCCGGCGCCGCCGTGGTTTTCGATCACGATGCTCTGACCAAGAACCTTGCCAAGTCGTTCGGAGATGATGCGTGCCATGCCATCGGTCGGTCCGCCCGGCGGGAAGGGTACGATCACCTTGATCGGTTCCTTGCTGGGATAAGGCTGCGCGAGCGCAAAATCGGCGCCATGCAGGACACATCCGGCGCATAGTGATGCGGCAAGCAAGGCCCTCATCATCTTGGCCTCCCAAGTTGGTCCGACTATGCGGACCTTTATTCCATTCTATGCCGGAATTCCCCGCGCCAACCATCGAAAAACTGAGGCATCCGTGATGGATCGCGGGTCGACACGGGTTGGCCAACTCGCGTAACGGCTAAGGAATTGCCGCTTGACAATGCGACAACCGTTCGGGTGTTGCATGAGTAGAGCTGGCGCTAAAAAAAAGCGGCCGAAAGACGTTGGTATTGGCCAAAAAGATCTTGATGAAAGGCTGGAAAAATTGCCGCCTAAAAATTAGTGCGCTCGTTGGAGCTTTGGTAGCCAGCCATGTTGCAACCATGTCGCACGGAGTCGCCGTCGCCCGTTGTAAATCATTGAAACGTAAGAGGAACGTTTGCGACACGCTGCAACATGAATTGGGCCGCACCTCATGTGCCTGATTTTATTGGTGCCGGGTGAGAGGATTGAACTCCCGACCAACGGTTTACAAAACCGCTGCTCTACCGCTGAGCTAACCCGGCTTTTCAATAACTTAGCATTTTCTGGGCACCGACTGGGCACCGAAAATGTTCGCCTTGGATTCACGGCGAATTGATAGTCAGCGCACCCACAAGTCAAGCACCGGAGCGAGACGATTTCGCCAAACGCCGGGGAAATCTCGCTCGTGGCCGTCATCGCTTGCGCCGGTCAGACGCCTTGGTGTCCGTTATCGGGGGCAAAGCTGCCGCACTACCGACGGCGCGGCGCGGCGGTTAGTGAGCCAACAGCGACATCGGCGGCCGTCTCTTTGGATGCGCGGTTGGGCAGCCGCCGCATAACATGACAATGCCCACAACCATGATTGGACAGGCTACGATCGCCGCTCTATCCATGCGGCGAACCTATCGAGCGACAAACGCGAGGCCGACATGACTGACACACCTGCATACACGCTGCCGGAAGTCTGGGTTTGGGAGAAGGATGACAGTCCCGATTGGCGCTATCGCAACATCAATCGCCCTGTCGCGGGCGCGACGCATGAGAAGGAGTTGGCGCGCGGAAAGCATCCGCTTCAGCTCTATTCATTGGCGACGCCTAATGGCGTCAAGGTTACAATCATGCTGGAGGAATTGCTGGCCTCCGGCCACAGCGGAGCGGAATATGACGCTTGGCTGATCCGGATCGGTGAGGGCAACCAGTTCGGCAGCGGATTTGTCGGGGTGAACCCGAACTCCAAAATCCCGGCGCTCATGGACTATAGCGAGCAGACGCCGCGACGTGTGTTCGAGTCCGGCGCGATCCTGCTCTACCTGGCGGATAAATTTGGCGCTTTCCTGCCAAAGGATCGCGGCAAGCGCACTGAGGCGCTGAACTGGCTGTTCTGGCAGATGGGTTCAACGCCCTATCTCGGCGGCGGCTTCGGGCATTTCTATGCCTATGCTCCGGTGAAGATCAAATACGCCATCGACCGTTTTTCAATGGAAGTGAAACGTCAGCTCGACGTGCTCGATCGGCAGCTTGCGGACAATCGCTTCATCGCCGGCGACGAATATACCATCGCCGATATGGCGATCTGGCCGTGGTACGGCAACGGCATGTTGAACGGCGCCTCCTACAACGACCCGCGCAAGTTCCTGCAGACGCACGACTATAAGAACCTGACACGCTGGACGAAAGAGATCGGCGAGCGCCCGGCCGTCAAGCGCGGGCGAATGGTCAACCGCATCAGCGGGCCGCCTGAAGAACAATTGCACGAGCGCCACGACGCCAGCGATTTCAAGACAAAGACGGGACAAGATCGACGCGCGGCGGCAACCTCATCGTAATCCCAACCTCACGTCTGTTGTGTGCTGACGAAGTAATCGAATGAGAAAGCGAATGTCGGTCTTTGGCCCTTAGCGACCGACTGACAAGTCGCTGTCGCGGTCGCTGACAGGAGAAGAGCGGACTGGGCCAGAGCGTCCAAGGCAACGCTACTGACCCATAACGTCATTTCCAACGGGTCGTTCGCTGTGTCGCACAACGCAGTCCCGCAGGCTCTGCGGGTGTGCTAAAGTTTGAGCTTCCCGGTCTGGGGCGGCTCATGAGGCGGCGACAGTTCCTGACATTGCTTTGCGGCGTGGCCGCCGCGGCGCCTCGCAAGGTGCGCGCGCAGGGTGGTGGACAACGGAACGTCGGGATACTGGCCCTCGGTACGCCGAACAATCCAACATACCAATCAAGCATAACGGCTTTCTTAGAGGGACTTCGCGATCTCGGATGGGTGGATGGCCAAAAAGTCCACATCGATTTGCGTTGGGGCAGCGGCAACGCCGATCTCCAAAAGTCCTATGCTGCGGAGCTTGTCAAATCTGCGCCTGACGCCATTCTCGCATGCGGCACGGCAAATCTCGCATTCTTGCGACAGGCGACGCCGTCGATTCCGATCGTCTTCGTACAGGTCTCCGATCCTGTCGCGCAGCACTTCGTCCCCAACCTGACGCGTCCAGGTGGCAACATCACCGGATTCGCCGCTTTCGAATTCTCGATCGGCGGCAAGTGGATTGAATTGCTGAAGCAGGTTGCACCAGCACTCGAGCGGGTCGGCCTGCTATTTAACCCCGACATCTCGCCGCAGAACGAATATCAGCTCCAGGTGATGACCAAGATCGCACCGGCCTTCGGTGTGGAGATCGTTCCGCTGCGCGTCCACAGTGACGCTGAGATCGAAGCCGGAATGGCAAGTCTCGGAGGACAGCCAAACGGCGGCCTTGTTCTGCCGACCGACAACTACGCTATTTCGCGGGAAAAGCTACTATCCGAATTGGCTCTTCGCTACCGTCTGCCGACAATTTCTGGGAACTCTTCGAGCGCCGTGGAATCGGGCGGGTTGATGTACTACGGCTATCAAGCCAGTCTCCTCGGCCAATACCGCGAGGCAGCGGGCTATGTCGACCGCATCCTCAGAGGTGCAAAACCGGGCGAGCTTCCGGTCCAATTGCCGACGAAGTTCCAGTTGGTCATCAATCTCAAGACCGCCAAGGCACTGGGCCTTACGGTGCCGCCTTCCATATTCGCCATCGCCGACGAGGTGATCGAATAGCAGACTATTTTGCTGCACCGAACTTCGGTCGCTAATGCCGTCAAGCTGCGCGCCGGCTAGCGCCCTCCGCAACTCGTCGATCAACTCGACCGAGACGGACGAAAAATTGTTGACGAAATTGAGCGGGTATACCTCCCGAGGTCAAGGAAAAGATGTTCAACCCGTTCTTTACGACCAAGCCTGCCGGTGAAGGGACTGGACTGGGCCTTTCCATCAGTCACGACATCATCGTCAAGCAACATGGCGGGTCTATAGAGGTCGATACGAAGCCCGGCGAGTTCACCGAATTTCGGATCGTTCTGCCACGCACGGGCGCGTCCCTCATAGCCAGCCACTAACCTCCCACGTCGTGCCGCCCAATCGCCGAATTGCCGCGTTGGATCTTGCCGCTTTTGTTGCGGTGCATGAGTCTGCTTCTGGCCCGTTTCAGCCGCCCCGCTCAGCCACTTTCGAGTCTGCTTTCAGGGGTACAGCAGCCGCGCCCTTGGCCCGACGGCGAGGCAGCTGATGACTCACTCCGGTCATCGGCGACCGAACTTGCTGTGATGCATAACGCAACTCTCATGCACCAATGTGGCAGGGTGCGATATTCGACCCGAGGGGCAGTTCATGAGACGGCGCGAGTTTCGTCAATTCGGTGCAACATGGCAAGAATGCCATGCCGTCATGGCAGGGCGTGCTGACGCAGGAGCAGATCGAGGCGCTCTGGCTTTATGTCCGCGCCAACGCATATCAAGAGTAATATTTTGAGCCGTTCGGCGGCACCATGCCGGCCGGCCAAGCGAGTTCTACCACGCCCTCACCCGAATTTTTGCGTGACATCACGCCGGAATTGCTCGCCGGGAACGCTGGTCGATTCGTATCCGAGCTGGTTCGTTCCTGAGCGGCGCCCCATCGGCGGCAATTCCTCATGACCCGTCAAGCTTCCTTGGCGCGGCCGCCGGACTTGGCCCAAGACAGATCATCGGTTAGAGTCGTGACTGAATTGAGATGAAGCGATGATGAATCGTCCAACGGCTCTCAGTGAGATCAAGAACCGCACGTGGTTTTATGAATTTGAGCTGCCGGATGGGTCTCATACTGTGGCGGACTATCCGAAAGAAGTTCTGAAAATCCATACGTCGAGGCGGCAAAAACTTCGGAGGATAATTGAGAACCACATAGCTCCGACGGAACGTGTATCAGCAATAGATTTTGCCTCCCATGAAGGCTACTACTCCATTGAATTGGCCAAGCACTTTCAGAACGTTGTGGGATTGGAGATTCGCGACCAAAGCATTGCGGCGGCGCAGTTGATTACGAAAGCTCTCGGCGTTGGGAACATAACCTTTCGTAAAACCGACCTCCAGACAATTCCCATCGATAATGATATTAACCCCGCCAATTTTGTATTGATGTATGGGCTTCTATACCATGTGGAGAACCCGATCCATGTGCTGCGGCTTGCATCTCACCTTTGCACAAAACATATCCTTATAGAGTCACAGGTATCGACTTTCGAAATATCGGGACGAATTGAGGATGGCCACTATCGGCACCAGCGTCAGATTGAGGGGCACTTTACACTCGTGGGAGACTATCCCCATCATCGAGAGGGCGGTTCTACCGAATTTGCTCTCATTCCATCGGCTAATGCAATTATATATCTATTGCGCAAGTTTGGTTTTCAGCACGTTGAAATGATTCCGCCGGAGACGGATGACTATGAGCAGTTCACCAGATTTTCGCGAATCTTAATATACGGACAAAGGTGATCCTGGGAAGTGTCTGCCGAGACGATCTTCGTGGGCAGCGAGGAGTGATTGCGGGGCACACAAAGGGGCGAAAATGAGACCCGACCGGCCGCTCTGCTAATAAGGGCTATGCATTCCCGGGCCGTGTGAATGACTCCATCGGTGCTAAGACGCCTCTCGCTTTGCGTTGCTTGACCCCGCCAACCTGTTTGGCGGGGTTTTCCTTTGCGAATGACGGCAGCGCCGGGCGTGTCAAAGTAACGAGTAGGAGTCCAGCGTATGAAGTTAACGACAATCTCGGTCGCCGTTGCGGCCATGTTGGTGTTTGCGCAATCGGCACAAGCGCGCGAGCATTATCGCCATCACCGGTATCACGCCGCGCATTTTGTCCGGCATTATTCATCGCCAAGACGCGGCGATGATGCCGGGCGCAACATGTTTGCCGACCATGGGCGAGGTCATTTTGGGCAAAGCGATTTCGCCGAAAATTACGCGGATCAAGTCTATCCGCAACGACGCGCCTATGGCGGCCAATTCGGTGCCCACGTCGGCGGCCGTCCGGCGGCGTGGTGCGGTTGGGAGATGCGGCAGCTGGTGGCCGGCGATCCGGGCCCGGCATTCAATCTGGCGCGCAACTGGGCGCATTGGGGGCAGGCCGGAGCGGCGGGTGTCGGCGCGGTCGTGGTCTGGCCGCACCACGTCGGCAAGATCGTCGGCCAGGAGGACGGCGAGTGGGTCATCGAGTCCGGCAACGACGGCAACCGGGTCCGCACCCGGCCGCGCTCGATCGCCGGCGCCATCGCCATTCGCTGGGGATGATCGGAGCGCCCGCTACCGCAACGTTCAGATGAACGCGCGAGGGCCGCTCGGGAAACCGGGCGGCCCTTACGCGTCGTGCACCTCGTGCACGGCAACCACGCCGCGGCGCCAATAGCCGGCGGCGCGGGTCCATTTCGGATTGGCGCCGTGGTCGGCGATCAGTTGCCGGCGCAGCGCCTTGGCGGTGAGCGACTCGCAGGCAACCCAGGCGTAATAATCGCCGGCCGGCAGTTGCAGCGTCGACAGCGTCTTCGCCAGCACGTCGCTTTCGCCCGCCGCGGCGCCGTTGCGGTGCGCCCAGGTGACAGTCACGTCGGCTTTGGTGTCGAAGACGATCTCGTCGGCCGCGCCGTCGATCTCGCCTATGACGACGGCCCGCGCCCCCGCCGGCAATTCGGCGAGCCGCCGTCCGATGGCGGGCAGGCCGGTCTCGTCGGCGATCAGCAAATGCCAATCGTAGGTGGTCGGGATGATGAAGGAGCCGCGCGGGCCGCCGATCGACAGCGTCTGGCCGGGCTGCGCCTGCTCAGCCCAGCGCGTCGCCGGCCCGGCGTCGTGAATGGCGAAGTCGATGGCCAGCGTATTCTTGACCGGATCATAACGGCGCGGGGTGAAATCGCGTCCCAGCATGTTGGGCGCGCCTTCGGCGTTGCTGGTGCCGTCAGGGAAGAACAGTTTTATGTGGTCGTCGAAGCCTAAGCTTTTGAAGCCCTCGAGATCGCCGGTCAGGGTAACGCGGATCATGTGAGCGGCGATCTTTTCGACCTGCTTGATCGTCAGCGTGCGCCGGCGCGGCTCGTGACGCACGCGCTGGGGGCTGCGCGGATCGGCCGGAGGCGCGGCGACCGTCGCCGCTGGGGCGGAAGTGGACATTGCAATGAAACTCCGACGTTGTGGCGGTTGTACCGGGCGGTTGACGCGTCAGCTCTGCGTTTCATCCGGCGGCGGATTGGTGTCGTCCGGTGCAGGCTCCGTTTCGGCGCGCTGGGCTTTACGCAGCGCCGCCTTCGCGTCCTTCTTGAGTTGTTTTTCCTCGCTGCGAGCGCGTGCCGCTCGCGCTCGCTCGGCGCGATCTCTTCCGTAGTTCGGTCTGAATGCCATGGCGTGCTCGCTGGTTGATTCCGCCTCGTTCGGGGTTATATATGCATGCTGCGATGCCGTCGCAAAACTGTACGGTTGCATCGAATTGTGTGCGTCGAAGTCTTAACGGCACGGATCATCAAGATCGCATGGCGACACGGCAAGAGCGAATCGGCGCCTTCACCCATGATGGCGTGCCGCCGGCGGATCAGCCGCTTGAGCTTCTGTGCGAGGATCATGTCGGCACCTATGTGGTTCCGTTCCTGTGCCGATGGAAGAGTGGCGCTTGGCAAAGCGTGGCGACAAGCACCCCCATCGAAGCAACGGTGCTGGGCTGGCGCGTGCGTTGAAGGGCATTGAGTGCACGTGAGCCTTGCGATGTGCGGCAGGATTAACGAGGTCGAGAGCGATGGCTGGCTTTAAGAATCCGGATTTGCGCGAGCGGCAAGAGGCTGCCGCCAAGGCCAGGAAGGCGGCACTGCAAAAATTTCTCGCCAAGGCCGCCGATCCGGCGCTCGCCGAGCGGCTGACGGCGCGAACGGCGGATGCCGCCGACCGCAAGGCCGTCAGAACTGTCCGCGAGGCCGAAAAGGCCGAAACCAAAGCGCGCAATGCCGAGCGCGCATTGAAGGCGGAACGCGACGCGGCCTTACAGGCCGAGCGCGACAAGGCCGAGCGCGCCCAGCGTGAATTGGCGTTGCAAGCCGAGCAAAAAGCGGCCAGGGACGCCCGCTATGCCGCCCGCAAATCCAAATCGAAGCGCAAATAGCTGAGGTCATCCATGGCTGCGGCACGTCAGTTGCGCCTCGGCGCCTTCATGCGGCCGGCGTCGATCCACACCGGCGCGTGGCGCTATCCCGGCGCCTGGCCGGACATGAATTTCAACTTCGCCCATATCAAGCAGTCGATCCAGGCACTGGAGCGGGCCAAGTTCGACGCGTTCTTCATGGCCGATCACATGGCCGTGCTCAACATGCCGATGGATGCGTTGAAACGCAGCCACACCTCGACCTCGTTCGAGCCGTTCACGCTGTTGTCGGCGTTGTCGCAGGCCACCGAGCGCATCGGTCTGGTCGCCACCGGCTCGACCACCTTCGATGCGCCGTATCACATCGCGCGGCGCTTCGCCTCGCTCGATTGGATTTCCGGCGGCCGCGCCGGCTGGAATATCGTCACCACGTCCAATCCGGACGCCGCGCTCAATTTCGGCCTCGACGAGCACATGGAGCACGGCGAGCGCTATCGCCGCGCGCGCGAGTTCTACGATGTAGTGACCGGGCTGTGGGACAGCTGGGCGGACGATGCCTGGGTCCGCGACGTCGAGGACGGCGTCTTTTTCGATCCGGCGAAAATGCACGTGCTCAATCACAAGGGCAAATATTTCTCGGTGCGCGGCCCGGTCAATATCGCCCGCCCGATCCAGGGGTGGCCGGTGATCGTGCAGGCCGGCGCGTCGGACTCCGGCCGCCAGCTCGCCGCGGAGACGGCGGAAGCGGTGTTCACCGCGCAGAGCGATCTTGCCGTCGGCCAAAAATTCTATGCCGACGTCAAGGGCCGCATGGAGAAGCTCGGCCGCGCCCGCGATCACATGAAAATATTGCCGGCCTGTTTCGTCGTGGTCGGCGATACGGTCGAGGCGGCAAAGGCGAAGCGGGCAAAGCTCGACAGTCTGGTCGATTACGCCAACGCCATCGCTTCGCTGTCGATCGCGCTCGGCCACGACGCCTCGAAATTCGATCCCGATGGGCCGCTGCCGGAAGTCCCCGAAAGCAACGCGTCGAAGAGCGGACGGGAGCGCGCCATCGCGATGGCCAAGCGCGAGAACCTCACCGTACGGCAGCTCGCGCAACGGCTCGGCGGCTATTCCGGCCTCGCCATGGTCGGCACGCCAGCGACCATCGCCGACGAGATGGAGGAATGGCTCGAGACCGAAGGCTCCGACGGCTTTACGATCATGTTTCCCTATCTGCCGGGCGGCCTCGAAGACTTCGTCAATCAGGTCATTCCCGAATTGCAGCGGCGCGGTCTGTTCCGCCGCGAATACGAAGGTGCGACGCTGCGGGAGAATTTGGGCCTGCCGCGGCCGACGAACAGGTTCTTTCAGAACTGACCGGCAGTGCCGATCGCGCGCGGCATCGCGCTTGTTCCGGAAATTATTGGGCCGCGGCAAAGTCCGTCGCGTCGAAGCGGGTCCGCTGCTCGGCGCTCAGCTTGGTCTGGAAATCGGCCAGCGCGGTCTGCATGGAGACCAGCGCCCGCCACGTTGCGTCGAGCCGGGCTTCGATGGCTTCCAATCGTGCCAGCGGGTCGCCCGGCAACGACGCCGGACAATTGGCATCAAGCCCGTCGGCCACGCTGCGCAAGGTCTGTTTGAGACTATCCATCGCATCGCGCTGGGCGTCGGTCGGCTGCACCGCCAGCGAAATCTGTTCGATCGAGGCGTCGACCTCGGCCGGCGCCTGGGCGCAGGCCGGCGCCATGTTGTTCGCCCGATCGGCGCGGATAGCGGCCGCCGTCGCAAGCGGCACGCCGAAGCGGGCGCGTTGCGTGCGGTTGAGCGATTGCTCGAGCTCCTGCAATGGCGGACGGACAAAATCGAGCCCCTGGGCAAGCTTCTCGATCTGCCATTCCATAAGCTGCAAGCGCGCGGCGGGGTCTTGCGGAATCTCGCTTGGGCAGGCTTTGGCCAAATAGTCCGAGGCAAAACCGAGCGCGCCCGCGAACTTTTGCAGCTGTTGCAACTGATTGCCGCTAGGCCTGATTTCAGCGCGAATGCGCTCGGCGACGGCGGACTGACGATCGGGTTGCGGACACGCCGCTGCATTTGCCGCGGTTTTGGCGAAAGCCGTCTGTAAAATGGCGTCATAGCTGAACGGCCACGGCGACGACGAGGGCGGTGAAAAGATCTCGTCGTAGACCGGCGGCAAAGCCAGGACCGGGTAGAGCAGCGGCGACATCAGGCCTTGCGACGGTGGCGGTTGCGATCCTGGCGGGCGTTGTGCGGGCGCGGCCGGTTTCAGGCTCGCCTCGTCGCGCAGCGCGTGGCCACCGTGATGATGATGCCGGAGGCCGAAAATCGGCAGGCCGATATGGAATGGTCCGATCCGCAAAGCGACGGCCGCGCTTGGCGACGCCAAAAAGGCGACTGCGGCGAGCGCGGCCATCGGAACGATCGCACGGATTTTCCGCATTTTCAGGCACCCAAAATAGCGCCCTCAACGGTAGGCAACCATTAACGCGCTAAGGGCGAGACGGTTCCACGGGATTGACGCCCGGCGCGGGCTCACCCTGCCGCTTGTCGCCCAAGCGCAGCAGCGGCACCAGCACGGCGGCAAACGCCGTGAACGCGGCCGAAATCAGGACCAGCGGCCGCACATTGTGGTCGAACACGTGGGTATAGAGGAATGAGCCGACATTGTCGGCGGCCGACGTCGCCAGATTGATGATCGACATCAGCACGGCGAAGGCAAAGCCTTCGGCGCGCGGCGGGCAATAGTCGGCGGCAAGCGTCAGCGTCGCCACCGTCGCCAGCATCGCCGCAAAACCCGAGCAGAAATAAATGACCGCGGCGGAAGCTTCGTTCGACAGCAACCCGAATGCCGCCGTGGTCAGCGTGCCGAGCACGATGCTGAGATTGAGGAGGTTCTTCAACGTCAGCTCGCCGAGGAACCGGCGATAGAGCAGTGCGCCGAGCACCCAGCCCGCCGACGAGATCGAGCCGAGAATGCCGATGTAGCCTTGCGAGAAATGCAGGCTATCGGTCATGGTGAAATAAAGCGGCGTGCTCAGTCCGGGGCTGAAATAGTACAGGAACATGAACATCGCGATGAGCCACAGCTCGCGCCTATGGAACGACGTCTTGAGCCCGGCGAGCGTGTTTTTCATGCCTTGAAGATTGACCGAAACCTTTTGCTCGGGGACCAGGAACAAAGTTCCGATGATGACGACGAGGGGCGCGACGGCAATAATCGCGGCGGCGCTGTGCAACGCTGCGGCCGGCGATAGACGCTGGACCAGCTGGCCACCGAGGATCGCAGCCGCCATCGCGGCGATGTTGAACCACAGCCATTGTTGGTTGACGAAGGCGCCGCTCTCGTGCAGCCGCTGCCCGTTCTCCACCAGAACGGCGCCGCACAGCGTGCTCGATATCGCCATCGTGTAAGCGGTGACCATGAGCGGGATGAAGAGGTCGCCTGGCGCGGTGAGTTGCGTCACCCAGATGAAGCCGACGATGGCGGCGACGTTGACGAGCAGCAGGTAGCTTTTGCGCCGATAGCCGAACAGCGGCACGAAATCGGAAACCAAGCCGTAAAGCGGCTTGATGATCCAGGGCAGGTTGAAGAGCGTGATGAAGCCGGTGATCTGCACCGGCGTCCAGCCTTGCGACGCTTTGAGATAATTGTTCAGCGGCTGCGCGATCAGGCCGCCGATCTGGCCGAGGCCCTCGACGACATAGACCAGGGCGAAGAACAGCAGCAGACGGTCGATGGCTTTGCGGTCGCCCGCCGCGCTCTCGACCTGCGGCTGCGTGGTTTGGTCATTCATCGGGTCGATGCCGCCGGGCCGCCGGCCGCCGAGCGCCTGTTCGAGGATTGCGTGTTCGGTATAGCATTGGCGATGACTGTCGCAATCGCATAAAGCCGGTCAGCGAGGGAGAAGCGTGATGAATCGTGCAATCAAAATACCGTTGATGCTCGCGGCGACGGCGACCGGCGCATCGGCGGTGTCGGCGCAAACGCTGCCGACCCATCGCATTCCCGCCGCCCTTGCGACCGAAGCAGCGAGCGAGGCGGTCGCAGTGTGCGCCAAGGGCGGCTACACCGAAACTGTGGTCGTCGTCGACGCCGACGGCGCCACCATCGCGGCGGTGCGCGGCGACGGCGCCGGCATCCACACCCTCGATAGCGCCCACGACAAGGCCTATACCAGCGTCACCTTCAAGAACGACACGACGGTTTTGGCCGACCGCGCCAAGGGCGACGGTCCGATCGCTGCGCTCGCCAAGCTGCCGCATATCCTGTTCTTCCCCGGCGGCGTGGTAATCAAGCTCAACGACGAAGTCATCGGCGGCATCGGCGCCGCCGGCGCGCCCGGCGGCAACCTCGATGACAATTGCGCGAAAGCCGGACTGGAGAAAATTCGCGATCGGCTGAAGTGACGCGTGCGTCTCACACGCTGGGTATCGCGTGCAGCACCGGGAACAGCATGCCGGCCAAGGTCGGCGGCCACGGAATCGCCAACAGCTGGTCGAACACCACATAGATCAACACCACCACGCTGGCGGCCATCGGAATGACGATTTTCCACGGCTCGCGGCCTTCAAGGCGCATGAACGCCGTTATGAAAATCGGCACGGTCGGAATGAGCCCGATCAGCGCCATGCAGGCGGCGAAGCCGGCCATCCAGCCGAAGAACAGAAATCCGCGGACGAGGATGATCTTGGTGGGCAGGTGCGCGGTCTTGGACGCGATGTCCATGTGGATTTTTTTCGATTTTTCGGCGATGGCGCCGCCGCCGTTGCGCTCGTGCAGGCCGAACACGTCGTTGATCAGGCTCAATGAGCAGAACAGGATCGCACCGGTGCCGACGATAGTCGGAATGATGCGGGCGGCGAACGACCAATCGAGCGATGCCGCGATCATGGCGATGAACAGGCATAACAGAGCAGCGGCAAAGAGATTCTCGGGCGAAATCATCGGATGGCCCCACTGCGAGACCATCTTCTTCACGCCGCCGTGGGTGCGAACGTCCTGCAACAGCGGCCGCAATAGCGACAGCGCCGCCATGACGAACATGACCACGACGAACGGCCGCAGCATCCAGGAGATGCCGTAGCGCTGGATCGAGATGAACATGTAGCGCTCGATCGTGCCGCCAAGAATGAAGCCGAGCACGAGCGGCGGGCGCGGCCATTTGAAGTGCTTCATCGCCCAGCCGAGCATGCCGAAGAACATCAGCGAGAATACGTCGCCCCAATTCCGCGACGCCTCGAACGCGCCGATATAGATCAGGCTGAGCACGCCTGGCATGAACAGCGTGTAGCGCAGCGTCGCCACCTTCGCGAGCTGGCCGCTGAACAGAAAGCAAAGTCCGGAGCCGAGGATGTTGGCGATGGCGATGCTCCACACCATCGAATAGGTGATGTCGAGATGCTTAGTCAGCATTTCCGGCCCCGGCACCAGCCCGTGAATCAGAAACGCGCCGAGCAGGATCGCCATGCCGGCGCTCGACGGCACGCCGAACGCCACGGTCGGAACCAGCGCGCCGCCTTCGCGGGCATTGGTCGCGCTTTCGGCGGCGATGACGCCGCGCACGTCGCCGGTGCCGAACGTTTCCGCTGCGCCTTTCTCGGTGCGCAGCGCATGCCCGTAGGAGATCCAATCGATCACTGAGGCGCCGATGCCGGGAATAGCGCCCATCGCCGCCCCGAGCCACGAGCAGCGTAGAATCAGGAACCAATGTTTCATGCAATCCTGTACGCCAAGCAGCATGCCCGACTTGGTATCGAGCGTCATGCCTTCCTGGACGACCGCCATGCGGCCGATGGCGAGATCGCACAGTTCCGGCAGCGCGAAAATGCCGAGCGTGAGCGGCACCAGCGGCAATCCGTCCCATAGATACAAAGTGTCCATGGTCCAACGCAGCGTGCCGGATTGCGGGTCGGTACCGATCATCGACAGCATCATGCCGAAGCAGGCGGCGGTAAGCCCCCGCAGCGGCGCATTGCCGGACAGCACCGCCACCATGGAAATGCCGAACACCGCGACGCCGAGCAGCTCCGGCGAGCCGATGTAAAGGATGATCGGGCGCAGGATCGGCAGTGCGACCGCCATCAGCGCCGCACCGAACAGGCCGCCGATCAAGGCGGCCATGTAGGAGGCGCCGAGCGCGCGGCCGGCCTCGCCGCGCCGGGTCATCGGATAGCCGTCGAGCGTGGTCGCCGCCGACGCGGCGTGGCCCGGAGCGCCGAACAGGATCGCCGCGATCGGGTCGGCGGTCGTGGTGGTGGCGCCGAGGCCAAGGAGCAGGGCAAACGCCGTCGGCGGATCGAGATTGTAGGTGAACGGCAACAGCAGCGCCGTGCCGGCGATGCCGCCGATGCCGGGCAGAATGCCGAGCGACAGGCCCATGCATACGCCGCCGAACAGATACAGCATGCGGGTCGGGTCGAGGATAATGAGCAGGGCATGCGCTGCGGAATGCAGCATGTCCGTTTCCATTGACGCTCCTCGCTGGCGGGACTGTCCCGGGCGCCAGACTGCCGCACGCGTTGCCGGCAAACGCAATCGGCCTTGAGGAGCCTCATTGCCCCCACGCTGACCGGCCGGATGTTAGTGGACTATTCCGGCGTGGGCCAGCGCGGCGGGGCGCCGCAGCGCGTTTGCCGCCGCAACCCACCTGACAGGCGGGCGAAGACGGACTAGAGTCGCAGCGAAATCGCAACGCCAGCCCGAGGAGGCCCGCGATGAAGATCGTTCAATACGACGACGCCGAATGGAAGCGCGGCCTGCAGCATCGCGGCGGCACGTTTCACTATCGCCACATGCTCAACGGCACGCCGGGCACGCTCGGCAATTTCCAGTTCAACATCGGGCAGCTCGAGGGCGACTTCGTCTCGCCGCGGCACCGGCACAATTTCGATCAATTCCGCATCCAGCTCGAAGGCACCATGAATTTCGACCGCAACGGCAAGATGGCGCCGGGCAGCGTCGGCTATTTCCCGGAAGGCGCGCCCTATGGGCCGCAAAGCTCGGAAGGCACCTCGATCACGGCGGTGCTGCAATTCGGCAGCGCCAGCGGCTCCGGCTACCTGTCGCGGCAGGAGGTCTACGCCGGCACCGAAGAGCTGAAAAAATTCGGCACCTTCGAGGGCGGCATTTTCCGCCGCCATGACGACGTCGAGGGCCGCCGCAATACCGACGGCTATCAGGCGATCTGGGAGCACATGAACGGCCAGCGTATGGAATATCCGAAGCCGCGCTATCGCGATCCGATCATGCTCGATCCGGCCAATTACGAATGGCTGCCGGTCGACGGCATGCCCGGCGTGTCGGAAAAGCCGCTCGGCACCTTCACCGAGCGGCAATGCGGGGCGTCGATCGTCAAGCTTGGCCGCGGCGCGACCTATCGCGCCGGCGAACGCAGCATCTATCTGGTGCTGTCGGGTTCCGGCATCGCGCATGACGCGCCGTATCGGCAATACACCGCGCTTCATCTCGACGACGGCGAACAAGCCGACATCGTGGCGCGCGACGAGACGCAGATCGTGCGTCTGGTGCTGCCCGACCTTTCCGGCCTGCAGGCGCAACGGCCGGCACAGGTCGAGGCGCAGGTCGAGGCACAGGTCGAAGCCGCCGAGTAGGATGCCGCTGCCGTCGCTCTACGTCTCGGGAGACAAGCCGCGCGAATGGAATGTTGCGCGCGCGGCGGCATATGGCGCGGTGCTCGGCATCGCCGCCGGATTGTTGAAGACGTTGGGCCTCACGCACCAGGCGATCGCAACGAGCGTTCCTGAAATCGCCGGCGCGGCATTTGGCTTTGCGATGTTGTGCGCGGGCGCAACCGCCTTGCGCAATGTCATCGCGCGACGGCTGATCTGGCCCGAGCTCCACTAGACTTTGATCCGATTCAATTGAATCGGATCAAAGTCTAGAATCTTTGTTTGCGCATGATCTTATCCGAAAACCGGTATCCATCACCGGATCAAGTCCGGTGACAGGCTTTTTCGGGATCATGCTTTACAAAAAAACTCCCCCGCGGCGCCGAGGCCTGACGGGGGAGGGCAAGATGAGGTGCGAGACGGCAGAAGCTGCCGTTCCGCTGTTGCATTACATTTTTGTGATGTCGCGGTCCTTGGTCTCGGGCAGGAAGATCAGCCCGATGACGAAGCTGGCCGCCGCAACGATGATCGGGTACCACAGACCCGAGTAGATGTTGCCGGTCGCCGCGACGATGGCGAACACGGTCGCCGGCAGGAAGCCGCCGAACCAGCCGTTGCCGATATGATACGGCAGCGACAAGCCACTGTAGCGGATGCGGGTCGGGAACAGCTCGACCAGCCAAGCCGCGATCGGCCCGTACACCATGGTCACATAGACGACCAGGATGACGAGCAGCAGCACCGTCATCGGATAGTTGATGTCGTTCGGGTCGGCGCCTGCCGGGTAGCCGTGAGTCTTGACCGCGGCGGCGATTGCCTTGGCCATGTCCGGGGTACCGGCGGCGATGGTCTGGTCGCCGATCTTCACGCTCGCCGGGGTGCCTGCCGGCGCGGTGACGTTGGTGTAGTTCACCGACAGACCGACCAGCGCGGCTTTGATGGTATCGCAGCCGGTGGTGAACTTCTGCACGCCAGTCGGATTGAACTGGAACGAGCATTCGGCCGGATCGGCCGTGACCGTCACCGGCGCATTGGCGAGCGCCGTTTCCAGCTTCGGATTGGCGAAGTGGGTGATGCCCTGGAAGATCGGGAAGTAGGTCGCCACCGCCAAGGCAAAGCCGGCAAGGATGATCGGCTTGCGGCCGATCTTGTCGGACAGCGCGCCGAAGATGATGAAGCCCGGCGTGCCGATCAACAGCCCAATGGCGATGAGAATGTTCGCCGTGACACCCGGGACCTTCAGCGTCTGGGTCAGGAAGAACAGCGCGTAGAACTGTCCGCCATACCACACGACGGCTTCACCCGCGGTGGCGCCGAGCAGCGCGGCGAGCGCGATCTTGGCGTTGCTCCACTGGCCGAACGCTTCCGTCAGGGGCCGCTTCGATTGCTTGCCTTCCTCGACCATGCGCCGGAACAGCGGCGATTCGTTGAGCTTGAGCCGGATCCAGATCGACACCGCGAGCAGGATCGCCGACAGCAGGAACGGAATGCGCCAGCCCCAGTCGCCGAAGGCGGCTTCGCCCATCCAGCTGCGGATGCCGAGGATGAGCAGGATGGCCATGAACAGGCCCAGCGTCGCGGTGGTCTGAATCCACGACGTGTAGTAGCCGCGCTTGTTGGCCGGGGCGTGTTCGGCGACGTAAATCGCCGCGCCGCCGTATTCGCCGCCGAGCGCAAGCCCCTGGATCAGGCGCAAACCGACGAGGACGGTCGGCGCAAGGATGCCCCAGGTTGCATAACCGGGCAGCACGCCGATGAAGAAGGTGCCGATACCCATCAGGCTCATGGTGATCAGGAAGGTGTATTTGCGGCCGATCATGTCGCCGAGCCGGCCGAAGATCAGCGCG
>Ga0307476_10000332_pt1 | contig 39856 bp, 34 predicted proteins | sample atmos_gasesECM2C_2_FD_203314 | JGI IMG/M metagenome (GOLD analysis project Ga0307476, IMG submission 203314) | Hardwood forest soil microbial communities from Morgan-Monroe State Forest, Indiana, United States - atmos_gasesECM2C_05 | ecosystem: Environmental > Terrestrial > Soil > Temperate... | reverse complement strand
CTCGGCGAGCTCCGGGTCGACTTCGGGCTCTTTGGTCTTGGGAACTGAACTTTCTTTTGCGGCTGAAATGCTGGCCGCGGGCTGACTCTCGGCCGGTTCAGTCGTTGTGGTTGCCGGAGCCGGGGGCGGTGGCACGCTCACATGCACCTGCTTGGGTTGGCCGCAGCCGCTCAGCAAAACAATCGCGATGAGAACAATCAGTAGCATAGCGATGCTGACGAAGCGAACGCGGCGGCATGCCGTGACGGCGAAATGCGCGCGAAATTCACCTACTTGGGCGGGTGGTGATGCTGCTCCATGTAGTCGGCAAACTCCGTAAGTTTCTGCGAGGCTGTCCGCAGCGCCTTGGTCGAGTGCGTCCGCACGGCCGGAACCACCTCGTCGTTCAGATATTTGATGAATTCGGGAATCTCTTTTTCCAGACGCTCGGCGGCTTCGTTGATGGTTTGACCCACACGCGTCGACGCGTCTTCCACCTTGCGGTTGAAGTCGTTCATGATGCTCCTTGCGATGACTCGGCGTGAATGGATTCACGCGCTGTTGCGGATGCCAGGCAACGCTATTATTTCGCGGCCGTGGTGCGAGGTCAATGGAGAGATGTCTGAATTCGGTGGTTCGCTTCAGTCCGGACAGTCAGTGCAGCTGGAGATCTTCGCGGGGGTAATTTCTTGCTTGCGATAAAATGCGGGCTCCGGCGATGAACTCACAAGAAGCTAAACCGCAGGCTGCGATACGAGAGCAGAGTCTTCGCAAACAGCTGCTGGCCTGGTATGACGAGCACGCCCGCGATTTGCCCTGGCGCGAAAGCCACGATCCTTACCGCGTCTGGCTGTCGGAAATCATGCTGCAGCAGACGCGGGTCGCCGCCGTGATCGCGCATTATCACGAATTTCTGCGGCGGTTTCCGACCGTCGAGAAACTGGCGCGAGCACGCGAGTCCTCGGTGCTCGCGGCGTGGAGCGGCCTGGGATATTACCGCCGGGCCCGCATGCTGCACGCGGCCGCGAAGGTTGTCGCGCGGGAGCGAGGCGGCAAGTTTCCAAAAACAGCAGAGGGATTGCGCGAATTGCCGGGCATCGGACGGTACACTGCGGCGGCCATCGCCAGCATCGCCTTCGGCGAGCCGATCGCAGTCGTGGACGGAAATGTAGAGCGCGTCCTTCAGCGGTTTTCAGGGCGTCGACTCGCGGGGGAGGAATTTTGGGTCGAGGCCGAAGCTCTGCTGGATCGCGCGCGTCCCGGCGATTTCAACCAGGCGCTGATGGAGCTGGGAGCGTCCGTATGTACGCCGCGATCACCAGCCTGCCTGACTTGTCCAGTGGTGGAGTTGTGCGCAACGCGCGGAGAATTAGCGGGAGCGACGAAGGCGCCGCGGCAGAAGAAGCGGGAGATTCACTACGCGCTGGACCATCGAGTTGACCGCTCCCACGAGGGCAAAGTGTTCCTGGTGCAGCGCCCGAGCGATTCGCGCCTGATGGCGAGGATGTGGGAGTTGCCAGAACTAGCGAATCCCCCGCGTCCCCACTCTTTGTCATTCCGACGGGTCGCAAAGCGAGCCGGAGGAACCCGCTTTTTCCCTGCACCTACCAGCGGTGTCCAAGGCCCAGGTCCGTCGCCATACCTTACGCTAAAACACTCGATCACCATCACGGACTACACGGTGCAAGTATGGCGAGTCCCCGCCCCGCCGCACACAACAGGAAAATGGATTCCACTCAAAAGCCTGTCACGCATCGCCCTCACCGGTCTGACGCGAAAGATTTTGCAGAAGGCAGAAATCATTGCCCGCCCCGACAGGCAGGTCTAAACTTTAAGAATGAAGCGATTTCTCGTGGTCGCGGCGTGCGTGGCTGGCGCCCTGTACGGTGAGTTGCCCGCGATCGCTCAGGACGCGCCCGCGCAAACGGTATCTGCGGGCACCCAACAAACCGGAGTCGTGCTGGTCAAGCTGTCGCCGCCGGTCTATCCCCCGCTGGCTAGTCAGGCGCGGATCACGGGCGATGTGGAAATTCAACTATCGATCCGCAAGGACGGAAGCGTCGCATCGGCGGAGTTGTTCAGTGGCCACCCCATGCTCGCACCGGCAGCTCTGGAGAGCGCCCAACAATCGCACTTCGAATGTCGAGGCTGCGGTGACGGCTTGACGAATTTTTCATTGACATATGCATTCGAGATGAAGGACGACGGAGCTTGCTGCAGCGCTTGGTCCCGCACGCCTGAGGTCAGCCGCTCCCCGGACCGCATATCCATAGTGGCGCCACACGGGTGCTTGTGTGATCCAACAGCCACCATAACTCGCCTCAAATGGCGCTCAGCAAAGTGCCTTTACTTGTGGCACTGCGCGTCTCGGGTGGTCGACGCTGCACAATGAACTGCAGCAGCTCTTTCCATCCGGAACGGCATGCCCTTCATCTAAGATAAGGACTAATGCGGTGAGTGCGTACATCGCGCCCGCCGCGAAGCCTCGAATGGAGCGAATTTGGAGGGTCGATGGCGGCATTGACTAAAGGCACGAAGGCACCGGAATTTAACCTGAAGGCATTAGACGGAAAGCCGTTTTCGCTGACCGACGAACTGGCTCGCAGCCCCGTCGTACTGGTCTTTTTCAAAGTGTCCTGTCCAACGTGCCAGTATGCACTGCCGTTTTACGAGCGGCTGTACAAGGCCTACGGGCACCATGGCGTAGCGCTGGTTGGCATTTCACAGAACGACGCCAAAGAAACCGCGGCGTTCAACAAAGAATTCGGCGTCACGTTTCCAGTGCTGCTCGACGACTCCAGTTCCTACCCGGCCTCGAATGCCTACGGCCTGACCAACGTTCCCACGATCTTCTGGATCGCTCAGGATGGAGAAATTGAAGTATCGAGCGTGGGATGGCTCAAAGCCGACTTCGAAGAGATCAACCGCCGGATGGCTGAGACCGGCAAGATTGCTCCGGCCGCGATGTTCAAGCCGGGAGAAGATGTGCGCGACTTCCGCGCCGGTTGAGGGTCGAAAAACTAGCCGCCGGTTCGGCGGCCGAAGTCTGGCGGGGGAACAAAGCCGGCCTGCGCTCGGCGAACGGACGAGGGCGCGCCCGTCCCCAAAACAAGTCCGTCCCCACACAACCAAAACACGAACACCGAGGCTTCTGCGCAGGCGGACACGTCCGAGCGTGGCCACTGTTCCAGCGGTGGTTGCACTCTCGTGCTCCGGATTCCACACTTCTCATGCCGCCGGGTGCGGGCCCTCCATTACAATCCATGCAGACTTTCACAAAAAAAAAGCCTTTCTAACGAGCGCCCCTTGGTCGAAGAAAAAGCACATTTATGCAGGGAATGCTGAAAATTACGTCGACGTGTCTCATGGTGTGCGCGAGCCTGTTGGCTCATGCCGAAGGCGGAGCCGGGGCTGCCGGCGCGAAGGGTGGCAGGAGCACCGCTTCGCCGAAACTGCCGGGAACCGCGATTGTGGCCCTCGAAACAATCACGCCGGAGCACATTCGCTGGCACGTGCGTTACCTGTCGCACGATCTGCTGGAGGGCCGCGGCACCGGCCAGCGCGGCGGCGACATCGCCGCCGAATACATCGCCACACAATTCGCCGAGTATGGACTAAAGCCCGCCGGCGACCACGGCACCTACATGCAGAAAGTGCCGCTGGTCGGCATCACGACCCTGCCCGAGACGCAGTTCTCGGTCGTCCCCAAGCAGGGCGAGACCATGAACCTGAAGCCGCTCGACGAATATGTCGCCTACGACCAGACCCAGCAGCCGCAGTCCGACGTGGATGCGGAAATCGTCTTCGTGGGATATGGGATCGACGCGCCCGAGTATGGCTGGGACGACTATAAAGGCCTCGACGTCCACGGCAAAGTTCTGCTCATGCTGGTCAACGAACCGCCCTCGGACGACGCGAAGTTCTTCAAAGGCAAGGCGCTCACCTACTACGGCCGCTGGACCTACAAATATGAAGAGGCCGCCCGCAAGGGCGCAGTAGGAGTGATCCTGGTCCACCAAACCCAGATGGCGAGTTATCCCTGGGAAGTAGTACGGAATTCGAACTCCGGCGAGAAGTCATTTCTGAAGCTCGAGGGTCCCGCGCTGAAAGTTGCTTCGTGGATTCATCTCGACGTCGCGACCCGGCTCGCCTCGGCCTCCGGCATGAATCTCGACAAAATGATCAAAGACGCCCAAACCAAAGAGTTTCATCCCGTGAGCCTGGGCGCGCGGCTCAAGGCCCACATGGTCAGCAAGGTCCGGAATTTCGAATCGAACAACGTGCTCGCGATGCTCCCCGGCTCCGATCGCAACCTGGCCAGTGAGGCCGTCATTTACACCGCGCACTACGATCACTTCGGCATTCGCCCCGACATGCCCGGCGACAACATTTTCAACGGCGCCAACGACAACGCCACCGGATGCGGCATTCTGCTCGAACTCGCGCGGGCTTTCGGCGCGGCCTCGCAGCGGCCTAGACGATCGATTCTGTTTGCCGCAGTCACGGCCGAAGAGCAAGGCCTGCTGGGCTCAGAATATCTAGGCAAGCATCCCCCGGTTCCGGCCGGAAAGATCACCCTCGATTTAAATTATGACGACGTGAAGCCCCTGGGAGCGCCAGAGGAAGTGCAAGTCTCCGGGGCGGAGCGCACGAGTTTCTATCCTGTAGTCGAAGCCACCGCGAAAGAATTCAGGCTGGCGATTCGCGCAGACGCGCTGCCAGAAGCAGGACACTTTTACCGCTCCGATCACTTCAGCCTGGCCCGCGTCGGCGTTCCCGCCTTCTCGATTAACGAAGGCATGAAGTACAAAGGCCACACCGAAGCCTGGGGACTCGAACAGGAACACGAGTACGTCGAAAAGCACTATCACCAGCCCAGCGACGAGTACCGCCCCGAGATGGATTTCGTCGGCGACTCGGCGATGGCGCGATTCGGATTCGCCCTAGGCTGGGAAGCCGCCAGCCTGCCGAAACGAATTGAATGGCAAAAAGGCGACGAGTTCGAATCGACACGCGCGAAAAGCCAGTAGTACCTAAGCGGGTGCCCCACCCTTCTCGCGTTTTGTGCGAGAGGGTGGGGATTTTGACTAGCGCGCTCACAAATGCCTTCACTCATCGGCGGACGCCGGGTGCCCCATTTCTCGCGCGTTCTGTGCGCGAGAAGTGGGGATTTTAAGCCTCAAGATGTCTGCATCCCCGCAACGGCAGCGAGCCTGGCCTGCCGCTCGTCAAAAGTCCAAAAGGATTTAGCCCCCAGCTCAAGCGCAGCAGCAACGTGCAAGCTGTCTAGTGTTCGCATGCCAAGGCGTGGACCATGCCGTCGGCCCAGTTCCGCGCAAGTCTCCCAAACGGATTCCGGCAAGTTAGCCCTGAGCCAGAGCCCACTTCCCACGTCTCGTGCCAGTTCGGCTTGTGCCCTTCGAGCTTCGAGCGCACTCATCTCTTTACGGAAAACATGCTGGGCGATCGCGTGCATCCATTCAGCACGGTGAAGGGAAACAAACCAGATCCTCGGTTTTGACGCCATGCGACGTTCCGCTTCGGCCGAGTGCCGATCCGGCAAGTAGAGGGAAATGAAGAAACTTGTGTCCGCGTAGATACTCGATACGTTCAAAAGCGCCCGCGTTCCTCGATCACCAGGTCGGCTCCCGACAAGACTCGCTTTCCAAAGATTCTGTGGCGGCGCTGGGCAAAGTCAGGCCAATGTTCAGGCTCCGCCTGGTGCTGTGCCGGGACAATGCGGGCGATCACCTTCTGCCGCTCGCAAAGTTCCACGGTCTGGCCGGCACTCAACAATTCCTTCAGGCGCCGGGTGTCGCGTAACTGGCGAATGTTCACGGATGGCATAGAAATATTGTGACACGAAATGTGCCACATTCCAAGCATGTAAACGCCGGGACTTCGCCGGTTGCCCTTCGCCCCTCATCCGCCTAACACCAACGAAAACCATGGCTTAAGCGCGGTAACCTAGGTAACTTTAGCCGCCGCTCTCTGCATGCTAACCTCGACATGTCCGTTTGAAATCAGCAACTTCCAAATACTCCTGATCCAGGGATGCCGAGAATTCCTATCTTTCGACTAGGTGGAGCGCCGGACAAACCGGCGCCGCCGAATCTGGCTGCATCCACGCCTTTCGTAGCGCTGGAAGGAATCAGCGTTGGCGTCGACAATCTGCGCCACGATGTAGTGCTAAGTCCGCGGTTTGTCGAACTCGCGCGGGCGCAGATTGCGCGCTTGATCGCCCGCCATGGCGAGTTGGAAGGATTGCTCTCGGCCGAAGCTCCACAAGTCACCCAAGGTCCGTCGTGGATGCGAAACCAGGCCGGCAGGACCGCGCGCCCTAAAATTGATCCGTCGGACTGGAGGCCGGCGCTGACCGAGTTACAGGTCGCGTCGCTCAATCGAGCCAAGAAAGAGTTCAAGCTGTCAGTCGACCTGCTGGCGCGGCTGGCGGTAACGAAATTCCTGCGCACGGAAATGAGCCATCAGTTTCTGCAGGTGCTGGAACGCTGCCGCGTCCTGCTGAAGTCCTATGACAACATGCGACAGCAAAAGGCGCATGAATACCGCGAGCGGCTGGCGCAATTCCAGGTACGCAAGAAAATCATCCTGCGAAAAACCGGACAGGAAATTTTCGAGACCTTGCGCGAAGTGGAAAAGAGTTCCCTGGCGCGCACCCGGCGGTCGCTCTTTGGCGAGGAAACGAGCGGAGGCGCTTATTTCACCTATCCGCTGTTTCTGAATCGGCTGCTGTTTTCTGAAGATGGCCGCGACGATTACCTGTGCGCCGAACACTACGTCATGCTCGGCAACTGGGACCGTGATCCCGATCGCTACGGCCGCATGCGCGAAGTGGTGTCGGGATTTCTGCGTTCGCAGTACGGCGAAGAAGTCGGCGCTGAGACGCTCGACTCCTGGATGAATGTCCCCGAAAACGCGCGCTCTCTGGTAGGAACAGGAACGCCCGAAGATTCTGACGAGGGCATGGCGCAGCAGGATCGCCTCGCCGCCTGGGTGCGGCTGCTCGAAGACGAGCAGGTCATGGAAAACGTGATCGCCTCGTATTACGTGGTTCCTTTACTGGGCGAGTATGCGCCGCGCATCAATCCCCAGCAGTTGAAGAGTTCGCTTACCGACCGCACCGAATGCGACCGGGTCGAGCGCATGATTCAAGAGCACGGCAAGCTCACCCCGAACAGCCTGTACGCGGCGGTAGCGAAGGTCGCAAGCTGCCGCGGCGCAGAGCGCGCAAAAGTAGCGGCGCGATTCCTGGGAGACTTCTTTCACTACCATCGCGACCTGCGCCGTCTCGAGGTTTTAAACGCCGCGCTCGATTCCATCAACCTGGTCAGCAACGAACGCATCCAGGAATTGTCGCGCGTCAACGGAACGCTCTACGAGTTTCTGCTTCCCGAAGAACAAGGTCAGACGGACTCGGAACGGGTCCTGCGCCATGTAGTTCTAAAAGCCGACGTACGCGACTCCACGCGCCTCACGCGCACGATGATGGAAAAGGGCTTGAATCCCGCATCCTATTTCAGCCTGAATTTCTACGATCCCGTCAACAAGCTGCTGGAAAAATACGGTGCCCGCAAAGTATTTCTGGAAGGCGACGCCATCATTCTGGCCATTCTCGAGCGCGAAGGCGAGCCCGGACTGGCCGTCAGCCGCATGTGCGTGCTGGCCCGCGAAATCATCGAAATCGTGCGCGGGTATAACGAACTAATGCAGCGCTCGGGCATGCCCGGCCTCGAACTCGGCGTCGGCATCACACTCCAGGAGTCAGCGCCGCTCTACCTGATGGATGGCGAACACCAGATCATGATTTCCGAGGCCCTCAACGAAAGCGACCGCCTCTCCTCCTGCAACAAGCGCGCGCGCAAAGTAATGGAACCCAAAGCGGGTCCGTTCCACGTGTATGCCTTTCAGGGGGCAGAACTGGACGAAAACGGCAATCCCGAAGATGTGATCCTGAGCTTCAACCTGGGCGGCATTCGCATGAATGAAGCCGCCTTCCGCAAGCTGCAACAGGAAATCACCCTCGAACCGCTGAAGGTGCGCCTGCCCGCCTCGCTCACCTCGGACCGCGGCGAATACAAGCTGTTCAGCGCCACAGTAGCCGTCGACAAAGACATCTTCCGCAACATCGTCGTACGCGAGAGCCGCATTCCACGCATCGATCCCGCCGACTTCTCCGTCACCGGCTGGACCGAACGTTCCTACTACGAAGTCTGCACTGACCCGGCAATCTACGCGGCGCTCGAAAAGCGGCGCGGCGCCGCGCGCTGAGAAACGGATCTCCCAATCCTTGCGGATCCATCCCAAACGACACTAAAAATTCGAGTCTCCGCGCGTGGGTCGAAATGGAATCTTGAATGTCGCCTCAACATCCACCGGCGAGCCGTTTTTTGTAGCGGGCTGAAACTGCCACTGCGCCAGCGCCTGGCTGGCAAATCGATCGAGGCGGTCATCGACGCCGCGCAGCACGCGCACATTCCCCACACTTCCGTCAGCACGGATGATCCCGTAGAGAATCACCGTCCCAGCCACGTTCTGGCGCATGAGTTGCAGAGGGTAGGCGGGATCGACTTTTCGCGTCGCGGTGGGCTGGGAAAGATCCCCTGCGGCCGCGTTGGCCTCATGACTGTTCGAATCGTGATCACTAGAATCATGGCCGCCCGACTCATGATCGCGTTCGGCGAACCGGATCACCCAACTACCGCTGGCGGAATTCAGGTTCGGCATGTTGAGCGTCACGGAATAGAACTTCCGATTCCCGAACACCGCTCGTTCCGGTTCCGACAGGTTAGCCACGCTGTCTGGCTGCATGGGATGCGATGGCCCGCTAGACACGCGCGAAGGACGGACGCTCGCCGCCAGATTCTGGTTGACTGAGTTGGTTGCAGTCTTGCCTGGATCGCCCGCAACCGATGCGGGTTTCGCCGCGGTGCTTCCAACATAGAGTCCCGAAGGCAAGTCGCCGCTTCCCTTCCGCGGCGAACCATTTCCGTTTTCATTCCCGCCGTTTCCGCCGGCTCCGGGCGCGCCCGAGGCTCCGGAATGTCCTTCGGGCGTTGCGGCGAAGGCGCCGCGCCGGTTCCCGGGCGGCGGATTTGGTGGCGCACCCACTGTGGGATGCAGGTTCAGCGCGATGACGCGGCCACGCTCTCCAAAAGATGCACCGGAGGATCCCGAAGCGGAAACCGACGGGGGCGGGCCCACAACTTGCGCGCCAGCGCCGAACCCTCGCAATCCATACCGGGTACGCTGTTCCGCGATCGGTAGCTGCGGCGCTGGGGCGATCACTGAACTCCGTCCGATATTCAGATCGCCAATCGGCCGAGTCAACGCATTCTCGACACTTGGCGGAGGCGCCACGACGGCAAGCTGCGGAGACTGCATGGCGCTCGCATTCGCGGCACTAATCTCTGGCGGCGGAGCCACCACGGAACTCTGCAGCGCAGGTGCAATGCGCGTGATCTCGGCGGCCGGAGTCAACGGAACCGGAGGAATCGCAAGCTGCGGCTTCTCGGCCGCGTCCGACCACGCCACAATATTCGGCATGTCAACGTCGCGTTTCAATTTGACGTCGGGCGGCGCCACCAGGGTTTGCGAACGGTTGTCGGCCTCGGGCGGAAGAGAAATGATCGGTTGGCGGGCAAACTCCGGATCAGGCTTCCTCAGTTGCGCTGACCGCTCGCTGCGGGTATCGAGGGGAGGAAGATACTCCGACGGCTGGTAATAGATCACCTGGGCGTGGTCGAAAATCGGCTTCGCCACTACTCGAGGCTGAAGCGCGAAGAAACGGGTGACACCGATCAGCAGTGCAATCGCGACGGCATGATAAGCAACGGACTCGATGAATCGTCTCCAGGGCAGACGTCGCGGCACAAATACGTCGGGCCAGAACGGCGCCGGTGCCGATTGAAGTTCGAGCACAGGAAAGCGGCGCGGAAAGACCACGTCGCGCAGGTTGCCGAAGAATACGCGCGGCCGTGAAGGCAATTCGACCAGGAGCCGCAGAACGGGCTCGGGCTGCGCGATTTCGCCGGGGAGCCGGTCTGCCGTCATCATATCCATAGTAGATGCGTAACGAGGATTCATAGTAGATGCGCAAGAAAGAATTTGGGATAGTCAGGAGGACATTCGAGCAAGCGTTCCTAACGTCGATCAGCAACCGAGGCGCACGACTCCGCGCTTCACGCAGGTTCCTCACACGAACAGCGTTTATAATCTTGTGCTTCGGCATTCTGCCGCAATTCTGACTGCAAGGACACACTTTGCTCGACTTCTTAGGCGATTTACGACGGACTCATATGTGCGGAACGCTGCGTCCTTCCGACGCCGGCAAGAAAGCCGTGCTCATGGGATGGGTGAACCGGCGGCGCGACCTCGGCAACCTGATTTTTATTGATCTCCGCGACCGCACCGGCGTGACTCAGGTTGTGCTGAACCGCGAACTCGACGCGGCCGCGCACGACAAGGCCAACACTGTGCGCAACGAGTACGTCATCGCCGTGATCGGCGCGGTAAAGCTGCGCGACGCCGACACTGTGAACAAAAACATTCCCACCGGCGAAGTGGAACTGGTGGCCAGCGAAATTCGCATTCTCAACGAGTCGAAGCTGCCGCCGTTCTTGCCGTCAGACACGGCGCTCACCAATGAAGAAACGCGTCTGAAATATCGCTACATCGACCTGCGCCGCGAAGTGATGCAGTTCAACATCGAGATGCGGCACAAGGTGGCCAAGGCGATTCGCGACTATCTTTCGGAGCAGGGATTTTTTGAGATCGAGACGCCCTTGATGACCCGCTCGACGCCCGAAGGCGCGCGCGACTATCTGGTACCGAGCCGCGTACAGCCCGGAACGTTCTACGCGCTGCCGCAATCACCGCAGATGTTCAAACAGATCCTGATGATCTCAGGCTTCGACAAATATTTTCAGATCGTCCGCTGCTTCCGCGACGAAGACCTGCGCGCCGACCGCCAGCCGGAGTTCACTCAGATCGATCTGGAGATGACCTATCCACAACCGGAACGAGTCTGGGAAGTAGTCGAAGGATTTCTGACGGCGGCGTTCCAGGCCGCGGGCAGTGCGATCAAAACCCCCTTCGTCCGCATGGACTACGACGAAGCCATCCGCCTCTACGGAATCGACAAGCCCGATCTGCGCCTGCCCGCCTTCACCGACGTACGCGACTGTTTCACGCCAGAGAATCTGCAGGAACTGGCGATCAACGCGAATCTGCCAGTGATTGCGATCCGCACGCCGAAAGTCGGCGAGTTGTCGCGCAAGGAACGCGACGACATCAAGCCCATGTTCCACGCTAAGGGCGGCGCGAAAATCTTCGAAGATTTCAAACGCATCGGCAACAAATTCCCGGAAGCCGCGGCGGCGATCGCCAAGAAAACTGGAGCGGAGGAAGGCGATCTCGTGGTGCTGGTAGCCGGATCGGCACAAGCCGGCCCGCAGACGGCGATGCCCACGCACCGCAAAGTCACGCCCGCGGAACTGGCAATTTACGCGTCGGCAGGATTGCTGCGCCTGGCCCTGGCGCAGAAATACTCCGAGCGCCACGGCATTTTCAAAAAGACCGGCGACCCAGCGAATGATTTTCGCTTCCTCTGGGTCACGAACTTCCCCATGTTCGAATGGGACGAAGGCGAAAAACAATGGATGGCTGCCCACCACCCCTTCACCTCGCCGCACGAAGAAGACATGAAACTGCTGGAAGCGGGCGTGGAGTCGGTGAACGATCCGCAATCACCACTGAGCGCGGTACGCGCGCTGGCCTACGACGTAGTCCTCAACGGCACGGAACTAGGCTCCGGCTCAATTCGTATTCACCGCCAGGACATCCAAAGCAAAATCTTCCGCGCGCTAGGCATGACGGAGGAAGAAGCAAAGTCGCGCTTCGGATTCTTCCTCGAAGCGTTGGAATACGGCACGCCCCCGCACGGCGGAATCGCCCTGGGCCTCGATCGCATCGTAATGATCATCGCCGGCGCCGAAAGCCTGCGCGAAGTAATCCCCTTCCCCAAGACAGCCCGCGCCGTGGACCTAATGTGCGACGCCCCCACGCCAGTCAGCGACCGCCAGCTGCGCGAGTTAGGGATTGCCGTGAAGAAGTAGGTCGAAGTTCTGGTTGTGGTGCGGTTTGACTTTTATACGACGTCGTCATCCTGAGCGTAGCCGTTTTTCAGGCGCAGCGAAGGATCTCCCGCTTAAGCGGTCTGGAACGTAAGCCAAACAGCACCACTGCCAAGATTCTCGCCGATTTGAAACTACTACGGCTGCACTGCTAGTCTGCCTGCATGCCAGACCGCACTTCGAGCAAGCCCCGGAAAAAACAGAAGGCCTCGGCCAAGACTCCCCGCAGACCTTCCCGGCAAACTTCACGATCCGTGATCGCTGCCCCCGGCAAGAACTTTCTCAGCGACAAAGTCGGACACTTCACCGAGTCCGTCATCCGCGAGATGACGCGCCAGGCCATGCTGTACGGCGCGGTCAACCTGGCCCAGGGCTTTCCCGACTTCCCCGCTCCTGCGGAGATCAAACAGGCCGCCCAACAGGCCGTTGCGGCCGACGTGAACCAGTACGCCATCACCTGGGGCGCGAAGAATCTGCGCAACGCAATCGCTCGTCAGATGGGAGTATGGCAACGAATTACAGTCGATCCCGAAAAAGAAATCACAGTCTGCTGCGGATCGACCGAGGCCATGATCTCGACTCTTCTGGCCGTCTGCAACGCCGGCGACGAAGTCGTAATCTTCGAGCCGTTCTATGAAAATTACGGGCCAGACTCGGTGCTGAGCGGCGCAAAGCCAAAGTTCGTGAAGCTGCGTCCGCCCGCGGCCGACGGCGGCGAGTGGACCTTCGACGAAAAAGAGCTGCGGCGCGCGTTCGACAAGCACACGAAAGCCATCATCCTCAATACGCCCAACAATCCTACCGGCAAAGTTTTCACGCGATCGGAACTCGAATTGATTCGCGACCTCTGCGTCGAGTTCGACGTGCTGGCCATTACCGACGAGATCTACGAGCACATTCTCTACGAAGGCACCGAACATATTTCGATCGTCTCGCTCGAAGGCATGCGCGAACGCACGGTCACCATCAACGGCATGTCGAAAACCTACAGCGTCACGGGATGGCGCGTGGGCTGGGCGGTTGCGCCAGAAAAAATCACGAACGCGATCCGCAAAGTACACGATTTTCTTACGGTAGGCGCGCCCGCGCCGCTGCAGGAAGCCGGAGCCGCGGCGTTAAGCTTGCCGCCAGAGTACTACGCAAAACTCGCAGAGGGATACCGCGTGCGCCGCGATCGTCTGATGCCGTCGTTGACCGCAGCCGGATTCAAATGCTTCCGCCCGCGCGGCGCCTACTATGTGATGACCGACATTTCTGCATTCGGATTCAAAGACGACATCTCGTTCGCGAAATATCTGGTGCAGGAAATTGGCGTGGCCTGCGTGCCAGGATCGAGTTTCTATCGCGATCCCCGCGATGGCGCAAAGCAAGTCCGGTTCGCATTCTGCAAGAAGGCGGAGACGCTGGACGAAGCAGCTCGCAAGCTGGCGAAACTGGCCAATCAGACTTGAACCATCGAAGCCGCGGCATCCAAGCCGCGGCAATCGAACTCGCGGAACTCGATTTTGGGTGGTGCAGCGCTTTCAGCGCTGCGGTGAGCCTTCCCCTCTACGCGGGCTTCAGCCCCCGAGGCTGCCGCTCGCTTCCGATCGTCCTTACTTCGTAATCACGCCGCAGGCGATGCGGTCTCCAGAATTGCCCGATGGATCGGTCTTGTAGTCGTCGGCTTTGGCGTGGACCACAATCGCCGTCCCGCCGTTGCTAAAGAGCGAGTGAGCGCCCCCCGCCAAGGTTACGTCGTCATCCTGAAGTTTGACTCCGTTGGCCTTGCCCTGAGCATCGACGGTAAAGTTTTTCATATCCCCGGCGTGGTGGCCGTCAGGATTTTCGAACCCGTGCTTTTTCCCTTCGGGATTGAAATGTCCTCCCGCGGATTTGAAGTCGGGCCCTTCGCACTTGGCAACTTGATGGAAGTGAATGGCGTGCTCTCCAGGAGGCAGGTCGTGAAGGTGAAGTTCGATCCCGACGCCCGATCCCTTCTCCCACAGAGAAGCGCTGCCAACGCTCTTCCCTTGAGCATCCGTGAGTTGCACTTGCAACTGAGCCTTGGACTGGGCTGCGCTTCGGGACGGCGCCACAGCCAGCGCTAGAAATCCGAGGGCAAAACAAGCGATCCGCTTCATAATTCAAGCCTCCTGCAGGCACCAATTATAGCCAATCCTCGACACCTGGTTGTCGCTCGCGGGTCCGCCATTCGTACTGCCCGATGGGGTGAGTTGTCCACAAAGATGTGGAGTATACTGCGAGGAAGTTCCAGAAATCCTGGTCCTAGAAGTGCGGGTCCCAGAAATGCCGTGTAAGAAATTCTGCCGGGGAAGAGTGTACTTATGGCCCTAAATGCAGTCGAACAGGTGGCAACGCAGGTTCCGGCCGACGATTTTCAGGCGCTGGAAGAGAAAGTTTATCGCACCATAGAGATGTACAAAGCGGCGCGGCAGGCGCAGGCGTCAGCTGAGCGCGATGCGCAGCGGCTGCGGCAGCAAATGGAAGACCGCGACGCGGAGTTGGCAACTCTGCGCCGCGAAACCGTCCAACTGAAGAAAGAGCGCGAAGAAATTCGCGGGCGCGTCGAGAAAATGCTGCAGCAGATCGAGTCGATGGCCGAGGCCAGCTAGTTGCGCATGGCAAGAGAGACGCAGCCAGCTGGGTCTCTACGGAGAATCGTTTTATGGCAACGGCGACCAAAGATCAAATCGTGAAAGACGCGCAGAACTCCAGTGTCCGAGTGGAGATTTTTGACCAGGCTTACAACTTGCGCGGCTCCGATGCGGAATACATTCTGAAGCTCGCGGAATATGTCGACTCCAAAATGCGCGCCGTGGCCGAAGCGACCAATACGATTGATACAGTTCGGCTGGCCGTTCTCGCCGCCCTGAACATTGCCGATGAATATCATCTGCTCAAGAAAAAGCACGACGGCGGAGCAACCGATTATCAGAAGCGGGCGCATCTATTAGCAGATGCGCTGGACAAAGTGCTGGGCGGCGACGCGCCGGGCAACGACCGCAAAGCGAGCTAGTCTGCGCTGCGCTCTGACCGGCTTTCCAGGTTTGTCTGCGCTTGTTTTGATTTCGTTTCTCCTCACTCTGCTCAACGGCATCGCGCTTTCTCAGAGCCCCACCCAGGAAACACCTCAGGAACCAACTCTCCGCTCCCAATCCAACGTGGTCCTGGTTCCGGCGCTCGTCAAAAACCAGCAGGGCGGAATCGTGTATGGCCTTCAGGTCAGGAACTTCATCGTAGAAGACAATGGCGTTGAGCAAGCAGCCCACCTCGACGAAACGCCCGAAGGTCAGCCCATCTCGCTGGTCGTGGCCATTCAGCGCGGACGTCGGGCCTACGCTGAGTTCCCGCGAATGCGGGGTTTGAAGTCGATGCTCGATCCGCTATTCAGCCTGGGAACAGCGCGAGTGGCCGTGGTCGAATTCGACAGCCAGGTTGATCTCACCAGAAATTTCACGAAAGACGCGAGTCTCGTAGAGGATGACCTGACGAATCTGCAACCAGGCGACGGAGGGGCGACCATCCTCGATGCAATCCGTTATTCCGTGAACCTGCTCAGGCAGGAACCAGACGACCGCCTCCGCGTGTTGCTGCTGATCAGTGAAACCCGCGACCACGGCAGCCACGAAAAAATCGAAGACGCCGTGAGCGCCATCGGGCAAAGCAACGCCGTCATGTACGCGCTGGCATTTTCACCCGCGCTTTCCAACATCCTCGACACCGGCCGCGGCACCAACATTAACGAGATGCATAACGGCATCGACTTCCTCGACCTCGGTTATCGCACCGCGCAAGCCATGCGAAAAAATGTTCCGAGCACCATCGCTTCCATGACGGGCGGCGAGTACGAACTCTTCGCCACCAAAAATAAATTCGACACCCGCATGAACGACTTCACCAATCATCTGCACAGCCGCTATCTGTTAAGCTTCGCTCCGCAGAGTCCACGTCCCGGCCTGCATCAGATTCGAGTGCGCTTGCGGGACACAAAAGACGCCACCGTGCTGGCGCGCACCAGCTATTGGGCCGAAGGAACGAAGTAGGCCGCGCCGGAACCTCCGCGGCAAACAGTTTCCTGAAAGACGACACTTCGGGGGCGACTCTGGCTGGTGATTTTGGGTGGCGCAGCGCTTTCAGCGCTGCGATAAAGCCCTCTCTTTCGGTGAGGGCTTCAGCCCCCGGGCCCCGCAGTGGGTCAATGAGCAAAGCTAATTTTGTCATTCCGAACCGGGCTGAAAGCCCGGTGAGGAACCTGCTGTTCGCCGCGCACCCTCCGGATTCCTCGCCCGATGAAACCGCAGAATGACAGATTTAAACTGGCCCACCCACCGCGAAATCAGACTCAGCGCCTCGGCGCCTATTTCGAGTCCAGAACTTCCCGCACCTTCGCCACCAGCGCCGACAGCGTAAAAGGCTTGGGCAAAAACCACAGTCCGGCGTCGAGCACTCCGTAGTGCACAATGGCGTTGCTGGTATAGCCCGAAATATAAAGCACCTTCACGTTAGGAGCCACTTGCACGATCTGCTCAGCCAGTTGCCGTCCGTTCATTCGCGGCATCACCACGTCGGTCACTAGCAGCCGGATGTCGCGATGATTCTCTCTACAGATCGCTAGTCCCTCTTCCGGTCCATTGGCGGTCAAAACCTTATATCCGCAATGCGCCAGCACCGACGAACTCAGCTGCCGAAGTTGCGGATCATCTTCGACCAGCAAGATCGTCTCAGTGCCGCGCTGCACGCTCCTGGAGCGGTTTTCCAAGCCCGTTGTTTCCGCAGGCTGGTCGACACGAGGAAGATAAATTTTGAAGGTCGTGCCACGATCCGGTTCGCTATACACCCAGATATAGCCCCCGCTCTGCTTGACGATTCCGTACACCATCGACAGCCCGAGCCCGGTGCCCTTGCCAACTTCTTTGGTGGTGTAGAAAGGCTCAAAAATGCGAGCCTGCGTCCCCGGGCTCATGCCATGCCCGGTATCGGTGACGGCGAGCATCACATAGCGCCCAGCCACCGTGGGTTGGTGCCGCTGCGCGTAGGATTCGTCCAGCTGCTCGTTCGAGGTTTCGAGAGTGAGCTTCCCTCCGTGGGGCATGGCGTCGCGAGCGTTCAGCGCCAGATTCATGATGACCTGCTCGATCTGCCCCGGATCCGCCGTCACCGACCCCAGTTCGTTCGCAGGCACGGTCAGCACCTCAATGTCTTCTCCGATCAGCCGTCGCAGCAAGGAATCCAGATTCAACATGATGTCGTTCAGGTTGACCACCCGCGGAGTCATCACGGTCTTGCGGCTGAACGCGAGCAATTGCCTCGTGATACCCGAGGCTCGATCGGCGGCCGACTTGATCTGCGCAGTGCTATCGGCCAGGCGGCTGCCCGAAGGCACACCTTCGGCCAATATTTGCGAATATCCGAGGATCACGGTCAGCAGATTGTTAAAGTCGTGAGCCACGCCGCCAGCCAGACGGCCGACAGCCTCCATCTTCTGTGACTGCCGCAGTCGTTCCTCCAGAGCTACATGCTCGGTGACGTCATGCACCAGCGACGCCACGCCGAGCACGCGACCCAACTCGTCGACCAGCGGAGTGTTGTACCATTCGCAGGTAATCGTGCGGCCAGCCTTGGTGAGGTTGTCATTCGTGTTTCGAGTTCCGCCATTCTGTCTGACCAACTCCTTCCAAACCTGGTCCACCTGCGGGCGATGCTGCGGCGGAACAATAAAACTGCCATGCTGCCGGATCGCCTCCTGCTTCGAATATCCGAAGATGCGCTCCGCTGAAGGATTCCAATCCGTGACCCGGAAGTCGAGATCCCATTCCACTACCGCCAGCGGAGTGTGCTCGAAGTGAATGTGCAGCTTCTGTTCCGAACGGCGCATTTCCTCTTCGGCGCGTTTTCGATCCGTAATGTCGCGGCAAATCCCCAGCAGCCCGACAACCTTCCCGCTCTGGTCGCGAAGCGGCCCTTTGTTGCTGAGGTAAATTCGAGATACTCCGGCTGCAGTGCCTCCCTCTTCCAAGGTCTGCATTTTGCCTGATTGCAGAACCCCGCGGTCCAGTTCCATGATTATGCGCCCGGTTTCCGCGTCGTCGAAAAGCTCAGTGTCGTCCTTGCCGATGACTTCATCGACGGTCCGCCCCAGAAATCCCGCACCCGCCGGATTCATCATCAGATACCGCCCCTGCAAATCTTTGACGAAGATCGCGTCCGTCGTACCCTGCGTGATGCCCTGCAACAGCGCAAGATTCTCCTGCAGTTGGCGAGTACTGATGAGCAGCTCATTTTGGACGAAGAACATGCGTCCGCCCGCCGCCGCAAACGACACCAACACCAGGATCACCGACCACTCGAACTGTTCCTGCGCAATCCGCAACACCAGCGGAAACACGATGGCGGGGATTAGCAAAGGAGAGAACTGCGCCAGCAGTTGCATGCTCGTGCCACGGGACTCGAACTCCGGCAATTGCTCCTCACTGTCGGTCCAGGTTGCGGCAAAGCCCGCCACCAGACAAAAGCTGAGCGTCCACGGCAGATCAAGCCACGTTCCCTGCCGATAAGATCCTGCCGACATGGCGTACCGAGTGATGTTGGTGGTGGCTCCGAAGAAGAAGAAAAAAACTGCCAACCGAAAAAAGAACGCGCGCGCCGTCCGAAAAGGACTGATCAGCCCTCGCACCAGGAAACTAAACGCCAGCAGCCCGAAGAAAATGAGAGCCACATGAAAAGTACGACGGAACTGCCATCGCGACGGAACGTACAGCAGCGACAGCTCAAGGGACAGCACCAGCGCGCACACCTGTAAAAAGTCGCACATCCGCAGCCAGCGAAATCCCCGGTTCGGGTCTCGCGGGCTGAGAAACAGTGTCAACATCGCGGGCACAGTCCAGAAGAACACCAGGATGTCGCTGGGCCAGAGCTCCGAGTTCGGAGCGTGCAGATAATCAAAGTAGAGCGTGAACACGAACTGGCTGATGAATGCGAGGACGAGCGATAAAGAAACCAGACGCCAAACGCGCCTGCCAAAAGTGCCGGAGTGCCGCGCCGCCGACCAGCAGATGACGGCTGCAATCAGAGCCGATGCCGCATCGGTCCAGTGCCCCCACACAGAAGCGAAGTGAGTGCCGTAGCCGGTGGCGAGTATCGCCAGGTGCACCACCACCGGGGTTGCCGCTGCCGCAAGTGCGGACGCGCGCAATTTGGACATCACTCAGACTTCTCCAGCGCACCGCCAACCCGCCAGCGAGCACGCATCTGGGGCCGATGTTACGCGTACGCAGTATGAACTCACAATTGCTCAACAGAATCAAGTCCTTCTGTGGTCCGAGGCGGTGGTTCCGAGGCGGTGATCCGGCTGAGGTCCGACGCTGGCAGATTGGAGCTTTCCACAAGGCGACAGACTTCCGACGACTTAATTCTTCACCCAAATTGCAGCCCTTGGTTTCGCGGTCGCCGGCAAGTCCATTTGTGAACTGCTCATTACTTTGGTTGCAAACGACCTGCCATCTTTTTGCGCTCTTCCACTTGCCAAGCGCACAGGTTTTGCCTAGCATCCAGATTGAAAGCCGGCCTGCCGGGTTGGTGATGACGGTAACCGATTTTTGAACCAATGCTGAATGAACGGGAGCTCGACTCGAACTAAGATCCGGTGTGCGACGCTGCGCCATGCGCAGATGCCTAAAGGGTCTCGGCGGGCACCCAACGTCTACCGACGGGTTCATTCTCGGCCCGTCACACGGCACAGTGGGTCGGCTTGCTTTCTTGTTCGTCTGCCTTCTTAACTTGACTGCTGAGGAAACCTCATTTCGTATCCGAGCCAGCCCCATTTCTGTCATTCCAAAATTTTTGTCATTCCGAACCGGGCTGAAAGCCCGGTGAGGAACCTGCTGTTCGTCGGCTCCTAGCTAAGAAAACCTCACTCTTGTCATTCCGAACCGGGCTGAAAGCACGGTGAGGAACCTGCTGTTCGCCAGCCAACAGTGATTCACTCCTGCTAAACTGAACCCCGGAGCAGATTCCCGATCCTCCGCATCTAACTAAACTGTGTATCCACAACTCATCCATCTAGGAAAATTCTTCCTCCCGACCTACGGATTCCTCGTCTCCATGGGCGTCCTGATCGGACTCTGGGTCAGCGTCCGCAATTCCGAGCGCCTCGGCATCGACGGCGACAAGGCATGGAACCTGGGAATTCTCGTCGTACTCTGCGGCATCCTCGGAGCCAAGGTGCTCTACGTCATCAACGACTGGGGCGCGTACAAAAATCACCTCAGCGACATTTTCAGTTTGGAAACCTTGCAGGCCGGCGGAGTTTTTTCCGGAGGCCTCATCGCCGCATTCCTGGCCGCCGCCTGGTACGTCCGCCAGCACCATATGCCGGCTCTTACAACATGCGACGCCTTTGCCCCCGGCCTCGCCCTCGGCCACGCCATCGGCCGCATCGGCTGCTTCGCCGCCGGATGCTGCTACGGCAAAGAAACGCACCACTGGTGGGGCGTAACCTTCACCAATCCCTTGGCCGCCGAGATCACCGGAACCCCTCTCGGCAAGCCTCTTGAGCCCACGCAATTATTCGAATCAGCCGTCGAGTTTGCCAACTTCTTATTTCTGATGTGGCTGCTCAAGCGCAGAAAATTCGACGGTCAGATCTTTGGCGCGTTCATGTTCATCTACGGCGTAGCCCGCTTCTTCCTGGAATATCTGCGCGACGACCCCGGCCGCGGCTCCGTCTTCGGCGGCGCCATGACGGGCACCCAGCTGGTCGCAATCGGATTAGTCCTAGCCGGCGGACTCATCTGGTGGCTCCGCCCCGGCGCAAAAACGGCACCCACACAGACAGCGAACGCCACGCGGTAAGGGCCACTGGCTCGGCTCGAGAGTCCGGAGCAAAATGACCGTTCCCACAGAAAAAGATTGGGGAGACTATCACTCCGACCTGGACCAGGAGTATGCTCATCGCCTTTTCGCCGGGCACACCAACGAGGAGATGCAGCCTCATTTTCGCGCCAACGTAATTGAAAGAGCGTCCGAGCTCCGTTTCATGCCCGAAATACCGTTCCGTTATTACATGATCGGCTTCCGGGACTTCGTGATGGCGGGCGATTTTGAGTACGAGGGTGCCGACGCTGGCAGTTGTTTCCTGCGGTTGGTTCTGCAGAAACTTGAACAGGAACCCGCTTGCATTGCGCCCATCATGCCCGAATTGCTCGAAACCGTCGAATACGTCGCGCAGAATCAATCCGCATTCGACGCCGACAAGGACATTTACGGCGACTTCCTTGATCTGGCGGCTCAGATTCGCGCCTTGAACGCGGCTCGGAGTGGCTCGACGCCGGGTAGCCCATTCTAGCCGGGTGCCCCATTTCTCGCGCGGTGTGTGCGCGAGAAGTGGGGACTTTGACTTCACCCCCGAATTTCTCCAGTCTCCGCACCTGTCAAGCAATAATTTCCCGCGTCCACCTAACCCACTCTCCTTAAACAGATTTCTCCGCAATCCCCTTCCAGAAGATTCCCTTCAACCTTGTTAGAATAGATATACCCGTGTTTACAAGCACGACCAGCCCCGTCATCGTCATCGAAACGACGGGAAACGAATACACACTGAACCTGCCCCGCAACTCCTTATTTCACAAGATTTTACCCGTAACTCCTTGGCGCTCAATATTTTACCAAGTCAGAGGTGTACCAAACCCACGCAATTCCAACAAAACAAGTACCTTACCTCAAGGCGATAAAAAAAAATCGCAGGCGGTCACCCCAACCTATGGACGCTGTGACCGTTAGCCCCACCACCTTCACCGTCGAGCCCGACGCCGCCGGCCAGCGTCTCGACCAGTTTCTGACATCGCACCTCGACATAAGCCGGGCGCGAGTGCAGCAACTGATCTCCCAAGAGAAGGTCCTGGTGAATAACGAGCCCGCAAGGCCCTCGTTGAAGCTGCGCGGCGCCGAGCGCATCAGCGTACTAGGGGCAGCCGAGCGGCCCCCTCTGCGCGCCATCGCCGAAGAGATTCCCCTCGACATCGTCTACGAAGACACCGACCTCGCCATCATCAACAAGCCCGCCGGGATGATGGTGCACGCAGGAGCCGGCGCAACCGGTCCAGACGGAGAAGACCACCGCAATCGCGGCACCCTCGTCAACGCGCTGCTGCATCATTTCGCAACATTATCAGCCGTAGGTGGCGAGATGCGGCCAGGCATCGTCCACCGCCTCGACAAAGAAACCAGCGGCCTCATTATCGTGGCGAAGAATGACGAAGCCCATCGCAAGCTGGCCGCCCAGTTTGCCAGCCGCGAGGTGAAGAAAACTTACATCGCGCTGGTTCACGGCTGGCCCAAGAAAGATCGCGGCACCATCTCAGCCAGCATCAGCCGCGATCGCCTGCGCCGCATCCGCATGACCACGCGGGGCACCGGTGGCCGCGACGCCGTCTCGCACTACACAGTCATCCGTCGCCTGGACTCGCCGTTCGGCAAGTTCACGCTGGTCGAAGTGAAAATCGATACCGGCCGCACCCACCAGATCCGCGTCCACATGGCATCGCTGGGCCACGCGGTCGTAGGTGATGCGCTCTACGGCGCGCCCCGCGAGATGCGAGCCAGGCGCGGCCGCTCTACGGACGAAGGCGGAGCGATTTCGCTCTCGCGAAATTTCCTGCACTCCGCGCAACTCGAACTGACGCATCCGCGCACCAAGGAAAAGATCGCGATGAAGAGCCTGCTTCCGCCCGAACTGCAGACCTTTCTTGAGACGATAGAACGAGACACCACCGGCGACACGGCTTCAAAAGGAAGTTGAGGCGCACGGCGCCGAAGTTGAAGCTCACTCCGGCTGGACGGATATAATAGTGGTAATCAGATGGAAACTCTAAGAGCAAGATGGATGATGGTTTCGGGACTTCCTCTGCTGCTGCTTTTAGCGGCAAGTGCAACCGCGCAGTCGGCGGCTCCGCCCACTGCTCCTACAACTGCTCCCGCCGCGCCGCAGGCGCAGCCGTCGAGTGCCGCCCCGGCCAGCGCAACACCGGCTGGGCAAGCGCAAAAGCCCGCCGATCCCAATCCCGCGCCCGATGACTCGCTTGCGACCATCGTAGTGCGCCCCAACGAAGTCAACGTCGTCTTCACCGTAACCGACAAGCACGGCAAGCGCGTCACCGACCTCAAGCAGAACGATTTCCACATTCTCGACGACAACAAACCTCCGGAAGCAATCCGCGCTTTCCACGCCGAGGCCAACCTGCCGCTGCTAGTCGGACTACTCATCGACGCCAGCAATTCCGTCCGCGACCGGTTCAAATTCGAACAGGAATCAGCCATCGAATTTCTGAATCAGACCATTCGTCCGCGTTACGACCAGGCATTTGTGGTGGGCTTCGACGTCACGCCAGAGATTACGCAGGACTTCACCGACAACACCGAATTGCTGGCCCATGGAGTGCACGAACTGCGTCCCGGCGGCGGTACGGCTCTCTACGACGCGCTCTATTATGCCTGCCGCGAAAGGCTGCTCAAAGCCTCGAAGGCTACTCCCGAACGGCGAGCCATCATTTTGCTCAGCGATGGCGAAGACAACCAGAGCCATGTCACGCGCGAAGAAGCGATTGAAATGGCTCAGCGCGCCGAGGCCATCGTCTATACCATCAGCACCAATGTGAGCGGAACCAAAGCGCCGGGGGACAAAGTGCTGGAACGCATCGCCGACGCCACCGGCGGACGCGCATTCTTTCCTTTCCAGATTCGCGACGTGGCCAACGACTTCGCCGAAATCGCCGACGAACTGCGCAGCCAGTACGCCGTCGCCTACAAGCCGGCCGACTTCAAGACCGACGGCCACTACCGCACCATCGAAATCGTAACCACCGACCGCAAGAATTACCGCGTGCGCTCGCGCCGTGGATGGTACGCACCCACACAATAGAGCCCCTGCTTCCGATCGACTCTTGCGAGGAATCAACCAACCGCATGCCGGGATATTCTGGAACGCCACTTCCGAAGAAACTGGGAATCAAGCCCGGCTTTCGTGTCTGGTTCGTGGATCTGCCTTCCGACGTGCGCGCCGAATTGAGCCCCGAACTGGCCGAATGCGAAGCCGTCAGCGACCGAAAGACTCCTCTCGACTTCGCCATGCTGTTCGCGAAATCTGAAACCCAACTGACCAAAGAGTTCGAACGCATCGCCAAGCGCCTCGCTCCCGCGGGAATGCTATGGGTAAGCTGGCCCAAGAAGAGTTCCGGCACAGCCACAGATTTAGACGAGAACGTCGTGCGCGAAATTGGTTTGGCTGTGGGCCTGGTTGATGTGAAAGTATGCGCGGTCACCGACGTGTGGTCAGGATTGAAGTTTGTGCGTCGGCTGAAGGATCGCTAAGAAGAAGCTCGCGGAGGAAACTGGCATGGTAAGAGTGGGCTTAATCGGATTTGGCCTGGCAGGGCAGGCCTTTCATGCGCCAGTTATTCGTGGCGTCCAAGGGATGGAACTGGCCTGCATCCTCGAGCGGCATGGCTCGAATGCGCAGAAGAAATATCCTGAAGTTCGAGTGGCGCGCACGCTCGACGAAATGCTCTCCGACAAGACGATCAACCTCGTAGTCGTGGCCACGCCGAACGACTCGCACTATTCCTACACGAAAGCCTGCCTCGAAGCAGGCCGCCATGTGGTCGTCGACAAGCCATTCACCCCGACCATGGCCGAAGCCGAGCAACTGGTGCGCCTCGCCGCTGAGCACAGGCTCCTGGTCACCGTATATCAGGACCGCCGTTGGGACGGCGAGTTTCACACCGTGAAGGAACTCGTAAAGGCGGGCGCGCTCGGCGCGGTTGCAGAGTACGAAGCGCGTTTTGATCGCTTCCGCCCGGACTCCAAACCGGGCGCATGGCGTGAGCAGGCGAACTATCCCGCGGCCGGCGTGCTCTGGGATCTGGGCCCGCATCTGATCGATCAGGCACTGGTTTTGTTTGGCGCGCCGGAATCAATTTGGGCAATGGCGTTCTGCCAGCGCCGCACCTCGCAGATCGACGACGCGTTCGACGTGCACATGGAGTATCCCCATCTGCGCGCTACCTTGCGGGCGCGGAGCATTGCCTACGCTCCCGGGCCGCACCTTCTGATTCATGGAACCGAAGCAACGTTCATCAAGTATGGGATGGATCCCCAGGAAGAAATCCTGCGCAGCACGACTTGCCCCGACGGCCCGGACTGGGGCCCCGACTGGGGAGTGGAATCGGAGGACCGCTGGGGAAGTCTAAGCCGCGTGGGCGGCGAGGTGCGCAAAGTGAAGACCGCACGCGGCGACTATCGCGGCTACTATGCCAACGTTCGGGATGCGATCGAGAAGGGTTCTCCGCTGGATGTAACGCCAGCGCAGGCGATACGAACAGAGCGGGCCGTATTGCTGGCCCACAAGAGCAGCCGCGAAGGCCGACGCGTGCTATGGACGGAAGCGCCGGAGTGAGAGCGCCGGAATAAGAACTGCGGTTTACTTCTTACTTCTTCGCAACAACCATGATGACGAGAACCACGGGCAAGTAGAGCACCGAGGCATGCAGCAGTCGTCCCGGCAGTCCCTTTGCGGTCGAAGTCACCAGCTTGCCGGAGTGGTAGAGCAGGAAGGCTCCTGCCACGCCCATGCCAGCGCCATACAGCCAGCCCGCGTGATTCATCAGAGGCAACATCGTAGCGAGCACACAGAGCGCGGAGAAACCAATAATCTCCGCGTGCGTGAAGCGGGAGTCGCGATCGAAATCGGGCAGCATGTGATAACCAGCGCGGCTGTAGTCCTCGCGATACATCAGCGCGATCGCAAGGAAATGCGGAAACTGCCACAGGAAGAGAATGGCGAAGAGAAACCACGCCTGACGGTTGATCGCGGCGGAAGCTCCGGCCCAGCCGATCAGCGTGGGCATTGCGCCCGGGAACGCGCCCAGCAGCGTGCACAGCGGAGTCTTGCGCTTCAGCGGCGTATAGACCAGCAGATAAGAGAGCAGCGTCGAAACCGCCAACAGCGCCGACAATGCGTTGACGGCAACCAGCAGATAAAGGCCGCCCGTCACGCTTAGCGCAAGACCGAACACAAGCGCTTTACGGCTCGTCAGTCGGCCCGAAGGCAGCGGACGATTGGCGGTGCGGCGCATCTTGCCGTCCCACACGCGCTCCATCCATTGATTCAGAGTTGCGGTTCCGCTCGCAACCAGCAGCGTGCCCAGCAGTGTGTTGAGCAGCCCGACAACTTGGAGCGGTCCACGCGAAGCCAGGTAATAGCCTGCCGAGGTCGTCATCAGAATCAGCAGGTTCACCTCGGGCTTGGTCAGCGTGTAATAGTCCCGCAGCTTCGACTTCAGCGTGGGGATTGAGGCGGCGGTTGTCATCATGTTTGTCGCTGACATGTTACCAGTCTCGGCCGGATTCGTTTTGGTCGTTTTGCGCTTCGAGCATCTGCGCTTCTGACGTCTCTTCTTCGTCCGTCCGCCGCACCTGATTGCGTTTCTTATATACAACGAAAATCATCCCAATGGATCCGAGAGTGGGAGGAACGATCATCACCAGAATCCCGCTCTTCAATGCCTGAATCATTCGCGACCCTGAGGACGCCGCCTGCGTGTAGCAGAGCGCACAGCTTTGCGAAAACGCCGGCACCGGCGCCAGCAGGAACATAAAGGCCGCCAGCGCAATTCCCAGAATCGCGAATTGTCTCCAAAGCTTCAAACCTTTGCCTTCAGGAAGCCGCTTTGACCAGTTTACTTTGCCCACGGTACGCCGTCGAGAATGCGGTAACTGTCGGTCCATCCATATTGCATCCCAAGGATCACGGCTACTGTGAAAATCAGGACGAACCACTTGAGTCCGCGATTCTCCCACAAATGCATGAAAAACAAAAGCGCCAACGCGGCCTCAATACTGGCCACGATCAGCATGCGCACAAACATTTGAGATGCGCTGATGTCCTGATAGGCAATGAAAAACTGTATCCCGGCCAGGGCCAGAATGCATACGTAGACGATGAGGTCTTTCGCCATTCCGTTGGTCTTCGCTTCGGGGCCAGCCATATTAGTTTGCTCCTGATTTTTTCAGTCGGTCCTAATCTCTCTAACCCTCAGTGGGCCAAGTTCAAAAGATAGATCAGCGGCACCACGAACATCCAAACCAGATCTACAAAGTGCCAATATAGGCCGGTGATTTCAAGGTCGTCGGCTTTGTAACGGCCGCCCATGTAGCGCAGTCCCACGACGATCAAGGCGATCACGCCACTGGTGACGTGGAGCAAGTGCAGGCCGGTGATGCTGAAAAACAGCGAACTGAACAGCGGCGTGCCCCACGGATTATGGAACAGGGTCGCGCCCTCGCCAATCATTCCCATCCATTCGCGAATGTGCAGAACGGCGAACAGGATCCCGAGCACAGCCGTGATCATGGTCCACCGGAATGCTCCGGCCTTGTCGCCCTTCTCCGCCGACTGCACTCCGATGAGCATGGTCAAGCTGCTGGTCAACAGGATGAAGGTCATCAACGCCACGTTGGTGATGCTGTGGAATGGCCTTGGCCAGTCGGGCGTGGCGTTGCGGATAAATCCGTAGGCGACCAGGCAACCGGCAAAGGTCGCCGAGTCGGCAATAATGAACAGCCACATCGCCATCTTCTTGGCCGGAACCGAAAATGCCGGTTTTTCCATCAGAGCTGAGTGTGATCCTATCGTCACGTCCGCTTGGCTCACGGGGCCTCCTGTCGAATCAAGAGCGAGTGCTAGAGCTTCATCCACAGCAGCAACAGCAGATACACCCAAAGCGCATCCATAAAGTGCCAGTAGTACGCGGTGGCGTCGAGCGTGCTTTTCCGAAGAATGGAACGGTCTAGCCGGGAAATCACGCGAACCAAACCTCCCAGCCCGCCGAGCACATGAATCGCGTGGATCGCGGTCAGCACGTAGAAAAACGAACTGTTGGGATTGGTGTTCAGAAAAAGTCCCTGGGCGCGCAGCTGCGTCCAGGCCACGTACTGTCCAGCCACGAAGAGCAAACCGAGGGATAGAGAAATGTACAGCCAGAGCGTCGGCTTTTCGGTCTGAGTTTTCGGCTGCGTTCTTTGTCCGACCATGTATGCGGCCAACTGTCGGCGCGCCATCTCGAGGGCGAAGCTGCTGGCAAAGAGCACCAGCGTATTGAGATAAAGAATTCGAGGCAGCGTGAGATGATGCCAGTCCGTCGCGCCGCCCTGGCGAACGATGATGGCGCTGGTAAACGCCGCGAAAGTCATCGCAATGGAAGCAATCACGACCCAGATTCCGGTCGAAGCCGGCGGCGGGGAATAATCCTTCACACCGCGCATCTTCCCATTCACCGGAGCGAGATTCCGCGCGCCACCGTTGCCGGAACTGTCCGCCAGCCGCGGCCGCTGGCTGCGTTCTTCGCTTGTTACCGGGATTGCTACTGGTTCGTTTGCTGTTGTCGCCATAACTACAGACCCCAATTCCAGAATCGTGTTACGCCTCGTCGTTCTCCGACTTTACTTTCTCCGGAGAAGCCTGCATCACGTAGTCGCCCACCGAGCTTTCCACGCCATACTGGAATGGATCGTGAAAAACCTCAGGCAGCTTGTCGCCGAAATTGTTGTGCGGCGGCGGCGTGGTCGGAGTGCTCCACTCGAGCGAAGTCGCTTGCCACGGATTGTCGGGGGCTAGCTCGCCTTTGAAGCGGCTGTGGATCAGGTTGTACAGAAAGACGAGTTGCGCGGCGCCGGTCACCAAGGCAGCCACCGTAATAAACCGATGAAGCGGAATGAGCGGCTGCATGTAATCCGGCGCGAACGCCTGGTAGCGGCGCACGTTTCCGGCTAACCCTAGATAGTGGAACGGCATAAAGATGGCATAAGCGCCGACGAAGCTGAACCAGAAGTGAACCTTGCCCAGAGTTTCGTTCATCATGCGGCCATACATCTTGGGGAACCAGAAGTAGGTTCCGGCGAAAATTCCGAACATGGCCGCGACGCCCATCACCAGGTGGAAGTGTCCGACTACGAAGTACGTTGCATGCAGCATGATGTCGATCGAGGGCTGCGCCAGGAAGAAGCCGCTCACGCCGCCGGCGATGAACATCGAGATAAATCCCAAAGCGAAGAGCGAAGCAGCGTTGATGCGTAACTTCGCCCCGTAAAGACTGCCCAACCAGATCAGCACCACAATCGTCGAGGGGATCGTGATGACCAGGGTGGGGAAGGAAAACGCCAGCGACGAAACCGGATTCATCCCACTGACGAACATGTGGTGCCCGTACACCATATAGCTGAGCACGGCCAACATGCCCATGGAGTAGACCAGCACGCGATGACTGAGCATCGGCTTGCGCATGTTGGTGATCAGCACATGGGAGACGATCCCCATGCCGGGCACGATCGCGATATAGACCTCGGGATGTCCGAAGAACCAGAAAAGGTGCTGCCAGAGCAGCGTCGATCCGCCGGAGTGTGGCTGCATCTGGTCGTTGATGACGATATTGCTGGAGGCGAAGAAGCTGGTGCCCGCAACGTGGTCCAGGATGAGGAGAATGCAGGCCGGCATCAGCACCGCGAAAGCTGTCAGGCCCATGCAGGAAGTAATGAACCACGCCCAGGCGCTGAGCGGCAGCCGCCACAAGCTCATACCCTTGGTGCGCATGTCGAGCGTAGTCGTGATGAAGTTCAACGAACCCAGCAACTGGCCTACGCAGAAAATGGCGATGGCCAGCGCCCAGAGAACCACGCCAGAGCCTTCGCCCGGGCCACCGACCTCGCCTATGGCGCTCAGCGGGGCGTACTGGGTCCAGCCGCCGAGAGTCGGTCCTGTACCTACGAAGAACGAAGACAGTAGCACCAGAAACCCTACAAAGGTGACCCAGAACGACATCATGTTGAAATGGGGGAAGGGCATGTCCTCGGCGCCGACCTGGATCGGCAGGAAATAGTTGCCAAAGGCCGCAAAGGGCGCCGTGGTGAGAACAAAAAAGACCATGATGGTGGCGTGCATGGTCATCAACTGCAGATAGAACTCCGGCGTCATTACGTCTCCGGGAGCTCCGTTTTTGGTGAGTAAGTGCAGTCCGGGAATGGCGGCATTCGTCCAACCCAGGTGAAGGCGCATCAGCCAGGAAAGGCCCATTCCCACGAAAGCGGCCAACAGGGCCATGCCGTAGTACTGCTTCCCGATGACCTTGTGGTCGAGACTGAACACGTGCTTGCTGATGAAGCTCGTCGGCGCGTGATGTACAACGGCATCGTGCTTCGTCATATCGTGCATGGATCACCTCAGGAGATCTTGCTGCCTATGGACCGCACAGCTTTACTATTGCAAAGCCGCTTGCTTCTTTAGCCAATCGTCAAAGTCCGGCTGCGAAAGCACTGAAATGTAGGCCTTCATGTTGTAGTGGCCGAGGCCGCAGAGCTGCGTGCAGACGATCTCGTACCTGCCGACCTTGGTTGCGGTGAAGTGCAAAGTCACATCCAGGCCAGGAACGAAATCCTGCTGCACCCGCAACTCGGGAACAAAGAAGGAATGGCCGACATCTTTGGTGTGCATGAGCAGGTGAACTTCTTTGTTCACCGGGACGGCCATCTGCGCGGTCACGATGTCGTCTTTTGAATCCTGATCGTGATCCTGATCGAGGCCGTAGAAGTTCTGCGTGGCCTCACTGATCTTGTCGGCGTGAATGGGGCCGAACTTGCCGTCGGGGCCGGGATAGCGGAAGTAGAAAGCGAACTGGCCGGCTTGCACTTGAATCGGCATGGCATCGGCCGACGGCGGAGTGAGATAAACGTTGGCCCAGGCTTTCACGCCGAACACGCCCAGCGCCAGAACTTCTGTTCCCACCAGCAGCACGGCGGCCCACACCATGGCCTTGGCGCCGCCGGGAAAATTTTTGATCTTGTCGCCGGGCTTTGGGTTGGAAAACTTCCAGATGAAGAACGCCAGAACGAATTGCGAAGCCAGGAATGAGATTCCCGCTTCGGCCATGGTTTCCGACATCTGTTCGTCAATCGGCGCGCCGTGAGTCGAGATATCTTCCGCCATCCACCAGGTGTGCCGCAGGATCGGAATCGCGGAAACAATCGCGATTACCAGGATGGTGACCGCAAAGAATTTTGCCATGGTGTTTCGCCCTCAGCCTTGCCTACTGCGTTTCAAAGCCGCAGGATTTCGCCTGCGGCTCTCAGACCGAATTGAAAACTCTCTTATTTCGCCGTGAACTTAAAATCCGCCGTCCCCGGCTTGCCCGCAGCCACCGTAACTTTTGCGGTTTGCGTGCCATATTTTTCCTGCCACGCGGTTACGGTGTAGTTGCCCGGCGGGACATCGTTGATGGTGTAATTGCCGTTGTCGTCCGTAGTCGCGTAGGGCCCTTTCACCACGACATACCAGCCGTTCATCCAGGGATGGATATTGCACTTTACGGGAATCACTTCCGGCGCCTTCCAGCTCTTCTCGACGGGAGCGGCACCCGGCGGCTGCGACTGGTTCCAGGGAATGTTGCCGGTCATTGGATTGGGCAGCGGGTGAATGTTGTGAGTCGTCTGGTCGCTGGTCACGACTTTGAAAGTCTCGCCTACATCCATCGCCAGCACGTGCGGGGTGTACATGCAGTTCTTCTGGTCGAATACCTCGACTGCGGTCGTGGTGGTCGCGGCTCCGCTCCAGTCGGAGATGTAGAGAACCACATTCTGCAAGCCTCCACTCGCGCCGACGACAACTTCTTCCAGGTGGGCGGGAGAGTTCTCGTGTGCCTTGGAGCAGTAGGGATCTTTCGACATGTCGATGCCCTTCATGTGCGGAGCAGCGCCGTCGAGTTTCACCGTTCCCGTGATCTTGCCTTCACCGGCGGCGCTGACGACATTCTGATTCAATATCAGCGCTCCGCAGCAGACCAGCACTATCGACGATAGTACTGCGAGATACCTATATCGATTCTTCATAAAAATCCTCCTATTGCCCACGAATGTGCGCTTTGACGCGTTACGAATCTACACCTTGGAATGACAGCACGGATCTCATTGTTGTCCCGCGGGAGCGTTCGGATCAACCGGCTTCAGGCCAAGTTGTTTCGCCATCTCTTTTTCCTTGCTGTTCGGGCGCATCAGCGTCCGCAGATAGAAGACCAAATCCCAGGCCTCGTCGGGCTTGATGTTGTCGGCGAATGACGGCATGGGCGTGCCATCCAAGCCGGTCATAAAGATCCGGTAGATGTCACGATCGGTGTCGCCGCACTTCGGCCGGGAGCCTTCGGTAAAGTTAAAGGCTGCGATCGGCCGTCCAAGATCATCCTGAAGTGTTGCCGCCGATGGTCCGTTGGCTTGGCCCAGCACGCCGTGGCACTTCCAGCACTGCACCCGGGCAAAGACATCGCGTCCCGCTTTGATGCGGTCGGGGGTGATTTCCGGTTCCGGCGGAATGGTGATCGACGTCCCGGGCTTTTCATTGACCCAGCGTGGAGAGAAGTGTTTCACCCAAGCCACCAGGTCGGCCCGCTGCTGTTTGGTGAAGGTGTTCCACTGGGGCATGTTGGAGCGGTCAAAGCCGCGAGTGATGGCGTCGAAAAGATCCTGGTCGGCGGGCAAGGTTCCGGTCGGAGTGGAGCGGCATTTGAAGATACCCAATTGGAAGTCGCGCGGCTGTTGGTACATCGGCGGCTGCATGTAGAAGGCGTTTTCGCCATTTCCGTCGCCATTATCGCCATGACAACCGACGCAATATCGGCGGTAGTCCGCCTTGCCGTCTTTGGCATGGCCGGTGACGTTGCCGATGTGGCTCTCCATGCCTAAGCGTTTCTCAAAGTCAGCCGGCGTGAGTTGCGCCCAACCCGTCATGGGGAGCGCCAAAACCGCAGTCGCGCCCACCAGAAGCGACCATCTCTGCAATCTTGTCCGCATGTTCTATCCCTCTCTAGAAGTCGAAGTCGAAGCCGATCAAGAGCTCGCTGGTGTTGATGTTGGCGCTCCCTAAGCCGAGCGTGGGACCGGTGCCATCCTGGTGCAGCCAGTTGTACTCGTTGTGCCAGGCAAAACCCGCCCGGCTGGTCATGAACGGGTTGTAGCGGTAGCCGATGGTGTAGGTGGTGATGTTGCCCAGGTTCGACGCCGAAGCGCCGGCTGTGTACGTGCCGGAACTGGCCGACCAGCAACTCGAGGCCGCCGCACAACCCGCCCCATTGGCCTGCTGCGACATCCGGATGGTCTCAAATCGCCCGATGAAGATCAGCTGGGGGCTGTACACATAGTGAGGCTCGAACAGAACGCCATTCCAGCTGGGTGCTTGCGCACCCGCCGGGAGCGTCACTCCGGCTACGTTGTTGTTCGGAACGGTGCCCCCAATCAAGTCTCCGTAGCCTTGACCGAACCAGGCATTGTCTGAACCGTGCTGGGTAACGACCTGCAGGTCGAAGTGTTGGCCGAAATAGAACTGACCAAAAAAGCCTTCGCGGCTAAAGGTCTGATTGCTCAGCCCCGAGCCCCCAAGGGGACTGCCTCCCTGGGTCAGGTAAGCCGTCGGCGCTTCGCCCACCATGGCATAACCGCCAATTCGATCGACCCCGAGCCTTCCCGTGTCGAACGCCTGGCTGAAGGTAAAGAAGCCGGTATAGCCATTGCCATACTGCAAGCCGACGTTTCCATCGGTGGAACTCAGGATGGCGGCGGAGTAGCGGGTGCGGTCGTCGTTCGAGTGGCCCATGACTTCAGCACCAAGCTGGTTATCTCCCATTTGGCCGAAGATGTTGCCGTCGCCGACCGGAATGAAGTGATAGAGCTGATAGATTCCGCCGTTGCCAGTGAGGGTGAGGATGCGCTTCTCGGACAGCAGGTTATCGAGCTCGAATTTCCCGAGCTTAATGTTGAGCCACGGACTTCCGAAGATGTTGTCAAGCCGCGCCATCACTGTCTCAAAGTGGAAGGATGCGGTCGCATCGGACGATGGCAACACGTAAAACGAAAAATTCTTCTCGAGAGTGCCGCCGGTGTGGAAATCGAGTCCGCTCAGGTCAAAGCCCGAACTGGTGACACGCTGGACCGTAGAATTCCCCGTGGGAGCGCCGCCCGCATACGTGTCAACCTCGACTTTGCCAGTACTCACCCGGTGCCAGATCGGCGTAATGCGGAACGTGACCGGCCAATAGCCGGGGTTCTGCCAGATCGGAGCGTCCCGGTCGTTCATCAGCTGGTAGCCGTTGTCTTTGAATTTCTGGCCGAAATAGTTGAGCATTGGCCAGGATTCATGGCAGGCGGAGCAGCGCAGGCCATACTTCCGGGCGAAAGCGGGGAGGGCATTCGCAGACTGGCTGGCGCTCAGAACCAGGGCGACCAGAACCAGCGCAGCGGCCGTGAAAGACGTTGAAAAACGAAACCGCACATGACGAGACCGCGTCAACGTGGACATGACGGACTCCCTCAAACTGAGTTATTTCTTCAACAATGCAACAAGGCTGACGTCCGCGACGAAAGGCTAAAATGAGAATCAGACAAAGGAATCGGAACGCAGGGAACCCTATCCTGCTCCGATTTGAACCTTGGCCTAACTTCGTTCCCGTTGGTCATACCACCGTACCGTACCATGCTGTGCCCAAGAACCTACAACGAGCCAATGCCGAAGTGCAAGGAAAAATTTGTATTTTTTTGCAAATTATTTACATTGTCTCGCTAGAAATATGACCTGTGGTTACAAATTGCGCCACATTCTTAGCCTGAATCAGCCTTCTGGTTGACAGCTTTCCACGCCTCGATTAAGAGTTAAGAGCATCGTTCCACCGGTTGAATGGGGTTTGCTGCCTGGGGCTGGACGGTCCCACAATCATCTGGTTGCTCCCAGAGACCGTGTGTCTGGATCCTGTAATGGAGAAACTGGTCGTCCATACGCTGGTCGCGCAGAAAGCCGGACCGAAGGCCACATTTCGGTCGGCTGGATTTCGGCCGGTCCAGAGGTCCTACCAATGCTTGGCGGCCGCACTGTTTTTGTTGGCGGCAGCCCTACCTTCGCTTCAAGCCCGCGAGAAAAACAAACTACCCTACGGCGAAGGGCTGATCGTGAATGTCCCATACCCGGAGCCAGTGGTCGAGCAGGTTGTGCGAGACGTCGTGCAGAACGGCTTGATCCGGGGAACCAAGGAATACAACAAGGACGAGTACGTCAGCGGCGCCCAGGCAGCCGATTCCACGCGCGTGTTCCCCCCGTGGACCCAAGGCGGTAAGGTTTTCTATAAAGTGCGCCTGCAAGCGCTCGATCCCCGCAACTTCAAAGACAGCGGCGACATGGGTACCCTGGCCGTCCGCTACGTGCTTCAACCCCAGGGCGACAAGAACACGGTGCTCCGGATCGACGCCACCTTTGTCGAGGACTTTCGGCGCGTCGCCCACGCTTCGAACGGGTCGGTGGAAGGCAGCGAATACAAAGACATCCATGAACGTCTCGACGCTCTTGACGTCATGAAGCAGCAAGCCGCCGAAGCGGAATATGAGAATCAGCAAGAGCGCCTGAAAAAACAAGGCCAGACGGTAAGCGCTAGTCAGGGAGTGAGCAGTAGTCAGGGAACAAGTAGCAGCCAGACCTCGCCACCCACGCCAGCGCCCGAAACCGCCGTGGCGGCGAATGCCTCGGCCCCAAGTGACGCTGGCCCGGCCGCGCGAAACCCCGCAGAATTGTCTCCGGATCAGGCTTCCCCAGCTCAGACTCTGGAGCAGCACGTTCAGGATTTGCGCCACCAAGTGGAGCGACTGGTAAAAGCGCCGGGGGCTCCGCTCAAGTCGGCTCCATTTCACACGGCGAGTGTTCTAAGCCCGCTGCCGACCGGCACGGAGGTTCTGATCCTGATTTCGACTCCCTACTGGTATGGCGTGGAAACCCGCGAGGGGCAGCATGGATGGATCTACCGCGACGACCTGGAGCCACTGCCATGAACCAGAGGCGCCAATATCCAGAGCGACGGTATGTGTCGCGCCGGTCAGTACGGCAAACGCTGCGGGAAATAATGGTCGTGACATTGATGTCCGTGGCCCTGCTCGCCGGACGCGGTAGCGCCCAGGGCGCCGGCTACGAACGCACTTTCGCCGAGTCGAAAGCGACCGTTGAAAAAACTTTGAAAGAGATGCAGTCTTCGATAGCGGGCCGGCTTCCTGTACTGGACGGTTTTGCCGTCACCGGCGACCGATCTCTCGATCGCTACCAGCGCGGTTATTTCCAATCGACCATCCTGGTGACGGCTACGGCTTCGGGAGGAGCGGTCGTCCATGTGAGCACCAAAGTGACAGCGTGGTATTCCGATCCGATTCCTTCCCGCTCGGGATATCAGTTGTTGACTTCGAACGGGCGTCTTGAGGTGGATCTGCTCGATGAACTCGGCGCAGAGCTGGCGAAGAGACCGGCAGCTGCACCTGTTCCGGTGGAAAGCAACTCGAATCCACAGCCGCAGCCGCAACCTCCCGCAACATCGGCCGCGTCTGTGCCGCCTGTATCGTCCACGCCTGTATCATCAGCGCCGGCCTCGTCGTCCATTGCATCTTCATCTCCTGCGCGGCCGTCCCCGGCAACATCACCCTCGCCCTCCGCACGGCCAGCTGCTCCAGTCCCGACAATCGCCTCAGCCCAGCCCGCGGACTCAACTCCGGCGGCACCGGCTCCCCGATTGCCGGAGACAGGAACATTTTCTTCGTCGCTGGAACACGGCCTGGCAGCCGAGCGCTCCGGCGCGTCTGACGCCGCACACATTCCCCCGTCAGATCCCAATCAGCGCGAGCTGAAGGCAGAGGCGGATAGCCTGGAAGAGGTCCTTAAGAATCAAACTCATCCCAAGGACCTGGTAGCCGTGAAGAAGTCGGGTACGGCGGTGGTGGCAACTCCGAGTCTGACTGCGAAAACCTTATTCATGGCCAGCGCTCACGACGAGTTCAAGATGCTCGACTACACCGCGGACTGGGTACACGTGCAAATTTCCGGTTTGTCCAGGGGATGGATCTGGCGCACGGGTCTGGAAATGCCGGAAGGAATTCCTGAAGTCAGCGCTCAAGGCACCGCTCCGGTCCCGACTCTCGATGAACTCTTCCGGGTCAGCCGCGAAGAGACAGCCGCGTTCCCCGGCGACTGGGAACCCCTTCGCAACAAAACCGTAAAGATTATTTCAGTGCAGAAGACCAACGAGTCAGCGGCGAGCGGGGATGGAAAACTCAAATTGGAATTTGCAAAATCCCTGCTCGACAAAAACTACGCTGAGCTCGAGAAGAACACCAAGGGACTGGCGGGGATCGTGCTGATTTTCGACTCCGCCGACGGGGGCATGATCGCGACTACGCTCAGCACGCTTGAGGAGTGGAAAGCGGGCAAGTTGTCGGACTCCGCTCTCTGGCATCAATCCTATTTTGATCCGCCAGAAACTTTCGGGGCGGCTGGTTCGTCTGCGAGCCAGTAGCAGGAATTCTTCCTCTCAGCTTTTCATTACCTTCTGAAACGCCGCCTGGAACTTTTCCATTTCCTCCTGGGTGCCGACGGTAATCCGAACCCAGGTCGGCATGATGGGCCAGGTTCGGCCAATCATCACATTTTCCTTCGCCATGGCATCTCTTACGTCCTTCCCTGGCCGCTTGGTGTCGAGCATGAAATGGTTGGCCTCAGAAGGAATGTAAGTGTAACTGTTGCGATCGAGCCACTGAAAGGTTTGTTGGCGGATCGTAGCGTTGATGCGCCGCCGTTCGGCAACCACGGTGGGATCGTTCAGGCTGGCAGTCGCGGCGACGACCGCAGTGATAGGCATAAAATTCTGGCCGCGGGCGATGACTCTTTCGAGCAGGTCGGGGCGCGCAATCACAAATCCGCAGCGCATACCGGCCAAACCATAGACCTTGGAGAACGTGCGCAGTACGATGACGTCTTTCCCGTCCTTGACCAGGTCGAGCGCGGTGGGCGCGGCATCGGTCAGATGAATATAGGCCTCGTCGACCAGAACGATCGAATCCTTGGGCTTGTTGGCGACCAGATATTCAACGTCCGCATGCGGCGTGAGCGTGCCGGTGGGGTTGTTCGGATTGCACATGTAGAAAATGCCGCCGTCGGGACCGGCCGCCAGCATCGCCTTCACGTCATGCGCGTAGGTCTTGGTGAGCGGAACTTTGACCACCCGCGCTCCGGCAAGCGAGGCCATCATCATGCCGGTCTCGAAACACGGATCGGCGGTGACGTAACTCTTCTGCGGTGAGGTGAACGCCAGCACAGTCAACATCAGCGGCGGCGTGGACCCGGCGGTGCAGTATATCCAGTCGGGTTTCAGGCCCTCCTGCTGAGCACAAATGCCGACGAGGTCGTCGGTCAGATTATCGGAGTAGCGCCCGCCCTGAGGGATGATCGCGGCGACGGCGTCGCGCGCAGCCTGGCAGGGACCAAGAGGATTCTCGTTGGAGTCGATCAGAATCGCGTCTTTTGCGTGCGGACGACGACGGGCCGCGGCCGCCAGCATGGGTTCGGTCATCCCTCGGAAGGCAGTCGCCGCGGATGCAGCAGCCGACAGGTGCAGAAATGAACGCCGGGAGAAACGGGGCATGGGACCCTCCGCAAGGGAGTGTATCAGTATTCGTGCGAAGCGGGTTCGAGTGGAGCGGGCACTCTTGCCAGCTGCCTTTGAGCTTGATCTTGCTTGAATGCAGGAAAAATCGCGAACAACGGCAACGTCAACAGGAGTGGGCAAGAGTGCCCGCTCCACACGAGCTAATCTTCTTTGCGTCCGGCGTAATACCCGGCCCGAGCCTGAATCTTGTAGCCCTGTTTGTTCTTGATCTCGACCTTGCGGTAGGTTCCGTCGAGTTTCGTGTTGGTCGAGGTGAAGCCGATGTTGTACTGGCTGCGCAGTTCGGCCGCGATCTGATCGAACGCGTCGCGGAGTTTGTCGAACTTGTTGCCCACGTTGATGACGCGGCCTCCGGTGGCCTCGGTCAATTTGCGCATATCGTATTCGCCGGAATAGCCGCCCGTCATGCCGCCATAGAACCCACGGTCGGCGCACAGCAGAACATAAACGATGGCATCCGCTTTCTGTGCGGCTTCAATCGCATCTTTGATCTTCAACCGGCTGCCTTCATCTTCGCCGTCGGTGAGGAGAATCATCGCCTTGCGCCCAACTTCTTTCGCCAGCATGTCATGGGCAGAGAGATAAACTGCGTCGAACAACACCGTGCCGGCCTGCTGTGCAGTGGGCACTGGCCCGCCACCGGCCCCGGGCAGTGTCGGCATCGTGACTCCGGTATTGATCTTCACTGAATTAAGGGCCTTCTGCAGGCTATGAACGTCGCGGGTGAAGTCCTGCAACAGGCTGGCATCAACGTTGAAGTCGATGACGAACGCCTCGTCTTTGTCGGTCAGGATCTGCTTCAGAAACGCCCCGCCCACTTCTTTCTCCATGTCGAGGACTCGCAACTGACTGCCGCTGGAGTCGATCAGCATGCCGAGCGTGAGCGGCAGGTTCGTCTCCGGCGTGAAATACTTCACCGTCTGCTGCTTGCCATCCTCAGAGAGTTCAAAATCATCTTTCGTCAGGTTGGGCATGAGCGTGCCGTGCTTGTCTTTGACGTTGAAGAAAAGCTGCACGATGCTGACGTTCACCTTCAAGGTTTCGGTAGGCTGCTGAGAGTCTTCGGAGGTCTGGTCCTGCGGTTTCTGATCTCCAGGCTTTTGCTGCTGAGAAGCGGGTTGCTGGCCGGTCGCCGGTTGATTGGCCGGCGTCGGCGAGCTCGGCTGCTGACCC
>Ga0307476_10000331_pt1 | contig 39877 bp, 32 predicted proteins | sample atmos_gasesECM2C_2_FD_203314 | JGI IMG/M metagenome (GOLD analysis project Ga0307476, IMG submission 203314) | Hardwood forest soil microbial communities from Morgan-Monroe State Forest, Indiana, United States - atmos_gasesECM2C_05 | ecosystem: Environmental > Terrestrial > Soil > Temperate... | reverse complement strand
ACGGGAATCAGAATTTTGCCGTATCGGCGCGGCAGCCGGTCGCGCCGCGATTCATGGGTGTCGACCACGGCAAGCGGACCCTCGAAGCCCTTGGTAATGAGCGAGATGTCCTTGCTGAACCCGCCATCGGCATTGCGGGTCTTGGCGATCCCGACCACCATGAAGTCATAGCCCTTGCGCGCCTCTTCGGCGATCGCTTCCGGACCTTTCGGTTTATCGGACCGCGCGGTCACATCGACATTTCCGGGCTTCTCCTCGTCGGGATGAGACTCGAGCGTGTCGACGCCTTCGGCAGCCGTTTCGACTGTTTCCTTCGACTCTTTGCTGTTCGCTTTTACGGCGGCTTTCCTGCCGCGATCGGTCTTCGACATGTCGACGATGGTGGTCGGCTTGCCGCCGGAGCCGGCGATGACGCCGGCAAGGCGGGACGCGAATTTGCCATTGGGGCTGTCGTCGGCGGCCAGCAGCAGGCGTTCGAGATTGGTCACGAAGCTCTTGGCATCGAGCTCTTCGCGCTCGAGCCGGATGCGTTCCTTCTTGCGCATCGGCAATCGCTTGAGCGACCAGCGCAGCATCGGCGGCATCGCCATGGTGGTCAGGATCGCCATGGTGACGATGAGGGTGAACAGATCCCGGTTGAGCACGCCCATCGACAGGCCGATGGTGGCGACGATCACCTCGGTCGAGCCGCGCGCATTCATGCCGCAGCCGAGCGCCAGCGATTCGGCGCGGGTGAGGCCGCCGAGCTTGCCGCCGACGAAGGCGCCGAGAAACTTGCCGGCGCTGGCGATGACGATGAGGCCGGCGGCGAGCAGCGCGAGCGCGGGGTTTTTCAACACGGTCAGATCGGCGCTCAGCCCCGACAGACCGAAGAACACCGGCATGAACAGCGCCACGATGAGACCGCGCAGCTGCTCGTCGATGTGGCGGGTGAGGATCGGCGATTCGCCGATCAGGATGCCGGCGACGAAGGCGCCGAGCACGGTGTTGACGCCGATCAGCTGCGTGATCAGCGCCATCGCGATCATGATCACCAGAATGATGGTGATGACCGGAAACTCGCTTTTGAAATTGTCGTTGGTCCAGCGGATCAGGTTGAACACGATGCGCCGGCCGAAGGTCAGGCTCGCCGCCATGAATGCCGCGGTGCCGAGCACGGCGCGGCCGAGCGACCACAGGTCGACGGTTCCCGCCGACGCCAGCCCGAAGGCCACGGCGATGATGAGCCAGCCGATGGTGTCTTCCAGGATCGCCGAGGCGACGATGATCTGGCCGAGATCGCGGCGCATGAAATTCATCTCGCGCACCACCATCGCCACGATCTTCACCGACGAGATCGACAGCGCGGTGCCGAGGAAGATCGCGGTGACGAGGCGCGCGTCCGGCTTCGGCAATAGCGCGTCGGGCAGCATCTCGCCGAGCGCAAAGCCGCAGATGAACGGCAGCGCCACGCCGGCGGCGGCGACCGTCACGGCGGCGCGGCCGACCCGCTTCACCAGCTGCAAATCGGTTTCCATGCCGGTCAACAGCAGCAGCATCAGAATGCCGAGCTGCGACACCGCGTTGATCATGCTCTTTTGTTCGGCCATGCCCGGAAACAGCGCGTGCTGCGCCGCCGGCCAGACCAGGCCGAGCACCGACGGCCCGAGCAAAAGCCCGCCGATGAGCTGTCCCATCACCGCCGGCTGACCCAGCCGCTGCGCCGCCTCGCCCATCAGGCGGCCGACCAGAAGCAGGAGCCCAAGTTCGGCGATGAAGATCGCTTCCGCATTTGTCGAAGCGGCGCCCTCGGCCGCAAACGCCGCCGTCGGCTGGGAGAGAATAATCGCGGCAAGCAAAAACCCGGCGGCACACAGCGATCGACGCTGCGCCGGATTATTCGCCCGGACAGGCCGGCAGCTTGCTGTCATTCCATGACCATGGAGTGCGCCCTGGCATAAATAACGCACGACCGGCGATTATGGTCCGGATCGGCGCAACACGGCCAGAGTATTGAATTATCGAGATTTTTTAGTTTAGCCATGAGTGTTCGGTGCGGTCGCTTGCCTAACGGTCGATCTGGACGCAGCCGCGCCTTATCCTCGGGATGGAATGCCCGCATACCCCTGGTTGCCTATTCGAAAAACTCCTCATCGAGTTTCTTAATATGCAAGGTTTCTTCGACGCGGCAGCCGACACCGTGCTGGATCATCAGATACGTGAGTTGATCACCATCAATGAGCACGATCCGCTTACTTAGTTGTCCCGCAGTATCGCGTGCCGATTTCGAAAAGCTTGAGGCTGTGACAAACAAGCCCTTGGTTGCTTTGAAGCGGTCAAGGCTACCGAAAAAATCACGAATTGCACCCGCGCTAACAGTATTGCCTTCGGCATAGCGTTTGGCCTGCACATAGATACGGTCAAGCCCAAGCGCGTCTTGGTCGATGACGCCATCCACACCGCCATCGCCGGTGCCTCCCACAAGCGCCTTGCTGACGTTGCCAACCGAACCGCCATAGCCCATCGCCACCAACAGGCGCACCACCAAGCTTTCGAAAAAAGCGGGCGTGCCAGACCGGATGCGCTGTATCAACTCGTCGGCCAGAGCCTCATTCAACTCACGATGAGCATCGCGCATCACTTCGTCGGGCGTTAAAGTTGGTGATATGTCGCCAGCACGCGACGGCGCAACTTCTCCGCTTTCTGTGTCGCTTGAAACCTCCCGAAATTTCTGGAAGCTGGGAAAACGGCTCAGGAATTTAATGTCAATGCGTTCGGGCGGCGCGGCCAGCACCTCACGGCCCTTATCAGTAATGCGAAAATGCGCCCGCTTGGTCAATTCTACCAAGCCGGCCTTGCCCAAATAGCTTTTCGCCCAGTGAACCCGGTTGGCAAACGTTGTTTGCTTCCCTGACGGCAGTAGGTGTGACCGCTCTTCAGCAGTCAAGTGGAACTCATCTGCGAGTTTCTCGACCACATCGGAAATTCTTACCTCGCCAGCAGCCGCACTCCGCAGGACTGGAAGCATTAAAGTTTGGAAGTCGGGTATTGCCAAAACAGCCTCCTTGTCGCCGTCCTTCAGGTCGCTCACGTCCGCCTCGTCGTCCTCGTCCTTGGGCACGTTCGCGCCAGCGCCGCGCGCCAGGAGACGGGCACCGAGTTCTTCCGGAGACATCACGCCGCCCTTCATGATGTCCTTTATGTCCTCCAAGCTTGCCTTTTCCAGCGCGTTGCGTTCCGCGTTCAGGCGCGGCAGCTCAGACATCGGAAAGATGTTGAGCGTGCCGTCGGCTTTCTGACCGATGCCGAAGTTGTCTATCGGTCGGCCGAAGGGATCCAGCTCTTTTGGTTCGTCTTTCGGCTCGTCGGCCATCGTCCTAATCCTCCACGTCGGGCATGGCACGATCATGCCGCCGCCGGCTGGCTGGCCTCCGACATATGTGACACGGAAATCGGTACGCGGTCCCGTAGGGCCTGGGGGCACATGCGGGATATGGCTAGAACCATCGTAAAACAATCTAGCATGTACGAGCCAGGAGGGGGGTACGGGCGAAAGCCGAAATCACTGCCGAGTTTCTGACGGCCAGCAACGAGCGTCAGAGCACAGCCAGTACGATGGCGCGCGGCGCCCGCACAAAGAGGCCGCCCGTGCGCCTTGGCCCGGGCGCTAGAATCCCTTATCGGCAATCCCGCTCGCTCGCGCCCCCGCCCGGTGACCAGCGGACGCTGTATCGTAGGTTTATTTGTAGGTAGGAGAGAAGACACTCAAAGAATGGCCGAAAAGTCACTTGCATTGGCGGAGAGGGAGGGATGGAACGCCTAGAGAGCTTGACCCCTTAGTAACCATTGCAACACAACGACTTTCATAGTCTCTTGCATGTCGCTAACGGCTGTCGCTAATCTCTGTCGCCATGACACGCAAAACCGATTACCTGTTCCAGCGGCCGGGCAGTAGCAATTGGTGGATCAAGCTACAGTCGCCGGGCAAACGCGTCGAGAAGTCCCTAGGGACACGCGACAAAAAAGAGGCAGAGATTATAGCCCTCCCGATGGTAGCGCACCACAAGGCCGCGCTATTGGCCGCACGGCCGCGAATGGAAACGGTCTGGCGGTCCGAGTACGAGCCGAGCGCCGACATGCAGGACGCCTCCAACGGCGAGCGCGTCTTAGCGTCCGCAACCGAGCTTAAATTCTATGGCCCGGATGGCAAGCTCTTACGGACGACTCCGAACGGCGGCCCCTCGTTCCGCATTGTTAACCTCCAACATCGGCTTGGGATACCCTTCGTTGACGAACGGATGATTGGTTTCAAGGAGGAGGCGCGGGCGCGAGCGAAGCCTAAGACCGATGACGATAAGGTCTTAGAAACGTACATCGTACACCGCAAGATCACTGGCTATATCGAGCGTGAAGCTCGCGACGTGTGGGCGCTATTCAAGACATTGACCGATGGTAAGCCGTTGAAGGACTGCGACCGTGATGACGGCCGCAAGCTAGTCACCCATTTCGAGGCGCAAGGGCTTAAGAGCGCGACCATTGAGAAAAAGATCGCGTGGCTCAATGCGGCGGTAAACCTTGCAATCAGTGAGGGACGCTTAAAGTTCAATCCGTTCGCATCCATCGTGCCCAGAGTCCGGGACAAGACCCGACGCCTGCCACTCGCCGATGCTGATATGAAGGCGATCAAGCGCAACCTCACGCGACTCGGCGAGGCCGATCAGTTGTTGGTCCGCTTGCTCGCGAGCACAGGGATGAGGTTGTCGGAAGCATTCGAGATTGACGGCGAAGAAAAAGAGCGCGGCGTGCGCTATGTCGTCGTCGGCAAAAAGACCGATCAATCGTTGCGTCGCGTCCCGCTGCCGGCGGCCGTGCTGCCGTATCTGCCGAAGTCCATCAAGAAACCGCTGTTTGCCCTAACAAAGCACAAAGACCCCTCGGACGCGGCGTCGAAACGCCTCAATCGGTTTCTTGATGACATCGGCATTACGGACCCGCGCAAGGTGGCGCATTCGCTACGGCACCGCGCCCAAGATCGGCTACGCGCGGCCGGATGCCCCGAAGATGTCCGGTGGTCCATCTTAGGCCACGAGGAAGAGACGGTCGCGGCCGGGTACGGCGTCGGCTTTCCCGTGCCGCTGCTCCGCAAGTGGATTGATAAGATCGGGTTCTAGCTTGCCGACTTCGGCGGCTGCTCCTGCTCGCCCTAACTTGCATCCATCTGAGGTGGCTTCGGGTGCGGAATTTTCCTTGATAAGGCGATAGTATTTTAGGGTATTGATGCTCTCATTTTCACTGTCGAAGATAAAATCAACAGGATCGGTCATACGCGGCGTTGCTTGACGCTCTCAATCGGTATCGCGGCAAGGGTCAACAGAAGGTTACGGTGGAACACTTCCATGTGCATGCCGGCGGCCAAGCCGTGGTGGGCACTGTGGAGGCCCGCGACCAACAAGGCGGCGGGAAATCAGAGGATCAATCGGCGTGTTGATGCCGAACAACCTATAGAGGAATATAATCCGGAGAACTGTCTGTTCGCATGGTAGGCTGCAGGGGAATCGCCCCACGTGTCAGCGGAATGCCTAGCCAGACGCACGGTTTGATTTATCATAAACGATGTGACTGGACCTGTGCCCGAAGAGGAGCTTGCATTGGCCCCTGAAATCCCATGGTACGACTTCGTGCTTAGCCGTCATCCCGATACCGATGCTTATGGGCTGTGGCGATTAGATTACGAAGGCAAGGAGCTGCTGTCGCCAGTGCCACTGGCCGCTGATGCCAAGTTTGATCGCACCCATCAAGTCGTGCAGATCGGCCGTTATCTGCTCGAGTGGGGGCCGATGATGCTCCAGGCCTATGCGCCGTGTTTTCCGTACCGCTTGATTGAGTTCGACCCGACCAGCAAGGATCCATTGGCGGCCCGGGCGGTACAGAAGGGAATCTGGACCAAGAAAAAGTTTTGGGCTTCGCGCCCGGATTTCGGCAATCCACAGGGCGCCCACGAAGGCTTTGACCAGGGTGAGCAGCTTTTGTTGTTGCCCCTGGGCAGCTTTGTTCTCAATGTGATTCCGACCGAGGGGCGCGGCACCTTCGAGGTCTGGAACTTTGATCCTGATCCGCTGCCGGGCGATGGTTCCGGTTCGGACCCGTTACCGCGGCCTTACACATCCGGCACGCCGCAAGGTTCGTTTGACACGATCGACTACGGCCATGAACTGATCGGGCTAGGCAACTACGTGCTCGATCGTTTGCCGGACTCCGGCGAATATTGGCTTTGGAGTTTTGACCCGAAGTCGGCGACGCCGCTGGCACATCCACCCATTCAACGCGGCCGCTGGCAGCACATCGATAAGACCCATCAGCTGGTCGCGATCGGCGATCTGATTTTAGACTGGATTCCAGGCGACGGCCGCTATTGGCTCTGGCGTTTCGATCCGAAGAGCGCGGACCCGCTGACCGGTCCGCTTCATCATGGTCGAATGCCGGCGAGCTTCGATGCCAACATCAAATTGACCGGTATCCAGCCGCTGTTGCCGATCGATTCGGCGCGACAAAACACGCCCGGGACGATCGATTTCATGCGCGCCCGGATCAAACACGTCGTCTATCTCATGCTGGAGAATCGCGCGTTCGATCACGTGATGGGGTGGCTCTACGCCAATGGCGAACAAGACATCAATTTCGTCGGGCGCGATGGCCCCTTCGAGGGCGCCAGTCTCGATATGTTTAACGTCGATCCAGGCGCTCAGGGCGGCCCGCAGCAGGTCAATCTCAGCAAATACAAAGGCGGCAAACTGAGCGAGGAATGGGACCTCGATTTCCTGCCGCAGGATCCCTATCACGACAAGGCCGACGTGATGCGCCAGTTGTTCTACGGCCAGCCGGACGCGTACGTCAAACGCGCCACTGCGCAAATGGGAGGCTTCGTCTGGAACAACGGCGTGCACGAAGTCATGATGACATACTCGCCTGAGCAACTGCCCGTGCTCAACGGGCTGGCGCGCGAGTTTGCCGTGTCGGATGCGTGGTTCAGCGCGATGCCGAGCGCGACGGATCCGAACCGCGCTTTCGCGTTCACTGGCTCGGCGCTGGGCGAACTCAACAATTTCCAGAACGGCTTTCAGTATATCCACTGGCCGGATTCCGCTCATCGCGCGTCGATCTGGAAGGTGCTGTGGGCGAGCGGCTTCACGGACTGGAAGATTTACAACTCGATCGAGTGGATGCAATTTGTTCATACCTATCATTTGTTCTTGCAGGGGCAGATACCCTCCGTGGACAACAGGGTCCAGTCCGGCGACGCGTCCTTCGTCGATCATATCGACGAGTTCAAGAAAGCGGCGCGAGCAGGAACACTGCCGAAGTTTTCATTCCTCGAGCCTGTCTGGATCGCCAACTCCGGCACGACGTCCTATCATCCGGGCGCTGATCCGGTGGTCGGCGAGCGGGCACTCAATGAAATCTACGAGGCGTTAAAAGCCGGCCCGGCCTGGGACGAGACACTGTTCATCATTACCTTCGATGAACACGGCGGATTATTCGATCATGTGCCACCCCCTTACGCCGAGAATCCCTGGCCGAACGACGTCATCGACGGCTTTCGGTTCGACCTGATGGGCGTGCGGATACCGGCCATCCTGGTGTCGCCGTTGATCGAGCAGCACACCGTGTTCCGGTCGCCGACGCCGACCGCGTACGACTCCACCTCGATCTTGGCGACGCTGCTTCACTGGCATGGTATTCCAAAAGCGCTGTGGTGCCTCGGTGAGCGCACCAATCACGCCCCTACGTTCGAAGGCGTGTTCCAGCGCGCGACGCCGCGCAGCATAGCCCCGACTTTTGTGCCGCCCTACGACAAAAGCTTTCCCCAATCCGGCGCCGATAGGCCGACACCGCGCGTGAGCGACCTTCATCGGCTGATGGCGCCGCGCGTGGTCGCCGCGCTCGGCCGCGGCACGCTGAGCCCGAAGGAGATCAATGAGATTTCCAAGGATGTCGCCCAGTCCGACAACCTGAAGAGCATGCATGCGAAACTGCAAAGCTTGGCGGAACGAATCGGCTAGGGTGACGCCGCCCGCCGCAGTCTAGCCGCCGGCGGGTAACGGTTCGCAGCCAAAGCATGGCGAGAAGTTCGAGCCGCCTTTTTGTTGACAGCGCGCCACCGCTTCGTCGTAGGTGTATTTTGGCACTTTTTTCACCGTGTCGAAGCACAAATCCATCTGGCCAAGGGCGCAAATAGGGAGGCGGTCGGCTGCCGCCGGCGGATTGGGCGCGCCGCTACCGTCAGGCGCGCCAAACCAGCGCTGACAGGCGATGCGCTTTGCTTCGGCAGGATCGATCGGCTTGCCTTGCGCGGCAGCGTCCGCGCACAGGCTGAGGAAGGTCGCCGCCACCAGGTCCTGCGCTTCATATTTCTGGATATTGGGTATTTTCGTCGGGTCGTCGGTGCACCGGCCGGTAACACCGGCCGCTATCATGTGATTGGCGATCATATAGGGCGTCTGCTTCGCGCTGCGGGGGAAAAGCTTGATCAATCCGGTTTGCAGAACATCAACCACGGGCGACCCGTTTTGGTCCTTCGGCAAATACTCCTTGTATCGTGCGCGGAACCAGCCCGGCGCCTGCGGATCGTAAAGCGGCGACCCGCAAACCAAGAGCGGAAGTGTCATCGGGTTGGCTGCATTGGCCGGTGGATTCAACATGAGATTCAGCATCGAGCGAAGGTAGCCGAGACCCTTCTCCTCGTTATCGAAAAACAGCGAGGTGACGTTGATCGGAAAATAATCGTTGGGGTACTCGCTTTCGCCCGATCCTGGCGCCGCGATCGGATCGACGTCGACGATGGCATGATAGCGGGTCGGTTCGGCGACGCCCGCGCATTGGAGAACCTGTGCCCAGCGGTGAAGGGTGTTGTTGTTCAGGTAATCCGCCGTGCGGTAGGCGATGATCGGCGGATAATGCAACAGCGTCACAGCGCGATGATTCAAAATCGGCATGCCGAGCGGCATACACGGCAGCCATTCCGAGGGACCGTCGGAACTGTTCACCGGAAAGCCGGCCATCGGGTTCCATGCCGCCGTCCGCTTGCAGGCGTCCGCGCCGTCGAGCGCCAGACCGCAATGCTTCTCGTCGAGCATCTTCACGTGCATGGTCGCGAACTGCTTGGCTTGTCCGGCAAATTCCGGCAGCGGATCGAAGCTCACGACGTAACCCTGCGACCCGCTTTTGTACACGCTTAGGGAATCAGGCTTGATCTTGATCCCGTCCTCGGCAAGCGAGCTCGCCGTAAAGTGCGCGATCACCGCCTCGTAGGTGCCAAGCTTCGCTCTTATCTCCGGCCTAAGCTGCGAAGGGTTCGGATAGAGCCTTTCCTGATAGCGTTTGGTGCCCGGAAGACGATATGATATCATGTCTTTCCCCCTTTCGGACAATGAACAAGTCGCCCGCAACCTAACGTCTTCTCGTTGCGCCGCGACTACCTCTACACCAGTTTGACCACATCTCGCTGACTGGTGGTAGGGCGTTTCTGCAGGTTTCGCCGGCAGCGCTCGATGAAGATCGGCGGGATGGTATCCTCGGGGTCCGTCGTGCCAATTCGCTCGAAAAGCGAGAGCGCGGCGGCGAAATTACCATCGAAGAATGCCTGCATCGCGCAGTTCAGCGACTCTCGAGACGCAAGCTTGGCCGCCCGCCGCTCCGGCGTCTCAGCATCGATGATCTCGAAGATTTCAACCGAGTTACTTTTTCCTTTGACCGTCACGCGATCGATGAGACGGATTGCGAACGCATCCGGCTGCATTAGGCTGCGCTCGGTGTGCTCGGCGATCAAAGCGCGCACGCGATACAGCTTTGTGAGTTGTTCGATGCGGGATGCTAGATTAACAGCGTCGCCGACGACCGAACATTGAATGCGCTTCTGGCTGCCAACGGTCCCGAGCACCACTGGCCCGGTGTTGATGCCAATGCCCATCTGTAAGGTCGGTTGCCCAAGAGAGATCGAACGCTGGTTAAACTCATCGAGTTTGCGCCACATACCTATGCCGGCGCGGACAGCGGCATCGGCCGAAGCCTCGAAAAGCGCCATAATCTCATCGCCGGCGAAGGAGTCGATGAAGCCACCCTCCTCGGAGATAGGCTGGTCCATATTTTGGAAATAGCGATTAAGCAGCTCGATAACATTTCGAGGATCGAGTCGCTCTGCAAGCGGCGTAAAGCCGCGCAGGTCGGCAAACATGATGCTCATCGTCTTGTGGACGTGCTCGCCAAGACCAACGCGCGCAATGTCGCGGTGCGCCAGACTGTCGAGGAACTGGTCCGGCACGAAACGGCGTTGCGCCTCGATCAGACGCGATTGGCTTTCGTAGAGCTTGGCATTTTCGATCGAAATCGACACCTGCGCTGCGAGCAACTTGATGATATCGATGCGATCATCCGTGAACACCCCTGCCGCGAGATTGTTCTCCATGTAGATGGCACCTTCAAATTTCCCGTGGTGCGTTAGCGGAATGCACAGCACCGACTGCGGCCGCTGCGTCTCCAGATAGGCCTCCCTCGAGAACTCTCCCGCCCGCGCGGCGTCGTGGAGCACAATCGCGCTGTTGGTATGGAGCACGTGGTAGATGATCGAAATCGGCAGCGCGAGCGCTCCCTCCGAACTGGCAAGCAGGATCGAGCGGCGGGGCGGACCGGTCTCGTCGCCGACCTCGCTTAGTCCCTCTATGACGAGTTCGCCGTCCTTGCGGATGACGAAACAGCCACGACGACCGCCGGCATTCTCCAGCATGATCCGCATGGTGATGGTCCACAGCTGGTCGAGCACGATCTCGCTGGAAATTGCTTGCGATGCCTTCATGACGGAAGCCATGTCGAGCGAGGCCGAGTCCATTCGCGCGACGGCGGATGCATGCGATCCGTTGCGTGCCTTTGCTCTCGCCGCCCCGCTCGAGGCGCCAAGGATTTGCGCAAATTCCTCGTCGAGGTGCGCCACCTTGCGGCGCGCGCCCCAGCGTTCGTAAAGGCTGCGCGCGGCGCGCAAGTACCCCTCCGCAGCTTTGCGACGGCCGGCGGCAAGCAGGTGCCGTGCCGCCAACTCGTTGCTCACGGCTTCGTCGCGGCGGAATTCATTGCAATGGGCGGCATCGATCGCCTGATCATACAGACGCAGTGCCGGCTCGACTCGGCCGGCGAGACGGGCCAGTTCCGCCTGCATCAGCAAACTCAGGTGCAGAAAATTTTCCGGACAGTGCGCCGCCCAAAATGCCATGCGTCGTGCATGCGCGCGCATTTGCCTGCGAGTTTCATCCTGCTGCCGGGCGTCCATGTCGGCAAGCGTGGCGGCCAGCGTCAGGAAGGCGACAATGGTAAAGCGCACCAGTTGAGGCAACGACATCGACGATGACAGCAGTCGATCCTGCTCCCGCACGTGCATGCGCGCTTCGGCGTAAGCCCCGTAGAAGAAGCAGATTTCCGTCTTGTAGATGTGGTAGTTGGCGACGCCGGTCATGAATTTGCGCTGGCGCATGCCATCCAGGCAGCGCTGCTCGTCAAACGCGGCGTCGTTCATCGAGCATAGCTCGTCGGTGGCGCCAAGGAAATTGCGTTGCATTTGCAGAAACAGCGAGCCCGAATCGAAAGAATCCTGATAGGCGCAATCGCGGACGATGGTCAGAAGCTTGGCGTGCTCGGCGGCCGCCGTATCGAGGTCAAGCTTCGGATCCCAGATGATGCAGTCCTGGGCACTGTAGGCCAAATAAAGCAGGTCGCCGGACTGATAACCGGCCTCGATGCCCCGCCGAAACCACGGGGTCATCCTCGACCAGTGTTCGCTCCAGTGCAGGATGAACATGGCGTGGAGGTAAATGATCCGCGACTTTAGCGCGATATCGTCGAAGCGGTCGTTCATGGCGACGGCAAGCTTGCCGAACTCGTAGCCAAGCGCCGGATCGTTGAGAGCGCCGCAGAGCAGCATGCCGTAGGCGCCGTAGGCGAAGGCCGACTCCGGACTGTTGCCGTTACGGAGTGAGATGTTGACCGACCTCAGCACCAGGAACGGAAACAGGTTGCCGCTGCCGGATAGGAAGGCCGCCGGAAATATCTCCATCAGAAGGCGCACCGCCTGAACGTGCGCCGGATCCGTCATCGGCGCCGCATGAATCAAATCGCCGATCTGCCGCCCAGCCAGATTGCGCCGGACCGCGGCAATTTCGCGTCCAATCGCGGCGCGGCTCGGGTTGTCGGTGATGCGCATGCCGAGAAGCGACAAACCCATGATCGCGGCCTTGATCGACTCGGCCATCTTACCGGTGGTCGAGTATTGTCGGGTCCGCATCGAGAGAATTTCGGCCTTCTGCAAATTAGTTCGAGCGCGCGCCAGGATCTCCTGGATCCAGGCTTCCGCCTCTTCATAGCGAGCCGTCAAATATGCGCACTGCTGATGCTCGGTCGCCAGCGCCATGGCGAGCCCGTAGTCGCTCGTCCAAGCGTCCCTCGGCAACAATTCCTGCCCGAATTTCAAATAACCCAATGCCGCCTCATAGGCCGACGAACGCTGCGCCTGGATGCCAGCCTGCAGATTGAGCCGGGCCAGTTCCTTGCGTTCGTCAAGGCTTTCGATGAGCCGACGGCCCTTATTGAGGTGGCCGACGATCTCGATCAGCCTGTCGTCACGCTCTTGCTTGTCGGCATGCCTCTGAATGAGCCGACCGATCGAGAGGTGGACTGCCTGCTTGCTGTCGTCATCGATCAGCGTATAGGCCGCCTGCTGGACGCGGTCGTGCTGGAATCGGTATGTCGGGTTCAATCCCTGTACGGCGGGAGCTTCGGCGTCGCCGGCGTCGCTTTTGCCGACGAGCTTGTAGTCCGCGCTTTGCGGAGTGACCATATGTCGCTGCAGCGCCGGCAACAGATCGGCGCCGGTTGCCTCGGTCGATTGTTGCTGAATGATCGAAAGGGTTCGCAAATCGAACGAGTTGCCGATGCATGCCGCCAATTGCAGGGCGCGCTGCGTTGCCGTCGGCAGATTACGTAGCTTGGCGACGACGAAGTCGACGACGTTTCCGCCTATTTCGGCGTCCCTGACCGCCTTCATGTCCCAGCGCCAGCGGCCTGAATCCGGTGCAAATGCGATCGCCCGCGTTTGCTCGAGCGTCTTGAGCATCTCGGTCAGAAAGAAGGGATTGCCTTCCGCTCTCTCGTGCAGCAGCAGGCTCAACGGCGCGCAAGTTTCGCGATCCGTGTGGAGCGTATCGGCGACAAGTTGCTCGACCGAAGCCAGATCCAACGGCTGCAACTGCAGCTCGTGAATCGAATGGCTCTCCTGAATCTCGTTCAGCGTCAGCCGCAAGGGATGGCCGACGTCCATCTCATTGCTGCGATAGGCGCCGATGATCAAAAGACCCTTGAGGTCACGCGCGGTTGCTAGCCAGCGGATCAGGTTAAGGGTCGAGGCGTCGCCGAACTGCAGGTCATCGAAAAAAATCACAAGCGGCTGTCTATTGGCGATGACCCTGACCAAGTTGAGGAACGCGATGTGAAAGCGGTTCTGGGCCTCGTTGCGCGGCAATTCTGGAACGGCCGGCTGTGGCCCAATGATCAGTTCGAGTTCCGGCACAAGATCGATCAGCAATTGGGCATTGGGTGCCGAGGCTGCTAGGATCTCCGCCCGCAGCGCCGTGCGCTTTTCGTCGGATTCGACGAGCAGCTGCAGCGCCAAGCTGCGAAACGCCATTGCGACGGCCGCATAGGGTTTGCTGCGCTGGAATTGATCGAATTTACCTTGGATCAGATAACCGGTTTGACGCGCCAGCGATTTGCTGATCTCGTTGACGAGAGCCGACTTCCCGATCCCCGAATAACCGGAAACCATGCACAGCTCACTGCTTCCCGCGACCACCCGCTCGAACAACGCGAGAAGCGCGGTCAGTTCCAGTTCGCGGCCATAAAGCCGCTGCGGGATGAGAAATCGGCGGGATACGTCGCTGCGACCCAAAGAAAAGGGCGTTATCGAGCCGGCCTGCTTAAGCTCGCGTTCGCAACGGCCAAGATCCTCAATGAGCCCGTAGCTGCTTTGATAGCGATCCTCGGCATTTTTTGAGAGCAGCTTGAGAACGATCGCCGATATTGCTTCGGGAATGGACGAATCGATGTCGCTGGGCGAGGGCGGCGGCTTGCTGATGTGACTGTGTACCCAAGAAATGACCGAATCCGCGTGAAACGGCAGCTCGCCGGTCAACAGTTCGAACAGCGTGACGCCAAGCGAATAATAATCTGATCGGTAATCGAGATAGCGATTCATCCGACCGGTCTGTTCAGGCGAAATGTAAGACAAATAGCCTTCAAGTTGCCGCAGTAGGCCGCTGTTCTGTTGCTCGAGCGAGAGCTCCGAGGAAATGCGAAAGTCGATCAGGCGGATGCTGCCCGATTTTTCATCAAATAGGATATTGCTCGGCTCAATGTTCTTGTGCACCACGTCGAGTTCGTGCACTTGCCCAAGCGCGTCCGCGACCAGCGTCGCGATGGACAGCACTTGGGCCAACGGCAAACGACGCCCCGGTCGCGTCGCGCTCAGATCGGCAAGCGAGCGGCCGAACCGCGCGAGGACGACGGCGACATTGCCGTTGCCATGCGCTTCGATGGCATGGGCGCGGACGACCGAATCGATGGCCTGAAGCTTTTGCAGAATGTGAAATTCGTGGCGCAACTCCGCGACCCGCTGCCGCTCTGGATACTCTGCACTGAGTGTCTTGATGACGACGCGCGCGCCGTCGGAAAGACGCCGTGCTTCGTAGGCGGTCCGCAAGTCTGACCGGTGGATTATGGTGCCTAGTTCATAACCTGGAATCATTACCGCCGTTCCTCGTCCATCGAAGCGAGGTGCAAACCCGACGGAAAGCCCGGTCCATTCTTTCCGGATTTATTAGATGCCGAATACGCGATTGAACCTCTCGCTGTAAGCTTGCTTTGCAGTGTCGCGCACGGGCGCCCCGTGTCCGCACAACGCATGTCGAAACGGCAACTCCTGCAATCGGGCAAAATCTTCAGCCTTTGGTTCGTTGACCTGCATCCACAATGGACCAATATTGGCGGGCTGGAAAAAGCCCATCTCCGTCATCATCTTGCGCGAGTTCTCGGAAAAGAACCCGTCGGGCGCCAGCCAGTTTTGCAGCGCGTCGCAGGCAACCAAAATGCCTCCGCCCCGATCAATGCGGAGCACGCACTCCGGCAACTTGGTCGTACCGAACGCAAACACGCTGCAGCCGGCAAACGGCATTTCTCCACCAGGCACGAGCGCCTTGTCCGTCGTCAAGCCATGCTCGTGGGACATTCCGGGAGGCGCCCAAAAAGTTGCGCCGTACCGGGCCTTGTAGAAGGCGTCATCGCGGCCATGCAGCGAACCGATTTTGACGACGTTGGTGACCCGCCCCAGCCGATCGAGCTCTTTCAACCCTGCCTTGTTGAGGCGGACGGTATTGATTAACGTCAGAGCACCGCCGTCGCGCACTATGGTCATATTGCGGTTGAACTGCCAGTCCTTTCCCATCAGTACGGCGTCCATCTGGCCGGTCACGAAGAAGACATCCGGGAAGACTTCCTCGAGCGGGCCATGCGGCAAGGCGGGCGGCAGTTCATTCATGGGGTCAATCCTCGTTCACGAACGAAAAAAGACCGTACGACAATGGAAATGCCCATCGAGGTCGCCGCCGCGGTGGCCGCTAGTCGTAACAAAATCGGCCGACATACACATATTCCGAGGCGTAGGCATGCAAATACTCGGCTAGATACCAGCGTTGCGCCAGATTCAACCGCGCGCAACGAATATCGTCAAGGGTTTCGCCGCCGTCGGAGCTGTCCATTCGCCTCAGATGGAAGAGAGTCGTATCCTTGCCGCCGAAGCTGCCTTGGAGGAAGCGGTGATGCCAGCGCGCGTTGGACATATCAAACACGGCGCCACTCAATGCCGTGTAGAGCGGATATTGCGCCAGCGTTGCTGCCGTGAAGCTCGGATATTCGCCGGGCGGCGGCACGAATTCCAGGGGCACCGGCGCCTTCTGATGTAGCGGCTGGGACCTCAGAAAATCAATATAGGCCTGGTCGAGCCCAGCCGCCGTTGCGCCCTCGATCAGGATGGTCAGATACCGCTGGGTCGGACGACAGGCCTCATTGAGGAAAGACGGCATACCGACATAGGTAATGGCCGTGCGTTCACCGCTGCTGGTCTGCACCTCTATTTCGACGCGATCGTAACCGTGGGGATAGGCTTCGGCGGAATCGAGCAGCGGTAGATGACCGTCCTCGCAAAGATGCAGCACCCCCCAGACCCCCGCGGTTGGTTCGTCGCTCGGTTCGATATTGCCCACCCCGCCCTCATGAAGAAAGAAATGCTGGACGTTGAATCTTAGCCCCCAGCCGCGCAAAACCGCTCGTTCTGATCGCCGCGGCAGAACGCCTTTGGCGCGCAGTGATCGCGCAGCCATGTTGGAGCCATACCCGAAATACCAAAACATGTGGTCCCGATGACGTGCCACCGCATTTCATGCGACGGCGATGAGGGTGTTGGCCATTGATACATACGGCAAGATGATCGGCATAAAAAGGGTGCTGGTTCGCGAACCGCCCCGATTCTCCACCATCAAGATTTGCGAGCGCTCATGCACAAAGCTTTTAAAATAGCCGCCTTTTAATTTTACTGCGTCATGAAGTTCTGCGCCGGGTCAGTGCTGCGATTGGAGCATTGCAGCGGCGCGTGCCAGGAGCGTCGGAGGAAATTTGATTTCGAACGCGCGGGCGGTCTTGCGGTTGCCAACGAGCTCGAATTTAGTAGGCTGCTCGACGGGCAGGTCGGCTGGTTTGGCCCGGTAATGTTGCCGCCCGGCCGCGGAAGAGACGCTACGTGCCCAGTGCTGATAGAGTCAGCATGGGTGGCCTTCAAAGGCGGCAGATCGGCAGCGAGGCCAGCAAGCTGGTCAACGTTGTCGGCCCAGCGAAATTCAAACGCTAAGTTTTTGCCCTTGATCCAGCAGAGGTCGCGCAAGCCGGCCTGCTTGGTCAGCGAGTGCGGCGACCCACTGCGCAGACCGCCAGGCATTCGGGTCCACAGATTGGATTTGACCCCCGTCCAATACTAATCCATGCTTGCGAATCTAAGCCACCGGAGGTGCACTGACCGCGCTGAGACCAGCGAGAGCTACCCAATAAAGGGACGAACGATGTTGCGCATTTGGATTATCAAGATCACAGCAATGGCAATTGGCATCAGGCCACGGTTCGTGCGACGTGTTCACCTGTGCCTAGCGACGAGGGGAGGCAACACTTGAATAAGTATTCCAAGTTCCTGCTGGCATTGCTGGCCGTGTCTTTCGCTTCAATTGCGAACCCAGCCTGGGCCTATGACAAGATCAGTATCTGCGTCGGCAAAGAAAACGACACAAAAAACGTACGCGTTAAACTAGCACTCAACTATAAAGCTAGCGAGCTGATGATATATTTTGACTACGGTCACGGCTTCTCTCCCGGGGAAGAAGCCGGATTTGAATCAAACAAAGACGGAATATATTTCCTGCTATACTACTACCCCATCGGGTCCCATGTAGACAGACACACGGGGGAAGCCGAGATTGTTACCAACCAAGGCGACCATATTAGTGCAAAGTGCACCCCTATACCCTGAACGCGTTCAGACAGATTTTATCATCGCATCATTCGGGCAAACGATAGCACGCCAATCGCCGGGTCTGTGACCGACTTCACGGTGGACCAACCGCTAAAAGGCTCGCTGTATTTGCTGCGGGTGCGTGCGGCAGAAAGTGGCCCAGAACTGCCGCTCTGATTATCCGCGACCGTGTCCGTTATTGGGTGGGATACTGTTGCAAAAGTCGAAAGTTGCAGGGCGACTGATTATTCGCGAAATTACGAAACGGGAAGCAATCGCCGATTCGTATAGGCGAAGCTCCCGTGTATAGTTTTCGAGCGGTATTTCGGAGCCGCTCATAACCAACCGGAGACTGGGGTGCCTGATGTCACTTCGGCCAAGGAAAGCGGAAAGATCGCTGACCTTTAAAACGCTTTCAAAATCTCGCCTGGCCTGACCATCGAGATAGAGCGGCTTTCGTTCCCAATACTCTTCTTGAAACCGTTCGATGGAAAAGGGCGCGATCAACTCTGGAAAGCTAGCAATCGCGCTCACGAGCGTGTCCGGCCAGCCCTAGTTATTCTGGTAATTCTGCTGGTTCTGTTTATTTTTGGCCGAACTTGGCCCGGGGTTTGAAAGGGAATTATCACTTGCTCCTCGCCGAACAACCATCTCTTTGGGATCCAACTCGAATTGAGACTCTGAAGGACCGACTTCCTGATGCGTCTCACTTTGTTCGTGCGCCATCATCCATCTCCTGCTTTCCGCATATTACCTATAGCATACTGCACAGGGCATTACAACCCTCGGCTGTGGAAACCCACGGACGTCGCGCCGTCCGCAAAACGTCCGCGCAACCCTACATATTTTTGCGGGGTTTTCGGGGATTCCCGATATAAAGCACTCGAATAAGCGGTACGTCTGTGAGGAGAGGGTTCTCCGAAGGCAGAGGTCAGGGGTTCGGATCCCTTCGGGCGCGCCACTCTACAAAATCAATGGCTTACAGCCAGATTTAGCGGCATTAGCGGCAGACATTAGCGGCAGTTAGGATCGAAATCGCTGCCGCGATTTGGGCGTCAGGAATCCAAATCCCTTCGGACGCGCCAAAAAATCCCCAATCATCGCGATGGGTAGCATATCCAAAAATGTGCCCTGCAAAATGGATAACTCTGCATAGTATCTGCATGGCACTGAACAACCTTCTCAACGGATTTAGAATATGCATCTGGCGGTTCGAATCTTCTCGCCCCAGCCACCCAGTCCCGTCTCCGTATCGACCTTCCATATATCGAAAACGTTCGCGGTATTTCCGGATGTTAGCGCTTGAAAGTCGGTCTCTGAGCGTTGAAATTTTTGCCGACCGCGCCCTTATTGGCAACTCTGGGCGGGCTGTCTCCAGTGGCGAATTTTCAATATCCGAAAGATATTCGCCGGGACTCGGTTCGCGTATAGCGGAGACCGAGAGATAAAGTGGGGTGGACAGGCTCGCCGTAGGCCGCCTGTTTCGGACAAATGGCTGCATAAGACTGGCTTGAGGGTCGTATGGTCGAACACATCGAGGGTCCTCTATACTACGAGCGCATGGGCCGCAGCGGGCCAGTCATGGCATTCGTGCATCCCAATCCGATGGACCAGTCGTGCTGGATCTTCCAGATGGCTCATCTGTCGACCTGGTACCGCTGCATCGGTATCGATATTCCCGGCTATGGCCGCTCGCCCAAGGCGACGCGCGGGCTGACGATGAGCGACATGGCGCAGGCGTGCTGGGAAGCTATCGACGACGCGGCGCCGAACGAGCGCGCCATTCTGGTCGGTTGCTCAGTCGGCTCGGCGATTGCGCCTTACATGTATCATTTGCGCCCGCAGCGGTTGGCCGCGCTGGTGCTGTCCGGCGCCGGCTTTAGCCCGAACAAGGAGCATGTGCCGAAGCGTATCGCTGGCTACACCGAGCGCGGCATTGAGTATCGCTGGGACTTCACCTTCGAAGGCTTAAGCCCCGCCTTCCGCGCCACCCCGCTGGCGCACTTTTTCGCCACACTATTCACCGAGCGCAACGCACAAGCCGACCTGCAATCGATCATTTATCAGTTCGAGGCGGCGGCAAACCCCGACCCGACCGATCATCATTCTGGCATCGCCTGTCCGACATTAATCCTAAGCGGCAGCGAAGACCACGCACACCCGCGCGCCTTTGCACTCAAGGGGCGCATACCTGGCTGCGAGATGAAAATCCTGCACGGCGCCGGTCATGCCTGCCAGATTGAGCAGCCCTGGCTGTTTGACCGCTACATGATCGAGTTCCTCAAGAAGCACAGTCTGTTTCCGGCGCAGGCGGTATCGGGCGAGTGCGCAAGCCAGCGCTGAATGCGCTTCCCTGGGCGAACTGCTATCGCAGTTACTTGTTACGCGCTGCCGACTCGAAGACCTGGGTGACCGCTCTGTCGAGCGCCGGCTTGTCTTTCGACAGATCGTTGCCGATGCTGGAAATCTTGGCGATCATTGCCGCCTGCTCGTCGGCCGGAAGGGTCGTCAGCTCTCCGCCGGAATCGACCCAGACCTTGCGCTGCGCCTCCCAAAAATCCCTGGCGAACACGACGATCTCCTTGGAAACTTCGGCGGAGTCATCGCGAACTGTCTTCTTTAGGTCCGGCGGCAATGCGTCCACCCATTTAGCATTCATGACGAGCATCGGGTTGACGTGAGGCTGCCCGGTCTCCACGACATATTTGGCGGCGTCCTGATAATGCATCGTCGTGAAGACGTTGAGCGGGGTGAGCGCGCCGTCGATGGCCCCCTGCTGCAGCGCCGGCAGTACGTCGCCAAGCGTCATCGCCACCGGCGAAGCATCCATCCGGTTGATCATCTCCTGCTGGAATGGCGATGCCAGCACGCGGATTTTCATTCCCTTGTAGTCTGCAAGATGGTGGATCGGCTTGCGCGTGATTATCGCGGACGGACCGATCATGAAGATGCCGAGCCCGACGAGGCCTTTATTCAGTCCCAAGTTGAATAGCATGTCGCGAACCGGTGCATCGTTGATCACGCGAATGTCCTGTTCCCAGCTCGTGAACAGGCCTGGCGCGCTCAGCGCCTGATAACGTTCGTCGACGCCGACCAGAAATTCCGGCGGTCCGAGCCAGCCTTGGATCGACCCGAATTGCGTGCCTTCGATCTGCCGGGGAATGGAGCCAAGCTGACTCGCCGGATAGATTTCGCCCTTGATCCGGCCGCCGGAATCCTTCTCGACCGTCGCCGCAAAACGTTTCAGGAATTCATGCTGCGCGTCATTGACCGAAGCGGTGCTCAGCTTCATCACATACGTAGCTTTGCCGTCCTGCCCGTAGACCACCGGCGCTGAGGCGAGAAGCGCGGCAACGACGGCCGGCACGATCATGTGTCTCGTTGTCATGCGGTACTCCGTGGTTCGGTTCGGTCGCGATCTGATTCCAGACGAAATACGGCTTATTGTACGGCTTTCTGCACGTTCCGTAAGGCCTGACCAGGCTAAGAGATTGAGCTCCGGGAAGAAGCCTTAAGCAAGCGGCGGCAGCCGCGACAGCCAGTCTGTCGCCTGCTCATAGGCCAAGCCAATGCGAAGCGCCGTGGCTTCGTGATAGCCTCTGCAGACAATGTGTAGCGAGGTCGGAAGCCCTGTCGCGGTAAAGCCGTTAGGTAGTGACAAGGCGCATAAATCGAGCAGATTGACCATTCGCGTGAAGATAGCCGGACTCTTCGACTGGTCGGCGTCTGCAATGGGAATGGCTGCGGTTGCGGTCGTTGGTGTCAGCAGCGCATCAATGTCGCCGAAAGCGCCGTCGAACTGCTGCTTCAGCTTTTCGCGCTTCGCTAGCGCACCAAGATAATCGCGCGCCGACATCGACTTGCCGATCCAGATCCGCGGTCTCACCGCTTCATCGATTGGCAGATCGAGTCGATCAACGAAGTCGCCGAGGATGGCATATCCCTCGGCACCGATTACCTGGCCGGTAAGCGCGGCGAATTCGCCGAATTTGCAGGGCAGCGCGATTTCGATGATCCGGGCGCCGAGGCCTCGCAGCAGCTCGATCGAGGTGTCGTAGGCCGCCAGTACCTCCCGATCGATACCGTCCCGTTCCGCTTCTGGAAGGACGGCAAGACGCAAGCCAGCGACGCCACGCTTGAGCGATGGCATCGGATCGTCTGGCTGCCGGTATGCCGTGCGCGGGTCGAGTGGATCGAAGCCCTGGAACAGATTGAAGAGCAGCGCCGCGTCTTCGACCGAGCGCGTCATCGGCCCGGGCGTATCGAGCGTCGGGGCAAGCGGCAAAATTCCGTAGTTGCTGATCCGGCCTACCGTCGTCTTCAGGCCGACAATGCCGCACCACGAGGCCGGCAGCCGCACCGAGCCGCCGGTATCGGTGCCGATGGCACAAGGTACTAGGCGGGCCGCCACCGCCACACCCGAGCCGCTGCTCGACCCACCGGGTGTGCGTGGCGTTTCCGCATCCCATGGGTTCCACGGCGTGCCCATATATTGATTGGTCCCCCATCCACCCATCGCGAATTCCACCAAATGGGTCTTGCCGATGACGATCATCCCGGCTGCCATCGCTTTGCGGGCTAACGTCGCCGTCGTGGGGGACAACCGGTCACGCCAAATCTCGGAGCCTCCGGTCGTGACGCGGCCTTCGATCTCGATCAGGTCTTTCAGCGCAATTGGAATGCCATGAAGTGGTCCAACGGTATGACCAGCACGGATGGCTTTGTCCGCCGATTCCGCCGCCTGGTGCGCGTCGTCCCGGTAGAACGCCACAAAGGAGTGTAATTTTTGATCGAGCCTCGCGATGCGATCGAACAGGTGGTCAGTCAACTCGACCGCCGAAATCCGGTGGCTCTGCAACGCGGAGGAAAGCTGATGGACAGTCAGGCAGTGAAGGCTTGCCGGTTGCGCGTTCATTTTCACTCCCGTCTATGCTACAGCGAAGGTGGTGGTGGAAGCGGGAGGTTATCCGATGTCGGAGCGAGTCTGGGATAAATTCCTGACCGAAGAAGACAAGGCGGTATTTGCGACTTCCGGATACGGTGCGCGGGGAGGATTTGGCGAGCGTCCCGCGCTTCTCATTATCGACGTCAGCTATAACTTTTGTGGCGACCGGCCAGAGCCGATCCTCGAATCAATCAAGCGCTGGCCCAATTCCTGCGGTGCGCAAGCGTGGGACGGCGTTGCCGCCATTCGCAAGCTTGTTACCGCGGCCCGGGCCAAAGGCCTGCCGATCATCTACACGACCAACGCCTATCGGCCGGACCGATGGGACTTGGGAATTTTCCGCGAAAAGAACGCGCGATTTAAGGAATGGTCTTCGGGAACTGCCGCGACCAATCTCGACGGCGATGCCATAGTCGCTGAGATTGCGCCCGGTCCCCAGGACATTCTTCTCCTGAAACAGATGCCAAGCGCCTTTCACGGTACGCGCCTGCAAAGCTATTTGACTTATCTGAAATGCGACAGTGTCATCGTCGGCGGCACGACGACATCGGGCTGCGTGCGCGCTTCGGTCATCGATGCCTTCAGCCAAAACTTCCGCGTCATCGTTGCCGAAGAATGCTGTTTCGATCGCGCTCAGGCATCACACGCCATCAACCTTTGCGACATGAATGCCAAATATGCCGATGTGATCGGCACGGCAGAAGTCGTGGACTACATTGAACGTTTGCCTGATAAACTCTTCGAATTACCCAGTGGAGCTTTGTAGAGAGCAAAATGCGGGATTGGCTTGGTTTCTGCAATCGAGAAGACCAAAGAGGCCAAGGTTGACACATTTCCCAGTTTTTCGCTCGATTTCCCGATTTTGCGGCAGAGACCGGGTTCAAATTCGACATCTGTGAGTTCGAATCGTCTCGGGGCAGCCACCCAGTCCCGTCTGCACGTCGAACCTCTGGATGTCGGAAATGTTCGCGATACTTCAGCACATTAGCGCATGAGAACCAGTCTCTCAGGCGTGAAATCCACCCTAAGTACGCGCCTATCGGCGATTTTTGGCGCGCTGTCTCCGTTCGCGAATTTTCCATATCAGAGATCTATTCGTCGAGACTCGGTTCGTATCTAGCGGAGACCGGTTCGTATGTCCTTGTCCGCTATGACCCAACAGCGACATCGACCGATACGATCATCTTCCCGCGGCGAGGGCGAGCATGAAGTGGGTCACTCTGATCTTGGTGCGCGCGATATCGTGTTGGAAAAGAGTATGTGAGGCGGATCTGCCGTCGAGCGCCACACAACCTCGCCATTCTCGTCGACAAAGAAGTGCTTGACGTTGGGAAATAGCTCTTTCGGCAATGGCACTGCCGCGTTCGGGTTATGAAAGATCTCGATCTCGTCCGCCCACCCCTCCCTGTATGCGGGATCTTCTATATTAAGTTCAAAGAATGTCGGTTTCACTGCTCCAGGTGTTAGGTCTTCGAAACCGCCCTGCCGAAGGAGAGAGACCTCCGGATCGCCAAAGCCGGCCAAAACGCCCATCCGATTGAACTTCGCGATTGTACCCGCATTTGAGTAAAGAACAGCCGAAACATTGTGCACATCGGGTTGTGCGAAAAAGTTTGCAGGCACTTTTTTACTGCCGACAACGTGCTCTTTAAGCTGCTTCACACTTGGTGGCCTATCCCCGCCTGATCCTTCCCCGACATCAACGCCGATGCCGTAAAGATAAAAGGGAAGCGCTGGACGAGACCAGGTCATGGAGGCTGGAGCATGAAAGTCGGCGATAGCCAGCACCAAAGGGTGGCCGCTCACATCAGCTTGTTCCCAGTACCGCTTACGAACTTTCGAGATCAACGGCGACCCAAACTTTTGCGGCATGTCATGTTCGATGTATCGCCAATAATCCTCGGGAGGATCCGGGGGCTTTTCTTTGATGTTGTACTCGGTACCGTCGGTGGGATTGGCGGTGACAGCCTCCACGAAAACCCTCGCATCATCTCGCAACAGTCTGAAATCCGGAGTTGCGGCGCTTCGATCAAAACCAAAATCCATCGCCCTGAAAGCGGTGTGCAAATAAAGTTCCCAGACACGCGCATCAAAGCCTGCGGTCTGGAAATCACGAACCAAGTTTCCGTCGAGATCAACAACCCAATGTGCAATCTCACGCAGAATTTCGCGCGCTGCTGAAGAGTTGCGCGTATCTTTCAGGCCAATGAATTTGGGATTTAACTTCGCTCGCGACAGCTTCGCGAACAGGTCTACACCTTTCCGCGTGTCCGAACGCATTGGGACCTCGGGCGTCGGTTCTTTCTCTAACGCCGATAGACGTTTGACAATGGCCCGTTCCGCGGCGCGCGCAGTGGGAAACACGCCACGATTGTCGAAGCCCTGGTATCGCTCAAACTTATCCCGCGCCAAAAGAATGTAAGCAAACTTGTCCGAATCGCGGATGTAGTAGACCGCTCCGATCAGGCGTTCATTATCCGCAGAAAAGAACGAGCAATCAGCAAGACTCTCCCGTGAACCGGGCGAGCGACACCACATTGCGAATGCCTCGAAACGCGCCTCTGCAATACGTGTGACCATTTCGTTTCGTCGCGTCTCTCTACGATCTCCGCACTCAGCCTAGGCGGACATCCAAAACAAGGGCGGGCGACCCTAGCACGAGTTCGTGTAGCATCGCGACGATGGGCGAGAGGCTGAACCGCTTAATTTCTGTCGCCGGGTTCTGTTTGATTTGAGCGGGTCCTGGTCGCACTGATGGAAATACTTGGCCTCCTCATAATATCTTCTACAGAGGCGTTCATCTGATAGAAAACGGCAGCACTCTGGTTCCGGCAAAGCCGCCAAAACTCGCATCGTCGACGTGGGTCAATTATGTCCCCGATGGCAGCCTCAGCTCAGGATTTTCCCTTGAACACAAACGTGTCGGCACCGCTATTTTGCAAGCCACTGGGCGTAGGCTTGCACGTCAATCATCGGAACCGTGCCGCTGAACTGGAGCAGCGAGATCAGCTTGAACAGAAAGGCTGTTGCGGGTTTCCCGCCAGCAAAAGTCTCGTAGTTGGTGGTTTTTTGATTGAGGCTGAAATACCCGTGAGCAGCTACACAGCCTAAGTCGAGACGGCCGTTCGCGCCGCCCCCATTAAGAGCATCGCTGAAAGCCTGACCGAACGTCGGGTTCCAGTCACTTTCGAAGGTCAGGATGCCGCCCAATATCGGGATCAGCGGTTTTGGCGGATACGTGCCTTGTGCATAAGGGATCGGCAGGCTGGTGCGATGAAGGCACCGGACGCTCGCGACTTTCTTTTGCGCGTAATCGATATGAGCGGCGTTGATGCTCTGCTTCGCCTCAAACACGGCATAGACGCTCTCGGCCGGGATGATCGTCTGCTCCTGGTACTGAAAAATGAACGGTGAATACTGGCGGTCGAAGATCACGACATCAATTTGCTCACTGAACGTCCCTTTGCTATCGACGACGTGGGCCTTCGCCGCCTGATAGCGGTGAGGAAGGTATGTTTGCAATAATTCCAGCCAGACCTTTTCACTCGCGTCACCCTTTGTCGTGGGGTGGCCAAAGCTCTGGCGCACAGTCTCCAGCTTTCGCTGGATGTCGTCATGCAATCCCGCCAGGAGAACCGAGAGCGACCAATCCGTCATTTGCTGCCCTCCTGAAAAGGTGGCGTCGGAACCATCAATGTCGCAATATCCATCGCGCGTGCCGGCGTCACGGCGTTCGACGGGTAGGCGTCAAGCACGATCGACGGCAACAAGCGCTGCGTTAAATCCGAGAAGGTGAACCCGTACGCGCGATCTTTCTTCATGCCCGTTGCTACTACCACTGCGTCAATTTGTGGCTTCGAGAAACCGAGTTGCTTGAGGGGCTCTGCAAGAACGGCGTGGCGCTGCGTGTCATCGGGGCGCTCGAAAATCAGGATGTCGGCCGCTCGCCGCTTTACCGCCGGATCGAGGGCTTTGAGGCGGTTCGTGCACATGATCACGGCCGCCGGCAGGCGCCCGTTGCCGAGACGGTCGATGCCACGAATCAAGGCGTTAACCCCGGCGCGATCTTCATGATGCATCTGCGCAGCTTCGCGGGATTGCGCGAGCGCATCGGCTTCGTCGATCAAGAGAATGACGGCACCCCGCGCCTTGCCCGAAGAGCCTTTGAGCTTGGCGGCCTCCGCGACCGTTTGCTCAAATGCAGCGGAAAGAAGTTGCGTCATCTCGCCGACGCGGCCCTGTCCGCGCGTCGAGAGGCTCATCGGGAACAACGTGATGTCGATGCGCTCCTGCCGCGCGACTGCATCGCCGATCGTTTCGGCGAGTTCGGACTTGCCGGCGCCGACGTCGCCAGCCAGCACTACCAGAGGCGGCCGGCGTAAGATGGAGCCGAGAACGCCGTTCGCGCTCGGATGATGTTTTTTTGCCCACGATTCCAACCCCGCCGGGTTCACGAGCAAAGCCAGAATCTTCGCCAGCCGCGCTTTGTGACCGTTAAGCCCGACAAGGCGCGCAAGGCGTTCCTGCGCATCCACATCCGGATAGGTAATGCGGTGCTCGAACAACTCATCCAGCGTCGGCTTATTGCTCATAAGTAGTTCCTCAGGCTCGCGCGATTTAGAGCCCGCCCACCGGCCGAATAGGTCCGGTCATCGCTCATATAACCAGTTACGCCGGGTTCGGGAGCGCCGCCGCGCTGAAACGGCAATCGTTTTTCGAACGCCGCCCTTTCGGCAGGCGTCGTGTTGTTCCAGGTACTGCCGTAGGTCAGATAGCTGTAGAATTTGGCGCCAGTAATATTCGCACCCGGCCGTACCCGGCCCGGGTCGTCGTCGTTGGCGGCCGATCCCGCGAGGTCACGCGCCATGTATCGCAGCGTCGGCTCAATCCAGGTGCCTTCGCGCCGGTATCCATACCAAACGACCCCAAGGTATCCCGCTTTCAGGAACTCGATGAGCTCCGCCTCGTAGCTTTCGATGCCGGCATCGCTCGGGCTGCCGTACAGACGCTGCATGCGCTTGAGGTCGGTGGCGACCTTCGCCGCCATGTGACGCGCGTGCGTGACCGTAAAGGATTCACTGTCTGAAATCGTGTAACTGTCAGTCATACTATCCTCTCACACCTGAAATGCCGAGCCGAAAACTTTCTGCCAGTAGCGCACCGTCTCCTGTTTCGTCGGCGCCGCAAGCGCCGCATCGATAGCGTCTCCGGCATCGAGCGCGGCATCGACGATCGCGGCGGCTTGCACCTCGGTATAGAGCTTGCTGATGTTGTTTTTGGCGTTGACCGGATCGATAATCTTCACAGGCTCGGAGAGGTCGGCAACGCACGACGGATCATAGTAGTCGCCGAAGGCAATTAGCTCCCGGATGTTGCTGCGGGCGAGGTAGGTGAAGAAGTATTGTAGCGCCTCGGGATAGTCCGAGAAATCGAGCCCAGCGTCGGCAAGGTGCGCGAGGACCAACTCGATCATGAAAGACTTGAAACGGAATCCGTCCCGCTCGCGCTTCATCTTGCTCGCCCAGAACTTCACGAGGCGCGCGATCTGCACGAAGTCGGTCTCGTTCGCCTGCTTGCGCTTCCTAATGAACTCAAGGTGCCGGGGAATGCAGGTCTTAAGAAGCGATCCGTCATCCTGGCTCACGAGGCTGCCATACCAGTCCGGGTCCCCGTTGTAGAGAATCGGCACCACATCCACGTCCAGCCCCGTTCCCCTGAAGGAGACCGTGACGCTGTACGTGTTGGGCTTGACCTGATCGGGGTTAAAATTTGGGAATGCCTTGCGCAACCGCTCGGCCAGATAGTTTAGCAACTTCTGCACGTCGCCGGGGGCGTCGGCGCCGCTGATGTAGCAGGCGACGTCGATATCGTTGAGTGAGCGCAGCGCGGTGCCTTTCGCGAGGCTGCCCGACAGCAGCATTTTCTTCAGCGTGAAATCGGGATGCTCGTCGAGATAGCCGTCGAGGCGCTCACGCAGGCGGTGCGCCTGTGCGCGGTATTCGTCCGCCTTGTCCTTCGGCAGGTTCACCCTTTCTTGCGCGAATTTCACAATGTCGCCGTGGTCAACGTGCTGTCTTGCCATCACTTTTAGCCTTTAACTTGCCATTGTCGACTTCGCCATGTTATGTTTGTCGAGTATATGTAATCCGGGCGTAGCAACCCGTCAAGAGGAATATGTCGAAATCGCCATGAGCACGAACAAGAAGCCTGACCCTTCTGAGATCTTCAAAGAACGCCTGAAAACCGCGCGTGAGGAGCTACGCAAGTGGAATCAGAACGAATTGGCCGGACGTGCTGGCCTGCCGCCTAGTTCGATTGCTCATTTCGAGGCGGGGTCGCGCAAGCCCTCGTTCGATACGCTCCGTAAGCTGGCCAACGCACTGGAGGTTACGACCGACTATCTGCTTGGCCGCGTCGATAGCCCCGGCCTCGCCGAGGCCGGCGACCCGCTCTACCGCGATATCGGCAACTTGACCGGCAGGGATCGCGAAATAGCCAAGGACTTTCTTGAGATGCTGGCGAAAAAGACGAAACACAAATGACCGCGAAGCCCTCGACCCACGCGTTCCGCCTCAAGATGGCCAAGCAACAGGCCGAGGCGTTTTTGCGTGACGAGGGCATCACGGCGCTGCCGATCGATCCGTTTGCCATCGCGCGCGGGCGCGACATCGAAGTCAAGCCGAAGCCGGACACCGCCGGAGGCGTCTCCGGTATGCTGCTGCGGTACGGCAACGCGTTCGGCATCCTTTACGCGACGCACATCCCCAGCGAAGGCTTCCAGAGGTTCAGCGTCGGACATGAGCTGGGGCATTATTTTTTAGAAGGGCATATCGATCACGTCCTACCCAAGGACGGCGTGCATACATCTTTCGCAGGATTCGTCTCTGCCGACCCCTACGAACTTGAAGCCGATCAGTTTGCTGCCGGCCTACTTATGCCGAGCGTCCCGTTCAAACGTGCCCTTGGTCGCTACAACCCCGGTCTTGCGGCAATCGAGTCAGTGGCCGGCCTTAGCAAGACGTCACTCACCGCAACCGCCATTCGCTACGCCGAATTGACCGACGCTGCCGTCGCGATCGTCATCAGCACCGGCCCCACCATCGATTTCTGTTCTATGTCCGAAACCATCAAGTCGCTGCCGCAGCTATCCTGGCTGCGTAAAGGAACGCCAGTTCCTCGAGGTACCGTCACAGCGGAACTCAATACGAGTGCGGAACGGGTCGCAGAAGGCGAGCGTGCCGAGGCGGACATCGACATCATGGATTGGCTCGGCGGCGTCCGCTCAGTCCGCGCGACTGAGGAAGTCATTGGTTTGGGAAACTACGGCAAGACGTTAACCGTAATTACCTGTCCCTCGCTGCAAGACGAATCCTACGGCAAAGACAATGACGAAGACGAGGAAGATCTCACTGTGCGCTGGACTCCGCGTTTTCACAGGTGAAGCCAGAGCCTCACTGCGCGTCTGGCGGAGCCGGTCGGTTTTCGCGCGTCAAGCCCGATGCCGGTCTCGACCCTTCGGGCTTCAAGCCCTTGCGCAAGGTGGACAGCATCTGTCGCCGCAGCCAGCAACATATTGGCCCATAACTTCAGATTATAGGGCGGCGAGCGCACCCGGCGAGATTTTGCTCGGGTCATAATTGCCGCGACGAGGCTCGTTATCGTGTGGTTCCTGAAAGGGATGCCGTCGATAATTTGGCCAATGATTGTCGGCGACGCGAACGCGAGCGGAGCCAGAAATCCCCAGCAATCTAATGTGGCGCTCTGCCTGCCTTCCTGCTGTGGTCGTGGCGATAAATCAGCCGGGAATAGGTCCGATCTGTCTCGAATAGAAATCAGGATCTGTAATCCCTTCGGTCGAAAGCAGCACAACTCTTGAGCGGGCAAGTTTTTGCCGAAGCGCGCCATGATCAACGGCCGCGAAAACGAGCCCTGCAAGCGACGCGGCACCTGATTCCCCCGCAAAAATGCCATTGCGATGGAACAGCCTCATTGCATCGATGTCTTCGTCATCTGATACAGTAATAAAAAGGTCAAAGGACGCCGCAATTACAGGCCATGCAATGGGCGAAGGTGTGCCGCAGTTCAGACCTGCCATGATTGATCTCTGTTCGCCAGGAAGCTGGATCGGTCTGCCGGCGCGGATAGACTCCATGACGCAAGCGGCACCAATCGGCTCGACGCCGATCAGCATCGTAATGGGGTCCGATTGGCGATAATGACGGGCAACGGCCGCCGCAAGTGCTCCGACCCCAATGGGCACAACCAGAATATCTGGAGGTTGAGCGAGCTGATCGTCGATCTCTTCCAGAATGGTTTCATACCCCTCGATTACCCAGGCTGGTACCGTCTGGTAGCCAGGCCACGAGGTGTCCGAGATTACAATTGTTTGGTCGTCAGCCGCCGCAGCTGCCGCAGCAACCGCATCGTCGTATCCGCCAGACGAAACGTGGACTGTGGCGCCTTCTTCTTCGATTGCAGCGATGCGCGCCCTTGCCGTGTTGGAGGGGACCCAGATGCGGCTGCTGAAGCCAAGGAGACGCGCCATTCGCGCGACGGCGCGGCCGTGATTGCCATCGGTTGCTGCAGCGAGCGTTAGCGGCCGCAGCGGTGCGACGAGAGAATTAAGATCGTCAATAGTCGCCCAATTGTCCGGCTCAAGTCCGAGCCGTTCTGATAGCACACGGTAGATGGCCCACGAGGCGCCGAGCATCTTGAAGGCAGGTAAACCAAGGCGCGTCGCTTCATCTTTGACATAAACACGCTCGATACCCTGCGAGGCAGCAATAGCTGGCAATTCACGTAGCGGGGTGACGGCGTAGCCCGGTAACCGCCGATGAAACCAGCTAGGCGACGCCACAGGTTGTGACCTGAAGTCCGCGCGTCGCATCGGATTGACGAGGATTGTTCCTTTCGAACCCATGTCAGCAGACGATTCGTGCGGCGGTCAGCGCGAGCGCCTTCGTAGCGGCAACGATTTGCTCAACCTCGACACATTCATCAACCATTGGCCAGGTCGGGATGAAGCCAGGACCATATTCGACGCAGGTGATGCCCACGCCCTTGAAGTGACAGGTATCGGCAGTGGCGCCGATCCGGTGCCCCGCGCCGACGACAGGAGTCTTGCCTGTGACTTTCTCATGAGCCTTGATGAGTTCGGCTACCACCGGTTCGTCAAGTGACGTAGCCTCTCGTGCTGGCATGTTCGGCTGTTGCGGGGAGACTGGAACGATCAAGCGGTACCTGAAGTCTGGATCCTGCGCCGCGATGCCGTCGAGAAATGCCGTCATATCCTCGAGTACGCTTTCTTCTGTCATTCCTGGCACGATGCGTAGATCGAAGCTAATGGTCGTCACATCCTGGAAATGCTCGATCCCTCGCACGGCCATTCGCGGAAAACCAGGTATCAGCGGGTGTGCTCTAAAGCGTAACCAACCACCCTCGGATATCGGCTTTAACGGATAATAGGACGGGCCGAAGGCAGTAACTAACTTTGCCGCCTTTTCAATTGGATTGACGTAGGGAACGCGCGCTTTGAACTCGCCCGTGATCGCAATCTTACCCTGCACGTACCCGGTCGAGATCACGCCGACATCGAGATTGGAGGCTTCGGTGACGATGCAATATTGAGGACGTAACCCGCTCTCGATCAGATGTACGGCGCCCACGCCACCGCCGGTTTCCGCAGCGATGCATGCTACCAAGAGATCGCCCCTCAATGTTAACCCCGCTCGTCTTACGGCCTCGGCCGCCAACATGATGGCGGCGACGCCGGCTTTCATGTTGATCGCGCCGAGTCCATACAAAATCCCGTTTTCGACATCACCCGAAAATGGCCCGTGGTTCCATTGCTCTTCCCGGAAGGGTCTGCCGTTCCAGTCGCTGGTATCCGTATGACCGCACAACATCAGACTGGGACCCGTGCCATTGCCTTTCAGCTTTCCGATCACCTGATGGGTCACACCTCCGCCGCTAAGTGGAATTTCCTGAAACTCGGTTGAAAAGCCGCGCTCCGCGAACCAGTCCGTGATCCATTTGGCAACTTGTGTTTCACCCCAAACCGGCGAGGGAATCGCAATGAGTTTTTGGGTCAGGTGGACGACTTCCGCGCCGTCAATGTGTGATAGTAAATCGACGTTGCCATTCATGACGCTGGCCGAACTGCCCACACATCGATACCAACCTGGGCGCCACCCCACAATTCCTTCACACCAATGGTATTGCGTGTAGGGTATGGCTCGCGGGCGTAGTCACGGAAGATGCGATCCATTTCCGAAAACTTATTCAGGTCGGTCAGTGAAACATTGATGCGGATGACATCACTCCAACTGCAGCCGGCCTCTTTAAGGACCATGGTGACGTTGTCGAGAGCCTGCCTCAGCTCGGGTTCGAAGCCACCGGAGATCAAGCCGCTGCCATCAGGCTTGGTGCCGAGATAGCCCGACGTAACGACCAAATTTTCGAACGCAAGCCCCTGGCTATAGGCACTTGAAGGCACGGGAGCGCCCTTGCTCAATAGTACATCAAATTCCGCCACCGTAGTCCTCACTTCCTCGCTGTGGTTGATGTCCGGTCGTTGATGTCCTGGCGACTTTTCCGACGTTGTGTGGCAGCGACGCACTACTGCACGTTTCGCGAGGACAATTACATTGCTGAAGCCGGACTAGTTGGCAAGGATGAAGGTCGCAATACGTGACAAGTAATCCAGGTGTGATACCCTTGAAGTGGGGGTGCGCAAGCCCGAACCAAGGACGTGAAGGCCGGAACTATCGTACAATCTCGGGAAGGGGCTATTGAAATGGTAAGCGCGGGACGACAGGACGCCGTCCTCTACGTACAGAAAGGACCAGCCACACTCTCTGAAATGAGTGGTGAAGAAGTTCGGCAAGCGCTTCAGCGAACCAAAACAATTCTAATTCCCTGCGGAGCGACCGAGGATCACGGCCCGCATTTGCCGCTCGGTACTGACAGTATGGAAGCGCGCGAAATTTGCCGGCGTACCGCCGTCGCGCTTGAATCGACGGGGTGTCCTGTCATCATCGGCCCAGTTATTCCATTCGGCACTTCAAGCTTTCACATGGCTTTTGCCGGCACCATATCGCTTTCATCACGGACGCTGACACGGCTTTTGCATGAGGTGTGCATGAGTCTCTATCAGGGCGGTTTCCGCAACTTCATTCTCATCCACGGACACGATGGCAACTTGCCATCAATGATGGTCGCAGCGCAGGAGCTCGTCGACGCAACCCGCGACGCGCGCTCGGTTGTGCTGAACTGGCTCGCGCCACTTAGCAAGGTCTATTCAACTATTCAGACTTCGACCAAAGGGGAGGGGCATGGCGGCGAGGGCGAGACCTCGCGGTTGCTGGTCACGCATCCGGAACTAGTTCATCCTGAGCGCGGCTGTGCGCACTATGTGCCCCTTGAACAGATGCGCAAAATTCAGGGGCCGGAGCACATCAAAACGGGCGGTCCAATCTATTACGCGACGCGCAGTTATATGGAACATACGCCTTATGGGCACATCGGAGATCCCCGCCTCGCCAAGGTCGAGACTGGAGAGAAAGGGTATGACGTGATCGTTGATTGGCTGACGCAGGTAATCAAGCGCGACTTCTTCGATCAATGAGTGTTATGGCCGCCGTGCATCCAAGTGAACGCGCCGAATCGGACGTCGTGTCGAACGCCGAGCCTTCGTTAGCGATTCGCGTGGTTGGATTAAATAAATCATTTGGCGACGTGCCGGTGTTGCGTGGCATCAGCTTCGACCTCAGCCGCGGCCAAGTACTTAGCATCATCGGCGCAAGTGGCTCTGGCAAAAGCACACTCCTTCGTTGTCTGAATTACCTTGAGCGACCGACCTCAGGCGATGTCTGGATCGCAGGTTATCCGTTAACGTTTGCAACCGACCGCAACGGTTCGCGCCGCAATCCTACTGCCGCCCGGATCGCGCGTGTACGCGCCGAAGTTGGCATGGTCTTCCAGCAGTTCAATTTATGGCCACATATGACCGTCGCGCAGAATGTGATGGAAGCGCTAATTCAGGTACGCAAGCTTCCGACTAAAGAAGCACGCAGTCGTGCGGAGTATTATCTTGCCAAGGTCAACATGCTCGATGCTGCCGAGCGCTATCCTTCGCGGTTGTCGGGCGGGCAGCAACAGCGGGTCGCCATCGCCCGCGCTCTCTCGATGGAGCCGCAGATCATGCTCTTCGATGAGGCGACCTCCTCCCTCGATCCGGAATTGACTGCGGAAGTACTCGCCGTGATGCGCCTGCTCGCCAAGGATGGGATGACCATGGTGGTGGTGACCCACGAGATGGCGTTTGCACGAGAGGTTTCCGACCGTGTGATGTTCCTTCACGGCGGTTTGATCGAGGAGGACGGTTTACCCTCAGTTGTCTTTACCAATCCCAGAAGCGAACGTTGCAAGCAATTTCTGTCAAAATTCCTTGGGTAGCCAATGTTGGGTCTGTCTCTTTTCTGGGAATACCGCGCAATCCTTTTCCAGGGAATGCTCATCAACCTTCTTATATTCGCACTGTCCTCCACCGTCGGCTTGACCGTTGGTCTCGTCGCTTGCGTCGGACGACTGTCGCCATTTACTCTGCTCCGCACAGCTTCCGCCGGCTATATCGAAATTGGCCGCAGCATTCCCGAATTCGTGTTGCTGATTTGGGTCAACAATGTCATGCCCGTGGCACTTTCAGCAATTGTCGGCGAGCGAATTCGTTTCAACCCTATCCTGTCGGCGACTATCGCGCTCGGCGCCGTCGCAAGCGGTTACTTCGCCGAGACGTTTCGGGCTGGTATTCAGGCCGTCCCACGAGGTCATGTGGAGGCAGCGCGCGCTCTCGGGATGAGGACGCCTCAAATCCTCCGGCGCATCGTCTTGCCACAGGCGATTCGGGTTATGCTGCCCGAGCTGATGAGCCAAAACATCGGGCTCCTCAAGACGACGACTTTGGTATCCGTGATTGCCGTACCGGACATCATGTATCAAGTCGGCATAATCGGGCAGCAAGAGATGAAGCCGCTACCGCTTTACACCGGCACCGCTATTGCGTTCTTCCTTGTGATTTTTGCACTAACAACACTAGTTGATCGCCCGGCCTCCCAGCTGCAGAGAAGTTGACATGGAATTCTGGACGCGGACGATCGTCGCCAATACTGGTCCGTTGCTCGAAGGGCTGCGGCTCACCTTGTTGGTGTCCACGATCGCTTTCCTCGTTGCCGCTGCTACAGGCCTTGTAATCTGCCTTCTGCGTATCTATGCGCCGCCGCTGCGACTTATGTTGTCGGCCTATATTGCATTTTGCCGCAACACCCCGATCTTTGTGCAGCTCCTCTGGGTGGCCTACGCTTGGTACGATATCTTCGCGTGGCCAAAAGACGTTTTCACTGCAGCTTGGGTTGCGCTCGCGTTACAGTCGAGCGGGTATCTAGCCGAAACATTTCGAGCCGGGTTCGAAAGCGTGCCGCATGGCCATGTGGAAGCAGCCTATGCGCTGGGCATGGGCCGATTTGGTGCGCTGCGCCGTATAGTCGCGCCGCAAATGCTGCTTACCATGGCGCCGGCCTTGATGAATCAGTTCATCGTGATCGTGAAATGTTCGACGTTAGTCTCGGTAATCGCAGTGCCGGATCTCATGTTCCAAGCAATTCGCCTTACCAACATTTGGGGTGAGCCGGTACCGATTCTGACTTTCGTTGCGGTGGTTTTTGTCATTCTAATCATATCGTTATCCGCTGCGTCAAAAAAATTGACCGACCGCCTGCGCGCCCGCATGGCAACGTAAGGATTGCCGGGAAGAGTGTACCAACCGGAGGAGTCTATGATGGCTGACAAAATCGAAGCGAACAAACGAGAACTGTTCACTGGGTCTCTGATTGTCGCAAGCGCGGCTGCGCTCATTCTTCCTGGGGTGGCTGTGGCGCAAGAAGGCGATGGCGGCCTCGATCCGAACTCAGTCCTGTCGAAGACACGCAAGGCCGGCACGCTACGGATGGGATACGCCCAGACCGCTCCGTGGTTCTACAAGGACGCCAAGACCGGAGCTCTTCAAGGCATCTATTTCGATGTTGCCGAGGAGATGTGCAAGCTGCTTCAAGTGAAGTCTGAATATGAGGAAACGACTTTTGCCGACTCTACCCTCGCGCTTCGCCGCGGCGACTACGACGTATTTGTGTCATCGTTGACATACACCGTGCCGCGCGCGACGACGGTGGCATTCCCAACGCCCCCATTGTGGCAGCGTGGGAGTCTCGCCCTGATCCACAAGGACAATGTCGGCCGGTTTAAGACAATGGAAGATCTCAACAGCCCCGACGTGACCATTGCTGTGAATACAGGCACCAGCGCCGAAGCGCAGCAGCGCCGCCTGTTCCCCAAGTCGAAAGTGCTGGCCACGACGGGCCAAATTTTGACGGCGACCGAGCCGGTGCGCACGAAGCGAGCTGACGCCTGGCTAAACGGTGAGAATGACGTCGTGGTGTTTGCGCGTAAGAACGCGTCCTGGGCGGCGGTACTCGATGAAGAGCATCCGTTCGACAAAGCGCCGAACACTTGGGCCATCCGCTACGGTGATCCTGCTTGGGAAAGCTTCATCAGTGGCTTCTGCAACTACATGATCACGCAAGGGTTCGTGAAGCAGCGATACGACTACTACATGAACCAGATGCTCAATCCGTAATGGCAGGTGGTCTGCCGGGTTTGTTTCTGGGACAGTGGAGACCTGCGGCGTCAGAGGGTTGCAATGCTACGCCTAAATTTGGCAGACGCAGATCGAGGGATTTCTCCACGGCGGATCCTCGTTCGGGGTAGCTTGTGCTTGACCGGCCAAGGTGACCCCCAACGCTGCAGCATTCTCGTGAACGGCGACACGATCGAAAGCGTCATTCCGACAGGTGGCGATCTTCCCAATAATTGCGCGGTGATCGAGGCCGAAGACTGTGCCGTTATTCCGGGACTTGTGAATGCGCACACTCACGGTCACGGCGGGTTAAGCAAAGGCTCCGGCGACCGATGGACACTCGAACTTCTTCTCAATGCCGGAGGCTGGATTGGCGGCAATCGCACGGACGATGACCGATATCTTTCGACGCTTCTGACCGCAGTGGAGATGCTGCAAAAGGGCTGTACCGCCTGCTTCGATCTGTCGCTAGCGGCGCCGCTACCGACGTCAGACGGCGTGGCCGCAGCCGCTCACGCCTATCTGGATGCAGGCATGCGCGCTGTGGTCGCGCCGATGATGGGCGATATCCATTTTTACCGAGCAATGCCAGGCCTTCTTGATGCTGCCACGCCCGGCATGAGACGGGATATGGAACGGGCCGCCGGAACGGCGGGTGCATCGATTTTGCCGGCGCTTGCGAAGATCGCGTCGGACTGGTCGTTTCCTTCGGATCGTCTCCAGCTCGGCATAGCTCCCACCATTCCGCTGCATTCGACTGACGAGTTTCTTCTCGGTTGTCACGAAATCGCGCGCGAGCACGGACTGGCTTTCCAAACTCATCTTGCAGAGTCTAACACGCAGGCTGTCGCAGCGACAATTCGTTATGGGCATTCGACCACGATGCATCTCGCCAATCTTGGTCTAGTGGACGCAAAATTTAGCGGGGCACATGGTGTCTGGCTTGATGCGAGTGATATGCATTGTCTCGGCGAGAATAATGCTGCGATCGCCCACAACCCCGGCTCAAACCTTAGGCTAGGCTCGGGTATCGCCGATGTAGTGGGCTTACTGGAAAGAGGCGTTGAAGTGGGGATTGGGACTGACGGAGGTGCTTCGGCCGATGGTCAGAATATGTTTGAAGCGACGCGCCTCGCCTGCAACCTGTCGCGGGTGAAGGGCCGGACTTCTGATCAATGGCTCGAAGCAATTGATGCGCATCGGCTCGCGACTTCCGGTAGCGCGCGCATCCTTGGCATGCAGGATCAAATCGGCCGGATTGCACCTGGCTATAAGGCCGATCTCGTCTTTCTCGACCTGACTCATGTCAATTATGTTCCGCTTAACAATCTCATTCATCAAGTTGTGCATGTTGAAGACGGCACTGCAGTCCGGCACGTGATGGTCGGGGGCCGCATGGTCGTCAAAAATCGCAACGTTCTCACTGTGGACGTTGAATCTCTCAGGCAAAAAAGCGCTGCGGCAGCGGAGCGCCTGCGTGCAGCCAATGCAGAAACCCGCGCTATCGCTGAACGATTGGCGCCGTTAGTCGGACGATTCTGCAATGGCCTCGCCTGTAAATGCGCCGTGGCCAATTGATCTGCCGCTGAGATTTTGTGATGGGGGATCCCATAAAGCCAGAACTAAAAGATCGGGTTGCTATCGTGACCGGGTCAGCCCGGGGCGTTGGCAAGGTTATTGCCCTGCTGCTGGCCGAATGTGGCGCCCATTTAGTGCTGGTCGGACGCAACGCTGCTGCACTTGAGGATTTGGCTGACACGATTGAACAGGGCGGCAGCCGGGCGGCTATAATCCGCTGCGACGTCACCAAAGGTGACGAGGTTAAGCAGATGGTGACCAAGGCCGAGGCGTTCGCCGGCCGGATCGACATTCTCGTGAACGTCGTCGGCGGGACACGATCGCTAGCTGCGCCGATCTGGGAAATATCGGAGAAGGACTTCACCGAGGTCGTCGCGCTAAATTTGACAGCCTCCTTTCTGACAATGGCGGCCGTGCTGCCGAAGATGATCGAACAGCGTTGGGGCCGGATCATAAATATCGGAGGCACTTTTGGCCTGCGTGGCCGGGCAGAACGAGCCGCCTACAGTTCGGCTAAATGGGGTTTGCGCGGTCTCACAAAGTCGGCAGCGCTAGAAGCGGGTCCTTACAACATCACTATCAATTGTGTGTGCCCCGGCATGATCGAAGGCGCACAATTCGATCAGGCTGGAGAGGAGTTGGCTGCGCGCGCCGACATTTCTGTCGCGGAGGCGAAGGGTCGCCTTGCGGAAGGTTACCCGCTTCGCCGTATCTCTACGCCGCAGGACATTGCAGAAGTGGTTTGCTTTCTGGCGAGCGAGCGTGGCCGCCAGATCACAGGACAGGATCTGGCCGTCGATGGGGGATGGTCCATATGAGTGAGCCGCTGACAGTAAACGGGAATCGCCTGGTCCGCCGTATAGAGGAACTCGGCCAAATTGGGCGCGATGAGAACGGCACGTTGACGCGACTTGCAGCCTCGGACGCGGACAAGCAAGGGCGCGATGCACTGGTCAGCTGGATGAAATCGATCGGCCTCGATATCCGGATCGATCGCATCGGAAACCTGTTTGGCATCTGGCAGCAGGGCGATGTCTCGCTA
>Ga0307476_10000330_pt1 | contig 39920 bp, 39 predicted proteins | sample atmos_gasesECM2C_2_FD_203314 | JGI IMG/M metagenome (GOLD analysis project Ga0307476, IMG submission 203314) | Hardwood forest soil microbial communities from Morgan-Monroe State Forest, Indiana, United States - atmos_gasesECM2C_05 | ecosystem: Environmental > Terrestrial > Soil > Temperate... | reverse complement strand
CCGCATACAGGCCTTTCGCCGTGCGAGCTGCCCGTATCACATTCCAGAAGCGAAAGTTCATGCCGCCCAGATGCGCATAGATGAACTTGGTTCTCGGCGCTGCAAGTGCGAGATTAAAAAGTTTCTCGCTGTCTCCCGGAATGATGTTGAAGTTGTCCACCAGCACGATCATGCCGAGATCACCAGCACGGGTGACGACGGCCAACACGCGCGGATCCGAAGGGTCGAACTTCTGCGTGTGCGGGTGCAGTTTGAGTACCTTGAAGCCAAGCGCGGCGACGCGCGTGACCTCTGCGATCGCGGCTTCGCCATCATATGGATGGACCGTCGCAATCGGGAGCATCTCCGGGTGCTTCTTTGCAAGGGCGAAATGAGTGTCGTTGCTTTCTCTGATCTGGTCAGGATGCCCGCTCAAAGCCTGGTTTGGCCCGCCGAACCACATGCCACCAAAACCTACCAGATCGATTCCTGCGGTTTTCGCGTCCGTCTCGTACTGACGGAGTGACTTCTCACCTTCCCAAAGATGGACATGACTGTCGAAGACCTGCTGAGCAGGTGATTTCCTCGCAAGTAGCAAAACCAGGGCAATGAGTACGGTTTGAAGCTTCACAAAATTCTCCCGAAGCAGGACTGTAGCGGAAGGTCTCCGCGTCGTTTCACTAGCACTCACATCAACAACGCGATCCAATCCGAGGTGCCCCGACCGGATTCTACGCGGGAGTTGGCTCGCGTTGCACCACAACCAAAAACACGACTCCGACAATGGTAAACATTCGGAACGCCTCTTCCTGCCCATTCCACATTTTCGACTGCCACATCAGAAACCATTCGCCCCCGACATCGAGGAATGCCACTAACCACATCAGCAGGCTCGTCGTCAGCGCAATCACGGCGACGTTCAGCGCAGCGGCGAATTGCGCCCTGTCCGCACGATACGATTTCAGCAACCGAACACCAGCCCACCAGCATAGAAGCATAGTGACTGATTCCCAGGCGATGATCCCGATGTAGAAGACCGTATATACTAGCGGCGAATTGACAGCGCGCCACATGAGGTGATTTCCCGGAAAAGTTGAGTCCATCATCAGGACGTGGCGGACAAACTCGTAGTTGGAGCCGTAATCCGTGAGGTTGTTTAAGACCAGAATGGTGTAGAAAAGTGCGATTGCAAAAACCAGAACCGCTTTGGAAACGCGAAGCGCCATTACATGCCGCATAGGTTGTCGCACGCGGGAATTATATCTCTCGGTGGCTTACCGCGGCCTTTCTTGGAGTGCGCACAAGTTCTGACTAAGGAGAAAACCTTCAACAATCCAACGTGCCCGCATTACCGACAATTTTCTGGCCGGGCTGCACTGGAAGAAGCGGAACCCGTCAGGCATGAGCGGAAACCATCGGAGCGATTACTCCGCGCCGATCTGTTTCATCAGGGCGTCATTATCCCAGAAGAGGTATTCCTCCGACATTGTTCCCTGGTGATTCCAATGTCCGAGCGTCGTCATCGGCAGGTGATATCGCTTGCCAGTAGGCTGAATGGTTTTGCCTCCGGGGAGAATCATGTGTTTGGAAAACGTACCATCGAGATAACCCATGACGCCGGTCCACTCGCCGTCCGCCGTGCCGAAACGCACTGGGTGCTCGACAATGCGATTATCCGGTGCGAACGTCCACATGAAATTGAGTTCCTTGATGTGCGCGGGAATTCCCTTCGTCGTATGGCCATCCGGGTAATAAACAGTGATGTCTTCCGCATGGCTCTTGGGCAGGTTTTCCCAGTGCTGCCCGGTGTAGACGTGGAAATCTAAATCATCGAAGTCGGCCAGATTCTTTGCCAGCACGGGTGTCATCGCCGCAGTGGGTTGGGCGAGATCGGTGACTTTACTTGCCGGCCAACTCGGCCCAGCGGCCGCGACGTGCGCACTGATCGCGAAGGCGACGGCGGCTCCAATGATTAGACTTAGGCCTGAGATAAGAAGTGACTGAGTTTTCATCAAAGTATCCTCCGTATGTCCATTCGTCGAAACACGTCTCTTGAGCTTTACTTCTTGGGCCGCGACTCCGGCGGCACAAGGCCTGCGAGGCGGTAGTACACAACCAGCTGGCCGTAGTGTTCACCGCTGTGCTCGATGAGGCCGTATGCTATGTCGAGAACGCGCGCGTTCTGGTCAGGGAGATAAACAACCTCCGTTGTCAGGCCTTTTTCGCCTTTCGACTGGATGGCGGCGGCTCCGTCGGCGACGGATTTCTTTACGAATGTGACGATGTCGGCCTTGGTTTTGTACTGGTCGCGCTTGGGGTCTTCTGCCGCGGGAGGCTTCTGCCCCATCGCGGGATTGGTGAAGTAATACATTGAACCCGCAGCATGCAGCAATTGCTCTGCGAAGCTGCGTTGCGCGGGCGTGGGCTTGAAGTCGTATTTGTCCTCAGGAAAATCTTCGGCCATGACGATGAGTTTGCGGCCTACCTCGTTCCAGGAATCCAGCACGACCTTTAATTCGGGGTCGGCAGGTTTGACGGCTGCATCTTTCTTCGTCGCGTCATTCTTCGTCGCATCATTTTTCATCGCGTCCTGGGCATGGGCAGAAAATGCGAATGCCAGCAGGACGGTAGCGAGAAACGGTATTTTTTTCATTTCTTTCTCCACGATTGAGTTTCACCAAAGCTTCAGCTTCTTATTTCGCCTGGGTCAGACCCGCAACAACTGCGGCAACTTTATCGAGTTGCTCATTCCAGCCCTCTAATTGACCGCTATCTTTTGCGCTCTCCATGGGTTCACTGCCAATGAAGGTGAGCTTCGTCTGGCCGTTCCCAAAATCCTCAAAAATGACAACGTCGTGCGCATCGTCTATAGCCTCATGTTCAACTCCATATTCTGCAGGATCAACCTTGTTTCCCTTCGAGTCCGAAAAGTACATGGAGTAAGCGATCTTTTCCTGGGGAACAATCTCGTGGTATTCCCCGGCATTCCAGCCCTCCTGTCCATCCGGCGTTCTCATGCAGTAGAGAAATTTTCCTCCCACGCGAAAATCCATCTTGCAAACCGGCGAAGTGAAACCCTTCGGCCCCCACCACTGCATCACGTACTTCGGGTCGGTCCACGCCTTCCAAACCAATGCGCGCGGGGCATCAAAAACTCTTGTGATAACCATCCGCTCTGTCTCGCTAACCGTGTTTTCTGTCACCTCCGACCTCCTCTTTCTTCATTTGATTTACAACTGCATCCAGTTTGTCGAAGCGCTCTTCCCAGAATCGGCGATAGTTAAACGCCCAGTCGCGGACTGTTTTAATCGCTTCTGGCCTCAGCGTGCACACGCTCTCTCGTCCACGCTTCGTCTTGATCACAATCCGCGCCCGCACCAGGTAGGCGATGTGTTTTGAAATCATCTGCTGCGAGAGTGCAAACGGTTCCGTCAATCCATGCACAGAGGCAGGCCCATGCGAGAGCCGTTCGATCATCGCCCGCCGGGTTGGATCCGACAAAGCCGCAAACGTTGTGCCCAATCGATCCACAACCATATGGTAGTGGATTACCGGGCAATGTCAAGTGTGGATTTTGCGAGTTGTGATTTCTGCTTACTGGTCCCCAATGTGCCAGCGCTGGCCGGAAGGTTTCTGGCCGGGCTACGCTGGAAGAGGCGATGAACGCGGCTGAAGGCCGTGCCGATTAGCGTCTCTGCGTTGCTAATGAAGCTGGTACGACGGTAAGTGTTTCTATAGCGCCTGCATTGATTAGCAGTCTTTTTGACTTCTGGTAATCATCATGGTCAATCGCGTTGCATTTCGAATAGCCCACGGTCATCCATCGAGGGTCTTTCTCGTGGACGATTGGCGATCCGCAGTTCGCTGAATTGAGATAGTCGAGAGCGGTGCGTCCCTTTGAGTCCTTCATTCGAGCATCGGCCCCAGCTTTCAACAATGTCTCGACCTCAGCTGGATCTCCGCGCTGAACCAGAAGCATGAGTGCGGTCATGCCGTCATCGTTGGTCGCATTCACTTCGGCACCTGCATTCAAAAGGTCCTCATCCGCCATGCCCGTGACAGCAGATGCCATCAGCGCAGTTTCGCCTCTCTTGGAGCGGGCATTCACATCTACTCCTGCTTTGACTATTTCACTCAGCAGCGAATCGCCATAGGAACTGGCGGCATACATCAGAGGCGTCCATCCGCTCGCGTCGACGTCAGTCAGCTTATCGCCCGCAGCTAACGCGACTTGGAAAGCCTTTTTGTCTCCGCGATGCGCCGCATCCATGAGCTCTGTCTTGCCCGGTTTCGATAGATACTCGAAGGTGATTTCCGCGATGCTTTCAGTTGTTGGATCGCCATGTCGCCACTGATGTGTATTAGCAGACTGGTCAACTGCTAATTCCATGTCTCCGAAGATCGCCGGCGCGGCATCGCCATACTCTCCGACACTTTTCTCCAGCCCCCCGATGTGCACCTTAAACGAACTACTACCGCCGTCCATCAACCCCGCTTGGTCGTAGCGGCCGCACAGCCTCCAAATGGCTGGAGTGCGAAAGCGCTCCAACAGTGCGTTCGCCTCGGCCGGTGTGATCTGTCCTCTCTGGGAAAAATTGCCCTGCTTCCAAACAACCGAGCCGTCTGCACCAACCCTCACTTCTTCGTTCCAACGTTGCAGTTCTACGAAATCTCCATCCATCACGGTTGCTGGAGGCACGCGATTATTGGCAGTTGGACATTCTGAGCGGTCCAATCCCGTGGTAGAGATCGAAACGACCTGAACTTGTCCTGTTCCGTCTAGCACCGCCTTCGTCACTGGCTGGCTATCGTCGTATCCATCGTCAGGTGGATTTAGCTTGAAGTGAAATGTGACCCTGTAGGCTGCACCTGCAAGCTCCGCTCTCGGCTTAAGTTGCCAGGCCTTCACGTTTTCGACCGCGATCCCCTGCAACATCGGATGGCCAGAAACGGGAGTTACATCGACAGTCCTACCTTCCGCCGTCTGTCGGAAGCTCACTACGACGTCACCCTGAATGTTAGCGACTCTCGCGAGCGGAGGATATTTCAGTTCCGGGAGGGAATCAGGTAGGACCGTCTGCGCCTGACAAACACCGAAAGTCGTCGCGAACAGCGCTCGCAACAGCAGCGGCCGGATTCTCCACATAACTGGAACCCCTTCTATCTGAAAACTATCCGTTTTATCAAGGATACACAATCCTCCACGCGACCCTCAATTTCCTGGTCAAGCTACAGTGGAAGACGCCCAGTGCCGCGAGTTGCTCTTTTAAATTGACTTCTCAAAATGATCTCTTTCTCAAACATCAATAAACAGTATGGCAAGCAGTTGCTCTTCGTGGATGCGTCGTTTCAGTTGAATCCCGGCGAAAAAGTTGGGCTGGTCGGTCCTAATGGGGCGGGCAAGACAACGCTGTTTCGGATGTTGGTCGGCGAGGAAACTCCCGACGAGGTCAGGGAAATGCCCAAGCTGTATGATTGCTGCATGACCGCTATCGAGACGAGCGCATGAATGTAAATCGGCGGACTTTTCTGGTGCAGGCTGGCGCGGCGTCCCTCAGCACAGGGATTCTGGACGCACACGCGTTGGCTGCGGATGGCGTGAGCGCAATGGATCGCGAGCGGATGCGATCGGTGGCGGCCTTCACGGCGGAGACGCTGAGCACGGATCATCCGATGGCCTTCGGCGCAGACATTGTGAGTACGGCTACGGGTGAGCGGCTGATGCGCGCGGTGAATCGCGTGGGTCCCGACCACGATCCCAGCGCGCATGCCGAAACGCTGACCATTCGACTCGCTTGCGCAAAGCTGGGCTCGGGATCCCTCAAGGGCTACACCCTGTATACGACGTGCGAGCCGTGTGCGATGTGCATGGGCTGCGCTCTCTGGTCGGGCCTGGACCGACTGGTCTTCGGCGCCACGATTGCCGATGCGGGCCGGTTCGTTTCACAGATTAGTATCCCGGCAAAAGAGGTAGCCCGGCGGACCGACCTGCAATGTGTGGTGGCTGGGCCAGTCGAGCGCGAGGTTTGCGTGAAACTCTTTACCGATCCGCGCATGCAAAAGGTGTTTGCAATGTGGAAGAAGCATTGAGCAAACTCAAATATTGTGTAACCCGGTAGTGGTGGACTTTGATAAGGAAGCGAGCCAAACGCGCGATTATTGTGTCGCAAGGAACGCGACACACCGCGCGGCTCGCCCAGATCCTTCGCTGCGCAAAAAACGCTTGCTCAGGATGACAAGCAACCCTGATGACTGTCGCTTCTGCTGGCGCATCGATAACAGTAAGCTGGGCTTGTGTGAATCGATTCCAGACACTCTCGTATCACGGGCAATCCTTCAATACCCCAACGCCAGCGCCTAGCTGGCAATTTTTCGGGCCGAGCTACACCGCGGCTACACTATTTAAGAGGCGCCGTGCCGCGACTTGTTCTTTTGAATTGAACTTCTCAAAATGATCTCTTTCGCAAACATCAATAAGCAGTATGGCAAGCAGTTGCTCTTCGTGGATGCGTCGTTTCAGTTGAATCCCGGCGAAAAAGTTGGGCTGGTCGGTCCCAATGGGGCGGGCAAGACAACGCTGTTCCGGATGGTGGTTGGCGAGGAAAGTCCCGACGACGGCACGGTCTCTGTCCCCAGGAAGTTGACGATTGGCTACTTTCGCCAGGACGTCGAGGAAATGCAGGGGCGTTCGGTGCTGGATGAAGCGATCGCAGGCAGCGGACGCGTCGGCGATCTGCACCACGAACTCGAAGCCTTGCAGCGGGAAATGTCCGACCCTGACAAGGCGGATGACATGGACCGCATCCTGGATCGCTTTGGTCACGTGCAGGAGGAGTACGAGCATTTGGGCGGTTACGCGCTCGAATCGCAAGCCCGTGAAGTGTTGCACGGATTGGGATTCAAGGACGATCAGATTGACGGCGACGTGGGCGCGCTCTCGGGCGGATGGAAAATGCGGGTTGCGCTGGCGCGGGTCCTGCTCGGCATGCCGGATGTTTTGCTGATGGACGAACCGACCAACCATCTCGACATCGAATCCATTATCTGGCTCGAACAGTTTCTTAAGTCATTTCCTGGCGCGTTGCTGATGACCTCGCACGATCGTGAGTTCATGAATCGTCTGGTCTCTAAGATTGCGGAGATCGATGGCGGGGAAATTATTACCTACTCGGGTGACTACGACTTCTACGAGCGCGAGCGGGCGGTGCGAGAGAGTAATCAGCAGGCGGCGTTTGCGCGGCAGCAGTCCATGCTTGCCAAAGAACAACGCTTCATCGATCGTTTCAGGACGCACGCGGCCAAAGCCGCCCAGGTGCAGAGCCGGATTAAGGCGCTGGACAAGATCGAGAAGATCGAACTACCCAAAAAACGGCAGGTCGTGAAATTCGACTTTCGCGTTCCTCCACGATCCGGCGAACAGGTAGCCGTGATTGAGAATCTGCACAAGAGTTACGGGCCGCGTGTGATTTACGAAGGGTTCAATCTCACCATCCGGCGCGGAGAACGCTGGGCCGTCATGGGGAGAAACGGCGCGGGCAAGACTACGCTTCTTAAAATGATTGCCGGAGCCAGTGCTCCAGATGCGGGAAGCGTGCGGCTCGGCGCCAGCCTGCAGATGGGCTACTTCGCGCAACAGTCTTTAGATACGCTCAATTCCGATCTCACCGTAAGCGAACAGTTGCAACAAGATTTTCCCCAGGACAGTATCGGGGCGCTGCGAAACCTGGCGGGAGCATTTCAGTTCTCCGGCGACGACACGGACAAGAAGATCCGCGCACTCTCCGGCGGAGAAAAGTCGCGGCTGGCCATTGCGCGCATGCTCTTCAACCCGCCGAACTTCCTGGTGCTCGACGAACCGACGAATCACCTGGATCTTGCGACCAAGGAGATGCTGGTGAACGCCCTGAAGGATTTCGAAGGCACCATGATCTTCGTATCGCATGACCGCATGTTCCTTCGCGGTCTAGGCTCACGTGTGCTGGAACTGGGCGGTGAGAGCGGGACGGACCGCAATCCCACTGTTTATCCTGGGTCCTACGTTGAGTACGTGCAGAAGCTTGGACATGAGGCGCCGGGGATCTATTCGTAGGGTTTGCAAGGCATGTGTTCGACGACTCGCCGGGTGGGTATCGAGTCTTTCGTCGTAGATAGAAGACACGTGGCAGAGAAGATGAACCACGAGGGTTACAAAATATTTGACTTTACATCCCAGAGTTCGCTCAATGCTTTTTCCACATTGCAAACGCCTTTTGCATGCGCGGATCGGTAAAGAGTTTCACACAAACCTCGCGCTCGACCGGCCCAGCAACGTCCTGGCGGTGGTTCAGCGCTTCTGGTATGGGTGAAAGATGTAGTCCTTCGCCTTCACTGGCGTATGGCACGCGTATCCGCAGTCCGACGGGCTTTTGGCATCGGCCGTGAACTTATCGGATGCGGGGTCGTAGTTGAACACCGCGTATCCCCATCCACCGCTTTTCGAAAATCTCTTGCTGTCCTTTTCCATCACAAAAGCCTGGGAAAAGACGTCTGGCACTTCCACGGCGAAAGGGGCCTCGGTGCTCTTCTTCAATTTCCACTGGAGCTTCACGATCCTGGACCCCTCCGGAAAAGCCTGACCGTTACCGGGGACGCCGGCTTTATACGCGTTGATCATCGTGGGATTCGCGACGATCACCTTGAGTATTTCGGTGGTTCGGGCGGAGGAGACATCAGCCCAGTCCTCGTATCCCCTGAAGTCGGAGAACGCAATTCCGCCCGGCGATACCAGCGAGTACTTGTCTTTGTCCTTGTCTTGGCCTTGCGCGAAAAGGGCCGCGGCGCCGAGAACAGCGAGCACCGCAACGGCTGTCGCAATGAGGGCAAAGCCGGCCTTACGTGCCACGGCAGTGGGTGTTTCTATCTTGTGAACTCGTTGTTGTTGTTCTTGAGCCACAGATTGCGTCACAGATTCGGACATTTGTATTTCCCTTCACAGAAAAGTTTGTAAGCTGATCATCTCGAACGGTTGCTATTAAGCCAGAGTGAAGGGACTAAGACAATTGGACAATGGTATCGACGACACCTTCGTATCGGTTGGGAAAGTAAGTTTCTTTCACTGATCGACCTTCAGAACTAGCTGCGTGAAAATCCATATGCCTGAGGCATGAGACGCTGCAGTCGATACGAAAGTATAGGCAATACTATTGTCCAATTGCGCGACGCATTTTCTTCTGGCTCAATGGTCGCGGAAGAAAACCTATAGCAACTATGAGCGCCCCTAACAAACTCACACAGATGAACGCACCTGCCGCCCCGGTACAGATTCGCCTGGCACGACGATCGCCTGCTTATTGGCGGGTCACGATCGATAACCCGCCGATCAACGTCATGGGCCCAGCTATGGTCAAGCAATTCCAGGAAGTCATGGCTGCTTTGGAGTCTGATGAGCAGGTCAGGGTTGTGGTCTTCGACAGCGTGGTCGACGACTACTTCCTGAATCACTCCGACTTCACAGCCAAGCTTGAGGATCTGACCGGCATGCCGGAAGGTCCGACGGGCTTGCCGCCTTGGCCGGACTTTCTCGCCCGCCTGACCCGCTTGCCAGTCGCCTCCATCGCCCTCATCCGCGGCCGTGCAACCGGCAACGGCAGCGAGATCACGTTGGCCTGCGACATGAGTTTTGCCAGCCGCGAGAAGACAATCATCTCGCAATGGGAGGTGGGCGTGGGTATGGTCGCCGGCGGCGGCCCCATGGCTCGGCTTCCGCGACTCATCGGCCGAAACCGCGCACTCGAGGTGCTCTTGAGCTCGGAAGACATTACAGCCGACCAGGCCGAAGCCTACGGCTACATCAATCGCGCCCTGCCCGACGCCGAACTGGATGGGTTCGTTGAAGCGCTCGCGACCCGGATCGCCAAGTTCGACAAATGGGCGATCGCCCAGACCAAGCGTCTGGTCAACACCAGCTTGCCGCCGGACGTCGAGCTCGGTGCTGGGTGGGATGCGTGCATCGCTTCGCTCGGGCGACCTGCCGCCCAGGACGGGATCAAGGCGCTGATGGCGCGCGGCTTCCACAAACCGGGGGATGTCGAAAATCGGCTCGGATACTATCTGGGCCAAATTGTGCGCTAGGGAGCGGGAGCCCGAACACCGTATTTGTAATGAGCACTGTATCGGAAAGGAGCCATCAATGAACGCCGTACAAATCGACCAGAAGAGCTATGAGATGCCCCCGAAAGAAGGGATCAGCATCGCGCATTTTCTCACCGTCGCGGATGTCGAGCGATCGGCTCGCTACTACGAAAAGGTCTTCGGTGCTCGCATTCTGAGCATGGGTGACGGCAACGCGCCTCCGTACCTTCAGCTTGCCAATATCTGGATGATTTTGAACGTTGGAGGTGGGCCGACCCCGGATAAGCCGACAGTCACTCTCAGTGTCCCCGACCCAAATCACATCAACAGCTTTATGAATTTCCGCGTTGCGGATATTCAAGCGTGCTACGAATTATGGAAAAGTCGAGGAGCCGAGTTCATCACGGCGCCGATTCCCAAGTACGGCGAGATACGCTGCTACATCCGCGATCCTGACGGTTACATTATCGAGGTCGGACAGAGCACTACCCTCACCTACGGTTAGCACTCGGGCTGGATGCAATGCCGCCTCTGCGCTCGTCGTGGCGCTTTTGCCAATCTTTGCCTTGAACAGTCACTAGCTCTGAGATCGAAAGGACTATCAGATGGATGGCACAAATGCACTGAAAGAGACTGCGCTCAGTGTGAACGTTTTTACAGCCCCGGGAAAGACTATGGTCGGCGAGCGCCCAAAGCCCTTCGGCGAAGCGCTTGGCTTTGATCCGATCACGTCGACTTTAATCTTCGGCGAGTACGACGCCGTGCTGGTAGACGCAATGGGCACAGTGGCTGAGGCCGAGGCTCTCGCGGATTGGGTCGCTCTGCACAACCGCAACCTGGAGACCATCTATATAACGCACGCCCATTTCGACGACTTCTACGGTCTGAGCATTCTGCTCGACCGTTTCCCGGGCGCTCGCGCGATAGCAACGCCCGAGGCGGTGAAGGCGATGCAGATGTCTTTCACTCCCACGGTGGAGCGGTTGGCCCGCCAGATGTTTCCGGGGCAGGTGGCCACCAAGTTAGTTCCACCGCAGCCCTACGAGCACGACACGTTCACTCTCGAGGATCAGGAATTGCGCATCATCAAGCAAGGCCGCACCGACAGTCCAGATTCGACGTCTTTGTATGTCCCAGCGATTGGTCTTGTCGTCGCTGGCGACGTGGTGTACAACCAATGCCGCATGTACGTCGGCGACACCACCCCGGAGAGCCGAAAGAATTGGATCGCGGCGCTGGACCGGTTAGCGGCGCTGAACCCGGCGATGGTTGTCGCCGGTCACAAGAAGACTGGCGCGCCCGACTCTCCCTCCACCATCCAGGACACCAAGCGTTACCTGCAGGATTTCGACCGGCTGCAGAAAACAGCGAAATCCGACCAGGAGCTGTTCGATCAGATGACGGAGCTGTATCCGCATTGGGTGGCCAATCAGTCGTGGCTGATGTTCGGATTCCCGGCGGCATAATATGCATTCAAGCGCGGTAGCCCGTACTTGCACACTTTGAAGGAAACTGCGGACAGACGGAGACGCGCCACCGATCTCGGATTTGATGGAGTTATTCGCCAATATCGGAAACAGACTCAATTTCAAAAAAGGAGAACAAAATGACAACTAAAGGAAAAGTCTTAGTGCTAGTCTCGAGCGGTCGCGGTTTGCCCTTGAAGGATGGCGGATGGTACAAGGGCGCAGGCTACTACCTGAACGAACTGACGGTTCCGGTTCGCGCCCTGATGAAGGAGGGCTACGAAATCACTTTCGCCAACCCCAAAGGCAACACGCCCCAAGTGGATGTGCATTCAGAGGTCCCCGATTTCTTCGGCGGGGACGCGGCCAAGCTTCAGGACTATATGTTATTCCGCGACGGCCTGAAGGGGCTCAGAGATCCATTCCGCATCGCGGATGTCATCGCATCGGGCCTGGATCAGTATGACGCTGTTTTCGTCCCCGGCGGCCATGGTCCGATGATCGATCTTCTCGATGATCCCGATGCCGGCATCGTGATGAGACACTTTCACGAAACATCCAAGCCTACGGCTGTGCTCTGCCATGGCCCCATTTCACTTCTCTCGGCGCTTCCGAATTCGACGGAGTTTGTCGCCGCGCTGGCGGCGGGCGATACCGCTCGAGCGCAAGAAAAAGCGAAGGGGTGGATCTATGCTGGGTATAAGATGACTATCTTTTCGACAGCGGAAGAGCAGCAGCGGGAGCCGCTCGAGATTGAGGGTAAAGTTCTCTTCTACCCGGACTTCGCCTTGCGTACGGCGGGTGGTGACGTAAGTGTGCTCGCTCCATGGACAAGCTACGTCCTTCAGGACCGCGAGCTGATCTCAGGCCAGAACCCGTTCTCTGATCAAGCGCTTCTGAAACTTCTTCTACCGGCACTCGATGAGAGGAAGAAAGTGGTGTCAGCGGCATGAGAATCGGAGACGCCCAGAACGAGCTAATTGAGAAAGGGACGACAGTCTTGGAGGGCGTAAATATCGAAAACTACCCGCACAGAAAGGGCCATCCTGGCCGGATATGCAGACGCGATCATCGCTGGAGTTTACGTCGACAGATCGTTGCCGTTGCGCCTTGTTGAGTTGGGCGCCGGCACTGCGCGGCACGATTGACGCATTGCGTGCTGAGTACGTTGGTGTCACAGACCTGCAGAAGCTGTTCGGGAGCGAAGGCTTCCGCCGCACCAAAAACCATGTGTCCCGCGTTGTGGATGACGATATCGAGACGGTCGTCTTTATCGACGATAGTCTTGATGGCCCGGTCGGCTGATTCCGGAGAGGCTACATCCAGCTCGATCGTGCGAAGGTCTACACCGTTTTCTGCGGCGAACTGTTTTGCAGCCTCTGTGCAGCATTGCGGCCAGTCGTTTCGCGCATGCTGGCATAAACAGTGTGGCCCGCGAAGGCAAGAGCGCGAGCTGCGAGTGCGCCGAAGACGCTCGAAGCTCAGGTGATGAAGATAACGTTTTTCATATCGATTCTCCTGTTCTTCGGGTTATGGCAATGGAAGGGATGACCGGCGGTGATGTCTGCTCTTTATGCGAAACCACCGTTTGCGCGAAGCACCTGGGCGTTGACCCATCCGCCGTCGGGCCCGGCGAGAAAGGAGACGACGTTTGCGATATCGTCGGGATGACCGAGACGCTCAAGCGGCGCCATGTTGCTGATCTGTTTGATCTGCTCTTCAGTCTTGCCGTCCAGGAAGAGCTCCGTCCCTACAGGTCCAGGTGCAATGGCGTTGACCGTAATCTTGTGTCCACGAAGCTCGTTGGCGAGAACATGGATGAGGCCTTCGACGCCTGCCTTGGAGGCGATGTAAGGGCCGTAGGCAGGAAAGTTCTTCGCGAGGACGCTGCTGGAGAATGCGATGATACGGCCTCCCTCGGCTACGTGCTGCGCCGCCTGCGAGAGCACGAGGAAGGTTCCGCGGAGATTCGTGGCAATGACTTTGTCGAAGGTCTCGACGTCACCTTTGGCGATGGGCGAAAGAGGCATGATGCCTGCGTTGTTGACTACGACGTCGATCTGTCCGAAGGCTTTGAGTGTCTTGTCGAAGAGCTGCTTGACGTCTTCGGGATTAGCAACATCAGCCTGGACTGCAAGGCCGCGTCCGCCTGAGCTGGTAATCTCGGTGACGACCTCTTCTGCTTTGGCCGCGTTGCCGACGTAGTTGACGACGACGCCGAATCCATCGGCTGCGAGGCGAAGGGCGATGGTACGTCCGATGCCGCGGGATGCCCCGGTGACGATAGCTGTCTTTCTCATGGTGGTTCTCCTTCTTGGGGATTCTTCGAACCTGAAGTCCGTCCCTAAGAAGAGATTGAACCGGACATGGCTATCCGTCCAATGCATAGTGCTAATATTCATTATGCGTGTAACGCAGCTACGGCAGGCGGATTTAAATCTTCTTGTTGTGTTCTCGGTACTTGCCGAAGAGCGGAATGTATCGCGTGCCGCCAAGCGGTTGCTACTGAGCCAGCCCGCCGTGAGCCGCGCATTGCAGCGAATGCGGGATACGTTTCACGATGATCTGCTGGTGCGGACGGCAAAGGGTTATGAACCAACGCCGCAAGGGGAACGCATTCTTCGAGAGCTCGAGATCATGTTGCCGAGATTGGACCGGCTCATCTCGGGTTCGACATTCGACCCCGTGACAGAACATTGTTCCTTCCGGATTGCGGCGACAGACAATGCGACCTCGATCATCGCGCCCATTCTCTGTCGCGAGGTTCTCCCGGTGGCGCGACAGGTTCGCTTCACTTTCGCAAGTTGGAGAGGAGATGTCTTCGAGGACCTGAGTCACGGTCGGCTCGATCTTGCTTTGATTGGCGATGAAGGCCACGTGCCCTCACCTTTACTAACCGAGATCATTTACGAGGAAGAACTCGTCTGCATCGTGGCCGCGGATGCACCCTACAAGCGCCAACTCACTCTCAAGCAATATCTCGCGGCCGAACACATTGGCGTCGATGTCGTCGAAGGCTCACAACATATACCGGAGAAGCGTCTCGCAGCGTACGGTCATCGCCGCCGTACCGTGATTACCCTGCCATATTTCGGAGCGGCTACTCGGTGTATTCCTGGAACCAAGCTGATTCTTACCGCACCCCGGCGATTCGCGGGACTGGAAGCCGAAAATCGCAAAATCAAGGTGCAGAAGGCTCCGGAAGAAATAACCGGCTTCAAGTACCTGATGATCTGGCATCCCCGAGTCAATACGGATGCCGCGCATGCATGGCTACGAAGCGAGATCAGGAGAATTGGCAAGAAGATCGGCTCGTGATCTTCCTATCCGGGTGGTCGGCTAACCTTACCTTACGGGACGCCATGGAAGGCCGGCGGGACGTGTGACGCTGGGCAGGAGACTCACTTGCGGGAGTTCTGAAGTTCGGCGGTCCAGTTTGTAATGACCATCAGGGGCTTGGTTTGCTCCTTCCATGTCCTGATGTTGACCAGAAAACGCTTTCCGTCTCGCGTAACGTCATAAAAGCCGACATTGTTTGGAAGCTGCAACCGGAATAGCGGCTGCGAACCCAGAACGCGAAACTCCTGCGCCGATTCACGCACCTGCACAGCTGTCATCATCTGATCATCGGTTACGTAGAACAATTCCTGTCCGTCCCCACGCCACCGCACATCACCCCCGGCCACGGACTCAACCGCAGTCTTTGCCCCACGGACGGGAAATGCAGTTACATATACTTGCCCACTGCTTTCATCGTAGTAAGCGAGCCAATGCCCGTCAGGAGAGAATTTTCCCCCGCTCGCATCACCGATATCGAATACCGGTTTCCCTGTTTCGAGTTCGGCCACCCGGAGGACATCCTGCCAATTCGCGCGGCCCTGAAACTTGGTCAGTTCAACGGAAACATAGCGGCCGTCGGGGGACCAGTCGTCTGGCCCGATGAGTTCGAAGTGCAGTCCACCGGGCCGTCGTTCTTCTCCCGAACCGTCTGAATTGTGGACTACCAGGGTGGACTCCTTTCCCACTGTGTCTCGATACGCGATCTGCTTACCGTCGGGAGACCAGATCGGACGATACAAGTTCGAGCCGTTCTCCTCGCTGACGAGCGGAATGCGAGTGCCTCGTTCCACGTCATAAATCCAAATTTTTTCGCGCGCATCACTTGGCGAGATCCCAACCGCGACTCGCTTCCCATCCGGTGAAATGGACGGCCGCTCCAAGAGTCCAGCCTCACCCAGCGTGCCAATCGTCTTCCCGGTTCGGTCCAGCCACGCCATCTGACTACTGACCCCGGTGCCCGCGGTTCCATAAACCAGGATGCCGTTCGTTGAAACAGTGAATGCGCCGTTATGAAGAAAGGTGTGATATTGAATTTGTCTCACCACCGGCAATACCGCTCCACTCAATTCCAACCGTGCGAGGTCGAAGTTCTGTGCGACCAGATCGCCGTCACGGCTGAACAACAGGTACCCCTCCGAGTACTGCGCGTTTGTCGAAGCCAGCGGAAGCCGTTTGGGCTTTTCTCCGTCGATAGAACCAACCCACACGCTGTCATCCGGCGTTCCAAAGGAAGGATACTTCCACTGCAAGAACAGAAAGTGTTTTCCGTCGGGAAGAAATGCGGGCCACATCTGAGATACTGCGTCGCTCGGCAATTCATAGCCAGGAATGGGCTCAGGCGTGCCGCCACCGTCCGATACCATTTTTAGTGCGTCCCCAAAATTCGCAAAAACAATGACTCCTCGCGGCGACCACGCTCCCCCGATCCCAAACGCCCCTGCCGGACAGATGTCGCTGACACTGCCGCCCGAAACATTCACCTTCTTTAGCTTGCCGGGGACGAAAAATGCAATGTCGCGGCTATCCGGCGACCAGAAGGGATTTGCGGCATCCTCGCTGCCTGCGATCGGTTGTGCGTTGGACTGATCCAGCCGTCGCACCCACAGCTGGGTGTGACCGCTGCGCATGGCAATGATCGCAAGGAACTTTCCATCCGGAGAAATTGCAGCTGGTTGCGTAATGTTCGCCCAGAATCCATCGCCGGGCGGCGGCGGAATCGCCGCTTGCAGGCTGACCGATGACTTCTCGGAATGTCTCGTCAAGAACAGGCTCAGCGCAAAACCAAGCAGCGCCAGTTCCGCAGCGACTCGCGCCCAGGACCGCCACGCCCTCCGGGCACCCGGCGCGACTGCGGGGGTCGCCGAGCTGCTCGAATCCGACAGCGCCCCCAACGCAAACCCTACATCCCGCGCCGACTGAAACCGCTCTTCCGGATTCTTCTCCAGGCAGTGCCGCACGATCCGGCCGAGTGCCGGCGGCACGGTGCGATTCGTCTCCGTAAGCTCCGGCGGATCATGTTTCAAAATCGCGCTCATGGTCTCGACGGAACTATCGCCGTGAAACGCGCGCTTCCCCGCAAGCATCTCGTACAAAATCGCGCCAAAGCTGAACAAGTCCGAGCGATGATCGGCCACCTCTCCTTTCACCTGCTCCGGCGACATGTATCCGACCGTGCCCATCACCACGCCCGGTTCAGTTTGCGATACAAGTGTCGCAGCGTCAGCGGCCAGCGCGCCTTCCTGACGCACAAGCCTCGCCAGCCCAAAGTCCAGAATCTTCACCCGCCCGTCGCGCGTCACAAAAACGTTTTCCGGCTTCAGGTCGCGATGAACAATCCCTTTCTCATGCGCCGCCGCCAGCCCGCGGGCAATCTGCTCCGCATACTCGCTGGCCTTGCGCACCGGCAGGTCCCCCGCACTCAAGCGGGCGCGCAGGGTCTCGCCCCCCAAAAATTCCGTGACAATGTAAGGCGAGCCTTCGTGCTCGCCAAAATCATGGATGGCCAAAATGTTGGGATGATTCAGCGCAGCCACCGCTTGCGCCTCCTGTTGGAAGCGCCGCAACCTCTCCGGATCCGTGGCAAACGCGACGGGCAGGACTTTGATGGCCACATCACGGTTCAGCCGTGCGTCCCGCGCTCGATACACCTCACCCATGCCGCCAGCGCCGGCGGAAGTCAGGATCTCATACCGTCCGAGTTTGGCGCCCGAGGTGAGTCCCATTTGTGCGCGCAATTATAGCCTTGCGGGGCACGTTGTCACAGGATGCGGTCGACTCTGGGCGGTTTGTCGGCAAACCTTACCTTACGGGACTGTGGAAGGTCAGCCCGTGATGCGTTCGCAACCCGAAAAATGATGTTCACTTCATTGACAACCGGCTACGATTGCGCGAAAAAAATCCGAGCCAGCTCTCTGCGTATATTCTCTCGTCACCGGACAAGCAAAGTGGGACGATGATGAATGCAGGGAGCTATAGTGCTGCGACTGGGCCAAGTCGTGATCACTGCACGGATACGGTAATCTCTGAGCCTGATGCGGCGGTCAACTGCTGGTCAGGCTGCACGACAGCTGCCTTGGTGATTTTCACAGGGAAGCGTCCGGTAGCACTCGCCTGGAAGGTCAGGGTCGCTACCACACCGTGACCCGAGACTCCTTCCGAGCCAGGTGGGCGGGACGCTGTGATCTCGACGGCACCACTAGCCGGGTCCTCCCGATGGACCAAAGCAACGATTTGTTCTCCCTGAGACAGGAAATTGCCGCTCGAAACGTTCAGCAGCTGTAGACCCTGTTTGTCATAGGTCACTTGCAAGGGAACAGAATGCACATTCTGTCCGCCAGATAGACCTACATCGATGGTGAAGGTTCCACCGTTGACGACCGAGATTGCAGTGGGCTCAAGCTCCAATGCAGCAACTGCTCCACCGAGTGACTTGGCTGCCGGTGCGGTCTCAAGGGCCCGGTCAGACTCTCCGCCTGCAATTGTTGCGGGCGCGTGTCGCAGATGAATAGAATTTGCCGTCCCCACGTCGAGAGTCCTGCCGTTGAATTCATTGAAATCTTTACGTCGAATAATATGGGGAATCACCGCAAACACGATTTCGCTATCCATCACATCGGTATTCTTTTGCCCAAACAGGTACTTCAGGATTGGGATCTGCGACAGTCCGGGAATACCTGTCAAAGTCTGCATGTTCTGCTGCTCCAGCATCCCGCCGAGCAGGCTCACCTCGCCATCTTTCAACCGAATTTCATGCTCTACTTTTCGCTGGCCGATCACCGGTTCGGTGATCCCACCAATCGGCTCATTGTTAATCACCGATGAGACGTCGAGGGCAATCTTGAGAGTGACATCTCCGTCGGGATGGATATTTGGGGTCATGTCAATATTCACGCCGACATCGATGTACTGAAATTGCGTATTCACAAGTCCGCTTACTGAGAGCCCACTGATCCCCGACTGGAAAGAGCCGGTCGCAACTGGCACTCGCTCACCGATCTTGAGCGATGCCTTTTGGCCATTCAGAGATCGGATCTGTGGATTCTGGATGATCTTGGTGCTGCTATCAGTAAACAAAGCGGTTGCGTTGGCGCTCGAAATCGTCGCCGCGAAGTCGGTCGCATTCAGGTTGCCAAAGGAGTTTAGGTTGATGCCAGTACCAGAACTGCCGCTCGAACTCGATGTGCTGGTCGATGTGCTCGAACTAATGCTGGAACTAGGATTGATATTCGCTTGCAACTGGACAGAGGCGCTGGTGGGTGGACTTATGCCCAGGGTATGCGCCTTATCGCGGCTCACTTCCATCAACACGAAGTCGACAACGACTTCCGGGGACGCCCTGTCAAAATCGCTCACGATCTTTTCGGCCAGTAGCACCTGGTCGGGCGTTCCCCGGATCACGATGGCTTCCTGTGAAGCAAGCTGCTGAACGCGGTTCACATCGAGGACGGAACGTAGAGTGTTCACCAAGTCCTGGAGTTCGGCCGGCGCCGAAAGGTTGGAGAGATAAAAAGCCTTGATGACATTTTCTTCCAGTTCCTTCCGTTTCGCAGGATTGTCTACTACCACGAAAATCGTATTGCGAGTCATCGGCTTCCAGAACGTCTTTGATTCGGCCGCGACCAGATCAAGTGCCTCCTGTAACGTGACTCCGTTCAGTTCGATATTGACTTGCCGTGCGGCAAAATCCGGATCAAAAAGCACGTTAACGCCAGCCAACTTGCCAATGGTCTGATAAACGATTTTGGCGTCTTGCGACAACTTCAACGTGACTGGAAGAGTGGAAAGGCCGCTGAGTTTCACGGGTCCTTGCGCATCCAAAAGGTCGGGGCTTAGTCCGGGTTCGGACCGAGATACATTCGCGGCATGATTTCCCAGCGCTTGTTGGATCATGTTGCGAGTGTTTGTCACTTGCTGTGCGGCGATGGGACTGGATGGGTCAATGCTCACGGCTTGTTCAAACAATGTCAAAGCCTCTTCGAGGCTTCCCGCCTGCTGCAGTAGCGTCGCACGGTGCACTTTTGATGCGGCGGCCAAGAACCGGATTCGGGTCAGTGCCGCGCGATATCGAGTGTTCCGCGGATCTGCATCATAAGCTTTCTGGTAGGCTTCGTAGGCGCCTTCGTAATTCTGACGCGCCTCCAGATCTGTGCCCTGCTTGTACGCCGATTGACCCTTCTCGGCATGCACGGGCATCGCCAGAAATACGAACACAAGCACGAAGCCAGCTGTGATGAACGATCTCGCCTTGCAGCCAGTGCGCAAACCACCGCTTGTCATCCGAACTCCCAAACAATTCCACACTTTGATACTCCTCCTTGAGATACCACAACCGTTTTCCGAGTCAAAGCGCAGGGAGTTGACTGCTAAGAACGCGAGCTTTCGCAAACATTGCAGTAATTCTTCGCAGAAAGAGTCCGCGTGTTTGGCGAGTGGTGTTACAGATTCGTGCCTGAAATCTCGACACTTGTGCAGCATGCCGCAAAGCAGTGACTGCGTAGCGGAGTTCTAGAAAAAGAGTTGACCGTTTAGATGATTTCCAATTCCCATTGCTAAACGCCCGGTGAAGCATCTGTTAGGTCAGTCCACCTCGGAGCAAGCGACAGTTGAGTCGCCCCGTAGTCCTTGCTTGCAGAAAACAAGCTGGGCAGACTCGTCTTGCGTGAATGTGTGGGTATACGTTTCGGTCACACTGCTCCCACTGTGCCCGAGCCGTTGCTTGCGAATTCGTTGCGGGATTCCCAACGAGTCCATTGCTGTGGCATTGGTGTGGCGAAAGCTATGCGAGTTCGAGTATCTGCTGTCAGCGATTGCTGCCCGGTCAAGTTGCGAAATCTCCCGCTCCAGTTTTTCCTGTCCTCATTCCGCTCAGTGGATCTAATTGCTGAACCTGACTCTAGCCGTTCTGGAATTCGAGCATTACGATCTCAGGATTCGATCCCAGCCGCAGTGGCGGTCCCCAGGTTCCTGCTCCGCTTGAAGTGAAAACCTGCATCTTCCCGATCCGGCTCAAGCCATAGACAAACTGGCGGTAGATCCGCCGCGCCATCCAACTCCAAGGTAAGAACTGTCCAAGGTGCGTATGGCCGGACAGCTGCAGGGAGACTCCGGCGGCCTCTGCGATCTCCGGACGGTCAGGCGCGTGCGTCAACAGAATGCTCGCGCGGTTGCGATCGAGGCCGATGTCATGCAGCACCGACGCAAGCAGCCCGTTCTGTGTGGCGTTCCGATACGGAACGCCGATAATCTGCAACCCGTCCACTTCCACCTTCTCATTGCTGAGCACTCGCACTCCGGCCGCCGTAATGGCACTCAGGTATTTGCTGTCGTCTCCGAATTGCTCATGATTTCCGGCGACGAAATACACACCATGGGGCGCCATGAGTTCGTTCAACGGCTCCGCTGCTCGCCGCGCATCAATGGCCGTGCCGTCATACAAATCACCCGCAACAAAAATCGCATCTGGAGCCTCCCGCAAGATCTTGGCCACCAGGCGGCGCAGAAAACCGCCGTTTCGCACGTGCCCAAGGTGCACGTCACTGATCAGCGCCGCTCTTCGTCCACGCCACGCTGCCGGCAAGTTCGCGAGCCGCACGGTCGTTCGCGTGATCCGCGTCCAGCTTGCGTTGAAAACCCCATAGAGTCCAGCCGCTGCCGCAGCACCGAATAGCAATTCCACGGTCCGATGAAAGTTCACGTTCAGCCCCGCGAGCCGCCCAAATCCGAAAATTATCCAGGAGGAAAGAGAAGCAAGAAGGAGGAAGCTCACCAGACCCATCCAAACCGCAGCGGCCCGGTAAAACGCGCGCAGTGGAGGATTTGTGTAGCGGAAAGCCAGTAGTGAGGCGGCAACAAAGCTCACCGACAAAAGCCCAAGGACAAGTTTGATCCAGAACGCGCCGGGAATTTCGCTCCCTAGGGGCGAAAAAGCCCACGTCTCATAGAGGAAATAGTGGATCAAGAAAAGAACCGACTGAACCACTGCGATAAAACCGATTAATTCTTTTCGTACACGCATGGAGCATTAGACTCTCCCACCCACCATTTGGATTCTCGGCATGCCTCTCGGAACATTGCTTTCAGCTCGGCACCACAAAATGCAATTTACGCTTCCAGGTGCGACAAGGCGTGGCGACGCCATTTGTTCGCGGCTATTTCCCGATCGAATTCGCGTAGATCAGATGACGTACCTTGGGTTCGGCGGCGACGTAGCGAGATAGGCGTTGCTCCACTTCGCGGTCCGCTTGAGTCTGCCGTTCGTGTTGACGCAGATGTTCTGCCCACGAATTGACTAGAAATATCTCCAGATAGCGATCAGTGACTTCGGTATCACGAAAGATCCCCCACCGATATGCACCATCGCGCCGTCGGATGCGACCATATTGATGGATCGCCGCTATAAAATCCGCATCGCGTTCTGGAATGATCGTGTATTCGACCGTAACTAACACCGGTCCCCCGTGAAGGTCGGCCGCAGCATCTCTGACAACGATCGGCATGCGCCAGTGGTTCCATGGACTCAGATCCGCGGTCGAATCAGGAAGCTTTGCGAAGAGCGCGAATATCAGGCTGCCGATTGTTCCAACTCCGGCATACACAAGAGCGATTCGGATGCCTGCTCGTTGCGCTACCGCGCCCCAAGCTGCGCTCCCAAGAGCGAAGCCACCCTGATAAACCAGAGTGACAATTGCAAGCACTCGTGCTCGTACCCAGTCCGGGGCAAGGTTTTGCACCAGAGCGCTGATCAGGGAAATGAAAGTCACCCAGGCCGCACCGCCAACGAGCATCACAGGAGCAAGTGTGCTCAATCTGTGTAAGCCACTGATCGCCACAATCACCAACCCCAAAATCAGCACTCCAGTCGAAACAATAACTTCCGTGGACCATCTGGCGCGGGCTGACTGCATTATCAATGCCCCGCCAATAGCTCCCATTCCAAAACATCCGAGCAAGATCCCGTATCCGATTGCGGTCGCATTCACGCTCCGGGCAACGGTCGGCACTAAAGCGAAGAGGGCGCTTGAGAAGAACATCATTATGCCGGTCCGAACCACCACGGTGAGGATCGCGGGGGAGTGGAGGACGTAGCGGATAGCAGCGACAGTGGCTCCCGTCAGAGTCTCCGGCGGCGCGGTCCGCTTGCGAATCGGCCGTTTCCACCTGGCGACCACCAGAATGACACCGAAAAACGACACGAAGTTCACGAAAAATGCAGCAGCGACACCGGCGGCAGCGATGACCGCGCCAGCGAGTGCAGGCCCAACCGCGCGGGCGAGATTGAATTCGATCCCGTTGAGCGCTGATGCCGCTGCAAGGTCGTCCTTGGGCACCAGATCTGGCAGAATTGCGCGCCACGTCGGTGTTTCGAACGCGTCTCCGGCGGAGAGCGCGAACGTCAATACGAGCAGTAGCCAGGGCGACATGAAACCAGCGAAGGTCAAGACCGCGAGAAGCAGGGCTACGCCCATCATCCACGACTCGGTGGCCAGAACCAGTTTGCGGCGGTCAAAGATATCGCCGGCGGATCCTGCCGGAAGGGCCAGTAGAAGGTACGGCAGTGAAGAAGCGGTCTGGGTGAGCGCTACGTAAATCGGCCCGGCGCCGAGTGACACCATCAGCCATGCAGCCCCAACGTTCTGCATGAAAGTGCCAATGTCAGAGACCACATCTGCGATCAACAGATTGCGGAAGGTCAACACTCGCAGGGGTCGCCACAAGCTCGATGAGCCCCGCGCCCTCAAGTCTTTTTCAGCGGTATCGGTCAACCGGCCTTATCCCCCTAGTCCTGCCTCGCAGACGGTAGCTAAGATTCGTGCGCTTCGACCGCTAGCCCAGTCGTCAGGCATTGACCGAGCCCGGCACTCATTATGGACCAAGGCCGATATCCTTCGCTTCTTCACTGTCGATAAGCGATCGATGAATTTTGTGAACATCAATAGCCTGCTACCTGCAAACCTCCGTCGGTGCTCGGCTGCAGGGTTAGATTCTGGGGCGCGCTGAAACCCCGGAGTTGTTGACCGATCTACTATTAAATTGCATTTACCTCGACATAAAGAATCCTTATGAAAGGATATATCATCTCATTTCCTGGTATCTAATTGCGCGCAAGCGAGCTTGCCACGAAAGGACTCTATGATTCGCAAACTGACGGCCACGGACAATGACGTTGCAAGAACTATTCTCCGACTAGTGCTCGGCGTAATTTTCTTCGCGCATGGCGCCCAAAAGATGCTCGGTTGGTTTGGCGGCTACGGATTCACCGGCACGATGGGGTTCTTCACGGGAGTCCTGCACATTCCGGCTTTCTTTGCATTTCTGGCAATCGCGGCGGAATTCTTCGGCGGACTCGGGCTAATCTTCGGGCTGTTCACCCGGGTGGCTGCCTTTGGGGTCCTGTGCAACATGATCGTTGCCATCGCGATGGTTCATGCTCAGTTCGGGTTCTGGATGAACTGGACCGGGACACAGAAAGGCGAAGGTTTTGAGTACCATCTCCTATTGATCGCAGCCTCGGCCTTTCTTATGATTCGCGGCGCAGGAGCAGCTTCGGTCGATCGCCTGTTGTCCTCCCCCGCGAAGAGTAGGATCAACACCCAGACACGACCACAGGCCGCCTGATCAGGAGACTCAAGGTGAAAAAGAGCGGTCGCATGAACGCGCCTCGGCTCTGGCTGGTAATTGCGAAGAGTTATCGCGCGCTGAGCCTGCTCGCTGAGCAGAGTATCGCCAACACGGGACTGTGCCTCACGGATTTTGTCGCGCTCGAAGCGCTATTACACAAGGGCCCGCTCACCATCTCAGAGATCCAGGACAAGGTGCGCTTGGCCAGTGGCTCGATGACTGCGGCAGTCGATCGCCTCGAGAAACTCGGGTTGGTGGTTCGGAGGTCGAGCCCGAATGATCGACGGGCGCGAGTCGTGGAACTCACGGCGCAGGGTAAACGGCTGGCGGCATCCTGTTTCGCGCGGCATGCAAAGGATCTTGAGGCGCTGATGTCAGTGTTGTCCGAGCGGGAGATGGACCAACTTTACGGATCGCTGAAGAAGCTCGGACTGCTCGCAGCGGACAAACTTGACCAGCAAGAAGCCAAGGTCAAGAGCAGCAAAGAACAAACCAGGAAATCCATGAGTGACCTCAGGACTTCACATAATTAGTCTGTGTGTCCGGGTCACACATATGAGGAGGTACGATGCAGATCGGTGTTGACAGTTTCGGAGCAGTCATCTCTGACCCGGCTACGGGTTTGACCGTGAGCGCTCTCCAGCGCATGGACAATCTGCTGGATGAGATTGTCCTGGCCGACGAAGTTGGCCTGGATGTTTTTGGCATCGGCGAACACCACCGCAGCGAGTTCGTGGATTCAGCTCCGCCTGTGATCCTGGGTGCAGCAGCTACGCGTACCAAGAATATTCGCCTGACAAGTGCCGTAACTGTTCTTAGCGCGTCGGACCCAGTCCGAATCTTCCAGGAATTCTCTACGCTGGACTTGATTTCCCATGGGAGGGCTGAAATTGTTGCGGGACGGGGTTCGTCCATCGAGGCGTTTCCACTCTTTGGTTTCGATCTCAACGACTACGATTCGCTCTTCGCGGAAAAGTTGGATCTCCTCCTTAAGATTCGCGAGAACACCCATGTTCACTGGAAAGGCCAGCACCGCGCCCCGCTTACGGGGCAGGCGGTCTATCCGCGTCCGCTCCAGAATCCGTTGCCTATTTGGGTCGGAGTCGGCGGCACGCCCGAGTCATTCGTTCGTGCCGGCACGCTCGGACTTCCCCTGATGGTCGCAATTATCGGAGGAGAACCCAAGCGATTTCGTCCCCTGATTGACCTTTACCGCGAAGCTGGGCGCCGGGCCGGCCATTCCGCCGAGAAGCTCATCGTCGGACTTCACGCAATCGGCTTTCTTGGGGACACCACACAGCAAGCTGCCGACGATTTCTATCCGGGATATGCGCATACCTTCACAGAGATCGGAAAGGAACGCGGTTGGCCCCCAGCGACTCGCGCACAATTTGACGCTCTGCGCGGACCCACCGGCGCGCTGCTCATCGGGGATGTTGAAACCATAGCGGAGAAGATACTGTACGTGAACGAAGTTCTCGGAGGTCTTTCTCGAATAACCTTTCAGATGGGAGTCTCGGCTCTCCCTCACGAGAAGATGTTAAGGTCGATCGAGCTACTGGGAACCCGTGTTGCTCCAATCGTCCGGAAACAGCCCGCGACTGCGTCTTCCCGCTAGGCTTCGGTCCGCAGACAGCAGATCAGATTTTCGGGAGATGGCAATGTCGAAAGGCGAATACGACGTTTTTGAGGCTCTCAACCCTTTCTTCGAAGTCGTCATGGAAGGCTTACGCGGACTCGTTGATGGTGACCATTATTTCGACGCGGTTGCCGAAGACGCATTCTTCGAGTTCCGCTATCGCTTTCCCGGTTGGCCGCAGACGATTCGAGGACGAGCCAACCTGATGGCGAGCTTCGCGGGGTATGGCAAGACGATCAAACTTCACTCCGGCGATGCGCTTGTTGTGCATCGCCCTCAGGATAGTCGGGTCGTGATCCTCGAATACGAAGTGCACGGCAAAATCCTTTCGGGCGGTCCGACCTATGACAACAGGTTCATTTCGGTCATCACGATTGAGAACAGAAAAATTGTTCATTGGAGAGACTACATGGACTCCTTGGCTGCTTGGACCGCGCTGAACAGCTCACGTTAAGCTGCTAGTTGAGACCAATCACTTAGAAGAACTCTAAACGCGGTTGGCCGCGACCATCTTGTACGGATGCAATCCTGATCGAAACCTGTCATCATATGCGCGACGGGTCGGACCGCGCCGGGGGGGCGCGATGGACAGAAACGCTTCTCCGAAGGCAATTGAGATTCCGCAGATGTCGCTTGAACCTCCCTTCACAACATTCATTCAATTGGACGGGAGGACCCCCGTTCCATCGCTGTTTCGTACTGCGGGGACTTTCACAATCACCAGGCTCCAGTCGCCGGCTGGGCTTCCTGACCGAATCACAAAGCTATCGCCCATCCCGGCTCTGCTCGTGTCGATCTCGCTTAAGTCTCTGCCACCATCGGGCTATCAGGTGTGGACTGCGGACAAGCTCATCGCCACATCCAGAGTTCGCCCGTTTCGCTCCAACGTTATCGATTTCGATTCGCAGCCAAGCTGTTGGGCCGGTAACGCCTTCGACTACGTTCATTATTCTGTCCCTCGTAAGGGGCTAGATGACATTGCCGAGGATTTCGGTTTTGGCCGGGTAAGCGACTATCGCCTGGCGGTTCTGGAAGACGATCTAGTTGTAGCCCAGATCACCAAGAGCATTCTTCCGTTTCTTGGGCGGAACGACCATCTCTCCGTGCTTGCCCTCGACCGATTCAGTCTCATCCTCGGAGCACATCTCATCCAGCGGTACGGTGTGCTCCAGAAGGCAGCGCGGCATTCGAATGGGGGCCTGGCGCCATGGCAGAAGCGGCGAGCGTCGGAACTTCTTCATGAGAGCATGCATGGCCGGATCCGGCTTTCTGACGTCGCACGCGAATGCGGACTCTCCGTCAGCCACTTTGCCCGCTCTTTCAAAACCTCTTTCGGCACCTCCGCTCACCAGTGGCTGATTCGGCATCGCATTGACCACGCCAAACAACTAATGATCCAGACCAGCATGTCGCTGATCGAGATTGCGGTTCAGTCAGGATTTAACGATCAGGCGGCGTTCACGCGCACGTTCCATGAATTCGTGGGCGTCAGTCCGGGAAGGTGGAGACGGCATTACAGGACGAAAGATTTCCGACCATGAGGCCCCCACACCTTCTTTCTCTGTATCGAGACAAGTCGCGCCATTGATACGAAGTGATTTTTTACGCAATAAACAACAAAACCAGCAAAATTCTGCAAGAGAGCAGGCTGCCTTGAGCTTAGGGTGACTAACATTATGCCTGCAAATTCCCCGCAACCTACAGAACGTCTCACCCGCAACAACGCGGTGCTACTCGTGGTAGATCACTAGGTCGGCCTGTATACCGGAGTTCGCGACATCGACATTCTTCAACTCAAGCACAACATCGTTGGTCTGACGCGAGCAATCCTCGCGCTCAAAGTACCAGTCGTCTTGACCACAACGACCGAGAAAATGTGGGGGCCGCTTATCCCCGAACTCGCCGAGATTTTGCCCGGGGTACACAAAATCGAACGCACTACGGTCAATGCCTGGGATGAAAAGCGCGTCGTCGATGCGGTTAAGGCTACAGGACGCAGGAATCTAATCGTGACGGGCATTTCCACGGACGTGTGTCTCGCCTTCCCAGCTATAGCCGCCACGGCCGATGGATTCCAGAGTTATGCAGTGATCGACGCGTCTGGTGGCTTCAGTCAGACTCAGGTCGACATGGGAATCGTGCGCATGCAGCAAGCTGGCGTCATTCCTGTTGGCTATTCCAATGTTGCTATTGAAATTTTGGCTGATAACGCGGCGCCGGAGGCAGAAGCGGTTTACGGAGCGCTCGGCATTCCGTTTAGCACATTGGTCTTTGGTCTGAAGCAATATTATTCGAAGGTCGCGTGAAAAGAACAGGTCGCGGGCCGGCGCATATATGACGCTGGTGGGCGCCAGCACAACCGAGGTCGCGAGGAGCCACGGTGCCATGCTCTCCCATCCCGACTTGGTGATCAATGTCATCCGTGCCGCTGCAAATGCAGTTCAAAAAGAAGCAGCAGCAGCGTAAAACAAGTCGAGGATTTCTTTGCTCGTAGCAGCCTCCACGCGGTCTTCACGGTGCTAGTTACCGGTGCGAGCTTTCGCGCTGTATGCGGGCGCAAAGACCTCCCACACAAATTGTTCAAAGGAAGTCGGTGTGGTGTTCTCCCGCGAACGCGGCTCCTGCGCGGCGAGGACACTTGAGTTGATCGCCTTGAACATCTCGATGTACACCGCAGCTTTTCTCGGCGGCATGCCCATTTGCTCTAGCACCTGCTGAACCTGGTCGTAGGGAAACTGCTCGTAAAGCAGATCCGGTTTGCCAATGCCGCGCGCAATGATCGCGGTGGCTTCCGTCATCGTCAGGTCGCGTTCGCCAAGGAGTTCGCGGGTTTGTTTGCCGGAAAAGTCCAGGTCCAGGAGGCGCTGCGCAGCATAGTCGCCGACATCGCGCGTCGCGATCATGGGCAGCTTCAGGTTAGGTAGCAACGCATGTCCGAAAATCCCCATTCCCTGAATCATGCTGATCGCCCCCAGATGGTTCTCCATGAAATACGCGGCGCGCAGGTGCAGCACGTTCAGACCGCTGATAGCGTTGAGCTTTTGCTCCGAAGAATGCAGCCCTGTGACAGGCCCGGTGCCCTTCTGGACATGAGCGCCGTAGCTGCTCAAGTGCACCGCATAATGCAGGCCGGACTCACTTACGGCCTGCGCAATCGCGTCGCTCTCTCGCTCTTGATCTTCCCGGGAGGTAATCGGCGGCAACATCAAGTATGCTGCACGCGCGCCACTGAAGGCTTTGGCGAGCGCCGCCACGTCGCTCACATCGCCCGTGACGGCCTCCGCGCCCTTACGCACAAAGCGCTGCAGTCGTTCTGCGTCGCGACCCACGACGCGCACCTTCTTGCCCTTCGAAAGCAAGGAATCGGCGATGATCGAGCCCGTGTTCCCGCTCGCCCCCAAAATTACATACGCGTCATCCGTTGAAACCGCGACCTTGTCCTTAACGCTGTTCATATTCGTTTCTCCTTTCTTAGATTCACTAATACGTCCCATTTGCAATGGGGTGGTTCCGAGGCGTTATATGTGATAATAAAGAGCACATAGTAGCCCCAAAAAAATCATTGGCTCGCTCGACGGATTTCCCCAACTACATCGGCAAGGGTTATTCGATCGAGGGTGTTCTCGAAGCTGTTCTGGGCTTTTTTCAGGACCGAGGACATACTTCCCTTAATGTTGCGGCTGATCGGGCATCTTTTCTCTACTGGATACTTATGAATTGCGAATGTCAGTGGTGCCGCGCTGGCCTGATAAATGTCCAAAAGCGTTACTTGTTCAGGGGAACGCGTAAGGGTGCTCGCACCGTTCTTGCCACGTGTTGTGACGATCAAGCCGGCCTTGGACAGTTTCGAGAGGGACTTCCTCACGAAGGTGGGGTCGGCATTCACGCTTTCAGCGAGGGCTGCCGAAGGGATTTCCTTCTCCTGAAAAAAACCAAGCACCGCCATGATGTGCGCTGCAACCGTGAATTGAACGCTCGTGGCTGGCATCGAATCTCCTCCCGCGATATGTGATCATGAACAGCACAATGTGGATGCAAACTTTTTCATGAGGAGGGAGCCGAGTATTGATGCATTTGTCATTGAAGGTCTGAATCTTCCTGGCGATCCCTTCATCCAAACCCTTGTGCACGTAGCAGTTGGCATCTATCCGAAGAGATGGGATTCGATGAATGTTTGAGAGCATTCTTTGCCAAGTCACGGAATACGATCCTGACGTTCTTGAGTCTCTGATTGGGCTCGCGGTTGAAATTGCTCGCGAAGGTCGCGAGGGAAGACGCATAGGCACGCTATTTACTTTTGGCGATGAGAATGCCGTCCTGGCGAGATCCAGAACGTTAATTTTGGATCCGTTGTCAGGGCACCCCGAGTCATCACTCCACGTTGATAATCTCAATCTCCGCGGAACTATTAAGGAATTAGCCCAACTGGACGGCGGGTTCGTGGTAAGCGGCGGGGGAATTTTCCTTTCCGCGTGCCGCTACCTCGATGCGGTGGCCGCACAAGTGGACGTACCCCTGGGGCTCGGCAGCCGTCATATTGCCGCTGCGAACATGAGTGCTGTCACCAGCGCGGTGGGTATTGTGGTTTCCGAGAGTTCTCTGGTGCGACTTTTCTGTCATGGGCGGCTGGTTGGTGAAATCATTCCCGAGGTCTGGATGATGAATCATGCTCAACTCGCGGGTACCGTCAAGAGGGAGCAGGTCGGCGAACTGACGATTCTGACTCCTAGCCTTCGGCAAACCCCGACCGCGAAGTTACCGTGACAACTCGGTCGCGTCACCGATATCGCGCCGCTGGCGGTGTTCCTGGCGTCAAACGAATCGGCGTGGATCACCGGTGAGGTCATCCGTGCCTCGGGCGGTCTGGTTGTGGCCACCTGAGGCAACGTGCTGACGTAGAGCTAATTCACATTTTCGCGCACAGCAAGTTGGGCGGCTTATGGGCGCCCCCTGATTGGGTTGATGCGCATGCAAGGTAAGGTGTATGGCTAAGCTGATCTACTCAATGCTCATGTCGCTGGACGGTTACACAGAAGACGAGCAGGGCCGCTTTGGCTGGGGTGCTCCTGAAGACGAAGAGGTGCACTCCTACATCAACCAGCTTGCGGCGCAGTTCGGCACGTATTTGTACGGACGCAGGATGTACGAGACCATGGTGTACTGGGAAACCGCGCACGCGGTTCCCGATCAACCACGGTTCGTGCTCGACTTTGCGAGGCAATGGCAGGGAGCGGAGAAGATCGTCTACTCCAGAACCCTTGGCCAACCGCGCAGCACCCGGACGAGGATCGAGCGTGAATTCGATCCCGACGCCGTCCGGCGGCTCAAGGCCAACGCCCAGCGTGACATCACTGTTGACGGTCCTGAACTCGCAGCGCAAGCGATAAGGGCGGGGCTTGTCGACGAGTTCCAGATGATCGTCTGCCACGTGGTTGTCGGCAGCGGAAAACGGTTCTTCCCGGATGGTGTACGGCTGGACCTCGAGTTGGTCGAGGAGCGACGCTTCCGTAAAGGAGTGGTCATCCTCCGATATGCCGTCCGCAGCCGATCACGATGAATTGGTGTAACGCCCGTTAGGGTGCGCGCATATCAAAGCGTTTGCGCTCAATCATCCTTCATCTTTCTTCTTGATCTGTTCAGCCGTAATTTGAAATCCGGTGTTGGCGGCCGGAACGCCCGCATACACGGCAGTTTGCAAAAGCACTTCTTTCAGATCGCATAATTCGAGATCACTAGCCAACCCAGCACGCAGGTGGAGCGCGAACTCTTCCCACCTTCCAAGCGATGCAGTTATCGCCAGTACCAGCAGGCGTCGAGTCCGCCGGTCCAGCTCAGGACGCGACCAGATCGTTCCCCAAGCGTAGCGGGTTATCAACTCTTGAAACTCGCGCGTAAATTCCGTCGTGTTGGCGATTGCCCTGTCCACGTGGGCATCGCCAAGAACGGCACGACGCATTTCGAATCCTGCTTGCAGGAAATCTGAAGGTTTAGGAAGCAGGAACTCAAGCAAGGCAGTGGTAAACGAGTGCGGCCGCTCGAGATTAGAAAGATGCGCCGCTGCTATATGAAATGCTTTCGCTCCTGGAATCTCCAGCGCCAGCCGGTCTCCATGCCCGCTCCACGGAGTCGCAACGTCGCGGTCGCCGGAGATCACCAGGGTTGGAGCCTTGATCTGTCTGAGGAGGTCTCCGTGATTCATGTCGCGAAGAGCTGCGCAACATCCCAGATACCCAACGGGATCGGTACCCAGGAACACCGAGCGGATCGAAGCGAGGTGTGGATTTCGTTGGGCCAGGGTATCGGGTGAGAAGAATCGCTGCATTGCCAAATCGACGACGGCCGGCATTCCACCCTGGAGCACTGCGGCGATTCTTGCTTCCCAGTTCGTGCGCGGCACGAACTGCGGCGACGTGTCGGCGAGTACAAGGTGCGTGACGCGCTCGGGGGCGTGCGCAGCCACCCACTGTCCGATCGCCCCTCCCAGGGAGAGTCCGCAAAAAGCAAATTGCGAAATCTTCAACCCATCGACCAAGGCGAGAATATCCTCGCCCAACATCTGAATCGAATACTCACCGGGTGTCGCGTCCGAAGCCCCGTGGCCCCGCGTGTCATATCGAAAAATCTGAAAATGAGGTAGCAGATTCTCGACTTGAGGGTCCCACATCGCGTGGTCTGTTCCGATCGAGTGCGACAGGATCAGCACAGGCAGTCCCGCATTTCCCTCCATTCGGTAGAACATCCGCGCATTGTGAATGTTTGCAAAGGGCAAATTATTGCTCCTCGTCGTCGTCTTCGCGATCGGCATCTGATGCCAGAGCTTGGCGGAAAGCCTCAGCCGACCCAAGATATTGCTCAGGCGTTTCCAACTGTTTGATCTCGGACGGAGCTAGATGGATCGTCGCTTCAGGCGTTTCGGCAAGAACGGCGGAGAGGCGTCTTCCCTGCTCAGTGCTCTTCTTCACTGCAGCGTTAAGGATATTGTGAGCGACGTCTCGCCCCACATTCGCTGCGAGCAGCATCATGGCGCGCTCGGCAAAGATTCCTCCGTCCGTATTTTCGATGTTGAGGCGCATCTTCTGCGTGTTGAGTGTGAACCCTTCGGCCGCCTCCGCCATCGAGGCTATGGCCACGCCAGTCGACTGAACTACGGCCGCAACAATCGGCCACTCCGCTTGCCAACCGCCGACGCCTCGCTCGTGCTCTTGCAGCATGGCAGAAAGAAAAGAAGCTACCAGGCTGGGCACACGATGCGCCGCTGCGAGTGTCAGGACGCAGGCCGTCGGATTGCGTTTGTTCGGCATGGTAGAGGAACCCCCGCGGCCATCTCCTCCCGGCTCGGATACCTCCGCCACCTCGTTCTGCATCAGCAAGCTGATATCCCGCGCCATTTTGCCGAGAGATCCAGTCAGAACTCCACAAGCGCAGATCAACGTCGCGAGTTGATCGCGCTGCGTGTGCCAGGGCGTTGGGGAAGCGTCTCCAAATCCAAGCTCTGCACTCAGAGCTTGAGCTACTGGAATTCCGCGATCGCCGAGCGAAGCCAATGTACCGCTGGCTCCGCCAAACTGCAAAACCGCCGCAACTCGAAGCGCTCTATAAAGGCGCCGCCTGCCGCGGCGAATCGAGGCTAACCACCCGGTGGCTTTAAGCCCGAAGGTGACAGGTGGCGCTGGTTGAAGCAGCGTCCGCCCGAGCATGACTGTGTCTTTGTGCCTCTCAGACAATTCTTTCAGCGCTTTTTCCAATCGCGACAAATCCGCGATCAGTATCGGTTCGGTACGCTTAAGCAGGAGAGACATCGCGGTATCGGCAACATCCTGGCTGGTGGCTCCCCAATGAACGAACCGTGCCGCATCCGCGTCGGTTTTTCGCACCTGGTCTGTGAGCATTTTCACTAGCGGAATCACCGGTGTTCCGGCGCGAAATGCGGCGTCAGCGAGAGCGGGGATATCAAAATTGCCAGCCTTTGCCGCAGCTGCGATCGCTGCCGCGGCTTCGTTCGGGATCACACCATTTCGCGATTCAGCGCGCGCCAGTGCGGTTTCGAATTCCAACATGGCCTGAAGAATCGACTCGTCGGAGAACAACGCGGCCAGAGCAGGCGTGGTTGCCAGACACTCGATCAAACGTCCGCTCATGTTTGGCTCCGCACAATATGCAGTCCGCGTGGACCATTCGATTTGAATTGACTACACATCGAAGAACACCGTCTCTCCCTTTCCACGCAAGCGCACATCGAAAACCCAATTGTTCGCGCGGGCCGGATCCGGATGCGCCAACAAAGTTGAACACCGATCTTCTGGTACTAAAGCCAAGATCGGATCCGCGTGATTCGCTGGTTCGCCCGCAAAGTAAAGTCGGGTCGACAAGCGCTTGAGAATGCCACGACCTAGAATGGATACGTTGATGTGCGGCGCCTGAACCGTTCCCCCGGGCCCTGCCACGCCTCCTGGACGAATCGTTTCAAACGTGCACGAACCGTCTTCCGCCGTCGCCATTCGCCCAAAGCCACGAAAGGCTGCAGCATCGTCATCGCCCCCCGGACGCGCGTAGTTCCCTTCGGAGTCCGCCTGCCACAGTTCGATCATCGCATCGGGAACCGGCGCTCCGTCTCCATCCAGCGCACGAAAAGTGAGCCATATCCGTTGCCCGGTCGCTGCATCGCCAGCGATACGCGAAATACTCCGTGCATCTGTCAGGCCGAGATGCAGGTACGGACCAACTGTTTGCGACGGTGTCGGCGTCAAATCCATCGTTGTCGTTAGTTACTTTAATCTTTCTTTACTTCTCTCTACTTTTCAAAGGGGGTTGATTCGCGGCCGCGCAGTACGATGTCGAAACGATAGCCCAAAGCCCACTCCGCCTTGGTCGTTTCCAGGTCAAACTTGGAAACTAAACGCTGACGCGCCCTTTCATCGGGAATCGATTGCAGAATGGGATCGTAGGCGAAGAGTGGATCGCCGGGAAAATACATTTGTGTGATTAGCCGGGTGACAAATGCCGGCCCGAACAAAGAAAAATGGATATGCGCCGGACGCCACGCGTTGTCGTGATTGCGCCATGGGTAGGCGCCCGGCTTTATGGTCACAAAACTGTAGAAACCGTCTTTGTCGGTCAGTGTTCTTCCGGTCCCACTGAAGTTCGGATCGAGCGGGGCGGGATGATCATCTTTCGTGTGTGCATATCGTCCCGCCGCATTCGCCTGCCAAATCTCGATCAAGCTATTCGGCACGGCGTGACCATCCCCATCCACGACTCGCCCGCGCACAACGATACGCTCGCCGAGCGGCTCGCCCGCGTGTTGGACCGTGAGGTCTTGATCGTGCGAGCGAATATCGGAATGGCCGAAGACTGGCCCTGTCACCTCTGAGAGAGTATGCGGCAAGAAGATTAGCGGCTGAGATGGCGCCCGCAGCTTCGTCGCGCGATATGCGGGATAAAAATAATCTGGCTGGGTTCCCAGCTCATGCCGCCGGAAGGGGGCTACAGATCTCGTTGGGTCGTCGTCCTTTTTTTGTGTCAGAGAAGAAGACATGCCGATCTCACAAATCCGAAAAGCTTGATGCACTCTGCCCGCTTGAGATTGTACGCGGATTCAGCTCATCGGAAGGCCAACGTAGTTTTCGGCGAAGGTCCGTGCCGCCGCCCTAGAGCTTGTCAGGTAATCCAAGTCGGCCAACTGCCTGTGCTCCTCGAACCTGTCATTGCCAGGAATCCGGTGCAGCATGGAAGTCATCCACAGAGAAAACCGCTGTACCAGCCATACTCGTCTTAAACAAGTCTCTGAGTAACTGTCGAGCAGGCGAAGATTTCCAGAGGCGTAGAATTCCGCAAGCGCAGCTGCCAGGACCCGAACATCAGCAACGGCAAGATTCAGGCCTTTTGCGCCCGTCGGGGGAACGATGTGCGCCGCATCCCCAGCCAGATAGAGCCTGCCATACTGCATCGGCTCCGCCACGAAACTGCGCATCCCGGTAACGCCTCTCTGCAGGATGGGCCCCTCGGTTAGCCTGCGGCCATCGCGAGTCGCCAGGCGCGTCTGCAATTCTTCCCAGATTCTTTCATCGGACCAGTGCGCCAAGTCTTCATCTGGAGCGCATTGGAGGTACAAGCGCGTGATCTCGGAAGTACGCATACTGTGCAGGGCGAACCCTCGATCGTGGTAGCAATAGATCAGCTCGGCGGAAGATGGAGCCGCAGCCGCAAGAATGCCGAGCCAGGCGAACGGAAAAATCCGCTCATAGATAGTTAAAGCATTTTCTATGCTTGGGCGGCATATTCCGCGGAAGCCATCGCAGCCTGCGATGAAATCGCAAAGGACTTCCGAAGGGTCACCATCGTGGTGAAACCGTATCTTCGGGGTTGCGGAATCGAATTCGTGCACTGTGACGCCTTCAGCGTCAAAGCAAATTTTGCCTTCCACTCCTAGCCGCGCCGCTATGAGGTCTTTCACAACTTCCTGCTGGGCATAGATCGTAATACCGCGCCCTGTGAGATCCTTGAAATCGATGCGATGCCCTTGCTCTCGGAAGCGAATTTCCACGCCGTCATGAATCATGCCTTCCCGCTTCATGCGCTCGCCTAAACCCATTTCCACGAGAAGGTCGACTGTGCCTTGCTCCAGGACACCTGCGCGTACGCGCTGCTCGCAGTGCTGCCTGCTGCGAGCTTCGACGACAACGGAATGAATTCCTTGCCGGTGCAGGAGATGCGAGAGGACCAACCCGGCGGGTCCAGCACCCACTATTCCAACCTGCGTGCGTATTCTCATCGTTTTTTTCGGCGCGATTTCTGATGAGCCCGGCCATGATTCTCAGGAGCAGAAAACCGCTCCACCACCTCACGCGGCACGGGTTTGCTCTCGATTCGGTCTGGGTTGCTCTCTGAAACAGCGGCCCAGACTCTGACCTCAAAACATTCCACGGCCAGAACATCCTTATTGAATAACCTATGCCGGACCGAGAAGCTGCTGCTGCGCCATTCGGTTATTTCAGACTCGACGACCACTGTGTCCGAGAATCGCGATGGCGCTTTGAATGAGGCCCGCAAGTCGACCAGGGGAATTCCGATAATGCCGTAGGTCTTGAGCATCTGCCGCTTCGGCAAGCCGACTTTCTTGAACAATCCTGCAGTGCATGCATCAAAATATGCAAAATAGCGCGGGAAATAGACGATCTGAGCGGGGTCGCAATCACCCCATTCGATATGAATCGTTTTCCGGTTGGTTATGCTTGCCTTACTCACCAACGACCTCTTCCTGTTTTTCTTTTCTCAGCTTGTTCGGGAATCTGCGGAATTTGAAAGTAGAGATGATAGTGGGTGCGACACCCAGGGTTGAACTGCGCACCACAACCCGGGCAGCGAGAGTTACTCTGCATGTATTGGAGAATGGTTAGGGCTGCACCGCAGGCGCCACAGAGTACTGCTTGTTGGCTCCATTCATTCTCCGGCCAGACTGCAATCGGATGGTCGGCGAGCGTCTCGTGGCAATCCTTGCAGGCATAATACAAGCCGCAACATTTCATCTTGATGGCGATGATGTCAGTGGGCCCGTGATAATGCTCGCAACGAGTTTGTGAGTCGAGATTTACACCACGTACGCTCGGAGGAGTCAGCGCCATGGTTTCAGTTTAACTCGACGAAAGGAATTCACCCGATAGTCACCAGCTCTCCGCAGAAGCCGCAGATCTCGCCTGCACGATCTACAACGTGAATCTCCCAATATCCAGTGCCGCTTTCCGCCAGAAGCATCCGGCAATCGCGCCCGGTTGGTGACTCTTGGGAACACGTTACAGTCCCGAAGAAGACGGAGGTCAGGCCTTCCGCTGAATCTGAAACAGCGCCTCAGTATCTTTAGCCGACGCGACGCCTGCCCAAATCCAAGCATACCGGCTGAGCAAGGAGCCGATCAGGAAACATACGGCTGCGGTTCGGCGTCCAGCGGCAGAGTCTGACAGGAGACGGAGCAGAAGTGCTACAGGACCCGCGAGCGTGCCAGCCACTCGAAACGCCCATGCGCTTTTGCCACGATGCAGCGGCGCGTTGACGGGTAGGCGGCTCAGTTCGAAATGCACTCCCAGCAGCGTTTCCGCAACGGCAGCAACGATTCCGAGAAGTTGTGTTGCCGGTGTGAGGAAGCCGACCAACTCAAGGACTCCGGCGGATCCACCGACTGCCGAAGCCAGAAAATGCGGTGGTATCGCGCGGCGATTGTGCGACCAGATCGGATTCGCCGTCGCGCCGATCAGCACGCCTGTGTAAGCGGCGAGAAGTAGGCCGGTCAGGGCTCCTGTCAGTTCTCCAGCCCACCTTATTCCGATCACCAGCGGGTTCGCATGCCCTCGGAAGGTGAGTTCATTGCCCACCAGAGCGAGAAACACGCAGCCAGAAAACGCGACCAGGGTCCACACGCCAACCGACATGGGAGATTGAATTTTGGCCACCCTCAGCATAGCCAAGAATCGCTCGGGTCTGCCTAGGTCGGAAATGAGAAGAACCGGACAAATCGTAGCTCCAACAATGGCGATCCACAGCGCTGCCCGAGGGAGCGCGGGGTCGCTAGTGAACATTTGCGACGCGAAGGCGATGACGGCTGAGACGCCGGCAATGCCACCAATAAAAAAGTAGAGCGGTACTTCCCAAGTCCAAAGCGGGGCCTTCAGGACAGGAAGACCGTAGTAGCTTTCCCTTCCGCGAATCTGGGGCGGGGGCTTCGCCGGGCCGCGAGTTTGGCCGACGGGCGGCGCTTTATCCGCTGCCGCCTTGCGGATTTCATCGAGGCGCTCTTCGGTGGCCTTCGGGTTAGTGGGAATGGGCTGGGGCACGGGTTCGATTCCGTTAAACTGCAAAGGCTAAGCAGACAATCCCAAAGACGATGGCGGCAGAAATCAGAGCCGAGGCCCACGCGCTCTTCAGGTACGCGGACGGCGCCTCGGGAGCCGGAGGAAGGTTATAGTTCTCCGGCTCACCCAGAATCACAAAAAAGGCGTGAACACCGCCAACACTCGTTTCTTTAGGATCGTACAGGCGCGCGTCCTGGTACCCTCGCTCGTGCAACTCGTGCACTCGATTCTTTGCGCGCTGCTGTAGTTCCTCGATTTCGCCGAACTGTATCGACTGCGTCGGGCAGGCTTTTGCACATGCAGGGATGAGTCCTGCCTTTTGCCGGTCATAGCAGAACGTACACTTGAAGGCGCGCCCGTCATCAGGACGGCGGTCAATCACGCCAAACGGACAGGAGACCACGCAATATCCGCAACCATTGCATACGTCCTTCTGCACTAGAACGGATCCAACGTCGGTGCGCATGATTGACCCTGTGGGACAAGCTTCCAGGCATCCCGCATTCGCGCAGTGCTTGCAAACGTCGGAAAGAAAAACCCAGCGAAATGGATCGTTCGTGTCCGCAAACTGCGGACCGGCTGCTTGCGGCTGCTCCAGAAACATGACGTGCCGCCAAGTGGAAGCGCCCAAACTTTGCGTGTTGTCGTAAGAGAGGCCGCTCCACACCATGCCATCGGCCGGCACTTCGTTCCATTCCTTGCAGGCCACTTCGCAAGCCTTGCAGCCGATGCACAGCGTCGCGTCGGTGAGGAAGGCTGAGATAGTCATTAGAATTAAGTTTCCTTCCGCGTTTCGCTCAATTCTTTCACGGCTTGCAAATTCTCCGAATGCCTGCCTCGCAGGACATTGCACAGCAGACCCTTCGATTCCATGATGCGCACGTTGGGTTCCTCTGAGATCGCGATCAGGTCGTTGCCGATGTCGCC
>Ga0307476_10000329_pt1 | contig 39980 bp, 30 predicted proteins | sample atmos_gasesECM2C_2_FD_203314 | JGI IMG/M metagenome (GOLD analysis project Ga0307476, IMG submission 203314) | Hardwood forest soil microbial communities from Morgan-Monroe State Forest, Indiana, United States - atmos_gasesECM2C_05 | ecosystem: Environmental > Terrestrial > Soil > Temperate... | reverse complement strand
CGCAACGTAGGGACAGAGGCAAGGAGCTTGCCAAACCTCCCGCACTCTAAGTGCAAGGATTGCAATGCTGGTTTTCAGGCTTGCTGTCGAGAGTTGAAATTGTCGAAGGCGTCTCTGACTTCTGCGCCCCTCAGGATTGGGTTATGCAAAAGGCAGGAGCCCGGGCAATGAAGCCCGGGCCGGAATGGCGGGAGTCACGGGCGGGGGTAAGAGGGAGACCGGCAAGTCGCCAGCAGGTTCCTGGCGCTCGCACCCTGGGTGGAGAGTCTCGTCATCGTGCGCTTACTTCATGTGACCACCCCTTCGGGTGAACTTGCCGAAAAGGAACTCTTGGGCGATGCTTGCGCCAATCCGCTCAGCCGTGCCAATCGCAAAATTTCCGAACACTAGCCCGGCACCACGATCGGCCTGGGGATAGTAAAGGTTTGAGAGGGCCGATGACGCCAAATCTCCGCCTAAACTCGAGTAGTTCGGCTGCCACTTTCCGTTATCACCCTTCGCGACAAACGGACTCGACATCGCATGGCGGATTCGGGAACGGGTCGTTCCGGTTCCCTGATAGAAGTAGCGTGGGTCCTGGTGCAACAGTGAAGGCAGTATGGCGCCGCCGATTATGATGTCCGAGAAACCATCGGCGGCAGTAGAGCCAAATCGTTCTCCGTAGGCCCCCCAACCTTGGCCGTATTTCGGAGTATTCGCGGCTTGCCTGGAGGCAGAAACCAAAGCGACACCCGCAGCGGTAACCGGATCGGTGGACACCTTGAGGGCGAGCTTGAATTTCATCTTCGCGGTGAGTGGCGCTGGGTCACTGTCGTAAGAAACGTAGAAGTTTGGTATGAATCCGAAAATGCGCTGCCGTTCCTCGGACTTGAACTGCTCGGTCGCGATTTCTACAGGATCGTAATGAACGTCGACCGTTGTTCGCTCAGTCTCAATCCGGAGTTGGGTGCCAGTTACAATTTTGAATTGTCCTGGATCTATGGTGAGGGTGGGAGATGTCCAGTCCGAGAAATCTTTTGCGCTGACGTTAATTTGGTAAGGAGTGGCTGGCTTTACGTCAGTAAATTCGAAAAACCCGCTTTCGGGGGTGACGAGTGTACGGCGATCATTGCTTTCCGGAGTCTCGAGCACAACCGTCGCATTGGGCACCGGATCACCGTTCATATCGGTAACCGTTCCTACTAGTTTTCCCGGCTTAGATTGGTTGCCTTGTAAGCTCTGTCCATACGTGGTTACGGAAAGCACCAGGGCCATAGCCGGCACGATCGCAGAACGTATGGGAGAGAAAATTGACATACGATTGCCCTCGGTTTTGAAAAGCAAGGAATATGCCAATCACAATTCGAGCTAAGTGATTGAATTTGAACACCGTGAATGCGAGCAGCAGTGTCGAGAGTTGACAGTGTCGAACGCAAATGACGCCGAAGTGACAGTCGAGAAGGAAATCCGCACCGCAACGACAAGGATTGAACCTGTCAGATCGCGATTCCGCCGAGCAGGGTGTGTCGGCATACGTGGGAGTGCCTCTCCCCGATTCCCTCCGTCTGACCGCGTATGACGACGCTACAGCCAACGCCGATGCGTGCGTAACTCAATGCATCCCCTAACGCGAGATCGAAATTCAACGTCGTTCTGGAGACATCGCGCTCAGCGTGCATACCTCTCAGCGCGCCAAGCTCCGTGCCACGCGTCCCGTTCGCGATCTGCCAATAGCTCTACTCTGGTTACGATCCTCATGCGATCCAGCGAATAGGGCAATTCTCTGCCGCAATCGAGGCACGCGACATACGCGAATCCACCCCGGTGACGGCGCGGCCAGGTGGTTTGTGGATGGACGCAATCAAACAAGAAAGCCCAAATCCAACTCAGCCAACTCATCGTTTTTCTCCTAGGCCAGCGCAGGCTCCTCGAGAAATTTGCCGCCTGAGACCTGCCCCTCAAGGTGAAACGTCGCCAATCGCAGGTAGGCTTTTCGCAACCGCGCGCGATATTCAGTCTCGTTCATCTGCACCTTGGCAGCCGCTTCCCCGAGCTTGTACCCGAGCACATGGTGCAGAACGAAGGCAATGCGCGACGTGGAATCGAGCCGCAGAATGGGATTGCCGCTCAGGTCGTTGAGCGATTGAAATGTGGGTGAGTTGATCGCAGCGGAATGTCCGTAAAGCTCAGCATCGAAGGCCGATGACTCACCATCCCCTTCAGTTCTGGATTCGCGGCGTAATTGTTCTAACGCAAGTTCGACTGTTCGTTCAAGCAAATCTGGCCCGGTGGTGATCTCCTCGATCGATCCATCAATCGCTGTCATCACGACTGAAACCGCCACTCCAGGATCGAGAGTCAACAGATATGCAGAATACGCAAGGCGATCAAGCTCGGACTCGATTTGCTTGTCTGCCGCTTGGCTGCTTAGTGGAGTCATTGCGCTGCACCTCCAACGAATGACCTAAGGGCAACTGAGATGCCAAAACGAAGTTGAAGGCTCTGGGCCGGTAAGTTTCTGGAAACACAGGGCCGCCAGGATAGATGGGCTTGAGGGCTTTGTATGGGCGGGTTGAAAGTGTCGAAGGTTTGACACCCCGTCACAACAGTGGCATTCGATTCCAGATCAGCGACGAGGATTAGGGGGTAGACCCCGACTAGCGTCGAAGAACTGATCGCGAAGGTACTTGGCAGCCTGGACAGACTCTCAATCCGCACTGTCTTGTCGGCGATGTGCATCTGGGTTATGTTGCATTTGTATCGGCGGGGATCCTAACGATGCAGGGGGCTGCGTTGCACTTAGCGAACTCGAGAACGCTTTTCAGACCAATAACTAGAAAGCCAGACAACGTCCTCCAGATCACTTCGCCGAAAGTGGTACCGGAGACTACCCCGCCGGTGGTAGTCAAAAAATACTGCATCTCGTGATGCGTTCTGAACTGTAGAACGTTAAGAATCAGTTATTCACGGAAGAGACAATCACCTAGCTCGGGTAGAAAACCGACAAGAGGAGGGTTATGTCAGCCCAACATCAGGTTTATCCGGCGATGAGTGCGATGAAACCGGTGTTACCTGCGACCGACACAGATTACGCAGATGATGTCGATCGACGCACGACTGAGTTCGTCCTCGCTGAAGGGCTTGAAAATAGCCATCGTGAGATGGATTTCGAGCAGATCGTTGGGAACGGCCCGGCTCTCGAGCATGCCCTTGAACTGGCCAATACTGTTGCATCTAGCGATTCAACAGTTCTACTGCTGGGTGAGACGGGCACCGGAAAGGAGTTAATTGCGCGCGCGATCCACGATCGGAGCCGGCGCAGAGATCGCACTTTCGTAAAACTGAATTGCGCCGCAATTCCCACAGGACTGTTGGAGAGCGAATTATTTGGACATGAGAAGGGAGCCTTTACGGGTGCTATCAACCAGAGAATTGGGCGGCTCGACCTGGCCAATCAGGGCACACTCTTCTTAGATGAAGTAGGAGATATTCCGATTGAGATTCAGCCAAAGCTGCTGCGTGCTTTCCAGGAGCGGGAGTTTGAGCGACTGGGAAGCACTCACACGCGGACGGTGGATGTACGCATGATCGCGGCAACCAACCGCGATCTTGAAAAGATGATTGCCAATAGGGAATTCCGCAGCGATTTGTACTATCGCCTCAACGTATTTCCGATCCGCATACCGCCCTTGCGGGAGCGCAAGGAGGATATTCCACAGCTAGTGAGTTACTTCTTGCAGAAGTTTACCAAGCAGATGCAGAAGAGTATTGAGTGGGTGCCGCCTGCCGAAATGAAGGGCCTGACGGAGTGGGACTGGCCCGGGAACATTCGCGAATTGGAAAATTTCATCGAACGGTCTGTGATTTTGACGCGGGGCAAGGTTCTTGAGGTTCCTCTCAGCGATCTCCGAAGACCCAGTGTCAACCGATTAACTCAAGCCAGCGTGCGGCCAGTTCACTACGATGTTGCACGAATTGTGAAAGAGACCACCGGAACGTTGAAGGGCCAAAAGAACATCGCTGAGGAATATGGCGGGAAGCGCGAGGAGATCGTGCGCATTCTCAGCGAAACCCAAGGGCGCGTGGGTGGCGCGAATGGAGCTGCGGCGCGAATGAGCATCAATCGTACTACCCTCCTATCTCGAATGAAACGGTTCGGCATTGACCGCAGGCAGTTCGCCTGACTGGACTCCTTTAGCGGGGTTTGGATTTCTTGCGTGTCCGCTGAGCACTATCTTCCTCGCACAGGTTGTTGTTGCTGGCAGTAAAGTCATTCTGGTCTGCTCCTACCCGAGTCGGGATCCTTTCTACTGACGGTGACGACTGCAAGGTCGAGTGTGGGGAATACCTCGAAAGTGGTACTTAAACAACACGAAATCAGGGGATTCGGCCGCGCCTAGTCGGCTCATAAACTTGAGTCTGAGTCTACTTGAGCCGGAATGTTGCGGCTGCGACTCAAGTCGACGTTACAAAACATGACCTTGCTTTTACGTATCCAGCCAAGATTGCTTTACATCTTTTTTCTTGTGATTGCCGTTCCTCCTGTTGAATCCTGTGCGCAGCAGGCGGCACCTCACATAGTCCCCCACTCCAGTTGGGTTCTTACCTGGAGCGACGAATTTGACGGACCCGACGGCTCCGCTCCCGATCCGGCCAAGTGGATTCTTGAAAGCGGCGGAAATGGCTGGGGAAATAACGAACTCGAATACTACACTGCTCGCGCTAAGAACGTTCACCAACAGAATGGCAAGCTTGTGATCGAGGCAATTAAGGAACAATTCATTGGCCCTGATGGAGTCCGGCGCGACTACACGTCGGCGCGCCTCAAGACCCAAGGACGTTTCAGTCAACGGTACGGGCGATTCGAAGCGCGTATCCAAGTTCCATCTGGGCAAGGCGCATGGTCTGCGTTCTGGATGCTTGGCGACAACTGTCCTTCCAAAGGCTGGCCGGACTGCGGGGAAATTGACGTTATGGAGAGCGTCGGAAAAGAACCCGACAAGATTCAAGGCAGCTTGCACGGTCCGGGATATTCCGGATCGAATCCGCTAACTTCTGCTTACAGGCTGCCCAGGGGGTGGTTCAGCGACTCATTCCATGTTTTCGCGGTGGAGTGGGAGCCGAACGTAGTGCGTTTTTACGTGGACAGTCAGCTTTATGCGACGCAAACCCCGACCGGTCTGCCAGCCGGTAAGCCATGGGTCTATGACCACCCATTTTTTGTCTTGTTAAACTTGGCGGTTGGTGGTGATTTCCCAGGCCGTCCGGGTGATTCTACGGTCTTCCCGCAGCGCATGCTGGTGGACTATGTGCGTGTGTACGCACGCAAGTAGGTATCAAATGGCTGGCTAGTTGATGATCTGCTCGAGGTTGTGGTGTGATGTGCAAATGCCGTAACAACCCTCTTGTGCACTGTTCGAGTAGCGTCGGTGGGCCTTGCGACGCTCGCAGTATCCGTCCACAGCACCAGGATTGCGGGGTCACATGAAATTGCGGCTGGCAGTCGTCCTGACGTTGTGTTTTAACAGCGCGGGTTTTGGTGAGATCCTTCCGCAAGATCTCAACGGACTTCCGGGACCTCGCGTGGGACAGTTCGGCACACGTTTCCGTTTCTGATTAAGGTGCGGTTTGCGGAGTCTGACGTTCGTCACTTGACGATGGTCACTCTTAGAAAAATCGGCGGTTGGCGGTGGCATCGGATGCCCGCGCGGCTGCGACGATCCGCACGCCCTGCAGTGCGCGGAGGCGCAGCTCTTGTACTCTGCTTTTGTTTTCTTCTCAGTGCTTGCCAATCTTCGCGAATCGACAGGCAACCCAGTGGGCCGGCGATCGTATTTACCAGCGTTCCCACGATCGATCACCGGGATGTCTTAGGCAGCCCAGTCAAAACGAGCACAATCAAGGGGCGGGTGATCGGAGCCCGGCCTGGCCAACAAATCGTTCTGTACGCCCACGCGCTCGATGAGAGCGGGCGAATGACCTGGTATGTGCAGCCATTGGCGCTGGAACCATTCACGAGAGTTCGGTCGGACTCGACTTGGCAGAGCTCGACCCACCCCGGCTCCGAGTATGCCGCGCTACTGGTCGAACCCGGATTTCAGCCTCAAAGAAGAGTTCTCTCGCTGCCCACCGACGGAATAGTCGCGGTCGCAATTACACAACCGTGGCCTCCAATCCGGCTGAGCTGGTGGTTTCCGTTAGTCTGTATTGCTATTGCGGCGGCGCTAACCTTTGCTTTCTACCGCGTGTGGGCTTTTGAAGTGACCAGAAAACTCAACCTGCGATTCGAAGAGCGCTTGGCCGAGCGCACTCGAGTTGCTCAAGAGCTGCATGACACCCTGCTGCAGGGTGTGCTGAGTGCATCCATGCAACTTCACGTGGCTGTTGACCAGTTGCCTGAAAGCTCGCCCGTCCGTCCGGCCCTTAACCGAGTTCTTGAATTGATGGGACACGTCGTCGACGAAGGGCGGAATACGCTTCGAAGTCTGCGGTCCTCAATAGAGAATCCACAGGATCTTAAGAATTCGCTTTCCCGCGTTTCCGAAGAACTGGGAATGCAAGAAGGAATTGATTTCCGCGTTGTTGTGGAAGGGTCGTCTATGCCATTGCGGCCAGTTGTACGCGATGATGTTTACAGCATCGGACGGGAAGCTCTGGTCAATGCATTCCGCCACTCCCAAGCCAAGCGGATTGACGTCGAACTGGATTACGCCCCCGGCCAGTTACGAGTCCTTGTCCGCGATGACGGATGCGGGATTGATACTCAAGTCCTCGAATTCGGCCGCGAAGGGCATTGGGGGTTGTCAGGCATGCGCGAGCGAGCGGGAAGAATTGGCGCGAGGCTCAAAGTCATGAGCCGCGCTGGCGCGGGAACTCAAGTTGAGCTTCGCGTTCCCGGCGACATCGCTTTCGAATCGGTCTCCCCGCCTTCGGCGTCAAAATGGCTCACCGGTTTCTATCAGTGGCACGGTCGGAGAAACGATCGAGCATCTGGGCGGCAAGAGGATTAAATGAGCGGACCTCTGCGTCCCTGCCGGCATTGCTTTTGAATCTCATAGTTCCGGCAATGCGTCTAAGTGACTGTTAGCGAAGCAGACCCGAAAAACAAAACTGGAGTGGCACCACCAGAGAGAGGCAAGCAACGCTAGATGGCCGAGGCGGCAAAAATTCGGGTCTTCAGCGTCGACGATCACCCTCTTCTGCACGAGGGGCTTGCTATCGTGATAAAGAATCAGCCGGATTTGCTCCTCGTGGCCGAAGCATACAATGGCCGCGATGCCATCCAGCGGTTTCGGGAACATCAGCCGGACGTGACTCTGATGGACCTTCGGCTTCCCGATATGAGCGGCATCGATGCGATGATTGCGATTCGCTCCGAGTTTCCCGAAGCACACATCATCATGCTTTCCACCTTTGCCGGAGACGTGGAAATCCAGCGAGCGCTACAAGCCGGAGCTCGGGCCTACGTGCTCAAGAGCATGCCTCCAAAAGAACTCGTGGAAATCATCCGTCAGGTGCGTGCGGGGAAGAAGCGAATCCCGCCGGAGATCGCCGCGCATTTGGCCGAGCACTACAGCGACGAGGCTCTCACTGGACGCGAAGTAGAGGTTCTCGAACAAATTGCTGGCGGAAACCGCAACCGTGACATCGCAGAAAAGCTCTTCATCACCGAGGAGACTGTCAAAGTGCACATCAAGCACATTATGGAAAAGCTCGGGGCTGCAGATCGAACCCAGGCCGTTGCCATCGCCGTGCGCCGCGGGATCATTCAGCTTTAAGACCCCACGATTGACCACATAGGTGATAATCCGCTCGCTAGTGACTTTCTATTGCATCCGATGATCCCTGGGTTCGTTCGAGATCACCGAGTTTCTTTTGCTGGTCCGGGCTGAGAATTCTGTAGATTTTGGATTGCATGCGAGCGTTGGCTACGATCAGTTTCGCCAGTAGGGCCGCCTCGGCCTGGGCAAGGCTTTTGATCTCTTTTTCGTTCACACGATCACTTCCGAGCGCAAGCAGCTTCTCCCTCGTATTGCGCATCTGTGTCATCAGAGGCTGTAGGCTGCGCCGTTCGAGCACCATCACCTGCTGGATGGAAGCGACCTGTGAAGGCGTTAGGCTCAGATATTGAGCAAGGGAAGGATTCAGCTGAAGAGACGAGAATGGGAGAGCCACCATCACGATTTCGCTATCCTGCGTCGGAGCAGGTTTTGCCGGAGCATCGGGGATTCGCTCCACGTCCTCTTGCTCGATTTCACGCCACAGGCTCAGCAGTTCAAACTGCATTTGTGTCAGCTGATATTGCTCGGCGCTCACTTCCTTCCCTTGTTTGCTGCTGATTTTTCCTTGTTGCACGGCCTCGCCAATTGCTGCGAGTGTGGCTGAGAACCTCTGGGTGATCGCTATCATCGCGCCCTCGTAGTTCTCGGATTTTTCCTGCTGCTCGCTCGTCGTAACAGTCGGGCTCGTTGAGTGGATTGTCGAACTCGGGTTCTCAGAGTCGGAAATAGGCGACCGAGAGACCCTAATTTGACCGTTCGCCTTCGCGTCGTCGGTAGCAGACAGCGCGACGGATGGAATAATGATGCATAGACCTACGATAACAACCAGCTTGTTTTTCACTTCAACTGCCTTTCTTCTCACTCAAGAAGCTTTCGATGGCCGTTTCGCACCCCGATAGCGGAACTCGGCAACTACGGTCCTGAGAATGACCCTTTTCGGTAAGGGCAAGTCCCGTGCCAAACCGATAAGCTGTAAGCCAATGAGTTTTAAACATGGGTAGTGGAAATCGGGTGTTGAGAGTTGACGATGTCAAAACACGTTTGACAGTCTTCTGAGGGGCGCAAGATCTGCCGACTTCACCTGAGCAGCCAACGGGGCGCTGTTGCTGTCGCGGTCTGGGCATTCTCCAGCCGCTGGCGCTTTGTTACCCGTGGCCTCACCCGAGAGAAATGGGATCTTGGCCCCCACCTGCAACATCTGTTTATGCGGCGGCAGGTTCATCCAGACGTATCCGACTTAAAAGTGCACCCGTTCAGGTGATCCGTACGACCCGATATTTCAAAATGGAAACGGGAACAAATGAGATAGTTCGCTCGTGTCATTCGCGGAACTACTGTCGCATGGGCAACGCCGAGCTTGGATAGTCGCCACACCTCTTGGATTATCCTGAGCTTCGACGAAAACTCACGAATGAATCGTTGCTCTTGTCTCGTCGAAGCTTTCGATCTGTTCGAGAAGCTTCTGCCGCACGCCTCGTTCGCCGGCACGCCTTACAGCCTCGATGAGGCGGGTATTGTGAAGCGCGTGTTCAAAACCGGGTGTGCTGTAGGTACCCGCATGCAAATCGCGAACGAGCTGATCGTAAACCCCTCCCACGTTGATGGCCGCGCCCATAAACCCACCGTAGACCGCCGCCTCCTCAGGTGTCGCGAAAGGGATGTTTGATGTCACCTTGAGATCCCCAGCTTGGAAGCCGTAGGGATGACCACCCGCCAGGCTGAGCCATCCCTCTGACCCAGTGATTTCGAAGCTGAAGCGAGCATGCGCCGGCGTCACACCACCGTGAATGTCGGCCGTGAATACGGTGCCAGAACGGGTCTTTCCCAAGACAGCGACCTGATCGGCAGTTGCTCGCAAGCTCTCCGCTCCGGTGTCCATCAATTTCACAGTAGGCCACAAAATCTCCGTCCGGGCATCAACTTCAATAATCGGTCCGAGAACTGCTTCCACTACATCGAGCGTATGCCCGGCAGTGATGGTCAGCAGATTCGCCCCAGATGATGTCTTATTGAAGTAGTCATGTGAGGATGGCAATTCTGGCCCAAAACCCATAGTGGTAGATACAATCCTCGCATTGAGTGGCCTTCCAATCTTTCCAGAAGAAAGCAATTGGGCCGCGCGGCGCACGGCTGGATTCAAACGTGCCTGCAATCCGATCGCGGTATGAAGTGAACCTGCCGCGCTCGCCATCTCCTCAGCCTCAGCAACGGTGCGTCCAAGAGGGGCCTCGCAGTAGACCGCTTTGCCGGCCTCCAGCGCCGCCAAAACGAGTTCGCGGTGCAGAGGCACCTTGACAGAAATGGTGATGACATCAATCCGCTCATCGCGAATCATCGCAAAGGGATCGAAAAACCAGCGATCAGCACCGAAGGCTTCAGCCGCTTCCCGCGCACTCTGCTCGTTTCGCGTTGCCACAGCTGCGAGCTTCAGTCCGGGAAGGCCATTGATGGCCGGCACATGTGATACTTTCGCCCAGCTTTTCGCGTTTGCACCGACGATTCCGACCTGAATTTCTTTTTGGGTCATTGCTTCACCCCTCCCACGAGACTCCACAACAAAGCCACCATCGCAACCATCATGATCCACAGGTCGAACCTTGCGCGCTCGATCGCGAACTCGATGAGCGCGGCAAAAAAGATTGAAAGAGATGCTATCCGTTTCATAATGCAGCTCCAGATTCAGGAGATCCGCCGTACACAACTAGAGTTCTCTCAGACATCTTTGTCCTTCCCTACTAAGAGTGCAGGCTTCCTCATAAATTCACTCCCCTTAACTGGGGTTTCCGAGACGCAATCGATTTCAGAAGTGAAGTTCCACCGTTCATCATGGAAAAATGCTTCAGCCAAAAATGACTTCATCGGCATGATCTGGTTGCTGGTGCTTCACAGTGTCTGGCAATGGGGGAGGCAAGCCTGATGCCAATGTAGGTTTTCGCTACGTCATTGGAATAAGGAGGCAGTCGCGAGACAGAGCCAAGAGTGTCGATCAACTGTTGAAGTTGTTGAGACACCGCGACAGTGCGATTGGGTGCCCCGACGGGAGGAAGAGTGGCTGAATTCTGGAGGAGCACTACCAGCGAAGCGATTCCATTCGTGCGCTCAAGATCATGTCATCCCTGGTTAAGCGTACTGACCGGGGTCGATGCCGAATTTCTTCATGCGTGACAGAAGCGTGGTCCGATTGACGCCCATGCGTGCGGCAGCTCCGTCGGCACCACCAACGCGACCCTTGCTTTCGCCGAGTGCACGCACAATTTCCTCGCGCTGCTTCTCAGCCCTTTCATCCGTTGCAATCTTGTTCCCATTGAGAGCATGGAGGGTCTCTTTCACGATTCGTGCAATGTCTTCCTTGCCGGAACCTTGCATTGTAGCGGCGGATTCCTGAGTATTGGATCTGCGAAGCTCTGCCAGCGGCGCTTCAAGCGATTTGCCTCGGGTCAGGATCACCGAACGCTCGATGAAATTCTCGAGCTCCCGGATGTTACCAGGCCATTCCCATGCCGTCAGGCCTTTCATGACGGCGGGTGAAATACCTTCGATTTTCTTCTGCATTTGCTTCGCAAACTTTTGTACAAAGTAGCTCACCAGCAGAGGAATATCTTCCTTGCGCTCCCGCAAGGGCGGTATGCGGATCGGAAATACGTTGAGGCGATAGTACAAATCACTGCGGAATTCCTTTTTGGCAATCATCTCTTCCAGATCGCGATTGGTTGCCGCCACCAGTCGTATATTCACTTTGCGGGTATGTGTGCTCCCCAGACGCTCGAACTCTCGTTCCTGAAGAGCGCGCAGTAATTTTGGTTGAATCTCGATCGGGATGTCTCCCACTTCATCCAAGAAGAGGGTTCCCTGATCGGCTAACTCCAGCCGCCCGACTTTCTGTGCGATGGCACCGGTGAACGCTCCTTTCTCATGCCCGAATAGTTCGCTTTCCAGCAGCCCCGTCGGAATGGCAGCGCAGTTCATCTTTACGAACGTGCGATCCTTGCGTCGGCTGCGGTCGTGGATGGCGCGGGCGATCAACTCCTTGCCCGTACCGGTCTCGCCGAGCAGCAGGACTGTAGAGTCGTTTGGGGCGACGGTTTCAACCAGTTCCAGAACGTGCTTTAATGTCGGACTGTTTCCAACGATGTTCTCAAAGTTCATCTCGCCGCGGATCTCTTCTTCCAGGTACAATTTTTCCTGCGCGAGCTTGTCCTTGAGTTCCGAGATTTCGTGATATGCCATCGCGTTCTCGATCGCAATAGCGATCTGCCCCGCGGCTTGTGTCAAAAATTCGACGTCGAATGGGGTGAAAGGAATTTCGGTGGTCCGCGCAATGGTCAGGATTCCGAGCGCTCGACCCCGATTAATCAGCGGAAAAAGACAAGAGCTCTTCAGGCCTTCGGCGACCACTGCATCATAGATCTCAGCGGGGAGCTCGGATGCATCGGCCTCGCTAACAACTGCTGGTTTCAATGTCTCCAGAACGCGCTTGGCGGCGCCGGCTATTGTAAGGATCCGCTCCTCCTTAATGAGGCCTTTGCCCTGGGGGAAATCAAGGACATATAACTTGGACGTGCCTGAAGCCGAATCCACGAGCGAAACCGCAACGGCATCACACTGCATGACCTCGCGAATGTTAGCTGCGACGGCGCGTAACAGTTCCCGAAGCCGAAGATTCGATGTAATTCGATTGGTCAGGTTCAGAAGCAATTGGAGGCGCTCGTTTTGACTTTGCAGGCGCTCATGCGCACTCTGCGCGCGCCTCAGATTCAAACCATCATCAAGCGCGAAGGCGACGACACGCCCCACCAGCCGAAGGAAGCATATATCTTCTTCACTAAATGGATTCACGATGTCGCGGCTGATTGCGAAAACACCCAGTCGCCGATGCGGCGTCGTCAACGGCACGCGGACGCCCGAGCCGAGCCCCATTTTCTGAGCCCACTCCTTGAATTGTGGAAATTGCTCCTCGGTCTCCCAATCGGGGGTATGGTATGGCTCACCGCTCGCCATAACATGCCACAATGGCGAATCTTCGATAGGCAGGTCCGGGAAAGGCAAAGAGCCCTTACCCCAAACGAGATATTCGATTTCCTTCGAGTTTTCCTTGAATACCGTGAGGAAAAGGTGATCGAAGTGGAGAAAGCCGTCGATTTCATCCGCGAGAGTACCGGCCAGTTCTTCAGGATCACGACAAGCCGCGATCGCCTCACTGATGCTCATCACAGCTTCATAGCGATGGCTGCCCGTTTCACGCGCGATGACAGGTACTGGGTTGTTCATGCCCTTTTTCCGATACACCAACTTGGTGTGGGTTGCGGGCCGACGCCTACTCGGAAATTGATGATCCTATTCCGCTAAAGGTCGCATTATTCTGAGAGCTGCGCCGTTGGCCATTGGCCGTTCCCTCGTGGCCCCTTCGAGTCTGCCCAATCTACCCGGGATCCACAAATCCCTTTATTTCCAATGCCAAACTAGGGGGTATCAACCCGGCTTACGCTCGCGCGCAGTGTTGGTGGGAGTGTCGTTCGTCCCACACGGCGCCCGCTTCCTGTGAGCCGCTTATGGGCCGACGATGGTGTCGAAGAGTGTCGATGTCATCCTTCGACACTTGATTCTCCCTTTCCTTATCTTTCTCCGAAGGGACAGGGGGCTTCCCGACTTGCCGACCGTCACCCGCATTGAATGGGAGAGGGTTCTCCGGCAAGCCCATTACGGGTGGGGCTTCTGCACTGCGATAGAAAAAGAATTCGACCCAAGTTATCAAACGTCGGGCGGGCGCCTCTCAAATCTCTGGTGACAGAATGTCAGCAAGTATCCGAATTCCGGGAGTTTCAGCGAGGAACTTAGCAGAAAGCGGATTCCCTCCTTTGAGTTGTGGGGCTTTAGAATCTGGTGGCCTCGATCACGGACCGCTGAATTTGGCAGCGATCCATTTTCCCAGGCAATTTCCGTAGATTTTGAGCGAGAGCCGCTTCGATGAGTTGCTTCCCATAGCTTTGCTGCCGACTCGCAAGCCGGCTCAATGACGAACTTCACCTGAGCATTCACCCGATCTGACTTTGGCATTCCGTTTGCATAACTCTCGGCGGCAATGCCGACGGTTCCCACTACGGAAGAACCGCCTCATGTAAACCTTGTCCGAGGTGATCTGCAATGGCCACAGCCGCCAAGTTCCGTATTGACGTAGCAATTCACGACCTTCTAGTGAATTCCAGCCAGCGCCCCCCCGCACCGGCTCAGGCAAAGGGTCTTACCCTTCCTGAGCCGGTGTTTCCGCAGTTCCCTGAGCGCATTGAGAATCTTGGCCCCGAGGTTCCGCCGGAGAAGCGGAAATGGGGCGCAAAGGATGTGTACCGCTACTCGCGCGGGTGGCTCGGTCCTTACGTCCGTTCACGAGTCTTGCCCGGAGAGTTCCACCCCATCACGGCCTATCTGTTCGTCGAGTATAAGTGCAACCTCGATTGCTGGTATTGCTGGTCGTACAACAACAAAGTCAAGGGCATGAGCGAGGACGTGGCGCGCCGTTCGATCGACTGGCTGCACGACAATGGCTGTCGCGTGTTGGCGCTGATGGGTGGCGAGCCTCTGCTGCGGCCGGAATTCATTCATAAAGTCGTCTATTACGCGGCGAAGAAAGGCTTCTGGGTTTATATCGCCACCAACGGGCGTTTGCTCCGCCCCGACGTCGCAGACCGCCTTGGCGACGCCGGCGTGGCGGTATTCAATTTTGCGCTGGACTCGTGGGATCTGCAGCCGAGCCTGCCCAAAGCATTTGTCCCCGCGGAGAAAAATCTGGAGCATATTCTGCGCAAGCAGTACGTGGACGGATACCTGGTTTTTTTCAACATCAATATTTGCCGTAATAACCTGGAGGACGTCAGAAAGCTCACTGAATACGCCCACGAACATCGGATTGCGACCGACTACCACATCAATGAGACCCCAATGCTCGAACAGGATGACCACTTTAAGCACCTGTACGACAACCCCACCTACATCCGACCGGAAGACTGGCGCGAGATCGATTCCCTGGTCGATTGGCTGGTCGAGAAAAACAAAGCCGGCTATCAGATGGTGAACTCGGTACCGCGCCTCCAAGAGATCAAGGCTTTCGTGCGTATGTCTTCCGGGCTCGATTTGCGGGAATATGGCTGGAACGGCGATGGCACAAAGGGAAACGGACACCAGAAAGAGCTGCTTGCGTCAATGCCCGGGATCGTGCAACAGGAAAATGGCGAATTGCATTTTGCGGAATGGAACTGCCGTGCCGGTCAGAACAACGTCATCATCCGCACGGACGGCACCGTCGCTCCCTGTTTCCCGATGTACGGGGCCACCTTCGACTGGGGAAACATCGACGAACCTAAATTCGATCAGACGCAACTGGCTGCTATGAAGTCAACCTGCCAGCGCCATTGTTTCTCGACTCTGAACCATAACCTCGCGTACTGCTACAACGATGCCAGGGTGATCAAGTGGCTTTGGACCAACGCCAAGAACAGATTCCAGGGAGGCGTGCGGAGCTTCGAGGATTGATGAGGAGAACCAAGACATGCTGGGAGGAAACAGAACAACGCCGAACGCCAAGGTCAGACTCTTCTTTGTCGATGCGGCATTCCTTGCCATGACAACTTTCGCGGTAGGCGCCCACGCGCAGGTAAATCAACTGGGACAGACGGACCTTACAACCCCGCTTGAGCCCTTGCGACCGGATCTGACTGAAATCCAGATCTTTGACGAGTTGCTTGCCCACAATGCATTTCGGGCCGCGACGCTGTTGAACTACACCGGCTTCAGGACGTATCAGGTGATTGATCTGACAGGGAAGGTGCATGCCGAAGTAGCCGGACGGATGGAGTACCGGGCACCGGATCAGAAAAAGTTTGTGGTCATGTCCGAGAAGGGGTCGAGCTTGGTTCGTCGTCTGGCGTTCAATGCGCTCATCGCCAGCGAGATCGAAACCGCGGCGGGCAAGCAACATCACGATAGCGCGATCTCCCCAGCAAACTACACTCTGGACCTGCTCGGTGAGCAGCAAGTGGGACCTTACCGCTGTTTCGTCCTGCAGGCGGTCCCCAAACGGAAGGATAAGTACCTGTTCGAAGGCAAGCTATGGATTGACGTTGAGGATTATGCGGTGGTCCGGATTGAAGGCCATCCAGCCACGAAGCTGTCTTTCTGGATCCAACGGGCCGACTTCGTACGTCAATACCAGAAGATCGGCGGTTTCTGGCTTCCGCAAAGAGATATGACATTTGTCGACGTTCGACTTTATGGCAAAAAGGTTCTGACGGTTGATCACCACGACTACACCGTGAATTCGTCAGTCGCTGACAATGGCTCAATCGATTAAGCGCAAAGTTTTTGAAGCGCGTTTTTGCGGAGATTTTGGGGCAGCCCCACGCCTTACTTGAACTTGGAGCTGAAAGTTTGATAGAAGATTCTAGTAGATCGGCGTTGCTTCGTCCCTCAGTGGGATTTAGAAAAAAGCCTAGGCAACTAGTTTATGGGCTGTCTGCATCTCAGACGCGATTTTTTGTCAAATCCGGCGCCTACGGGACTTCTGCGCAGCAGTTCCGCCGGTGTAAGACTTCGAACCTCCTAACCAGCTTTGGAGTTCGGATGATGTTGAGTAGAAACTCGGTAGCGACCGGGGTGTCCTCTCATCCCCGGGTTCGCTATGTCTTGCCTTCTGTAGATAACGCTCGGCCGCTGGCGAAGCGGCGACTAATCCACCACCCAACAATCTCTTTCAGAACCACCGCCCAAATTCCACGCACTGCCGGAGGATCTTATGGCCACCAATTTCGTCCAGATTGAAAATGACGCGGAAGTCAAGCAGCGATTGGAAGCAGAACGCATGCGCCTGCGAAAGATTGCCGGACTTGATCAGCCGACCCACTTCCACCGCCCGATCGAGCGAGCGTTCACCGCAGATGAACGTAGCCGCGTAACGATCCTTTTCGGCGGCTTTACCTGGAAACACGAGGATCTGATTCGCGCGGTATTCCAAGGATGCGGATATCGCTGCGAGAAGTTGCCCGTGCCCGATGTGCCCGCATTCCAGATCGGCAAGGAGTACGGCAACAACGGGCAGTGCAACCCAACCTATTTCACAGTAGGGAATCTCGTGCAATATCTCCAGTTCCTGGAAAAAGAAGGCATTCCGCGCAGGGATATTCTGGACAACTATGTTTTCTTCACGGCGGGTTCATGCGGTCCATGCCGCTTCGGCATGTATGAGGCGGAGTATCGCTTCGCGCTCAAGAACGCCGGCTTCGATGGCTTCCGCGTGTTGCTGTTTAAGGACAGCGATGGCATCAAGGCCGCTTCGGGTGAGCCCGGATTGAAGTTCACCGTCGACTTCGGCTTCGGCATGCTGAACGCCATGCACCTGGGTGATGTGTTCAACGACATGATCTACCAAATTCGCCCATTCGAGGTGACCAAGGGCGAGACGGATCGCGTCTTTCGCGAGACTGTAGACGGGCTTTGCGAAGACCTCAGGAATCGGGATTCCTTTGAGATCGAGCAGCGCGCGCCAAACTGGGCTAAGCCTAAGTTTAAGAGCAACAAGATTCTGCGGAATACATTTAATGTGTTCGGCAAGATGAACGAACATCTTCGAGGAAAAGACTATCTCAATGCCCTGGCCGCTGCCCGTGAAAAAATGGACAGCATTGAAGTGGACCGCACCAAGGTGAAGCCGGTGGTGAAAATCACAGGCGAATTCTGGGCACAGATCACCGAGGGCGACGGCAACTTTCACATGTTCGAATTTCTGGAGCGGGAAGGCGCACAGGTGATAGTCGAGCCGATCGCAACCTGGGTGGCGTACCTGATGTATCAGGCGAAGGCGCACGCTAAAGCCAAGTGGCCGGCGAATCGCCCGCACCGGAATCCCAAATGGTGGGAACTGAAGAAACATCTGGCCAATGACCTGGGATTGCGCAAGAAACTGATTGGTCTCGGCGTCGGCGAGTGGATGTGGAACGGACTGTATCACCGGACGATCAAGAATCTCGGCGGGATCACGCATCATTTAGTCCCGCAAACAGAGTTGGCTGAAATGGCACATCCTTTCTACAACCAGTTTGCGCGCGGCGGAGAAGGCCATCTTGAGGTGGGGAAGAACGTGTATTACACGGTTCATCATCTCTGTCACATGGTGCTGGCGCTGAAGCCGTTCGGGTGCATGCCGTCATCGCAGTCCGATGGAGTTCAATCCGCCGTCATCAACAAGTTCAAAGACATGATCTTCCTTCCCATCGAAACCTCCGGCGAGGGTGAGGTCAACGCCCACAGCCGGGTACAGATGGCGCTGGGCGAGGCCAAGGTAAAGGCCAAGACAGAATTCGAACAGTGCCTGAAATCTACCGGCAAAAGCCTGGACCAAATTCGCGAGTATATCTCCGAGCATCCCGAATTGAGGCGGCCCTTCTACCATGTGCCGCATCGCGAAGGCGTTGCCGGTACGGCTGCGCAGTTCATCCTCCATGTCGGCGATCGTATGGACAAGAGCAGCCGACTGTGGCGCCGCGCGCGAGTGCCTGGCGTAGCACTTCCCAATGCCGCTTGACCGATCTAACCGGCAGCGCGCTAGCCGCTGCCGGTCCCGTATTTTTGTCGTTTCAAACTCTGATCGGAGAATTGAATGCACGACCATCTTGCAGGAAACGAACAGAAAGCGCCCCAGCTACTTCAGATTGCCGCGGCTCCCTATCAAAAGCCGCACGACCATCACACCCAGTTCCTGGTCGGTCTCGATGTTGGCTCAACCACCGTGAAGGCGACGGTGGTCGATGCCGCAACCGACCAGATTCTCTGGCAGGACTACCAGCGTCACGAAACCAAGCAGCCGGAGAAGACGCTGGAATTCCTGCGCCGCATGGAGGCCGAGGTCGGGATCAACCGTCACAACACACGCATGTTCATGACTGGTTCTGGTGGCGGGGGCATTGCCGAGCAGATTGGCGCGAAGTTTGTACAGGAAGTTACGGCCGTGTCACTGGCGGTCGAGAAACTCCATCCGGAAGTGTATTCCGTGATCGAGTTGGGTGGACAGGACGCGAAAATCATCGTCTTCAAAGACGACGATGAAACGGGACGCAAGAAGAAAATACCCTCGATGAACGACAAGTGCGCCGGTGGCACCGGAGCTGTCATCGACAAAATCAATGCGAAGCTGAAAATTCCGGTGGCCGAGCTGGCGATGCAGGGCTATCACGGGATCAAGTTGCATAAAGTCGCCGGCAAGTGCGGCGTGTTCGCCGAGACGGACATCAACGGACTGCAAAAAGTTGGGACGCCGTCAGACGAGTTGATGGCTTCCCTGTTTGAAGCGATCGTGCTGCAGAACCTCAGCGTGTTGACCCGCGGCCACACGCTTCGGCCCCATGTTTTGTTGCTCGGTGGGCCCAACAGCTTTATCAAGGGCATGCGCGAGGCGTGGCAGGCGAACATTCCGCGCATGTGGCAGGAGCGCAAAGTTGCCGTCCCCGAGGGCGCCAAGCCCGAAGATCTGATCAAGGTTCCGAACAATGCGCAGTACTTCGCTGCCCTGGGCGCGATCGAATTCGGCAAAAGCGAAGACGATTGCGTCGGCTGCTACCAGGGTTACGAGAAGCTGGTGTACTACATCGAGTTCGGACGGCAGGAGGAAAAAGCGAAATCAGGCGCCAAAGGCTTGGTCGCGAAAGACGGCGAACTCGACGTGTTTAAGGAAGCGTACCGGCGGAAGAAGTTTACGCCAGCGACGTTCCAGAAAGGCCAGACGGTCGGCGGTTTTATCGGCATCGATGGAGGCTCGACTTCCACAAAGGCCGTGTTGCTCGATGATCGTGGAGACATCCTCTGCAAGGCTTACCAGCTCTCAAACGGTAATCCCATCCAGGACACGATCGAGATGTTCGAAAATCTGCGCGGACAGGTCGAAGCGCAGAACGCGAAGCTCGAAGTGCTGGGAGTTGCCACGACTGGCTACGCCAAGGACATTCTGAAAGATGTTTTGCACGCGGACGTCGCGCTGGTAGAAACCGTGGCTCACACCGAGTCGGCGCTGAAGTTTTATGAAGATCCGCACGTCATCGTTGACGTGGGTGGGCAAGATATCAAGATCATCATTCTGCACAACGGCCGGGTGAAAGATTTCAAGCTGAACACGCAGTGCTCGGCGGGCAATGGATATTTTCTGCAATCGACGGCCGAAGGATTTGGGTTGGGCGTGGAACAGTACGCCGATCTGGCTTTCTCGGCTCAGTCGATGCCGGTATTCGGCTATGGCTGCGCGGTGTTCATGCAGTCGGACATCGTGAATTTCCAGCGTCAGGGCTGGCGCGCGGAGGAGATTCTGGCTGGCCTTGCGGCTGTGCTGCCAAAGAATGTGTTTCTCTATGTTGCCAGTATTCCGAATCTGGCGGCATTGGGTACGCGCTTCGTGTTGCAAGGTGGAACGCAAAACAACATGGCCGTGGTGAAAGCTGAAGTGGATTTCATTCAGAACAGCTTCCGCGCGGCCGGCAAGAAACCCGAGATCATTGTTCACGAGTTCTGCGGCGAATCGGGCGCGATCGGCGCGGCAGCAGAATCTCTGCGCCTGTGGCGCAACGGTCTGCAGACCACATTTGTCGGTTTGGAGGCCGTACGAAAGATCCAATACCGCACGACCCGAAACGAAGAGACGCGCTGCCATTTCTGCAAAAACGATTGCCTGCGCACCTTTATCGATATAAGAACCGCGCCTACAGACGACATGAGCTTTATCCCCATAAAGAAAGTCACCAAGGTTCCGCTGATGCATGGCGAGCAACGGTTGATCATCTCCACCTGCGAAAAGGGTCAGGTCGAAGACGTCAACGACATGAAGGACATCAAGGCCGGTCTCGACGAGATCAAAGGGAAATATCCCAACTTCGTGGACTTTGCTGCTCGCGAGGTTTTTCGTCCGGTGAATGCGAAGAGCGTAGCCGACCCGATTCCGTCTGCGAAATTCTGGAACAAGGCTGCGAAAGAACGCATTCCGCTGATGGAAAAGCGTAAGAAGCTGCGCGTGGGTATTCCCCGTGTGCTCAACATCTATACCTACGCGCCACTCTTCAATGGATACCTGGAAAGCCTGGGTGTGCAGCCGGAGAACATTGTTTATTCCGATTACACCAGTTCCGACCTTTACCGCGCCGGAGCCAGCCGGGGCGCCATTGATCCCTGCTTCCCTGCCAAGATCGGCATCTCTCATGTCTATAACCTGATCCAGGAAAAACATCGCAAGAAACCTCTGGACGTCATCTTTTTCCCGATGTACGACGTGCTGACTTCGCCCCTCGTCAACATTGTTGGCGCAAATGCGTGCCCAACCGTGACTGCAACACCAGAAACGGTGAAGGCCGCATTCACTAAAGAAAACGACGTCTTTGCCGAGCACAATGTCAAATATGTGGATCCGGTACTGAACTTTGCCGATCGCAAGCTGTTTGCTCACCAAATGCTGCAAGCCTGGCAGCCGATTCTCGGACTTTCACAAGACGAGAATGACCGCGCGGTTGAGGTAGGCTTCAAAGCGCTGGCCGACTACGAAAGCAGCATCCGCAGAAGGGCTCGCGAGGTAATGGACCAACTGGAACGCGAAGACCGTATTGGCATTGTTATGCTGGGCCGGCCGTATCATCACGATCCCGGGCTGAATCACGAGATCATGGAGGAATTCCAGAAGCTGGGCTATCCCATCTTCTCGCAGAACACTTTGCCGCTCGACGAAGACCTGCTGGAGCGCCTGTTCGGCGAAGAAGTTCGAGCTGGCGTGATCAGTCATCCGCTCGATATCACCGACGCCTGGAAGAACTCGTACTCCTGCAGCACGAACCACAAAGTATGGGCGGCAAAGTTTACGGCGAGGCATCCCAACCTGGTAGCGCTCGAGGTTTCGAGCTTCAAATGCGGGCACGATGCACCGATCTATGGCGTGATCGAGGGAATCATCGAGCAATCCGGCACGCCATACTTCTGCTTCAAGGATCTGGACGAGAATAAACCGTCGGGCTCGATCAGGATCCGGGTCGAAACGATCGATTACTTCCTGCGGCGGTATCGCGACGAGGTTATCCGCAAGCGCAAAGCACAAGAGGACATTGAGGCTCAGCTAGCGGCCTTGGAAACGGAACTGCGAGGGTCAATGGCGTCGCAACCAATGCAACGCGAGCCCGAGGTACAGGAGATGGCTGCCGACTAATTGGGAAGGGGTGTGCTCTCGGGAAGCAAATCGAACCTAATCCGATTAGAGCCCGAGATGTCTGTTTCTTTCGATTATTTGGAAGACAGGTACCTGCGAATCGCAGGTCCCGTAAAGCTTATCGGACCCAAACGAACCTAGACTGCCGTTCAGGGCTCTTCGTAAACCATTCAAAGAATGGCAGGGACGACGGGACTCGAACCCGCGGCCTCTGCCGTGACAGCGAAATCTTCACCCCGTAACTAACCGAAAACACGCGGCACGGATGGCGCTACGGAGACGTTTTAATGATCCTTGGAAACAGTTCTTGGACCTTTATTGGACCATAATTTCTGGTAAAGCTATCCCGTCCTAACGTAACGCCATCTGTACCGAGCACAATAGAACCGGTCCCCGCCGGGCGCTATCTTCACGAAATGTGACTTTCACTTGAGTATTTGGGACACTTCGAATTTGCTGGATGGTCCTGGATGTTCGGTTTTCGTAACACGACTGAGGCGGCGTAGCGGACGAATTGGATTCTGTGCGAGGCTGTTTTGAGGGGGACTACTTTTAGATGTAGAAGGAGACGCATGGAAGGGAAGAAGTCGAAAGAAGCAGAACAAATTAAAACGCCTTACTTTAAGCCCACTGCCACAAAACTTACGGATGAACAAGCCAAACTCAAACTCCTCGGACATGCCACCATGGGCGACCAAGGAGCGAAGGAACTTCTGGAAATGATGTTCCCTGAAGTGCCTCAGAAGGACTCCAAAGGAAAGAAACAATCAGCGTGACGTTTGTCACGCGCGGAATTGGATTGCTGAACATATGCACCGATTGTGGCAACGCTGAAGAACTATACACTTCCGGACCGCAAACATGGCACGACGAAGTGTGTTTGTTCTTCTTTCTCCAACTCGTGAGGTACCATTCATGTATGCGCCGTCACTACCGTCCGCTGTTTCTGTCGCCCGTTGCTGTCGGGTCTGAGGAGAAACCTGTCAACATCCATGCTAACGACGAAGAACGGAAGCCTCCTTCCTTCACGCGATAAAACGAACCCTGTCTTCTGGGCCATGAGACGCGGTTTAAATTCACATCGCAGCGTCTTTGGGCCGTTCAGACGATTTTCGAATGGAAGTTCGTCACAAACCGCGTACCTGACCCACAAGTAACTAGACCGGAGAAAATCGAGTGGACTCTGTGCTCGTAAGGAGCGCCCGTGATGCGATCAGCGAACTATAGTATAGGGATCGCTCGGTGAAAGATGAGGAAGCTGCATGCAACCACTGAAGCTGCTTGTCGTAGAGGATAACGTCCCAAGCTTGGAACTGATGACTGAGGTCTTCATGTCACTAAAGGCCGAAGTGCGTCCTATCAGCGATAGCGAAAAAGCGGTCGCAATGGTCAATCAGGAGAAGTTCGATGGAATCTTCCTGGATTTGGAAATGCCAAATCTGAGTGGTTTCGACCTTGCACGTCTCGTCCGCAAGTCGTCATGGAACAAGTCAACTCCCATAATCATCGTGACCGGACGCGATGACAGACAGACTATGCAGGATGCGTTTGCGATTGGGGCAACATTTTTTCTCCAGAAGCCCGTTGACAGGCAGAAGCTTAGCGCCCTGTTCCGGACAGTGAGCGGCGGGATGTTAGAGAACAGACGTAAGTATACCCGCGTTCCGATCCAGGCAGATGTCACCTGCGCCGTGGGCTCTCGAACAGTCCGGGGGACGAGTTGGAACCTCAGCCAAGGAGGAATGCAGGTGGAAGTGGGCGGCTTGAAGCCCAAAGACGCCGTCCGCTTGTCATTTAAGCTACCGGTTTCCGGTGTGGTCATTGACGCTACCGGCGTCGTCGTGTGGGGAAAAGAGAACCGGCAAGGGATCCAATTCACCAGTGTAGGCGCGAAGAGTCAGCAGTCGATTCGCCGATTCATGGCCGAGATTGAAAACATGGAAGGCTAGGCCTACACCTGAACCGATTCTAAGCGCCGCTGCCACTTGCACCCGCGGACTGGTCTTTCTTCCCACACTGATCCGCATGGCGCTGATCTTGGTCTGCAGACTGAGCACTTTTAGGTAGGAGGCGATCAAGCTCCTCGGTGAGGGAGGATGGGTTGAGCGGTTTCGACAAGTAGCCATCAAACCCTGAGTTGAGGATTTTTTCCCGATCACCTCGCATGGCATACGCCGTAACTGCCACAACTGGCAGTAGTGCCAGGCGAGGGTTCTCACGAATTTTGCGTATAACCCCGAATCCGTCCAATACCGGCATGCCGATATCCAGCAGCAGTAGTTCTGGTTGGGTCTGTTCAATCATGTGAAGCGCCTCTTGGCCGTTGCACGCTTCAAGAACTGTATACCCCCGCGCTTCCAGCAACTCGCGAAGCAGTTCACGGTTCACGGCGTTGTCTTCGGCAACAAGAATTCGGATCATGACTGCCCCGCTGATTTTGCCCGCTTGTGGGCTCGGGTTACTCTGCCAACTTCAGCGATGAGTTGTTGTTTCCAGGAGCCGTCTTTTTGCAGGAGCCCTTGCGTCTCCCGGGTTAGAAGAGCAATCTCCTCCCGGCTCAGATTCTTGGCGGTCATGACGAGGATTGGCAGATCCTTTAAGGCCGGCTCCTGCCGGACATGGCGAATCACTTGAAAGCCGTCCATCCCAGGCATCAGTAGATCGAGCAGGATTGCGCCCACCACTTTGTTAGCCAGCACCTCCAAGGCGCGGGCACCACTGCGCACGCTTTGAACCTCATATCCGGCCGAACGCAAAGCCTCCTCTAGCAGGTCTAAAGCTCTAGGATCGTCGTCCACCAGCAAGATGGATGAATCCTCATCGGCGGGAACCGGCACATGCCTGTGAATCGCTTCCAGCAATATGGGTTTGCGAACTGGTTTGATGAGATAGTCGGCCGCACCCAGCGCGAAACCCACCTGCTTCTGATCCACGATCGAGAGGATGATCACCGGGATGTCGGCCGTTGCGGGATTCTTCCGGAGCGCGACCAGAGTCTCGAAGCCATCGCTGCCAGGCATCATCACATCAAGGGTAATGGCGTCCGGCCGCAATCGCTGGGCTTCTTTAATAGCTTCGACGCCTGACCCGGCCATTGCCACCCGGTATTCTGGCTCCAGGTAGCTGGACAAGAGCTCACGGGCTGGCACTTCGTCATCGACGATCAGCACGAGCGGCGTGAGACGGCCTGAAACCGTCGTAACCGAGGCTTTTGTTGGCTCTTCGCCTGCGGGGACTTCGGCTCTCGCCTCCACAGCAGGAAGAGAGAAGGTAAAGCAACTGCCTTTTCCAAACTCGCTTTCCAACGTAATCCGTCCCCCCTGTTGCTCAACCAGCCGTCTCGTGATGGCAAGTCCCAATCCTGTCCCTTCATGGACTCCATCGGCATTCCCCTCACCCTGCCGGAATTCGTCGAAGATGACTTCCTGATCTTCAGGCCGGACGCCGGTCCCGGTGTCTGTTACCGATACGCGGACGAAGTCCCAGTCGTCGATGCAATCGATGCAGATCTGGCCGCCCTTGGGCGTGAATTTGACTGCGTTGCTGAGCAGGTTGTAGAGGATCTGTTTAAAGCGCACACGATCCGCCTTCACCAGAGATTTGCTCTCCAGCTTCTGCTCCAACTGGATGTTCTTGGCCATGGCTAGCGGATGAATGGTGGAGAGCACCTCCGGCAACGCGTCCTGTACCGAGAATTCTTCGGTGTGCATGTCCAGTTGTCCAGCCTCGATCTTAGATAGGTCGAGGATGTCATTGATCAACTGCAGCAGATGAGCTGAGCCTTGTTTGATGTGATCCACGAACCGCTTCTGCTTGGGGTTCAGTGCGCCCGAAGTTCCTTCTGCCAGGAGATCCGAGAAACCAACGATCGCATTCAGTGGGGTGCGCAGTTCATGGCTCATGCTGGCAAGAAACTTGCTCTTCATCTGGGTAGCGCGTTCCACTTCGCGGTTGCGAAGCCCGAGCTCCTGATTTGTAGTGGCCAGGCTATCCATGAATTCGCGCTTTTCCGCTTCGTCCCGCTTTCTCTGCGTAACGTCGACCGCCACAACAGCGCGCGCGGCTCGGCCCGAAAAGGTTAGAGCGTAAGAGGTGTTCTCTGTGTCGATGATGGTTCCGTCTTTTAGCCGATGCCGCCATGCGCCGCTGCTCTCATTTCCCTCTCCGAGGGCTTTCACAGTTTCGAGCAGGGCAGGAACATCTTCGGGCGGACGAATGTCTTTGAGGGTCATGGCCTGGAATTCGTTCTTGGAATAGCCGTACTTGCGCACTGCGGCCTCGTTTACCGCCAGAAAACGCAGCGTCTCCCGGTCAAAGACCCAGGTCGGATGTGGATTGTTGTCGAACAATTTGCGGTGCCTCTCTTCGCTCTCCTGCAGCCGCTCTTCCGCTCGCCGGTGTTCAGTAATGTCGCGAGTAATCTTAGAAAGTCCGCGCAGTTTGCCAGTTCCATCGGTCAGAGCGGTAAGCAGGACATTGGCCCAAAATCGCGATCCGTCCTTTCGTACACGCCAGCCTTCTTCCTCATAGCGGCCCACGGAAATAGCGGTTTGGAGCGCGCTCTCTGGTTTGCCAGCTTTCACGTCCTCCGGGGGATAGAAGCAGGAGAAATGGCGGCCAATGATTTCGTGGGCCCTGTAGCCTTCGATGCGTTCTGCTCCTGGATTCCAACTGGCAACGTGTCCGGTGGGATCGAGCATGAAAATGCCGTAGTCTTTGACGCCGTTTACCAGCAGACGCAAGCGCTCCTGACTCTCACGCAACGCCTCTTCCGCGAGCTTGCGTTCCGTGACGTCCCGTGCAACCGCATAGATAATTTTCTGCTCGGGCGTCGAAACAGCATTCCAAGAAAGCCATTTGTAGGAACCGTCTTTACACAAATAGCGGTTCTCAAAAGCAAAAGTCACTTCCGGGTTCTGGAGCCGGGTAGCTTCGGCTGTAGTCGCCTGACGATCATCGGGGTGAATGAGCTCCACGTAGGGCTTCGCCATGAGTTCTTTGATGGTGAAGCCCAGTGTCTTCTCGAAGGAGGGGTTCAAATTCTTGAAGAATCCATCGAACCCGGCGATACAAAACATGTCGACTGACAGGTCGATGAAACGATTGCTGGTTTCCAGTTTGGAATAAAGTGAGCCCATGAAACGGTTGATCACGAGGCCGACAACCAGGGCGACCAGAAGCGAGACGAACAATACGGCAACGACGATTAGCGCGTAGGTCTTCAGCCGGTCGTTGATCGCACCCAGGTCAGAGCGGATGTACACGGTTCCTGTTGGTTTGCCCTGGAAGATGATGGAGCGCGCCATTCCCAGGTGCCCATCTTTAAACCAATAGCTCTGGGTTTGGCTGGCGGGAATAATAGGTAGGGCCCTGGTTTCGCCCGCGCGATCGCGCCAGTATTCTGCGAAAGGCTGGCCGTCGTGCGTGTAAATCTGAGCGTACACAAGGTTGGGGTTGGCTCGCAGTGCTGATAATGTCTTCTCCGCGGATTGCGGATCATTGAACACCAGCGCGGAAACGGTATTGTCTCCAATGATTTGCGCCTGCATGGAGACATTGCGTACCAGGGCCGCACGAAAGCTGTAAAGGTCGTAGGCGCAAAAGCCACTACTTGCTAGAAGCAAGGCCACAGCGCTCACCAGCACGTTCATCATGGTGAGTTTTCTGGAGATCGAAGATTGTTGGGTTTTAGCCATGATGGTGTCAGTCTCCCGGCTGGGGGGGCGTTCTGACGGCGGTCGCTACCTTTAGCAGCTCGGAGCTGAGGGTCAGGCCCGCGCGTTGGGTTGCGGTCAGGTTCACCTCAAAACGGATTCGATTTTCTTCCAGGACAAACTGGATCATGCCTTGCCGCTGCGAGAACTGCGGGATATCACTGACGGTAAGGATGGCGCTTTTGTCCAGTGCTTCGATGATTTTGTTGAGCCGTTTAGCCTCCGACGAACTGATAAACAGAATCTGGCAGTCGCCCAACATCTGTGGACTCGAGATTCGGCGCGCGACCACTCTCTGGCGTCCAATCGTCTCGCCGGCCAGGGTCCTATCCAGAGCTTGTCCAAATGGATCCTCGCCGAGAACGCAGATGGTGAAGGAACCAGGGGCGTTCGTGCCTTTTGCGGGCCACTCCACGAATCGGCCAAAGTTGTAGAGGTAGGCAGCCTCAACCTGGTACTCACTGGGCTTTTGTTGCCCGAGGGCGCTTGAACCGGCGAAGAGCAGGCACACAAAAGCCGCAGTTGCGCATCGCAGCCAAACGCCGCAATCACGCGCCAACCCGCCATATTCTTGGACGGCAGCAGCCTTGTGAATCTCGCGCATCATGGGTGTTGCTTCGCCAACTCGCCCCTCTATTTCCGCGTTCTGAGCCTGGAAGGCTTCCCGGGCGACCCCAGGGAACTCGGTCGGGTTATGCGTCAATTTGGCTTCCCGCCTCCTGTCGTACACTTGGAGCCGGAAATCGCTTGTGGGTGTCTCACTTTTCACCGAATCGCCAGACGAGCTTCGCGTAAACACTCCTCTTGATTTCAACCGGCGCACCGGGATCGCCTCCGAACTGAGTGAAATGCGGTTGCAACAGGTTTTGACCGCCAACCGACAACTCCAGCTCTGGAGTGACATGCCAGCCGAATCTCGTATCCATTGTTTGGTAGCTGGCAACGGTTTGGGCGGGCAGCGAGCTGACGTAACGATACGTCTGGTCAAACTCTAGTTTTCTCGGCAGACTTATAAAGGACTGAATCACTACTTGATGGCGCGGGCTCGATCCGTTATATGCGGCAGCGGTGCCTGGATCGTTGCTTGTTGCCTTGTTTTCCAACTCCATTTCCAAGTAGGAATAGGAGGCTCTCAGTTCCCAGCTCTTCACCGGTTTCCAATCTGGCGACACTTCGAATCCTTTAGTGTTGCCATGGATTCCGTTGCTTGTGAGCACTGGAAGCACCAGAGCTGGCGAAGGCGACACCTCGAGAAATAGAGTACCCACTTGGAAGCTGTGAAGATCGTTGTAGTCGTTGTAAAACAACGCGACGTCCACGTAACTGTGGGGCGTCACCAGCCTTCGATAGCCGGTTTCATAAGCAATCAATTCCTCCGATTGGAACTGGGGGTTGCCGTTGACTTGCGTGTATAAGGGCAGGCCCCCGGCCGTGCCCGCATAACCTGTGTCTTCAAGATCTGTGTCGAAACGCGACGGAGTTCGAACCGCCCGGGTGACGGAGCCCCACAAGGATTCTCGCGGGGTGCGGTTCCACAAGAGACGCCCGCTCGGCTGCACCTCGAAACCGGTGTAGTTGTTATGTTCGAGTTTCGTTCCCACTGTCAGCGAGAGCCGGTGATTGAAGAAGGCAATTTCATCTTGCACAAAACCGCTATAGATCAAGTCCGTCTGCTTCTGGGGCAGGAAGTTGACCGAGGGGACGCTTTGTATGAAATTCGCTGGGCTGACGCGCACCCCGAGTCCCCAAAGAAAGTTTTGCCGCCCCGGCAGTATCAGGTGATCGAGGAAGTCGACGTCGAAAGTGTTCCGAGTCTCTCCGATTCCGGGCTCGAAATGGTTAGTGCGGTCAAAGTAGGCCTGAACCTGGAAGTCCGATCCGCCGTTCAAAACGCGCTTCCAGCGGCCGAGGAGATTTCCTCCCGTCAAGTCCGCAGTGCGGTAGGCGTTGACTTCAGAGGGAGGTGAAAAGAGTGCATATGAGTTCACCGCGCCAGCGCCCTCACGGTAGATGTCGCCTTGAAACGTGAACGTATCGCGAGCGCCCCCATCCCAGTCTGTCCGGAACCCTGCTTGACCCATTCGCCATTCATCGAAGTTTGGGACAGCCGGATGAAACTCACCGCCGCGATCGAAGCCCATGCCGTAGACGCGGTAGTTGAAACCCCGACTGTTCGCATCCCCGTAGCGAAAGCCGCTGGTGCCCTGATCAACATTGCCCCCGCCCGCTGACGCCAGCGCACCATGGGTATCTTTGGCGCTCTTGGTGATGATGTTGATAATCCCATTAACGGCGTTGGCTCCCCAAATTGTGCCGCCGGGTCCCCGAATCACCTCAATACGCTCAATGTCTTCGAGCGGAGTAGCCTGGGCTTGCCAAAAGACTCCGGCGTACAGCGGCGAGTAGACGCTCCGTCCGTCGATCAGGACTAGCAATTTGCTGGACAGTCCCGCTGCAAATCCTCGAACGCCTATCGACCAGTGATCGGAGTCGATTTGCGCCACCTCAACTCCTGGCGCCAACCGCAAGACTTCGGGAATACTAGTGGCGCCAGATCGGCGAATATCGTCCTGCGTGATCACGAAGACTGCGGCAGGCGTTTTCCAGACTTCTTCCGGCTCTTTGGACGCGGTCGTCACTACCACGTTGCCCAGGTCCGCCAGACTCAATTGTTTGAGGGGTTCGCCATTCGTTGGATCTCCTGGCGGAGCGGCGAAACTGTGGTTGACCATCCCTGCGATCACGAGCAAGATGAGGAGAGCACCGCGATGCACCCCCGTCATCACGCAGCGCGTGTGTACCTCGCCGGCAGCGTCCTTCCTGGCGTCGGTAACGGGGCGTGCTCGCGTATTCATATACTGGCCTCATTCCTACTTCGACAAAGATGTCCTGCTTCTAGGTGTTCGTCCCCGCCGCGGTGCCGCGCGATAGGAAATCAGCTGTGCCGCTCTTGATAAACTGCTCGAACAGGCTGAATATCTGCGGGTCCCACCATCCCTTGGCTACTTCCATTTTCATAGTCTGCAAAGCGTCAGTAATGGAGAAGGCGGGCTTATACGGCCTTACCGTCGTAAGCGCATCGTACACATCAACGATCTGCAGCACTCTGGCCGTAATCGGTATCGCTTCTCCTTTAAGTCCATCTGGATATCCGGAGCCGTCAAACTTTTCGTGATGGTGGCGAATGATCGGCAGTACCGAGCGAAAGGACTTCAACGGTGCGCAGATTCGCTCCCCAACCACAGGATGCTCGCGCATGAGTTTCCATTCGTCTGGGGTAAGACTGGTCGGCTTCAAGATAATCGCATCGGGAATTGCGATCTTTCCGATGTCGTGCACCACTCCGGCACGCCGCAGAGCGGTAATCTGGTCTTCCGAAAGTTTGAGATGTTCTCCCAAAGAGGCGGAGTACTCGGCCAAACGTTCGCAATGACCGTGCGTGTAAGGATCCTTCCCTTCAATGCTCCGGGCGAGAGTGAACAGCACTGCCTCCGCGCGCTCAAGCTCGTCTGTACGGAGCTTAAGTTTGACCAGCGAACGCACGCGGGCAAGCAATTCAGTGCGGTCCACAGGCCGAGTCAGGAAGTCATCGGCCCCGGCCTTGATGCCTTCGATGCGATCCTGTTTGTCAGAGAGTGCAGTAATCAGAATTACAGGTATCAAGTAGGTTTCGGGATTGGCTTTGATTTTCTCGCACGTCTGAAAACCGTTAAGATGGGGCATCATGACGTCAAGGAGCACCAGGTCGATTGGAACAATCGACAACTGCTCCAGGGCGGCTGTGCCGTTTGAAACGCTGGCCACCTTGAATCCCTCCGCGGTGAGCAATTCTTCTAACAGCTCGCGGTTGGAAACTTGGTCGTCAGCCACTAAGATCGTGCCCGTGACAGGCTGTGGAGATTTACTAAACATCGAATACCTACTACTGCAACAGAAGTTACTGCCAGAGTTTCACAGCAGGTTGGTAACTGCTAATTACGGAAGTCATTTTTTGGGGTCTTGTTCGGATTTCGTAACAAGGATGGGACTCGGTATGCCGTGGAGTCTTAGCTCGAGAGCCCAAGATCTGAAGGCCCTGAACAAGACGTTCCGGCCTACAGCCTGACCAAAGAGAGCGTGAGCGCGGCAGCGGTTGGCGTCGATTCGCCCGGACCAATTACGGAGCTTTGTTTATCATGATAACTTTCATTTAAGCCGCTTGTTTCAACAACAGATGCGAAAATCGAGGCTAGACAATGGACCCCTCTTCCCGCGATGTGAAGATCCTGGTAGCGGACGATTCCCCAATATATCGAAAGCTCGTCGAGCAATCGCTTTCACAAGAGCATTACACGGTCCTCTTCGCCAAGAGCGGCCGGCAAGCCATGGACCTGTTCATCGAGCACCAGCCTGCGCTTGTAATCACCGACTGGAGCATGCCTGACATCAGCGGCATTGAACTGTGCCAGCATATCCGCCGGGATCATCAAGAGTTCTACGCCTATGTCATCCTCCTTACCAGCAATACCGACAAAGAGGAAGTGATTGAAGGTCTGGCTGCGGGAGCCGACGACTACCTGACCAAGCCTTTCCATTCCGGAGAACTGCAAGCTCGCGTAAGAGTCGGCCGCCGCATCGTCGATCTTCACCGCGAAATCCGGGAAAAGAATCGACAACTGGAAGAGATGGCCCTGACCGACTCGCTCACTGGGCTGCCCAATCGCCGTGCGATCGATGTCTGGGCAAGCCGCCAACTGAGCGCGGCGCTGCGTCACGATTTCCCCATCTGGGCAGTCATGGCGGATCTGGATCACTTCAAGAGCATCAATGATACCCACGGGCATGATGCGGGAGACAGCGTCTTGAAGAGCTTCGCCGAAATTCTCAAGACCAACACCCGCAGGTCAAACATTTGCGGTCGCCTTGGCGGCGAAGAATTTCTGGTGGTCATCACGCATGTGGAGAAGGAAAATGCCGCAATTGCAATAGAGCGTATCCGCAAGCAATTTGCGGCCCAGAAGTTTACCGTTGCGGACCATACTTTCGGCGTGACCGCCAGTTTCGGAATTGCTGGCATCCGCTCAACCGTTTGTCCCGATTTCAGCGACCTAGTGACCCGCGCAGACGCAGCTTTGTACGCCGCAAAGCGTCAAGGGCGTAACCGCGTCGAATTTGAAACGGACTTTGTCAACGACTAGCGAAGGATAGGGCGGGAAAAAGCGGCAAGTCATCACTCGAACCTGACTTCACGACAAATGTCACGAACTATCTCAGTATCTCCCGTAAGTCACGGCAGCGTTGCGGGGAAGATCCGAAGGTCGGACTTTAGTAACTTTCTGTCGATTATTGCTCGTCTAGAATCAATTTATCCCGGAATGTCAATCGTCCAAGACTAGGCGGCCATCACTGTGAGCTCACAATCTTCGTCCGAGGACCCCAAGCCCCCCGCCCTCCGAATGCGCCAAGTCGAGGGACGTGAGTGGTGGCTTTGGGGTTCCGCCGTGGCCGTCACCCTGGTTCTGACCTTCGGTATCGTTTCATTAACCTTTCCCGGTTTTCATTTACCTACCGACAGCGTTTATTCGCTGAATCTCAAAGAATGGGTTCGCGGACTGGCCGCTCTCGTCCTGCTGTTCGATATTTACACGGTTTACCAGCAGCGCGAGTTGCAGCGAATCCGCCGCCGGTTGGGGGAGCGTGAACGTCTGTTTCAATTGATTACGGAAAACGCGGCGGACATGATTGCCGTGATCGATTGCGACGGACAGCGCCTCTATAACAGTCCTGCATACCAGACAGTCTTAGGTTATGGGCCCGAAGAACTGGCAGCCACTTCTTCGATGGATCAGATTCACCCTGAGGATCGCGCGCGCGTGCTCGAGGCCGCGGAGAAGGCTCGCAACACCGGCCGAGGTGAACGGCTCGAATATCGCATCCGCCATAAAGACGGTTCCTGGCGCTTTATTGAGTCCACCGCTAGCGCTATTCGTAGCCTGGAAGGCGAGACTGAAGGGCTGGTTATCGTGAACCGCGACATTACCCAGAGAAAGCGGGCCGAGGAAAAGCTGGACCACCTGTCCTTCCACGACGGCCTGACCAACCTCCCTAACCGCGCGCTTTTTCTCGACCGGTTGCAACGCGCAATCACGCAGGCGCGGCGGCACTCGGACTTCAGATTCGCCGTGCTGTTCATTGACATTGACGAATTCAAAGTCTTCAACGATAGTCTCGGCCACGTTGCCGGTGATGCATTGCTCGTCCAGATCGCGCAGCGTCTAGCCGTCTGCCTCCGCGGCGCCGACACCATTTCACGTCCCCGGCTCGGTGACACCGGAGGTATCCTCTCGGGCGAGAGCACGCTTGCCCGGCCCGGGGGTGACGAGTTCACTGTCCTCATCGAGGAGCTTCACGACCCCAGCGACACCATCCGCGTCGCCGAGCGCGTTCAGCAGAAATTGGCCGTTCCCTTCGATTTGAATGGTCAAGAGATCGTGTTGACCGTAAGCATCGGTGTTGCTTTCAGCGGCAACGCGGGGGCGGAGGCCCAGGACGTCCTCGGCGACGCCGAGATTGCCATGTATCGCGCCAAGAGCGCTGGCAAGGGCCGTTGTGAAGTGTTCGACCATGCGATGCATGCCGGCGCCATCAAACGTTTGCAGCTCGAAACCGACTTGCGAAAAGCCCTCGAGTTGAACCAGTTCCGCGTTTACTACCAGCCCATCGTGTCCCTGCGTAACGGCCAGATCGTAGGATTCGAAGCGCTCAGTCGCTGGCAGCGTCCCGAAGGTCTGGTCATGCCAGGGGAATTCATTGCGGTTGCAGATGAAACCGGCATCATCTTACCCATGAACCGTCAACTGCTTTATGACGCTTGCCGACAACTCCGTGCCTGGCAGGCGCTTTTTCCTTCCGATCCGCCCCTCACGCTCAATGTAAACATCACACCCAAGCAGTTTTCGCAACCTGAACTGGCCTCCCAGATTGGCAAAACTTTGCAGGAGACCGGACTGGATCCCGGCTGTCTCAACTTGGAAATCACGGAAACGATCGCGATGGCTGATGCCCAGAGATCTGCCGTCGTGCTCTCCGAGCTAAAAGCGCTGGGTGTTCGTCTGGACATCGACGACTTCGGCACCGGCTACTCCTCCCTCAGTCGACTGCAGGGGTTCCCCGTGGACACGCTAAAGATCGACCGGGCCTTCATCTCGCGTATATGTACCGACCCCGCAACCCACGAAATCGTTCGCCTCATTGTCATGCTCGCTCACGGTCTCCACCTGAAGGTCGTTGCGGAAGGCGTCGAGACTCAAGCGCAGGTAGACCTGCTGGAGAATATTGGCTGCGAACTAGCCCAAGGTTACTTTTACTCTAAGCCCGTAGCTGCGGAAACAATAGAGCAGCTTTTGACTAATCGCGGCGCACCCTGCGTCTCGGCAACGCGAGCGAAGACGGCTACTTCTGCGTCCGCATAAAACCTACGCGAACCCGTGGGTTTGAGACAAATGTGATCACGGCGTGAAGGAATTCCGCGGTATTGAGGTCAACGCAGTTCGCTTCAACACGCCAGGCAGCGACGCCGTACTGTCTCTAGCCGTTCCAGTTCGCGGTAACGACGCCGCATTGTTCAGAGCCCAAGTTTCCGCACCCCGGCACTTGCCAGGTTAGATCTGCCTTTGTTCAGCTGGTGATCAGCCTTTGCCGCATACATTTCTCGGTCGGCATCGTCAAGCAGTTGGTCCAGAGTCATACTGTCCGACCACTCCGAAACGCCAATGCTCAAACTCAACTCGAACGCTTGAAGATTTTTTGCGCGGTTCCAGTCAAGTACGTACGACCCAATTCTTTCGACAACTCGGGCGGCGCCAGCGCGTGATGTATCCGCCAAGACGATGAGGAATTCGTCTCCGCCATAGCGAAACACCGCGTCCGAACCGCGCACGGAACTCTTTAACAAAGCCGCAGTATCTGCTAGCACCACATCGCCAGTCAGGTGGCCGAATCTCGTGTTCACGTCTTTGAACCGATCAATGTCGATCAACAGAAACGTGAGTGAGCTCTGGAGACGTCTGGCGTGGCTGATAAATCGTCCCACCATCTCCTCTAGGGAGTGCCGGTTATAGATCTCGGTCAAGGGATCCGTGAAGGATTGCTGCTGGATTAGCTCTCGCTGAATCGTACTGGAGATGAGCTCTTCGCGTACTCGACGAATTTCAAGGCGTTTTGACACGAGATAAGTGTTGAGCAACGCCAAGAGAGCAATAAGGCCCACAGCCAAAGGCCTGGACACGGTGAGCTCGAAGTGGACGTTGTCTTGCTTCAGGAAAGCTGCAGGAAAGAGGATCGCCAGCAGTCCGGTGGCAACCAGTACCCCGGTAAGCGACACAATCAGCCACAGCTCCCAATCGCGCTTTTCGAGCTGAGAAAGCTGCTCGCCCACTCGCGCAAGGATGCTTTCAGTCTGTCTGTACATTTGTATTACCGAAACAGCCAAGTCTAACTCGCTTAGATGAGACCCACACGGGTACGAAAGTACTGTGTATCCGGGCATCGCCTTACTGAAAAGCGCTCCTTTGTAAAATTGATCTTTCGAGGGTCGATTTCCTTGAGCGGAGTACATTCACATTATTGGCGAGTGAGCATCCCCGTGATTAGCCGCATGAATTCACTTACGCCCCAAATAGGCCACTGATTCCGGGTCAGTAGTTCAAGAGTCTTCGCGACTGCATGAAAACGAATGTGCGGCTATCAACAACTGGAACAGAAGGAGATCTCGGGGTTCCGACGTAGGTTAGAGACCACAAAACCAGGAGCGATGATTTTGCTGGGCTTTGGAAACAAAGCTGCGATGGTCTGCTTTCCAAGTTCCCTGCGTTCCTCGATTAATCGCATTCGAGTTCCGTCGCACGAAACAAGAGCCCTAGCGTTCCGGCGGGCAAGAGGCCGGACGTCGCTCGATTCCTATACGCAACGTCGCTTCCTGACGGCTGGAATGTCGCCCGCAGCGCCTGCGGGCAATATTCAACCGGCTGAAACCGATGTCGAGTCTATTTTGCTGGGGTCCACCAATTCTTGCCCTTGTCGCCTAAGAGGTCTCCATGCCAGGTCGCCTCGAAGGTATTGCCAAAGGCCTTGCAGCCGCCAGATCATATGCAACTGACGGTAAGGAAAGTGTTCGAGAAAGCAGTAACTGATGAGTCGGGCCACGTCTTGCCAATCGCTATATCGTTTGTAGGTCATTTCTTCTTGCAGCACGGAACCGATGGAGATCATCGTCGCAAAGCCATACCCGAAGAGCACAAATTGAAGAAAAAACGACCCGCTCAGGGCGCCCAATAATGCCGCCAGCACGATCGTCGCAATCCCGGCCACTTCGATGACCGGAGCTAGAAGTTCGAAAAGCCAGAGGTACGGGAGCGCCAAGCAGCCGATTCGACCATAACGCGGCCGGAGCAGCATGTCCCGATTTGGCCACAAGACGTCCAGTAGTCCTTTTTGCCAGCGCGCCCGCTGTCTTCCGAGCGAGCGCAGGTCCGATGGCACTTCGGTCCAGCACACAGGGTCCGGAACAAAGTCGATGCGGTAGTCGGCTTTCGTCTCGAGTAAGTGTCGGTGTAACCGCGCCACCAGATCGAAATCCTCGCCGATGGCCGAAGATCGGTAGCCTCCTATGGCACGCACCAGATCAGTTCGGAACACTCCGAAGGCTCCGGACACAATCATCAGCATGTTGCCTCGTGCCCACGCCTCCCTCCCGATCAGGAAGGCCCGCAGATATTCGACAACTTGGATCACTTCGATGCTTTTCCTGGCCAGACGCACCCGACGAAGCCTTCCTCCGCCGATCTCCGATCCGTTCAGCACTCTAACAATTCCACCGGCTGCTACTACGCGTTTGGGGTCCGCCAGCACCGGCACCATAATCCGCAACAAAGCGTCGCGTTCGAGCACAGAGTCCGCATCGACAACGCAGACGTAGGGTGAAGTTGCTGCATTCAAACCGGCATTCACCGCGTCGGCCTTGCTTCCGGCCGCTTCCTTGTCCACCACAAGGAGGCGCACGTCCGCATCACTCCGGTACAATCCACGGATCGGAGCGCTCGCGGATCGCTGTACGTAGACGGCTCTGACTAAGCGCAGCCGGAATTCGTCCTGCATGATCTGTAGCGTCTTGTCCGCTGATCCATCATTGATAACAATCACTTCGAGTTCTGGATAATCCAGATCGAGCAGATTCCTCACTGCCATGCAAATCGATTTCTGCTCGTTGTGTGCGGGCACAAGCAGGGTAATGGGAGGCACCAGAGGGGAGTCTTCAATCCAATCGAACCGGATGCTTTCAAGATGCCGGAGGTGACCTGCGCTGGTTTTCAGCGCGATGATCAGCATGGTGAGGTATGCGAGGTTGGAAAATAGATAGTAGGCGAAAAGGCAGTGGTTGGCGACATCCAGGAGGCGGATCATGATTGGGGTGCCGCCTTGGAGAGAATATTTTTTTCGGGACGCACTAGCTCCGCGGACAATTTCCCGGTAAGCAATGTTTCAAGCAAAATCCGGTTCGTGTCGCCGCCTTGCAAATTGGCTTCGATCTCACCCTGAAGCCTGGCCTGCAGGCCAGCGTTCTCCAAGGCCGTCAAATATGCGTACAAACCGTATTGATCTCGTAGAGTTACAACCGTTTCGAAAATCTGCACTGACTCCGCTTTGAGATCTATTAGCCCTTCTGCGGCCCGCAGACGCACCAGACGATTCGAGTCCGTCAATCCACTCAGCAATGACGGTATAGCGCTACGATGGCAGAGTCGACCCAAACTCACGATCGCGCGCAACCGTACGAACCACACCGAATCCTTCGCCAAGTCGCTCAAAACACTGATCGCCGAGCCGGGACTCAGATACGCCATCCCACGGGCTGCCGCGGCGCGCAATTCAGGCAGGTTGTCGTCCGCAAATCGCAACAACTCGGGACCGAGGGAGGGTGTGGCAACCTCCCCCAGAACGCGTCCCAATACTTCACGGACGGTGGGATCAGCATTCTGTAAATGAGGTAACAATATTTGCGGACGTTCGGCACAGGTCTGCACGAGCGCGGTTTGTAAAGGCAGAGCCGGCACCACCAACCCGGCTTCATCAATCCAATGGAGGATGGCCTTTGCGGCGTCCGGACAAGCCATCCGCCCGAGGCCGCGTAGCGCGGCTAGGCGCGTCTCCAAATTATTATCACCCAGTCCTTCCGCCAGGGCAGTAATCCCTTCCGGCGCGCGGGTTCGACCGAGCGCCACCAACGCCTTGTGCCGCCGCCATCCTTGATGATGTCTTGCGTCCGCAATGCATTTTTCGATGAGCCCACTGACCCGCATGAATTTCAGCAAGCGGGCTGATTCTTCCGGGGCCGCTATCTCAAAGGCATCCAGTACCATAGTCTGGATAAGTTGCCGGTCAGCTTCGTTCGTGCGCCATCTACCGTAAGGAATCTCTCCGGAAATGAGTGCCTCCCATCCCTGACGGATTTCAAACATGCGCGCATCGCGGCGCGCGAAATATCGCCGGCGGTAGGTTCGGCGAAGGAGAATAAAACCCAAAAGCAGCACGTCTGCGGCGATCACGGAAATGATCGCCTTCAACACGAAGGCCGCTGGCCCTAGCTTGTGAAATGAGTTAAAAGCGGATGCCATAAGTAAATCCAAAACTGGACTCAGTCCGGTCCTGCGATCGCCGTTGATAAGCGGCAAACCCCGTTATGTCCTGGCGTGCAGTTAGTTGCAGGCGCAAACCGCCCCCGTAAGTTTGCGAAGAAAATTCTCCGATCTGGTCGACCTGGGCGAAATTCTCCGTTCCGACTGCGAAGAAAAGATTTCCGCCCAAGCGATGTCCTTCCCAGTTTGTGATGGGGAATGCCAACCTTGTCATTCCGGAAGGCTGCCAATCCACGCCCGTTCCCGAGAAATGGCTTCGTGCCTCGGTCAACCCTAACGACCAGATCCAGTCCCTTGGCAGGTAGAGCAAAGCCATTTCATTGATGGTCAGAATCCGCGCGGTGGTGTACCAGTACCAGTGCTGCCCGTATACAATCTCTAAGCCCCGTACGAACTTGGCCCGAGGAAGGCGAAATCCATGGTCGTAGCCGAAGAAGGCCTCGTCTTTCGGTATAACCCCGTTGTCATGCGCCGCCGCCCCACCGATTGTCAGAGCGCCCTGCCCTAGTAACCTTGCCGTGAGGCTAGCCACGAATTTCTCTGCGTTTGTGTCCCCCCAGTGGTAACCGTCTGCCGCAACGCTGGAGCTCCACCGGGAAGTCCAGTGAGAAATGAGGCTTAT
>Ga0307476_10000328_pt1 | contig 39988 bp, 24 predicted proteins | sample atmos_gasesECM2C_2_FD_203314 | JGI IMG/M metagenome (GOLD analysis project Ga0307476, IMG submission 203314) | Hardwood forest soil microbial communities from Morgan-Monroe State Forest, Indiana, United States - atmos_gasesECM2C_05 | ecosystem: Environmental > Terrestrial > Soil > Temperate... | reverse complement strand
TGAACAAATCAAGCCAGCCGTCATTGTCGTAATCGAAGAATCCTCCGCCGAAGCTCAGTACATCGTGCGTAGGTGCGGTGATGCCCGCCTGATCGCTCACCTCGTCGAATCCACCCTTTCCATCGTTGCGCCAAATGTGGTCGGAGCTCTTCTGGAAATCGGATATATAAAGGTCGAGCCAGCCATCATTGTCGTAATCGCCGAGGGAAATGCACATCGCGGCCATGGTATTGCCGCGCCCGGTGAGAGCCATACCGCTGAGCAGCGCCACTTCGTTGAAAGTGCCGTTGTGCTCGTTGTGATAGAGATACGCATTGAGCCCGTCGTTGGCCACAAACAGATCGGGCCAGCCGTCATTGTCGTAGTCCGCGGCCTGCACCGAAAGATTCTTGCCCTCCGGCTGATAGATCGCCGCAGCCGACGTCACATTGGTGAAAGTTCCGTCCCCGTTGTTGTGATAGAGCATGTCGGGACTTCCCCGGTAAACGCTCGGGGGACAATTGGTCAGCGCATCGGCGAACTTGCAGTAGCGCAAGCTGTCGGCAGCAAACGTGACGTATCCTCCGACATAAAGATCAAGGCGGCCATCGCGATCATAGTCGAAGAACGTCGCGCCGGCATGAAACTGAGTACCGGATTCCGTCGCCGCGACACCAGCCTTGTCAGTGACGTCGCTGAACGTACCATTCCCGTTGTTGTGGTACAGAACGTTGCGCCCGAACTGTGTGACATAGAGGTCCGGATAACCGTCATTGTCGTAATCCCCCCACACACACCCGAGTCCGAATCCCGTGCCGGGGACGCCCGCTTTTTCCGTGACGTCGGTGAAGGTGCCGTCGCCATTGTTGTGATAAAGGGCATTGCGCACAGAAATGCCCCGATTGTACAGATCGCGTCCATTTACGAAGTAGATATCCTGATAGCCGTCGCCATCAAAGTCTGCGACGCAAACGCCAGGACCGAATTCTTCCCGTATCACTGCCATACCATTGTTGCCCTTGTAGTGGACGAACTTGATGCCCGCCTGCGCCGTGACATTGGTGAACTGCACGGTCATTGAGGGGGACGTCTGTGCCGACGACTGGCAAGTCCAACCCAGGGCCATCAGCACCGGAATCCCTATGAGCACCCGAAAGATGGGAAAGGCGCTACACCTGGAGCGCGACCAGGCACCGCTGGCAGAGGTTTGAATGGTGTTTGACAATTGGTTCCATTCATCTGTCGTCGTGAAAACCACTACTTCGGCGGCTCCGGAGTTTGGGCGCCCTCCGACGGCGACTGTTGCACAAGCCCCTCTTGTACCTTGCGCTTCACCTGTTCGAGGGCCTCGGCACTTTGGCGTTGCAGCGCCGCCTCGCGGTTCGCATCCGTTTTCCGCCCCACCCCAGCGTAGGCCATCGCTAGCTGGAAGTGGCCGGTCGGGCTGTCAGGGGCAAGGGCCTCATAAGCCTCAAGGGGTGGAATCGCCTCAGTGAAGCGCTTCACAGCATTCAGGGCCATGCCGAGCGCCAGGTAAGCATCTGAGAAACCTGTATCCAGTTTCGTGGCGCGTGAAAAGTGGCGGATCGCCGCTGCCATGTCATTCTCATTCTTCGCGAGATCTCCCAGAACGTATTCGGCGCTCGCGTTCTTCGGATCGATCTCCAATTCCGCCTCGAAGTTCTTCTTCACTGCCTGAATCACTTCGGGTGTCAGCTGGGGTTTCGATAGCAGGGCGCGCCCTAAACGAGCATGAATGCCAGGCACCAGCGGATTGAGCTCGAGAATCTTCTGATATTCCGCGGCCGCTTCGTCCCATTTTCCTTGTGCTTCCAGCGTCTCCGCGTTCAATTCATGAATCTGGTAGGAAAAAGGCGCCTCGCGCATCAGTTCGTGAGAAGCGTGAATGGAAAGGTCGGAAAAAGCGTGCGTCGCAGCGTAGAGGACCTCTGGATCGTTGGGAAAGTCACGGCTCAGCACGTCGAGAAACTCCAAGGCGTCGTAAGGAGTCTCATGGGTCAGGGCGCAACGGATGCCGTCGAGTCCGACCCTCTTCTTGAGTTCCCTGTCGAGAGTCTGGCGAATTGCCTTCTTCAGCAGCGGCATCGCCTCACTGCAATTGCCGCTTTCCGCCAGGGCTGCCCCGCGCTCGGCGTTCTCCTTGCCCGGGGGCGGCGAACTCTTCTTCGCGACTTGAGCGGGAGTAATTGTCGCGGTCGCCAGCAGGAGGACACCGATGACAGATACCCTTAAACTACTGAACATTCGGCGATTATAAACCGAAATCAGTGCTCTCTTAAGCTCGAATCTGGCGGTAATGTCCCGTTTGCCTCCGCATTCTCGCCAGCTCTGGAGCCGCATCCCAACCCCCGATCACAACTGTGAAAAAAGGCAGGCACCGGAGCGCCTGCCTTTGGTATCGGACAGAACTTTCTTGCTAGAAGTAGAACTTCAGAGCCAACTGCAACTGTCGCGCTCCCTGCGATCCCGTCACTCTGCCGAAGTTCGGGTTACTTGAAGTCGGACCAGTGTTGGACGGACCGTTCCCCGGATCAAACGAACCGTTGTCGGGACCGCCAAGGAAGGTCCACACCGGATGGTTGAAGGCATTGAGGCCCTCAAACCGGAACTCCAAACTCTTGCTTTCGGTGAGCGTGAATAACTTGTGCAGGCTCAGATCCACATCCGCATACCCCGGACCGCGAATGTTGCCAACTCCGCATGTACCAAATGTGTTGGGTGCGGGATTGACGATGTTACTCGTATCGAACCATTGGATATATGCCGGTGCTCCTCCGGTGGCATTGACGTGTTTACCGAGAACCTTTATCGGACCTGTGCAGTCTGGCCTCTCATTCAGAAGGGTGGGACCGGATGCGTTGGTACCGGATTGGTCAGCAGTAAAATCGCCCCAACCGCCGAACTCGTTCAAGGTTAATTGGTTTCCGCTGTGCAGGGTGACGATTCCGCCGAGTTCCCAGTTCCCGACGATGCGGTTGAGAACCGGGCTCATATCGTGGCCAAATTGCTTGCCGCGTCCGAAGGGAAGCTGATACGTGACATAACTGGTCAGGATTTGCCTCTCGTCGAAGTAGCACGGTCCCCAGTCAGAGCGCGGATCATAGATATTCTGCTGGCCGGGCTGCCCGCCGGAGGAAGTGGCGTTTGTGCTGCCGAAACCCGTGCCGAAATATCCCGGCGAATTGCTCAGGCACTTCGACCAGGTATATGCGACTTGCGCTTCCAGCCCATTGCCCATGCGCTTCTGCAAGACAGCCTGCAGAGCGTTATAAGATTGGTTGGCGTTGGAGAGGTTCGCTCCCATGAGGCTTCCGCCCCCGGCTGCCTGATAAAGCGAGCCAGGAGTGCCGCATGTACTTAGGCTGGCGTTGTCGCATGGGACGTAACCACCGCCCAGATACGGCCCTGCCATTTGACTGACGATCACTTGCCCCGGCTTCGCGATCTTGCCTTCCGCGGTCAATCCTATTCGCTGCTGAACTTCCACAAACTGAGCCAGATGCGTACCGTGCTGGCCGACATAGCCCAACTGAAAGGTCGTCTTGTTGCCGAACTGTTGTTGTACGGTAAAGTTCCATTGCTGGTTCTGCGCGGGCCTCAGGTTCTGATCAGTGATCCTGACCCTCACCGCCGTGGGAACGCCCAAACCATTAGGGGGGGCGTAGCAAGTGAAATTAATCGTTGCGCACGGCTGCACTGCCGGGAACCCTCCGTCGATGCCCAGGCTGCTTTGGGAAAAAATCCCGAAAGGTGGGTTGATCGAGAGTTGTTCGTTGGCCCCACCGCCTTCCTGGAAGGCGGAAATCGAGTAACCGCCGCGGATGACCAGGCTGCGCCGGCTCGCCGGAGACCAGGCAAAACCAATACGAGGCTGCCAATCGCCGATCCCCACATAGTTGTTATAGAGAGCCGGGTTGCTGAACTTCGCCGGCGCGTTGATTCCGTCCCCCGTGCCGTTCGGGGTATAAATCAGTCCAGTGTAAAGGCCAAAGTTCACAACGCGGTTCTCGGTTTCAAAAACCGGGGTATGGTCTTCAAAGCGAATGCCGAGATTGAGCGTAAGGCTGTCGGACACGCGCCAGTTGTCTTGCACGTAGCCGGCCAACACATTATTGCGATCCTTAAACAAGGTTGGGTTCGGACTTGTGTCGCGGCTGCCTCCGCTGCCCAGTCCCAAATAGAAGTCAGCCAAGCCGAGACTGGTTTCGGTGTTGACTCCTATCGTTCCCAAAGCGCCATTGTTGCCGTTGTATTTCCAATCGGATCGTACCCGGATGAACTGGAAGCCGGTCTTGATGGAATGGCGACCATGGATGTACGTCAGATTGTCCTCAAATTGGCCCTGGGTAGTATGAAAGATTTGGGCTATCTCCTGCTGCCCAAGGTTCGCCGCTCCGCCGGATGTGCCGGGAACAGCAATATTTGCTAAACCCTCGGTTCCAGGGGGATTGCCGTTGGGAATTCCGACAGCTGCTCCGACCTGTCCCAGTGAGGCACTGGGCACGATGGTCTGATCAAAGCGAACCGCATTGAACCCGATGCGCGCCTCGTTCAATAGATTGGGATTAAGGGTGTGTGTCCAATTGATTACGGAATTCCGTAGAGGCTGAGTCGAGCCCTCTGAGGCGGAACCCGGACCCAGGTTCGTGCCGCTACAAATGGCGCATCCGCTAAACGTGGGTACACGTACACTGGCCTGCGACCAGCGCCCGGAGATGCGGTCTTTCTGCGTGGGGACATAGTCGATCTTCGCATCGCCTTGATCGTTGAGGAAGTTGACGCCGGAGCGGAAGAAGTAGTTGTTCCCGGAGATGATATTCCCCGTGGTTGTCGGATAAGCCGACAATGCAAGTATGTTTGCGGCAACCTGGCTCTGGGGAAAACACGGATTTATTGCTGTTCCTGGTGGTACGCAGCCAGGGGTGCCCGCAATGGTTGTCAGATTATTATTCTGAACAGCTGTCGGGTTGATTCCTCCGTTGGGATTCTGCGACGGAGTGACGTAGATCGTTGTGTTGGGCCCGCCTCCCCCAGAGCCGGGCACGACAAGCTGGTCGAGCACGACGGCGTCACCATTCACGGTTCCTCGGTCGTTACACACGCCCGCGGTAAATCCGCTTTGGCAATATGCTGAGAAATCCCCACCCTTCATCGCTGTGGTCAGGAGTTGGGCGCCGTCCGAGTTCGAAGTGATCTGACGCAGACCCTGATAATCCAGGAAGAAGAACAGCTTGTCTTTCACGACAGGGCCACCGAAGGTAACGCCAAACTGGTTGTAACGCAACTCGGGAGGCAGGGTCGTGCCGTCCGCAGCATGGCCTAGCAAGCCATTGTCCACACCCTTCGTCCACCCATTCGCGGCGTTGTTGGCGTTTAACCAATCATTGCGCAGGAACTCGTATGCATCGCCGTGATATCTGTTGGTGCCTGATTTGATGGAGGCGCTGATCACTCCACCCTCGTAGTTACCGAACTCAGCCGAAGCGTTCTGACTAATGACGTTAAATTCCTGGATGGCGTCCACGCTGGGGGTGTAGCCAACTTCGTTGTTCTTATCCTCGCTGTTTTGCTGGCCATCAAGAAAGTATTGATTCGACTGCTCCCGGTTGCCGTTGATATCAGGACGGCCAGAGTTGGTCATTTGCTGCGGAAGGCGTATGGAATCGGGATTGACGGTGGTCACGCCCGGCGCGAGCAACGTTAACTGCAGGTAGTTGCGCGAAGCCAGCGGCATCGAGGTCGCCGTGCTGGCATCAATGACCGTGCTGATCTCGGTGGTTTGAGTTTGAAGAAGGGGCGTCTCTCCCGTGACTTCCATCGTTTCTGAAATCTTGCCGACCTTCATCTGAAAGTTAAGGCTGGCGGTCTGGTTGAGGACCAGGGTGAAGGCAGGATAGACCGCGGCCTCGAAGCCCTGAGCGGTGACCTTCACCGTATAGGTTCCAACCGGCAGACGGGTCAGGTTGAAAACGCCGGCGTCATTAGTCTGCGCCGTCGATACCGTTCCGCGTTCGGTGTCGGTCGCAACTGCCGTTGCCCCTTTGACTGCTGCCCCGCTGGAGTCAACCACGGCGCCGGTGATTCCGGCGGTCACCTCTTGTGCCGAGGCGGGTAGGAGAAATGCGATCAGGCCGACCGCTACCAGCAACATTGCTACGCCACACGTGAGTTTCTTCATAACGCAGTCTCCTGAATATTCACAGTCGGATCCAGCAAGAGAGTTCTAGGTACGAACGTCATAATCGAATCGTACTATGCTATATAGCAACCTTCCCCCAATGGTCAAGAAGAAAGTGCACGAATCTTAAAAAAACATTTGGGTCTGCTATAGCGGAGGAACAAGAGTGTCCGCGCGGGCCTGCACGGCGGTTCAAAGGTGGATTTGCCGCTCAAATCGCATTCGGCCACGGATAATCATATGATCAGGCGGTTTTCTCTGTTTTTGCATAATCCCTTTACAACTGAGGCGGATGGGATTAAGGTCTCCTGTGTGGGGGAAGCAGCATTAGTGCTATAGGGCTGCGTAAGAAACAGCCAGATCGGGCTTTTTCGCGGTTTTCCGCACTCGGCTGACCTTAGCTCTATAGCAGCTGCCGGGTCGAATTTGGGGTCGGTAGTGGTGAGAGGAGCCGTCTTCTCAGCTCTTTTCGGAGAACTCATGGGACAAAACCATCACGATGGGGTTGCCGCATATAAGAAGATCCAGTCCGCCATCCTCGAGCGCATCGAGGGCGGACATCTGCAGCCGGGAGACTCCGTCCACTCAGAACGCGAACTGGCAAAGATTCACAGCGTCAGCCTGATGACAGCTCGCCACGCGCTGACTGAACTGGAGAGGGAAGGTATTGTGGTCAGGCGGCGTGGCGCCGGCACGTTCGTCGCGCCCCCCAGAATTCACTTCAATAAATTGGTGGGCTTCACCGAACAGATGGCCAGCCGCGGTCTCCAGGCATCTTCCCGGACTCTGGTTGCAAAGGTCGTCACCGGTGAACCTGAGATTGCCGCCCGGCTCAACCTGTCCCCTTCCACCAGCCTCGTCAAGGTGGAGCGCCTGCGTCAAGGCGGCGGCGAGCCCTTCTCTCTGGAAACCTGTTACGTCTCTGCCGAGAGGTTTGCTGGTTTGGCCAAGGAACCAATGTCCAATGGTTCGCTGTTCGCCATCCTCGAGCGTGACTACAAGCTGGAAATCGCTCACGCCGACGAAGAGATCGATGCGATTGCCGCCGATGCCAGGATGGCAGATCTCTTTGACGTGGCCAAAGGATCTCCGTTGCTGCGCATCCGGCAAGTCATCTTCTCTACCGCAGGCAGGCCTGAGATCTACGTGTTGGGTATCTATCGCGCAGACCGCCACACCTTGCTGGTCCGCCGCTTCCGCTGAGAACCTCGCAAACTCCCTAAAACGTCGAACTCACGCGCGGAAAGCAAAACAAAAAGGGTTTCGCTGGTGCCGGGAGGGGGAATCGAACCCCCAAGGGCCGAAGCCCGGCGGATTTTGAGTCCGCTGCGTCTGCCAGTTCCGCCATCCCGGCTTGGATGGTAAACGACTGAGATTAAAGCTTAATTCACGGGATCGGTTTTGTCATCAGCATCGGCTTCGGCGCTCGGTGTGGCTGTTCTGTGGTCAAACTTTTTCGCTTGCTGTTTGATCCGTTCCCGACCATCACGAATCCTCTCGCCTGCTTTCACAAGGTCATCGTAGCTCGTAATGTTGTAACGGTCGAAAACGCTTCGGGTCTTGTGCCCCGAAATGACCATCGCAACTTTCTCAGAAATCCCATTGCGGATCATGTTCCTGACCCCAGTTCGCCGGAGGTCATGAAAAAGAAGACCCTTGTATTCTCGGTCGCCGCCACAGGACTGGCATTTCTTATCCGTTACAAGTTCGCCGCATTGCCCACACACGAACTTACCGACGCCTGCTGCAATGCAGGCCTTCCACCAAGCATCTCTAAAATCCTTGATCCGTTCGCCATCATCTCTAGTGAAGATGAAATCGTCAGCGGCCTTTCCCGCCGTACAAGCGCAAATCAGTTGGTAGATCGTCTCATCCATCGGAGGCGTCTGTCGTGGAACATCGTTTTTAGTCTCGCCCGGCTCCAGAAGAATGATTCTAGCCATCGAATCGAACTGATTGACCCGAAGGCTCTGTATCTCGTCTGCTCGCCAGCCGTAGCACCATCCGGCTTCAAACATTCCACGTAGCCAAGGCCGCAGTTTTGCAGTGTCCTCTTTGGCCGTGGTTTCAGCCAGCCTTATGTATTCGGCATCCTTCACGAATCCCTTTCGCACATTTCTCTCTTCGAGCATTCGGAAGTGAGGAACCCTATTCACCTTCGGCGGGGTTTTCTCTGCGCCATAGTTAAAGGCAGCTTTCAGAAGCGCCAACTCTCGGTTGATCGTGGCGTTCTCTGGTGGCCTCTTACTGCGGGTGCGCTCTTTCTTCCGCTCGTTGATGTATCTCTCTATGAGGTCGGAAGTAATTTGGGTGGCACGCAGGTATCCGAAGAATGGCTGAAGGTGGTTCTTCCAACGAGACTCTTCATCTTCCACACTTTTGTTTCCGTCGTTCTTGTGACGCAGCAGCAGGTCGTCCATCAATTCTTGTACGGTTACCTTGTTGCTGCTTGGAGCGGAGAGCCCCACTGCATACTCTGCCAGCTTCTTTGCCACGAACGACTCGGCAGCCCTTTTGTTTCGATGCCCCGTTGCTGCCACGTTCTCTGTGACCGTTGACGTAGATTTGGTAGGCCAAAATGCTGCTGCCCACCCGTGGGAAAACAGACCCAGTTCCTCGCTGGCGCTTGCGTTGATTTCGAGTTGGTTTTGGTTCGTCCATGGGAGTGCAGTCCTACAAGGTCAGCTTCCGGCGCTCGATCCAGTTGTCCAAGTCTCGAATATCGAACAACCATGGGCTTGTTCCCTCGCCGGGGATATAGGGGATTTCACCCGCCTGAACGAGATTGCGAAGCTTCCATGCGCTTACGCCTATGTAGCGGGCCGCATGCTTTGTCTTTAAAGTGCGTGGTGTAACGATGTTTTCCTTCATGTCCTCATCCATACTGTGCTTTGATTTCCTGATCGCAAGCGTCCTGAAGCTTTGACTCTTGCTATGGCCTGTAATACCCGCCCTTTCGGACGGAGGAGGAATATCGTTGCTGACTTGGCGCATGTAGCCGTCGCTTGCGGTTGAGCCATTTGCCAGATTTTGGCGATAACCGATACGGCGCACAAGGCCCGCTGGTCCGGCATCAGAACCGTTCGTCATTTTGGACAGGCTTCCCATCGGCGTCACACCGGGGCTTCGGAGCGGCGGTCAACCGACTTGCCTCCACTTTCCACCAACGCTAATGAAGACTCTTCGCAACTACCTGCCCACTGTATGAGGGTCAAAACAGCCGAAACACCCTCATACGGAGCAAAACGATGTCAATTTTGAAGAAGCTGCGGGAAAGAGCGGAGCCTCTGAATGTTTCAGAACTCGCCCAATTGTTGGCCGTAACCGAGGCGACTTTTCAGCGATGGGCTCGGAAGCGGCAAATACCGACAATTCGCATTGGAGACGTGATTAGGTTTGATCCCGCCATGCTGGCGGACTGGATTGAATTACAGGCAGCCTGCACCGGACCTCTGGCCAGCATCTTTCTAGCTCCACGGGCCGAGGCTGACCCGGCCGAATTTCAAATGCGGCGTGAGGATTTGGGTGAGCTTGACCCAGAGTACAAGCGAGAAACCGAGAAGAAGGATCAACCATAAAATAGCGCAGACTTTTGGGGCCTTCGCAGTATTGAGCAGCAGTGCTCCGGTTGATCCCCGTGAGATTTAGGGGGCGGTTACCCATTGCCGCTCCCGCTTCCTTAATCGGAAGCCCAAGAAAATGGGAAGGAAGAAGGCCCAAATGGGAAACCCTAAGAAAAAAACTCACCGCAACGGCCAAGAATACCAGCCGCCCTATCAGTTCTGGCACGAACCAGATTTCAGTTCAGACGAGCAGGTCGCATACGGTACGGCCAGCGACACCGGTTCGGGTTCTAGTGCTTGGCCAACACCGGAGTGAACACGCCTAACGCAATGTCTCCGAGCCTCTGATTTTCCGTCTGTTTAAGACACCAATTCAAGAAAGGGATCCGCCAGTGCTTTAATCGAACGCCTTCTCTGGTTGGGCTCGATTCAACACCTATCGTGCCGTCACCACGAGAGGGTCACTACTTTTTCAACATATCCAGCGCCCGGTGGAAAATGGATTTGGAGCTTAGAGAAATTAGCGGATACTTCTGCTCCATCGGTTCGCAAGTGAATCTTCGGATCATTCAATCGAAGGAAGAGGTCTTGATCGCTGTTCGCGAGAGCGGATAATCGCAGCCGCAAGGCGTGTGGAAACTGTTGCTGATCGAGAACTTTCATCTGCGAAGTTATGACTCCCGCCTCAGGCAAGCCGTGCGCAATACCCACTTCCGCAGCCGGCAACGGGATACGCAACTCGCCACTTTCTATCCTTGCTCCACCCGCGCGCGACCGCAACTTAATGGCTTTGGGTCCATCACTGGTGAGTCGTACTGAGAGCGCCGATCCGTTCCTGCGCACCTCGACGCTTACACGCGACTGACCTATGGGTACTCCCACAATCTTTGCCTCACTCCACTGCGCCGGCAAGCTTGGAGTAACCGTAAGCGTGTTCTCGCTAGCACTCCATTCCAATCCGAACATTCCGCGCACAGTTGGCGTGACCACCATCGCCGACGACCATAGCTGATGCGAAGTGCTGCGGCCAAACCATCGAAAAAACTCGCCGGAGAGCAACTCTGTGACCGCACCCAAGTCCTGCGCCCAAGTAAGGTCGGCATTTTGCATGAGGTGGGCGTACCCGCCCAGACTGCGGCCGTTGCGATACTCGGAAAGCGAAACCCACCCGGTGAACAGCGGCCACACGCTTCCTTGGTGGTAGCTAATGGGATCGTAGAAGCTGACGGCAGCGCTCAAATCACGCGTGCCCCAATCGGTGGAGAATTCCGGCGACGCCCATCGGTTCAGCATTTCGCCTGCGCGTGACAAATTGAAAGTTCCATCCCAGGCTGCCACTGCGGGGTAGATCGTAGGACTCTTGTCCAAGGTTCCATCGGCATTGCGGCTGAAGGCGTAAAAGTTCGTGTCGGGCAGGAAGTATTCTTTTTCCAACTGCTGTGCGATGTGCGCAGCTCGGGTCTTGGCAGCCTCCGCCAGTTGCATATGGCCGGTCGCCTTCGCGATGTTAGAGAAGGCCGTGCTGGCTTGCTGATCGAGAGCGGCGAGGTAGATCTCCTGATGCGGCATTCCGGGTGGCCATGATTCCACCCACCCCGATCCTTCAGTATTTTCGTAAATGCCGTCGCCATCGGAGTCGTGAGAGCGCTCGAACTCCCAAGCCTTTTCAAGTGAAGTCCAGTGCATCTTCAGAAATGCGGCGTCACCGCTGATCTCAAGATAATCGTTTGCAGCCATGAGCAAGAGCGGCGTGGCATCCGCCGATGCAAAGGCATAGGGTAGGCTCTTCCAGTCCACAAGGTCGGCAGTCTGAGCCCACTCGTGAATGATCTTTCCCTCAGGGCTCTGCCGGCGCAACAGGAACTCCAACTGGTCGCGCGTCAGCTGAAAATCGCCATAAGAATTCACGGCATAAAGAGTCCACAGTGCGTCGCGCCCAAAGTACCAGCCAAAGCCTGGCCGTGCAGAATCACCTGACCCGTAGAATCCGGCTACCAGGGCGGTTTCCTGGTGAGATGGAGTAGTCTGCACCTTCAATTGATCGATCGAGACCTCCGCCCAGGCAAACGCCTCATCGAATTGCTTATCGGGTGTTTCGATAGCCAGATGCTCCGACAGGAAGTTCCTGAAATAGGTTTCGGTTTGTTCGTATAACGATTGAAACGAGCGCCCGAGATCGGCCAGTCTTGCTGCGAGGGCTTCTTTGCTTGATTCCGCGGCCGTATCTGCGGTCGTGATCAGCAAGGGAAAGAGTTTGTCACGATCGTGGGCCGGATCGAAATGCAGGACAAACTGCAGCGGATAGATCTTCGGACGCTCCTGGTAGGGAGCCAGGATGCCGGGTTCGGCTCCGGGCATTTCGACTGCTGCGGCATGATCCGGAAAGTTCAAATGCAAGAGATAAAATCCGCCGGCGGCGGTCTTCGCCCATTCGGGGGACGGACGATCATCGGACGGAGCCGGCCACATGCGCTTCATCTCAGGAGTGAATTGAAAAGTGAGCGACATCGGCCGTACAGCCTCGACTTGAAAGAACGCGAGAGCCCCCGCCCCATCGGGGGCGCTGTGCGGCGCAAATAGAACTTCCCGCAGAGTGAAATTGGCGTGCGAGAAGGTGATGGTCGTGTGATCGGGTCGCACCTCGATTACCGCTGCTTGCTCATTTACATCGATGGGCACCGGGTAGTCCTGCATCTCTGCGCTGATGCGCAGGTTGCTGAAAATCTTCCAGTGGAAGATCCACGCTTCGAAGGAACCGTCCTGCTGGCCCAGGATTGCCCCCCGCGGACCGGCGACGGTAAAAGGCTTCGAGGGAACAGCTTCCCTCACAATCTTGAGTGGCACGCTATTTTCAAACGGGAATTTGGCCAAAACCAGAGGCCGATCGTGTGCCTGGCCATTTGTCTGCGGGATTGCGGTAAGACTGAACAATGAAAGCAGAGCTGCTGCCAGAGAAGCTGAATTCATGAATCCTCGTTACCAAATAGAATGCGGCGGGATTGGCTAGTGGAGAGGAGCCGGTGGCGGAATCGCTTTTGCCACTTGGGCGATCATCTCGGGCGGAAGCGAGTGCATCAGCTCAATAAAAGCGGCATTGGTCCAGCCAAACCCAATAACATTCACGGCATATCCGGCCTTCACCCTGGTCTCCGAAGACCGGGTCACGACATTGTACTTCTCGCGAATGGTCCTATCCCGCATGAAGTTTTCCAGCACCGTTGAAAGAAACTCTGTCGAGACACGGTTCGCTTCGACATTGTGTCCATAACGCCGCATACCCTCCACCGCCAGCAATTGGATCGGTGCCCATCCAAAAGGGTAATCCCACTGGCCCTGCGTCTCCTGCACGCTCATTGCGATGCCGCCCGCTCTTTCAAATAAACTCAGATTCTTCACCACCGCTCGGGCTTGCGCATCTGTAGCCAACCCGGCCCATAGCGGATAGAACGTAGTCGCATAGAGGTAACTCGATCTCTGTTCCTTATCGAAGTTGTAATCGAAAAAAAGTCCCCGCCGCTCATCCCATAAATATTTTTGTATCGCCTGGCGGCGCGCCTCCGCCTGTCTGTGCCATTGCGAGGTCTCAGAGTCCTTGCCCAGGAGCCGACTCATTTCTTCTAAGTCCTGCTCGGTCTTGAAAAGAAGACTGTTCAGGCATACGGGAGCGTAGTGGTGAGTAGCTGCGCCGTAAGGTTCGAAGCGGAAGGAGATATCGAATCCCGACTCGCGCATGGATCGGTCGCCCTTGTAGTAGTCCGGCTTCAGCTTTATGCGGCGCTCAGGCTCACAGGATGACTCACCTTGTGCTCCACCGCACACCCGCACCGAGTAAGCTGCCCCCGATGCTCTGCCGCCCGGGACATCCACCTCCTCACCCTCGTAGGCGGGGATAGTAGGGTGAAAAAGAAAATACGCCGCCACCTGCCGGTATATGTCGCTTTCATCCTGCAAAGCCTCCAGTGCCGGTCCTTCACCGAAATCGTAATAACGGGCGAGGCCTGCGTTGCCGGCTAGATGGGGCTCGCGCGTCCACACGTCGTGATCCCGCTTCACATACGAATAGGCCGTCTCCAGCCACTCTCGGTCGTCTTGGCCCGCCGCTGTTTGCGCCTCATGGACTGCCATGACCATCGAGCTGAGAAACGGAGGTTGGGAGCGCGTCAAATAGTACGTGCGATTGGCATTGAGTACCGCGCCGTAGTGTTCAATCTCAAAGAAGAAATTCTCCACCATTCCGCGCGCGAGTTCCACTCGTCCGTCTCGCAATAAGCCCCGAATAATGAAATAGCTGTCCCATCCATACATTTCGTTGAAGCGCCCACCGGGCACCACGTACCTGTTCTTAAGGTAAAGCAATCCTGGCGGCTGAATCGACTCGGCGTCCGTGGTTCCTAGTTGACGAATAACTTGTGGCAGATGCGCAAGCTTAACGTTGCAGCCGCGCTGCATCTCGTCGAGATCCCGAGGCGGTTCAAAATCGGCGGGAAGATAAATAACCGGCGAGGCCGAGAGTTTAGGGTCCGAAGCTGCGTTGCAAGAGCTGGTCGAGCGGGTAAGGGCATCCCACCCCGTATGGATGTAGGCGAGAATTTCTCTTAGGCTTGCGTCCCCAGGGAGGCGTTCGGGCTGTGATTGCCCCAGCGCTGCGAGGGAGAATATAGCAACCAGCGCTGCGCGGAGGAAGCGAATGCGAAAGCTCCCGCGGCGTCGGCGTTCATTAGCACTAAGCCAAGATCCCCGCATCCCGTCGCTCATAGGCAATTACGATAGCAAGAATGTGGCCGCGCTAGATCATTGCCCTCGCCATATTCGCTCGATGATCTGAGCCTCCCGACACATTCTGGTCCTCTTCAGAACTGAATCCGCGCCGAAAGCTGGATCCGCCGCATGGAGCTTCCATCTTGCGAAGCGACAATGCTGGAAATTGTTCCGGCATTGCCATCCTGGCAGTCGACACACGAGTCTGGCTGGCCCAGGTTGACTTTGTTGAACAGGTTAAAGAAGTCGGCGCGGAACTGGAGGCTAAGCTGTTCCCTCAGGCTGACAGACTTTGATACCGACAAGTCGGTATTGATGTATCCCGGGCCAAGAAATGAATCGCGACCGATGTTGCCAAAGGTCCCAACTAGTGGGCGGGCAAACGCTCCAAAAGTTGAGTTCGCTTGTCCTGGAGGCTGCAGCACATAAGGGGCGGGAGTAAAGAATGGAACTTTATGGGTAACAGGATTAAACGAACCGACACCGGTGGAAAATCCTCCCGATCCCGACCGGTTCAGGAATCCTACTATGTCATTATCCTGACCACTGTTATCGTAGCCAGGGGTCCACGGGAGTCCGTCCTCCCAGGTGAACGAGCCGTTCAGAGCAATGCCACCGATAACCCGATCCACCCAGCGAGGGGTGTTTCCTGCGAACATCTTGCCCCTGCCGAACGGAAGATCATAATTGCCCGCGAAAACAAAAACTTTAGGGCGGTTGTAGTAACTTGGACCGTAGCCGACGCGAGGATCGATGAAGAAATAGTAGGATTCGTGCGTCAAGGCCTTGGACCAGGTGAAGTGACTTAAAAATTGAAGGCCCCCGCTAAATCGCTTATCGACCCTTACCTGCAAAGCATTGTAGCTGCTCGTGGCCTCATTGGCGTTGTATCGCAAGTCTTGTTCCCATCCGAACGGGTGGCCAAAACCTACACCGAGCGCCTGTGCGGTTCCGTTGAAGTAAGGGCGACGATCACTTTGAGTGTAGGGCAAACCTGTTGCCGGGTTGATGTCCTGCGGAGTGCATCCATACTGAAAAACAACAGGGGAACCGCAGGTGTTGAATCCTGCGATTGTCTGCGTATTCGGACTGGCCTGGTTGGATGAATCGAACATGTTATGAATCGCATGGCTGCCAACGTAGGCGATTTGAACTGCCATCGTAGGCGTAATCTCCCTTTGCACCGCAAGATTCCAGGCGTCGAGAGTGGGTAGGCGGACATACAGCGGGCGCGTCGGCACGCCGACCCCATCGGGCAGGGGATAGTTGCCGCTAGCCGGAATGGGAGCGAAAGTGAATCCTGGAGGCCCCGGCGGTACGGTACCACTTGGCAGCGGTAGGGGCTGTGTGAGATTGAACACTGCGGCGGCACTCGTAATCGGGTTCAAATTCTGAGAAACCTGAGTGGGGAAAGAAAATGTGAGAACCTCGCCGTAAGTGTTGCCCGACCACCCTTGCCCGTAGACACGGCCATAACCGGCGCGTACGACGGTGTTGGACGTGAGTTGATAGGCAATCCCGATTCGCGGCGCCAGGTTCGTGAAGCTCTTCTGTACATTGAGGTTGGTGCCGTACGGACCGTACCCGGCAATGCGGATGTCCCCGGTATTGAGGTCCAGTAAGCCACCCTGACCCTTACCGTTGACCGTCTCCGGGAAGTAAATCTCCCAACGGAGGCCGTAGTTGAGTGTGAGTTTATTGGTCAAACGCCACTGATCTTGAATATACGAAAATATTCGTTTTTGGCGTTCTTGGGCGTTAGTATTTTGGGTTTGCGTCCGCTGAAAGCTGGTTGTGTCACCGAGCAAGAAAGTGGCGAATCCAAGGCCCGGCGAGGTGTCACTTCCGGTCCGAATCGCGGCGAAATGGTAGTTGCCGGAGCGGACGTTATTGTTATCGAGTCCGATGATGTGGTTTAGTCCGTAACGAACATCTCCGCCGAATTTGAAGTTGTGATTCCCTACCAGGTGCGACCAGTTATTTACGAACTGGAATTGGCTGGCGTTCTGTAGGAACTGGTTCGCCGATGTGCCGTACTCGAGGTTTCCGCCGCCGTTGGTTCCATTGCTCGCGTTGTCGATATTGAACTGAGGGAGACCCCCATTCAACGATAAATCGCCGACGTTCGCATTCGGGATGCCGAGGTTGTTACCCAGCGCCTGAGTATTGTTCGGGCCTTCTTCATTGAGGTGTATCCGGTAATAGCCGAAGCGAAAGTCAGTAAGCCAGCGGGGGGAGACAACATAGTCGCCGCCCGTCGCAAGGCTTTGGTCCCGCGCCGTATCTGTGCCGGCGAAACCACCGTTGCCGAAGCCAGGGCCGCCCGCAGCACCGAAATAGGGATCACCTGAAAGGTCTGAGCCGAAGTAAGTGTAGCGACCGAAGACGTGGAGATTCTGCTTCAGTTGATCATCAATGCGGACATCGAACTGGTTTGTGTTGAACGGGCCGGACCCCGAGGCGAGGTAGTTGTTTACGATTCCAGCTCCTGCGACATTCGGGGTGGGAAGTAATTTGAAGAAGTTCACCGCCGCCTGGGAGAGCCGATTGGCTGGAATGATATTCCCCGCAAACGTGGTTCGGCCTGTGAGCGAAGTCTCGTTGCTGGCGGGGTCGTATATTTGAATAGCGCCGCCGGCAGGAGGTAGGGCGAGATAGTCGCTTAGGTCACAGTTGCCACCCGACGTGCAAGTACTCTCTGCCAGAGCAGTCGGTACGGTCGTCAGCGTCGCCGTTCCGGTTCTTTCCCGTAGACCTTGGTAGTCCCCGAAGAAAAAGATCTTATTTTTAATGATGGGTCCGCCGACCGAACCACCAAACTGATTGTGCAGAGTCCCGGGTATAAAGCGGCCAGTAAGCGGATCAGGCGCGAACTCAGCAAATGGGTCGCGAGCCTGCAGGATATCCGAGCGCCAATACTCGAAGGCCGAACCGTGGAAGTTGTTAGTGCCTGATCTGGTCTGAGCTGTTACCAGACCGGCGACAGCCTTACCGAATTCGGCGTCGTAATTCTGCGCGGTGACTTTCTCTTCCGAGATTGCGTCCAGGTTCGGATTGATGACTGCAATGCCGATGACCGGATCCTGGTTGTCTGTTCCGTCCAATTCATAGCCGGTAGCAAACGGCAACTGCCCATCCACCTCGATCTGCTGGCTGCGCTGGGGGTTTTGCGCTTCGCCGACGTTCCACCCGATATAACTTGTACCAGGCGTCAACAGTTCGAACGCGGTGAAATTTCGGTTGAAATTGGGTAGTGTCTCCACGGCGCGCTCATTTAAAATCACGTTGACATCGACGTGATCAGCCTGCAACAGCGGAGCGGCCGCAGTGACGGTGACGGTGTTGCTCACCGATCCGACGGCCAGCGTGATGTCGACTTTCGGGGCCGTGTCAGCGTACACAATGACGTTTTCCGTTGCGACCTTATTGAACCCCTTGGCTTCGGCGGAAACCGTATAGGTGTCCGGAATAAGATGTTGGACGCGGTACTCGCCGCTCTCATTGGTCTGGGCGGTTTCCGATGTGCCTTTCGCGACGTCGGTGACGGTGACGGTGGCGTTGGGAACGACAGCCCCCGTGCTGTCTGTAACCGTTCCAAAGACCGAGCCATAGACAGCCTGTCCTGAGGCAAGTTCTGGGACGACGAGGACGCAGGCTGCGAAGGCAGCCAGCGCCACAGTAGCAACCGCACCCCCGAGACGTAGAGACCTCAGCAGACCACCGGCTCTTTCCCTATCATTCATCTGGCGCCTCCTGGATTCAGCAACCTTTTAAAAGCGTTTACGTCAAACAGTGCATAGCCGAGCTCTGCCACTTAAGGAAGTCACTGGAAATAAATCGATAATTCGCACGCCTCCCGCCAGCGGCTTGAAGTTGGATTGCGGGTCGGAGTAGCATAAAAACACTATGCGGTCGGACTGGATGTTGTTACTAATTGCCCTCTGGCAGGAAGTATCAATGTGTCAGTCACGCGTCACAGAAAGACTGAACGTTCTTTTCTTTCTAGGACATAGAAGTTTGCCGGTTGGGATGTTACATGTCTGTTACATCACTTCAGCCCGCTGATAAAGAGCGCTGTCTCACCCAGATTGAAAGGCTGATCCACAGCCATACATTCCGCAAAGCTGAGGCGCTCTGCAAACTTCTTCGCTACCTGGCCAATCACGCGCTCGCTCAACCGGGCGTACCCTCGAAGGAATATGAGATCGCCACGGAGGTTTTCGGGCGGCCTCCCGACTTCGATCCACAGGCGGATTCGGCAATTCGAGTGCAGGCTGGTCGATTGCGCCTTAAGCTGCACGACTACTACACTCACGAAGGTTTATCCGATACGGTCGTTGTGGAAGTGCCCAATGGGTCCTATGCCCTTAATTTTCATGATCGGGAAATGCCGCAACCGGCGCTCGTGCCGGTCCCCGCGAGCTTTCAGTTGCCGGTCGAGCCTCGAATACGGGAGAAGAGTCCAAGGGCATGGATCATCGCGGTGTCAATCCTCTCTTTGGTGCTTGCCGCGGCTTTGGCAACGGTCGCAACTCTTTCTCTAGCGCTCAATTCCGCCCGGACAGCAAAGCGGAGTGAATCGACAGCTTCGGGGCCCTTACGGGCGTTCTGGAGTCAGTTCGCCTCCGGTCCAGAGGCGCCTTGGGTAATTTTCAGCAACGCAGCATTCGTGGGACGACCGGAAACTGGCATGCGCTATTTGGACCCGGCCCACGATTCCCGTGACCTCATCCTGGACCACTACACTGGAGTGGGCGAAGTGCTGGCGGTACATGCACTGGACCACGTTTTCAACCAGTTAAACCACCCGATCCTGGTGAAGCGCGGCAGTCTCTTCTCTCTCGACGACGCCAGGAATAACGACCTCATCTTCGTGGGATCTCCGGCGGAGAACCTGACTTTGTTAGATCTTCCAGGCAGTCAGGAATTCATTTTTAAGCGGATCGAATCCAGTCCGCACAAGGGTGATTTAGCCATCGTTAACGTTCATCCTGAGGCTGGCCAACCGGCCATCTTTTATCCCAGCGACCCGTCCCAGCCACTCGTGGAAGACTACGCAATTGTTGCCCTCGTTCATGGATTAAACCCAGCTCGCCACGTCATGATTTTGGCGGGAACCACAACCATCGGTACGCAGGCCGCGGTCGAGTACGTTTGCGCACGAGATTCGGTGGAAGAATTACTGCGCCGTCTCGCCTTGCCGGCTGGGGCTGAACTCAAGCCGTTTGAAGCATTGTTACGGGTCAAGGTAACCCGGGGGGTACCCGTCGGCATTCAGTTGGTAGCGGTGCGCACCGGTAAATAAATCTTAGCCTCGAGAAATTACTGTGCGGGTTGCAATTTAAACTGTTCTGCGGCGTGAATTTTCGACGCGATATCGATCTCCTTCTTCGCCTCCTCCTCCCGCCCCAAGCCGCGGTACGCTTGCCCGAGCAGCGTGTGCGTCATGTAATTCCCCGGGTCCATCTTCTCAGCATGTTGCAAATACAGCAGCGAAGTTTGAGGGTCGTTTCGTCGCAGTAGCACTTTCCCCATCTGTATGAATGGTCCCGTACTCGACGTATCGAGTGAGATCGCCTTCGCCAGGGCCTCTTGCGCTTGTTCGTATTGCCCCGAACGCGTGTAAACGTCTCCTAAGCGGTCATAGACGGCGGGGTTGGCCGGATTGATCTCCCGCTCCTGCTCGAACTCCCGCAGCGCCTGCCCCGTATCCGATTTGAACAAATAAAATTCACCGAGCAGGAGATGCGCAAGGGGAAGCTTCGGCGTAAGCTCCAGCGCTTTCTTAGCAGCCTCGGCGGCAGCTTCGGGCAAGTTCGCTTGCATCAGCATCTTGCCCACTAAAAGATAAGCCGGCCCCGAGTTCGGGGGGATGGCAAACTGATTGGCGAAAGCCAGGCGCGCATCGTCGAAACGCTGCGAATTGAGGTAGCAGAGTCCAAGAACATAATTAGCATCCGCATTTGCGTTGGGCGTCCATTGCCGGACCCGTTCGAGAAACGGGATGGCTGCCTCTGGACGCCCCAACCGATAGAGTGACAGGCCTCGCATCTGGACTGATTCCATGTCTTTCGGGTCTTCGTCGATTGCATGAGCGAAGGCCTGCTCGGCGGAGAGCAATTTGCCGGTGCGGTAATAGGCGATACCCAATTCGTGCTGAACCCCTTTCGCCGATGCTCCGGCGCTTGCGGCTAGTTTCTCCAGCATTGCAATCGCCTCTTGCGGGTCACCGTGCTCCAGTTTCTCGTGCGCCGCGGCCAGAGTCGCTTCGACGCTCAGCTCCAGAGGCGCAATCTTAGCAGCAGATGCTGTAACTGGCGGAACTCCTCCGCGATTTGCATCGGAGGGCGGCGCGGGGTTGGATGACTGCCCCATCGCAATTACGTTAGTCAGCAACAGCAACGCGACCGTGGAAAAGGTTCGCATGTTTCAATTCTAACCACAAACACTCGTCAGTTGAATTCGAGTCGCCGGTGATACGATTCGTTTATGCGCTGGTGGCGAAGGTCTTTTAGTAATTGCGCGAGCTTCATGGTCTGCCTTTTCATCGCACTGCCTTCTGCTCAAAACCAGAAACCTGCTCCTTCGACTGCTGCTTCAGCAAAGACAACACCAACCCCTCCATATCCCCCCAACGACCTTCATCCGGAGCCCGCTTGGTTCATTGATATAGCCCCGCAGGCCGGGCTCCGCATGAAAAACGTAAATGGAGGGGCTGACGCTAAAAAGTACATTATCGAAACCACAGGTAGCGGCGTGGCAATTCTTGACTATGACAACGACGGCTGGCCCGACATATTTCTCGTGAACGGCACTACGCTGGACGAGACGAAAGAGAGAAGCGAGAAACCAAGCAGCCATCTCTTTCATAACAACCATGATGGAACATTCTCCGATGTCACCCAGGCAGCGGGATTGGACTTTACAGGCTGGGGACAGGGCGTGTGCGTAGGCGATTACGACAATGACGGCTTCGATGACCTCTACGTCACGTATTACGGTAAGAACCGTCTCTACCACAACGAAGGCAATGGCACCTTCAAGGAAGTTGCGGCCTCTGCCGGAGTTGCCGGCGACGGCACCGCATGGGGCACGGGTTGCGCCTTTGTCGACTACGATCGCGATGGAAAGCTTGATCTTTTCGTCGCCAACTACGTTCTCTTCGACGTCAAGACCGCACCCAAGCCGGGACAAGGAATCAGATGCGTCTGGAAGGGCACACCCGTGATGTGCGGACCGCGCGGCCTTGACTCCTCGCCCAATATCCTCTATCACAATCTCGGCGGCGGAAAGTTCACAGACGTAAGCAAGTCCAGCGGGATAGAAAAGACATACGGGCATTACTGCTTCAGCGTATCTACCCTGGATTATGACGACGACGGTTGGCCTGACATCTATGTGGCGTGCGACAGCACATCGAGCATTCTCTACCACAACCTGAAAAACGGAACTTTTGTGGACGTGGCCGCCGAGGCGGGCGTGGCGTTCAATGAGGATGGGCGCGAGCAGGCCGGCATGGGTTCCACCGTCGCCGACTATGACAATGACGGACGTCCCGACATCTTTAAGACAAACTTCTCCGACGATTCATCCTCGCTTTATCACAACAACGGGAACGGGACGTTCTCCTCCACTATTTTCGAAGCTGGCTTGAGCCTCAATACGCGTTTCTTAGGATGGGGGACGATGTTTATTGACGTTGATAACGATGGCCGCCCGGATATTCTTGCCGTCAACGGCCACGTTTATCCGGAAGTTGACTCCCACCATCTGGGCTCAACGTATCGCGAGCCCAGGCTCTTATATTGGAATGCGGGCAACGGAAAGTTTAAAGACCTCAGCCCGCAATGCGGGCCAGGTTGCACAGAACCGCAGTCAAGCCGTGGTCTGGCAATTGGCGATCTGTGGAATGACGGCCGCCTCTCGGCTGTTGTGAACAACATGGGCGGCCAGCCCATGCTTCTGGTGAACCAGGCCAGAAATAAACATCATTGGCTGGGCGTGGTCACGCGGGGCACAACGTCAAATCACGATGGCATCGGCGCCAAGGTTACAGTTGTCGCTGGAGGTCATAGGTTCGTGCAGGAGGTGCGGAGCGGCTCCAGTTATATCTCCAATAATGATATGCGGCTTCACTACGGACTTGGCAGCAATACAGAGGTCGATCGCATCGAGGTTCGATGGCCTAATGGAAACATCGAAACCTTTCCCGGTGGAAGCGCTGATCGTTTCGTTACCCTTATTGAAGGTAAAGGTGCCATCCCGACTGGTTCGTAGAGACAATCGGGTGATTGCGCGCATCGGGGAAGGCGTCCACTTGCATGTCGCGTAGCGAGGTCGCGAACGCAATGCAAACGAGCAAAGACCGTCTGAGTCAGCATGCCAAGATCGTAGTGTTCTTGCTATGCGTATTCATCGCCAGGTCGCCCCGGCTTGGAGCACAGACCCAGACGGATGCCGTCCGCGCCTTCAGGGGTCTGTCCTGGAGTACCGATTCCACCGCGCCTCAGCGGTTCATCGCAGTCCACGGGCGCCGCGCCGCTATCTTCGGCTACTCCGAAGGCGGCCTGGAGGTTTGGACTTATCCCGTGCAAATCCTCAGCTCGTTCAGCGTAGCCTTTCGCCAACAGGGCGCAACCACCGCGATTGATGGGCAAACTTTACTCAGGCGTATCATCTACAGTCCGGAAGCTGTGACCCGCATCTACGCCGGGCCCGATTTCATTATCCGCGAGAAACTTTTCGTCCCACTCGATGAACCTGGGGCGATCATCCTCTACGAAACGGAGAGTGCCCGGCCTGTCGATATTGAGGTCCGCTTTACTGCTGTGTTGGATTTGATGTGGCCGGCCTCCATCGGGGGCCAGGAAGCCATATGGAGTTCCGCTAGGTCAGCTTATTTACTTTCGGAACCGACGCATCGATTCACAGCCAGCATTGGTTCGCCCGATATCGTGGCGCACGACGAAACGCCAAACAACACCCTGCGTGTAGGCCACGCGCCCGGCTTGGCCTTCACTATTCGTGCCGACGGCGGCCACAAGACAGCACGAGTGATTCTCGCTGGGAGCGAACCGGGGCACGATGTAAGTGTGATCGCGAAAGCACTCTTAGAAAATGGGGCCTCTCTGGAGAAAGCCGCCGTCGAGCATTATTCCAATCTGCTAGGTCATACCTTGCAAATTGAAACTCCCGACGCGGACACCAATCGCGCCTTAGCTTGGTCTGAAGTCGCGCTCGATCAAGCCTGGGTCTGTAACCCCGATCTGGGATGCGGCCTGGTTGCCGGATACGGCCCCTCACGGAAGGCGCGGCGTCCGCAGTATGACTGGTTCTTCTCGGGCGATGGCATGGTTGCGGTTCACGCTCTGCTCGCCGCTGGAGAGTACGACCGGGCGCGCCAGGAACTGGAATTCATCTTCAAGTATCAGGATCAGAAAACCGGCATGATCTGGCATGAGCTGTCGCAGAGCGCCGGATTGCTGGATTGGCCGAAGTATCCTTATATGTTTGTCCATGTCGACTTGACGTTTCAATTTCTCAGCACCGTCGACGATTATTTTTCTGCAACAGGCGATCAGGATTTCATCCGAGCGCATTGGGCGTCCATTCAGTCAGCCTACCAATACTGCCGCTCTCTACTTGACGCTAGAGACGGCCTTCCTCGTATTCCCGCGGATAAGGAAGGAGCCAGAGAACAGGATGCACTCAGCGATGAGCTTACGTTGTCGGCAAGTTGGGTGTCGGCAGCGCAAGCCTTCGCACACCTTGCAGCGGCGACGGGTCACGGTGCTGCCGCCCCGGAGGCGATCGCAGCTGGGCAAGCAGCAAAGAGCGCCATGGTCAAAAGGTATTGGGATGAGCGGCAGCATCTTTGGATCACGGGCTACACCCGCACCGGAACGCCATTGATTCATCACGATATAGGCCCTGCACGTGTAATAGATGAGACACTCCTCCCCGCTGCCAAGCGCAATTCGCTGCTCGATCAATTAGCCTCTGCGGATTTTCAGACTGATTGGGGCACGCGCGGGCAGGCCGCGAGCGCCAGCACTTACGACCCAAACTCTTATTCCAGCGGGAGTGTCTGGGCAACCGGCACTTCCGAGACCGCTACCGCATTCTGGGCCGAGCATCGGCCGGCAATCGCTTTACCAATCTGGAGCACACTCATTCCATGGAGTTCTCTCGACTCCCTGGGACACATGCATGAGGCACTTGCCGGAGATTACTATCACGAGGAACAGGAGTCCGTGCCTGAGCAAACCTGGTCATCCGCGGCGTTCTTCACTGCCGCCGTGAATGGATTACTGGGCCTCCACATAGACGGCGTGTCGAACCGCGTCACCTTCGCTCCACACCTGCCGCCAGGCTGGGACGCGATCACCCTGCGGAACCTTCACGTGGGTGCCTCTGAAATCACCATCCACATGATTCAGTCCATTAACGACGTACGCCTCCAGATCCAGAATGACGGCTCTCCCGTAGAAATTGCATTTGATCCCGAAATCCCCTTCGGGGCGAAGTTGGAAGGCGCACAATTAGGAAGCCGACCTATCACCGCGACTCTCCAGGGGAACTCGCAAGATACGCACGCAGAAGTGGAATTCAGTCTGCCTCGCGGCAATACCCTGCTGACAATCTCTTACACGGGCGGCGGAGTAGCGATTATCCCTGCCCTCCCACAACCGATGATTGGGGATCCCAGCAACGCCATCAAAATTACTGGGGTGAATCTAAACAACCATGTCTATACGGTGGACTTCGACTACCTGCCATCAGCGGTTTCTACCTTCGAACTCCGCACGCCATGGGCAATCAAGGATGCGCAAGGCGCAACGTTCGAGGCCGTCGCGCCAGCGGTGTATCGAGTTACAGTCAGTGCGCACGCCTCAGAGAAAGGTCTCCACCTCTACCAGCACGGCAAAGCTACATTGACATTTGCCAGCGATGGCCCCGACTAGCATACTGCGCGTCAATTATTCCTCCTTCGACGGAAGGAACCATTCGATCGACGCCTACCGAGATGGACGCTTGCCAACAATGCTGGGCGTATGATGAGCTGTCCGGAGATTGACCGGATTGGGTAAGGGTTGTCGACCACTCTACAGGAATCCGCAATACCGGCCCGCTTTTGAGTCCGCTGCGTCTGCCAGATCCGCCATCCCGGCTCTTAATAAACCTGAGGGTATTAGATTAGTTGACGAACTGGGGGGGTGCAACAGCAGCGGCCGGCGATCCGCGCGGATTTCCCCCTGCAATCCTGTTCAGTTTTTCGACAGCAACCTCAAGGCTGCGGCTTGTCCTCATAACTATTTATGGCTCAGGTTACGGTCGCGCAATCGATCCAGTCCGAAGCGCGGCAGAACAACGGGCGCAGGCGCAGGACTTTTTCCATCCTGACCGTGTTCGCGGTTTGTGTCGTGGTGCTCGGCGCAGTTGTGCTGGTATTGTGCCGGCGCGCATTTTCGCAGCGCGCTGTGCTACAGGATTTGCGGGAGGCAAGCGATAGCCAGGTTGAGGTCCGCTCCTTTCGCCAGATCTTTTTCCCGGTTCCTGGCTGCATTCTCGAGGGAGTAGTTTTTCGTCACGGTCTTCCCCAGGTTAATCCCCTGATCAGCGTCGAGAAGCTAGTCGTCCGCGGAAGCTACCTTGGCCTGCTTTCGAATCGCGTTGACCGCATGACTGCCGAGGGCATGCGCGTATCTATTCCAGCCTTCGGCACCGGCCAGCCCTTTCACACTACACGATCACAAATCACGGTAGAAGAATTCATCGCCAATGGCGCGACGGTCGAGTTTGCTTCGAGCCATCCGGACCAACCACCGCTGCGCTTCGATATTCACGAAGCCACGCTTCGCGACGTGGCACCGCACGGACCTTTCAGCTTCCGGCTAAAGGTGCACAATCCGGAGCCGCCGGGCGAGGTGTCGATCGCAGGAAAGTTTGGCGAGTGGAATAAGGCCGATCCTGGGCAGACGCCGATCGCCGGCGAATACACGTTTGAGCAAGCCGACCTTAGCGTATACGAGGGCGTGGCGGGGAGGTTGTCTTCGACGGGAAAGTTTGGCGGAACTCTCGGCCACATCGACATCGCCGGCGCCACGGACACTCCTGAGTTTGAAGTGAAGTCGGGGAAGCATCCCGTGCGGCTGACAAGTGAGTTCACTGCTTACGTGGATGCTACGCGAGGCGACACTTTCCTGAAACACGTAAGGGCCAGCTTCGGGAAAACTCAGGTGGAGGCAGAGGGCAGCATCGCCGGCACTCCGAACGGCAACGGGAAAACCGCGCTGATCAACCTGACCGCGAACAACGCGCACATTGAAGATATTCTGCGGCTCTTTGACAGCGAAAGCCGGCCGCCGATGTCTGGGAGCGTCACCTTGCACGCGCGAACGGAAATTCCTCCCGGCAAAGAAGGATTCCTGAAGAAGGTGAAGGTCGGCGGGAATTTCGGAATCGGCTCAGGAACTTTCTCCAAATCGAATACCCAGGAAGGCGTGAACAAGCTCAGCGCCGGGGCGCGGGGAGAAAAGGATCCGGGCGACCCCGAGACCGTGCTCATGGATCTAACCGGACAAGTCAGCCTGCTTGGCGGAACGGCAAGGTTCTCCGATCTGGCTTTCGGCGTGCCTGGCGCGTCCGCCCGCATGCACGGAACCTACGATCTGCTGAATCACAAGATCGATCTGCACGGGCAGATGCAAGTCGATTCCAAAATCTCGAACACCGAGAGCGGACCGAAGGCTTTATTACTGAAGGCAATCGAACCTTTTTTCAAGAAAAAGAAAAAGGGAGAGGTTGTTCCGGTGCGAATTTCGGGAACCTACGAGCATCCGAGTTTTGGGCTTGACCTTAACGACAAGAAAGCACAGAAAGTGCCGGAGCCCGTGCCGAAGCCCTAGAAGGACGCAAACGTTCGCCCGTTTGAGAATCGCTATACTCCGTGTGGTAAAGGTCTTTCCTGCAGTTCCTTCGCGCTCCCCGACATGCCCGTCTCACGATAGCGAAAGCACTCGACTACATGATCATTCACCATGCCCACGGCCTGCATAAACGCATAGCAGATGGTTGATCCCACGAAACTGAAGCCACGTTTCTTCAGGGCTTTGCTCATGGCGTCGGACTCGGCCGTGCGGGCTGGAACTCGATCGTGCGCCTTCCACGAATTCACCCGTGGCCGGCCATCCACAAATTGCCAGATGTAGCGCTCGAAGCTGCCAAATTCTTCCTGCACCTGCAGAAGGGCCTGAGCATTGCGCACCGCCGATGCAAGCTTCAGGCGATTGCGCACGATGCCAGGATTTTTCAGCAGACGCGCCACTTTCCGGCGATCGTAGCGCGCCACCTTCAGCGCGGCGAAACCGTCAAACGCAGCGCGATAGTTTTCTCGTTTGTTGAGGATCGTCTCCCAGCTCAGTCCAGCCTGCGCGCCTTCGAGGATGAGGAATTCGAAAAGCGTGCCGTCATCGTGCGCGGGCACACCCCATTCTTCATCGTGATAGCGAATCATCAACTCACTGCGCGCCCACGCACAACGAATTAATGGCTTGTCTTCGCGCTTTCTGGCCATAGATCAATGGACGTGTATGCCAACGCAGGAGCCAGGGGCGACGAGCTACTCCAGAGACTTCGGATCCGACTTGTTCTTCGGCGATTTCTTGTCCAGCAGGGCTACCAGTTCCTTCGCACAGGCTGGCACCGCAACTTTGTGATCGACAATGATGTCCTTCGCATCCAACTTCCGCCCGTAGAGCTTTTCATTCGCGCTGCCATCGGAACGCAGGGTTGAGCCTTCCAAAGATATTCCAGCAAACAACCCTTTATTGCGCGAGTAGGAGAGAATCTCCGCATTCATTACAATGTCAGTAGCGCCCTCGGCAGTGCGGCCCTTGGGGCCGGCAGCGGCCGATGCGTCCGCGCCCAGCTTTACTTTGCTCGACAGCAGTGAGCGCGCTCCCTTGGGATTCATCACCAGCAGAACAAAATCCGTGGCCTGCCCGCCCAGCTGGAATCCGATGCTCACTCCTTCCAGCGCATAGAGGGCTGGCGGTCCCCAGGGCCCGGTATAGTGCGCACCGCTGCGGCAAATCATGACGCCGCGGCCGTAGCTGCCTCCCACTCCGAATGCGCCTTTCTTCACCGAGGGCAGAATCACCAGGCACTCCGCTTCATCTAGCAGATCTTGCGGAATGTCGTCGGGAATATTCAGGATTTCTTTCATGACTTCCCCGGCGTCTTTCACCCGGTCCTCTTCCCGCTCATCGTTGACGGCGAATGCCGGAGCTGCACACAGGCACAGGGTCAGAAGGCACGCTGCAATCTTTTTTATCTTCGCTGGTATCTTCATCGGCATCACTCCTTCGGAGTCTTTATCTCTTCTTTCCATTGCACGTGATTGCCTATCTTAAACCTCCCGGGTGCAGAAATCCCCGATTTGTGGAAATTGCTTCCGTCTCCAATCGCTGTAACTCCATTCTGCTGCGGCCCTTGCGTCTATGACCAAACGTGTGCTCCTTTTGTAACTTGGCACTCCGCTTGCCGCGCCTCTAGAGTCATGTGAGACTATGGGCGGAAAGCCGCCCTCCTTTCGGCCTCCGGCGTGCATCTAATCTGTTGGAACCACCGTCTGGCCTGGGTGGAGTGAAAATTTTGGACTCTTTGGGAATGAAGTACACGCACCCCACCTGCCGCCTGCTGGCGCTAATGGCGACTTTCGCCTTGGCATGCGTTCTTGCCTGCACTGCGCCTGTTTTCGCCCAATCGGATGCTGCGGCCACCAGCCCTGTGAGTCTCAGCGCCTACAACACTCCTTCGGCTTCCGCTTCCACCTCAGATGACGATCCCCAGGCCAGCTTCACTATTCGCAAGCGAGTCGATGAAGTGAACGTGCTGTTCATTGCCACCGACAAGCACGGCAAGTTTGTCCGTGACCTCAATCAGGGCGATTTTGCCATTCTCGACGATCACAAGCCGCCGCAATCCATTCTTAATTTCCGCCGCGAAACCGATCTGCCGCTGCACCTCGGTTTGCTCATCGACGTCAGCGGATCGGTCCATGGCCGCTTTGATTTCGAGCAAGAAGCTGCCACCAGCTTCCTGGTGCACTCGGTGCGCGCCGGCTTCGACAAAGCTTTTGTGGTCGGCTTCAACACCCAGAGTCAGATGACACAGGATTTCACTGACAACGTGCAACTGCTCTCCGCCGGTGTACACCGGCTGCAGGATGGCGGAGGCACCGCTCTGTACGACGCGATTTACCGCGCCTGCAAAGATAAGTTCTTGAAGGATCGGCCGGATCATCCCGCGCGCAAAGCGATTGTGGTGGTGAGCGACGGCGAGGACAATCAGAGTGAATACACGCGCGCCCAGGCTATCGAAATGGCGCAGCGCGCTGAAGTCATCATCTACGCCATCTCCACCGACGACAGCGGCCTCATCCTGCGCGGTGACAAAGTTCTCGAACAACTCGCGTCCGCCACCGGAGGCCGCGCCTTCTTCCCTTTCAAGATGAAGGACATCACCCGTTCCTTCGCCGCCATCGAAGACGAACTTCGCAGCCAGTACATCGTCAGCTACAAGCCCGCCGACTTCGACGCCGACGGCCGCTACCGCTCCATCGAAATCTCCGCCCTCAAGAAAGACCTGCAAGTCCGCGCCCGCAAGGGCTATTTCGCCCCGCAGCAATAAGAGATTTACCTCGAGGTGTCCAGGAGCAGGGTAGAAAAGTCGCGGTGGACACGGGCAGGATTGCGCCCATCATCTGTCTCTTAGGTGCTCTCCAGGTAAATTCCTGCTGATAGGCTTCCCGGATTCGGCGGAGGCGGAACCTCGAAGCCCAGCTTGCGCAAATAACATTCTTCGTGAATCGCATCTCCCCACTCATCTGTTTTGCAATATTCAAGGGAAACCGCCCGTCCGCATACATCGCATATTGGAAGTACAGGAACTTGCAAACAAAGCACGTGGCCTCCAAAGTCGGACGCCTTGAGCTGCTGCAAGACCAATACCAGAGACGGCCATTCTGCGCGTTCACTGCACTAACTATTCTCGTCAGGCAAAGCCTTATGCGTGATGGTTTTGCGGGTGGCTGCCCGTGCTGTTTCGTTCTTTGCAATTGGCACTAGCGAAGAATCTCGCCTCGTCTTCGGTCAAATCTACACCGCTAGACCGCAACGAAGGTGGGCTGATTCTCTGCCAAGGTATGGTCGTTTCATTATGTACGCGACACCTGGCTGGTCAAATGCCGTCAACCTCGCTTCTCGTTGCCGTCGTGAGAACTGGCTCTCAGCCTCCTTCGAATACTGCTCGAAACATTTCCCGCATTGCGGACGGCCGCACCAATTCCCTCACCTCGCCTGAATCCCACTCATCGCAACACGCGCGAATATCGACTGGCCCCTCCGGCCCCCTGGCCGCATTCAGCAGCAGATGCCAGGCTTCCTTATACTCACCATATTTCTGTCCCTTCACACCGGGCCTGAAATACACATTCGCATCCCGATCCCCTATCAGCGCATAAGGAAGGATGTACCAATCATCCGTTGGAATAATGTAAATCGCGAAAAAGTCCACCGTTCCCGGCGCATAACCCTTGCGGCCTTTGAACCCATCCTTCATGTTGATGCTCATGCAGTAACAGCCACCTTTGCACTGATAAAGCGTGCACTTAACCTGCACCCGCAGAATCGGTCCCGAGCCGTTCTCCACGCCCACGTCATAAGGGCCGAACCCTCCATACGGACTAGATACCCTCAGCCCGTAACTCATATCCAGCACCATAAAGTACATCTCAGCCCACGCTCCCCGCTCTCGAGTTCCCTTGATCCGGCCTCCCATAATCTTCCTGTGTTTCATAACCAGCGTCACCCCTTCTGCCGCAAATAGAAATCGCGGCCCATAAGGCCGCGACCGTCGCCGATTTGTAATCCTGAGCGATTTGTCACCCCGAGCGAGTTGTCACCCTGAGCGAAGTAAATGCTTCGCGAACCTGCTGTTTCCTTATTTACCCTCTATATCCAGTATGACATTCCACACAGGGTAAACCCGCCACATTTGCCCACTTTATATTTCCCTTCCCTTCAACAACCTAACTCAATTCCCCGCCTTTTTACCTCTTGACAAGAATTTTGGACCATTTTGTACAACGGACGGCAAACATCGCCCGAAAAAGGACCCCAGTCGCGAAGCGACGGCATTCATTAGCCCCGGACGTAAGTCCGGGGTAGGCCAGCAACAATGGAACAAGTCCCGGAGGAACGCACTCTCAGTTGACGACCCCGAAGTCTATGAGTACTACCGACTGGTTTCGACAATTAACTTCCAGTTTGCCCGTGACCAGGTCCAGGCCCCGGCCAGAGCCTGATCTTGCTGAAAATTAGCTGCCTGCACTTTTTGCCTGGTTTACACTGCCAAGTACCTTCGGGCCTCACAAAGGAGACACCCATGAGGACTCTCGATCAGCGCGGCAGGATTACACGACGCGATTTTTTCGAACGTGGTGCCCGAGCTGCCACAGGCGCAGGACTGCTGGCGATGGGCAATTCCGCAAAGGCATTGAATGTGCGAGCACTGGAGGCGGTAAACGCCAGTTCTGGACCTATGCCGGGCAAGATTGCGCTCGAAGAGCACTTTGTCATTCCTGAAACTTTAGGCGCGAGCTACGGCGCTCTGGGAAGTCCAGAGTTTCAGCGACAATTGGGAGATATAGGCAGCGCACGGATCGCCGAGATGGACCGAGGCGGGGTGGACGTTTGTATTCTTTCCCTCGTTTCGGATGGAATCCAGGCGATTCCCAATGTTTCGGAGGCTATTCGCATAGCGCGGCTGGCGAACGATCACTTGGCTGAACAGATCGCCAAAAATCCAAAGCGCTTCAAAGGATTCGCGGCATTGCCGCTCCAGGATCCGCAGGCCGCCGCTCAGGAATTAACACGCTGCATCAAAGAATTGGGGTTTTGTGGCACGCTCGTGAACGGATGGTCGCAGATCGGCACACCGGATTCCACAGTCTTCTATGACCTGCCGCAGTACCGGGAGTTTTGGGCGACGGTGCAGCAACTCGATGTGCCATTTTACCTGCACCCTCGATCAGTATCCGCGCACCAACCGGCCTACGAGGGGCATCGGTGGTTGACAGGTTCTATATGGGGATTCGCGGCTGAGACTTCGATTCACGCGCTTCGCCTCATGGGCAGCGGCTTGTTCGACGACTACCCGCAGCTCAAGGTTATCATCGGCCATCTGGGAGAAGGACTCCCCTGCAACATTTGGCGCATCGACAACCGCGTATCGAGAACATTGGGCCAAAAGCCAAAGGCCAAACTTCCCATAGGCCACTATCTGCGAGAGAACTTCTACATCACCACGAGCGGTAATTTCTGCACCCAAACCCTCACCGAAGTCATGATGGAGGTCGGCGCCGATCACATTCTCTACTCCGTCGATTACCCATTCGAGGACGTGGCCATTGCAGCGGAGTGGTTCGATCACGCCGCAATCAGCGAAGCCGATCGTTCGAAGATCGGCCGGACTAATGCAGCGCGACTGTTCCGAATTTAGACTGCCCGTCCGAATCGCCACCGGCCCACTGGTGCGCAATCGTCTCAATTCCCCGCCTTTTTACCCCTTGACAAGAATTTTGGACCATTTTGTATAACGGACGGCAAACCTCGCCCAAAAAAGGACCCCAGTCGCGAAGCGACGGCATTCATTAGCCCCGGACGTAAGTCCGGGGTAGGCCAGCAACAATGGAACAAGTCCCGGAGGAACGCACTCTCAGTTGACGACCCCGAAATCAATGAGCGATAACGCCTGTTTACAGCAGCATAATCTTTGGACTAAGCTGATCGCGATTTCTGGCGGACGGAGGTTGAGGTTCGGTCTTGAAGATGAATGAGATGCAACGTCGATTTCTCTTGACGGTTCTGGCGATAATCGTTCCCTTCAGAGCCCTTGCGCAGGATGCTTGCGTACACACCCTCCGCTCGGCAGGCCCCTTACAGGTCGACGTAGCCCCGCCCGGACAATACGTTGACGTATGCGCTGAGGACGCATCCCTTTGCAAGACTCTTACGTCAGGGTATCCCCCAACTGCTTCTACCCTCGCGTACTTTGTTCTCCCGGACGAATGGATGGCAGCGAAGGCAAAGCCCCGTGGGTTTACGCGTTACCTGATCGTTCAACTCTCGGAATCGATGTCACCGGACAAGCTACCCGGATTCAAGCAGTACTTGCATTCCCAGCAGGGACAGGTTCCTGATCATACGACGCTCCCATCAGTGCTTGCTTCGCGTGGTCGGGTTCCGCTCGGAATTGTGGGCGAGACCCCAGATTCCATTTCATTCGGAACGGTGATGAAGTTGGAGTCAACCAGTGGGTCGTCACAGGGTTTTGCTCTCGCATCCATCAATTCAGCGATCATCGTGCGCGACCGAGTGCTGTCCGTGTACGCGTTCGATGAGGTGAAGGAGGTCGGGGCAATAGAGTCTTTGAAAACGTTATCCGCTTCTTGGTTGACCTGCCTGCGAAATAGCAATCGCGTCGGACAGTAGCCCACATTAGGCCTGCCCCGCACTCGATGCGGCGGCGGCCTTCTCCTTACCGTGGTGGCGAAAAATCCCCATTACACCCACCTCCTGGTAAGACCCGTGAAGAGACTGGGATACCCTAGTCGGACTTCGTTTGCACCCCCGCCCCCTCTGTGCTAACGTCCCATTAATTTCGAGATCAAGGCTTAGGTAAGGAGACGCCACATGTTCGGCATCATCTTTCTCATAATCCTCATAGTTATCGCCGTCGCGCTTGTCGGCAGTTACAACAGCCTGGTGCAGTTGCGCGTGCGCTGCGACTCCGCCTGGTCCGACATTGATGTGCAGCTCAAGCGGCGGCATGACCTCATCCCGAACCTGGTCGAAACCGTTAAAGGCTACGCCACGCACGAGAAAGGGACGTTTGAAAACATTGCCAAGTTCCGCTCCCAGGCCATGCAGGCGACCACGCCCGAAGGCAAGGCCGTTGCCGAGAATCAACTGACTGGAGCATTGAAGAGCCTGTTTGCCGTGGCCGAGAATTATCCCGAGTTGAAGGCCTCTGAGCAATTCACCCAACTGCAGGAATCGTTGAGCCAGACCGAAGACGCCATCCAGAACTCGCGCCGCTACTACAACGCGGTGGTGCGCGACCTTAACACCAAGATTCAGGTCTTCCCCACGAACATTCTCGCCGGCATGTTCAACTTCACGCCGTGCCAGTTCTTCGAGACCACCGAAGCCGACCGCGAGCCAGTCGCCGTGAAGTTCTGATCGTATGAGTAGAGGTTCGGGAATGCCGGGAACGTGCGACGCGGCAGTGACGTGGAAGCGTACAGTGACGTGGAAGAGTGGCGCTTCAGCGCCGCGTAAGGCATCCAGACTCAATCCGCGCTTCAGCCCCCGTGGTCGCGCCCTTTGTCCGGCGCGAGCTTTGTTCGTCGTCGCCATCCTCACTCTCGCCCTTCCCGCGGCCGCTAAATCCTGGCGTGTCTCCGACCTTCAAGACACCATCACCGTCAACCCCGACGGCAGCGCTCTGGTCAACGAGAGCATCACCCTGAACTTTGTAGGGGAATGGCACGGCATTCACCGCACCATCCCCATCGAATATCCTGGACCGGACGGAACCAATTACCAACTCTTCGTCAATGTCACCAGCATCACCGACGAAAACGGTACGAAGCTGAAGTACGACTCTTCGATTTCTGGCGCCTCTCGCGATCTCAAGATTTACATCCCGAACGCCATCAATGCCACGCGCACCGTCGAGATCGCCTACCGCGTGCGCAACGGCATACGCTTCTCCGACAGCTACGACGAGTTCTACTGGAACGTAACCGGCAACGACTGGCCCGTGCCCGTCGATCACGCCGGTGCCAGCGTGCACTTCCCTGACGCGGCGAACGAATCTCTGCGCGCGCAGGCCTTCACCGGCGTCTACGGCTCAACCGAGCGTGACGCCACCGCCAAGGTCGAGGGCGCAACCGCCGAAATCGAAACCAACAACCCCCTGCCTATGCGCGGCGGCCTGACCATCGACGTTTACATCCCCAAAGGCATTCTCAAAGAGCCCGGACGACTCACTAAATTGTTTTGGTTCATCGGCGGCAATCCCGCAGTTTTCCTGCCGCTCGTCACTCTCGCCGTGATGCTTCCCTTGTGGTGGTACAAAGGCCGCGATCCCGACCCCGGCATATCGGTCGCGCCCATGTACGAACCGCCGGCCGGAGTTTCTCCTGCCGAATGCGGAACGCTGCTCGATGATCGGATTCATCCTCGCGACATTACATCGACCATTGTCGATCTTGCTGTGCGCGGTTTCATTAAGATCGAAGAGACCGACGAAAAAGGCCTGCTCTTCCACCACAAGGATTACATCTTCCATCTCCTGCAGAAACCCCGGGACTGGCACGGCCTCGCTCCCCACGAGCTCGTCATGCTGGAAAACATTTTCCCCGGAGATACCACCGAGACCCGCCTCTCCAGCCTCAGAAACCGCTTCTACACCGCCGTGCCCGCGGTCCGCGCAGACATCATGTCAGCCCTCAAGCAGAAAGGCATTTACCGGCTCGATCCAGAATCGGCCAACGGCTACAGCGCCGGGGCAGCTTTCTGCATCCTTCTTCCGTTTGCGATCTTCCAGTACATGCATTGGGCAGATTTTTTCAGTTCCGTCCCAGTACTGATTGTGTGCCTGGTGATTTCTGCCGTGATCTGGTGGCTCTTCGCCCGCGAGATGACGGCGAAGACGCTGAAAGGATCGCGCATTCACACTGCCGTGCTCGGATTTCAGGAGTTCATGAACCGCGTCGACGCCGAGCGCCTCAAAGTCATGCCGCCCGATACTTTCGAGAAGTTCCTGCCCTATGCCATGGCTCTCGGCGTGGAACATCACTGGGCGCAAGCCTTCGCGGGAATCATAAAAGATCCGCTCAGCTGGTACGTCGGACCAGGCTACGGCTACGGCATGGGATTCAATCCCATCTTCTTCTCGTCATCGATGCATGGCATGGCAACAGATATGCACCAGGTATTCGTCTCCTCGCCCCGCGCCAGTTCTACGGGATCAGGATGGGGCGGCGGTGCCGGCGGCTTCGGCGGCGGCGGAGGATTCTCCGGCGGCGGTTTCGGTGGCGGCGGCGGCAGCGCCTTCTAGTAACGACCGATCGTGCGGCGAAAACTGGTGCGCCCGGAGAGACTCGAACTCCCAACCCTCTGCTCCGAAGGCAGATGCTCTATCCACTTGAGCTACGAGCGCCCGGATTTATTCTACGGCAAGTTCGGTTCGCGACGCTGAGTAAGGGTGGGGCACCTCGACCCTAAGCCCTTCTCTGCATACTTCACGAATTCCCACTTCTCGGAAAGAACGCGAGAAATGGGGCAACCTCGGGGGTGGTCGCGCAAACATGAACTGAGTTCTGGTTCTAATCCATTTCAAAACTTAAATAGGTCAGGCCGTCGGAGCGCTCGACCTGCAGGACTACGGGGTCGCCGGTTTTGAGGCTTAGGACTGCGGAACGGAGGGCCTCCATCGACGTGATGGGAGTAGTGTTGAGGGCGTGGATTACGTCGCCGGTTTGCAGGCCGGTATCGGGCAGGATTAGGTCGGCGGCGCGGCCGAGTACGATTACGCCCGAGGGAATGCGCAGCGTGCCAACCTGACTGCGCAGGTCGTCGGTGAGATCGATTGCCAGAATGCCGAGACGGGGAACGAGATTTTTTTCGGGATCGGCGGCATCGAAGAGCTGATCCATCTGGTCGCGGTGCTCGATGGCTGGGACGTAGAGAATTTTCTTCTGGTCACCGCGGAGAACTTCGAGCTTGAGCACCTGATCGAGACGGTGCAGATAGAGGGCTGAAGAAAGCTGGGGAAGAGTCTCGATGCGGCGATCGTCGGCGGTGAGGACGATGTCCTGAACCTTCAGGCCGGCGGCGGCGGCGGGACCGTCGGGCTTGACGTCGGCGATGATGACTCCCCAACGCTGAGCGAGCTGTAGACCGTCGGCCAGGGTGGGCGTGATTTCCTGGGTGGCGGCGCCGATCTCGACGCGATGAACGTGGCCGTATTTGCGCAGGCTGTGGTAGACGAAATCGACGATGCGCGCGGGGATGGCGAAGCCCAGGCCCTCGCTGCCTCCGCCTTCGGAAAGAATAAAAGTGTTGATGCCGAGGACGGCGCCGTTCATATCGACTAGCGGTCCGCCGCTGTTGCCGGGGTTGATGGGGGCATCGGTCTGGATATAGGTGAGCGGCTTGTCGGGATCGGCTTGGCGAGCCGCCGAGCTGACCACTCCCATGGTGACGGAATTCTGCAGACCTTCGGGACTACCGATGGCGAATACCAACTGACCTACGCGAGGACGCTGTTGCGCGAGGAGAACTAATGTGGGAAGGTCCTTCTCGTCGATCTTGAGGAGGGCAAGATCAGTTTCTTTGTGAACTCCGACGAGGCGAGCTTCGAGGATGTGACGTTTGCCGGCGGCTACAGGGCGGCCAGCGTCACTGGACAGCGGAAGAGCGACGCGGATGCGCTGCGCGCCCTCGACTACGTGTGCGTTGGTGATGATGTAGCCGTTGGGGTCGACGATGACTCCGGAGCCAACGGCGTGCTGGCGCACGATGAGAGCAGTCTCGGAGCGGTTTTGTTCGTGGAGGGGGCCGTAGCCGGTGACGAGAATCTGGACTACCGCGGGAGAAGCTTTCGCAGCGAGACTTTCCAGGGCATCGTTGAATTGCGCGAGCGTTTGGCGCGATGCGGATTCGTCTGGATTCGATTTCTCCGGCATGGCCTTGGTGGCAGGAGGCGGGCTGGTGGGTTTCTGGGCCAGCGACGGTTGAGCCAACAGGAGCGTGGCGGACACCAGGACAAAAGCGGCTGCCTGGGAGATCGAACGGCGCGGCCGAAGAATCGTGTGTGCGAGGGATGAGAACGGAGCGAACATGAGTTAGATCTCCTGGAAGAGAAGAAGGCTGTCTTATCAGACGGTATCACGCGGGGGGTTTGGTTGCAGTTTTGAGCGGGGCGAGAGAGGCGGTGGCAGGAGATCAGTGGAGGGCACGAAGGAAAAGCCCCCACTTCTCGCTAAGAACGCGAAGGGAGGGGTAGCCGACAAGGACTAAATTAAGTTGGACGGGCTAGAAGTTGACCTCCCGGCCGGTTTCTGGGCATTACCGCGTCAGGCAGCCATCTCTTCGGTCGTGGCGAAGGCCAGCAGCTTCATCAATTCGCTGATCTGGATGTTCTCCAGCGAACATACGGCAGCTTTGATTTTTCGGCTTAGTCCATCGTCTATGCGCGCCGCGACCATCCTGTCGAATTTCGCGTCGATCTCCTTCCAGGTGAATGGCCGCGCAGGGGCCCCGGGGAAATCTGAGATTTCCTGAGTGAACGACGTGCCACTCTTGAGCCGGACGGTCACTCGGCTGGCGAGGTCGGCCGGGTAACGGGCCGTAAGGCCAGCGTCAGGTCGCACCGTGACCTTCTGCATCAAATCCTGGACATCTCGCTTTTCAATCCGGCTGGGCTCGAGTTGCGCCGGCTGCACATCGCCGTCCAAGAGAGCGACAGCCATGAGGTACGGCAGGCTGTGGTCGGCATCCTCCTTGGTGTGAACATCGTGCTTGGGACCGAATCGCCCGCCCCCGGTGAAATCGTAAGCGTCCTGGAAAACTTCAGCCTCGACGCTCACGATGTCCGCCGGATTAAATGGGTGTTCCTTATGCAACGCGATCGTGCAGAACACGCCCGATTGTGCGGGAATCGCGGTGTTGTAAGTCTTTAAGGCCAACCGATCGAAGCAATCCAGTTTCACGTTCTTCCAATCGATCTCGATCGATTTGCCCAGCGCATACGCCAGCCCGTTTGTTCCCTCAATTACATACTTCGGGCCGGTCACCCCGCGGGACGCTAGAAAGACGCCGTGCATAGACGACAATGCAGCTTGGGACGAGTTCAAGCCCTTCCATTGCGAGATCGGCGTGGTGCGCACGACCAACAGCGGAATGACGTCACCGCAGATTTCGACGGCCGCCGCGGTTTTTGCCTCGTCCAGTTGGAGCGCCTTGGACGCCCCGGCTCCGATTGAGAATGCGAGTGGTGTTGTCAGGTCAAACCCCTTTTCCATGAAGGGAGCGACGGAAGTCAGTTCCGACTCGACCTGGTAGGCAACCGCCAGTGCGGTCAAGAATTCTTTGCCAGATCGCCCCGCGTGCTCGCAGGCGGCCAAGACCGCTCCAACGTTGTCCGACGGGTGACACAGCGACACTGGACCAAGATAGCTGTCCATCAGGTCGACGTACCGCACCAGTGCCGTGTTGGCCGAAGCCGCATAGATGACGTTGGCATTTCCGCCGCCGATCAAAGTGCATCGCGCGTCCGAACCGCCGAACTGTTTGGCCTGTTCCACACAGGCCACCGTCGGAGCCGCGCCGAGAGCGTTGATCGCGCATGCCAA
>Ga0307476_10000327_pt1 | contig 40092 bp, 39 predicted proteins | sample atmos_gasesECM2C_2_FD_203314 | JGI IMG/M metagenome (GOLD analysis project Ga0307476, IMG submission 203314) | Hardwood forest soil microbial communities from Morgan-Monroe State Forest, Indiana, United States - atmos_gasesECM2C_05 | ecosystem: Environmental > Terrestrial > Soil > Temperate... | reverse complement strand
GATCGCGATCCTGCGCGAGGGCGGCAAGCTCGAGCAGTACGCGACGCCGGCCGAGATCCTGATGGCACCGGCAACCGAGTTCGTCGAGGACTTCGTCGGCGCCGACCGGGCGCTGAAGCGACTGGCGTTGATGCGGGTCTCCGACATCGACCTCTGGAAGGCGCCCATCGCTCGTCCCGGCCAGCCCACCGCCGAGGTCCGGGCGGAGCTCGACGCACCCGACGTCGAGGTCCCCTACCCCCTCCTCCTCGACGGCAACGAGCGGCCGCTCGGCTGGCTCTCCGAGCGCGACCTGCGGGCCGAGACGGTGCCCGAGAAACCCGACTCGCCGCTCGGCCCGCTGCTCGATCGCGACGACGTGATGCGCGACGCGCTCGCCGACCTGCTCCAGGGCGAGGCCCAGTACGCGGCCGTGGTCGATCACCAGGGCCGGATCGACGGCGTCCTCTCGGTCGAGATCATCTCCGAGTTCCTCGCCTCGCCGAAAGCGAAGACGGAGGAGCACAGCGCCGTGGAGCGGCCCCATGACTAGCCTCGCGGGGCTGCCGCTGGCGGCAGCGGGGGAAGTCGGCGAAGGCTTCTTCCGCAACCACGAAACGGCCCCCTGCCAGGCCAAGCCGAGCCACCTCTTCTGCTGGGACTGGGCGCGGGAAAACATCGACCGCTTCGGGACCCCGACGCTGCAGCAGTTCGAACTCGTGGCGATCTCGGTCGTGCTCGGTTTCGCGGTTGCCTTCACCCTCGCCCTGATCGCCCACCGCCGCCGCTGGCTGCGGCCACCGTTGCTAGCCGGAACCGGCATCCTCTACGCGATCCCCAGCATCTCGTTCTTCCTCCTGCTGCTGCCGATCACCGGGCGCAGCCGCGAGACCGCGATCATCGCTCTCAGCGCTTACACGCTGCAGATCATCTACCGCAACGTCACCGTCGGACTCGACAACGTTCCCGACTCCGCCAAAGACTCCGCCCGTGGCATGGGGATGACCGACCGCCAGATTCTTTGGCGGGTCGAGCTGCCGCTCGCACTGCCGGAGATCATCGGGGGCCTACGGATCGCCACGGTCAGCACGATCGCGATCGCCACGCTTGCCGTCTTCGCTGGGGCCGGCGGGCTCGGCACCCAAATTCTTGGTGAAGGGCACTTGCGATTCCCGACCGCGATCGTCGTCGTCATCGCGATCGTGGTCGTACTGGCGTTCATCTTCGACGCCATCCTGCTGACGATCCAGTACCTGTCCACGCCCTGGCGAAGAGCGAGGGTTTCGTGACTCTTGTCCACCCCCTGTTCGCCTCCTTTGGCGGCGCGATCGAATTCATCTTCACCCCGCAGACTTCGAACGTGACCGGCGGCAAGACCGTCGGCGGCATCGACCAGGTGATTGAACTGACCATCAACCAGCTCGAAGTCACGGTCTTGGCGCTGGCGCTGGCGATCGTGATCGCCCTCCCCGCCGGTCTCTTCTTCGGCCATCGCGGCAAGGGCGAACTGATCGCAATCGGACTCGGCAACACCGGCCGCGCGATCCCCGAGCTCGGTCTGATCGCGCTGATGGCGGCGGTGATCGGCGTCGGCCTCTTCAACCTCACGATCGCGCTGGCGATCCTCGGCATCCCGCCGATCCTCACCAACACCTTCGTCGGCGTCCGCGAGGTCGACCGGGCGACGGTGGCGGCCGCCCGCGGGATGGGCATGAGCGAGCTCGAGATCGCCCGCAAGGTCGAGCTGCCGATGGCGGTGACCAGCGTCTTCACCGGGATCCGCACGGCGGCGATCGGGATCGTCGCGACGGCGACGATCGCGCCGCTGGCCGGCGTCGCCACGCTCGGCGAATTCATCCTCGGGGAAAACGTCTACGGCACCAACGGCGTGCTGGCGGGCGCGATCATGGTCGCCTTGCTCGCCCTCGCGATCGAGTTCTCCCTCGCCGGACTGCAACGTCTTCTCACTTCGAAAGGCTTGCGGCTGCAAACGACCTGACATGACCGTTTCGAAACCCACCCCAAGGAGGCAACAGTGAGGATCGATCAAACCCGGCTGCGAATCGCCCTGGCGGCGCTCGCGGCTCTGGCCCTGGCGCTCGGCGTCGCAGCATGCGGGGGCAGCGACGACAGCTCCAACAGCGAAAGCACCAGCACCGAAACCGAAGCAGGCTCCGGCGGCGGCGCGATCACTTCCAATCCCGATAACGGGAAGGTGAGCCTGAAGATCGGCTCGAAGAACTTCCCCGAACAGGAAATCCTCGGCGAAATCTACGCCCAGGCACTGAAGGCCGCCGGCTACAAGGTCAAGTCCGACCTCAACCTCGGCTCTGAAACGGTCGCCCACAAGGCGGTCAAGACGGGGGCGATTTCCGGCTACCCGGAGTACGCCTCGACCGCGCTGACGTCGTTCTTCGGCCTCGAACCCGAAGAAGTCCCCGCCGATGCCACCGAAGCGTGGGAAAAAGCGAACGAAGAATTCGAAAAAGAAGGGCTGGTCGCTTTCGAACCGACGCCGTTCGAAAGCGCCAACGCGGTCGGGACCCTGAAAAAGACCGCCGAAAAGTACGACCTCGAAGACGTCTCCGACCTCGAAGGGGTCTCGGAAAAACTGTCGCTCTACGGCTCGCCCGAGTGCCGCGAGCGGATCGACTGCCTGGCCGGACTGGAAAAACTGTACGGGCTGAAGTTCAAGTCCTTCCACCCGGTTGACATCAGCCTCCGCTACACGGTGCTGGAAAAGGGTCAGGCGGATCTCTCGATCCTCTTCACCACCGACCCGCAGCTCTCGGCGGAAAGCGACAAGTTCGTGATCCTCGAAGACGACAAGCACGTCTTCCCGGCCGGCAACATCATCTTCGTGACCACGCCCAAGGTGGTTGAAGAAGCAGGCCCCGACTACGAAGCAACCATCCTCCAGGTCCAGGAAGGTCTGACCTTGGAAGTGATGCAGGAGCTCGACGCCCGAGTCGAACTCGAAAAAGAAACGCCGAAGGCGGCAGCCGCGGCGTACCTGGAATCGGCCGGCTACGTCGGCTAGTTAGGACGCAGCGACGGCCGGGGCCTCGGCCTCGGCCGTCCGCGCGCGCAGCCGGGCGAAGCTGACCTTGGCCGCCCAGGCGGCGCTGACGCCGGAGATCCCCGCCAGCAGCAGGGCGACGCGGGGGTCGTAGGTCTCGGCGAGCCAGCCGGTCAGCGGGCCGCCGATCGGGGTCGAACCGAGGAAGACGACCGAGTAGAGGGCCATCACCCGGCCCCGCATCTCGGGCGCGACGGCGAGCTGCAGGCTGGAGTTGATCGTCGCCGCGAAGGTGACCGCGGCGGCGCCGAGGATGGCGAGGGTGACGATCTCCAGGGCCAGCGCCGGCATCGCTGCCGAGAGCAGGGCGGAGACGCCGAAGGCGAGGGCGCCACCGGCGATCAGCTTCGGGCCGGTGCGGCCGTGGTGGCCGTTGATCAGCGCCCCGGCGATCGAGCCGACCGCCATTGCCGCGACCATCGCCGCGTAGGTGAGGGCGCCGCCGCCGAAGCTGAACTTGGCCAGCAGCGGCAGCACGACCTGGAAGTTGAAGCCGAGCGTCCCGACCAGCGCCATCAGCGCCAGCGGCACGGCCAGCTCCGGCGTGCGGACGACGTAGCGGAGGCCGGCCCGGATCGCGCCGGGGCCGCGCGGGGCCACCGGCTCGGTGTGCAGCTTGGCGGTGTCCATCCCCCGGAGAGCGAAGATCATCGCGACGAAGGTGAGCGCGTTGAGCGCGAAGCAGGGGACGACGCCGAAGGCGGCGATCAGGATCCCGGCGAAGGCCGGGCCGACGATCCGCGCCGCCTGGACGATGACGCTGTTGAGGCTGACCGCGTTGACGACGCGGTCGGGGCCCACCATCTCCATCACGAAGCTCTGCCGGGTCGGGTTGTCGACCGCGTTGACGGTCCCCATCGCGAAGACGCCGAGGTAGACCATCCAGGGCTCGACCACACCGGTCGCGGTGACGGCGAAGAGGCCGACGGCGGGAATCGCCATCAGTGCCTGGGTGGCGATCAGCAGCTGGCGTTTAGGGAGGCGGTCGGCGAGCACCCCGCCCCAGGCTCCGATCAGCAGCATCGGCAGGAACTGCAGGGCGGTGGTCAGGCCGACCGCGATGCCGGAGCCGGTGAGGCTGAGGATCAGCCAGATCGCCGCCACCGTCTGCATCCAGGTGCCGGAGAGGGAGATCAGCTGGCCGGCGAAGTAGCGCCGGTAGTTGGGGACTTCGAGCGAGTTGAAGGAGCGGCGCAGGTGGTACCTCATGGGCGCTGCTCGCGCCCGGACCGCGGCTCACCCTCCCTCATCCGGTCGAGGATCTCGGCGGCGCGCTCCAGCGTCTCGACCTCGTCGGCCGAGAGCTCGCGCATGCGCCGCGCCAGGTAGGCGTTCTTGCGGCCGCGCAGGCGCCGCAACCGCTCGCTCCCGGCGCCGTTGATCGCGACCAGGGAGCTGCGGCCGTCGGCGGGGTCCGGGGTCCGGTCCACCAGCCCCTCGCGCTCCAGGCAGCCGAGCGTGCGGGTGATCGTCGGCCGCCGCACGCGCTCGATCTCGGCCAGCTCGCTGGGAGTGAGCGGTCCGTGGCGCTCGATCGTGGCCAGCGCCGAGACCGAAGTCGGGGTCAGGCCGCTCGTCTCCGCCGCAGCCTCCTGCCGCAGCCGCCGCGCGGTCCTCACCAGCGCCATCCGCAGCTTCGCGGCGGTGTCGGTGAGAGAGATGTGCGTGGGCTCAGTGGTCATTGATTAGCGTTGATAATTAGTTTAGCAAACTAGTTTTGACATGCAACCCGCCCCGCGCACTCGCCCTCGTTGGCGCTTAGCCTCCCTTTAACCACTTTTAGGTAGCGTGCCGCCGGTGAGCGAAGCGGCGATCACGGTCAGCGGCCTGCGCAAGTCCTACGGCGAGCACGAAGCGGTGCGGGGGATCGAGTTCGAGGTCGCCGCCGGCGAGGTCTTCGGCTTCCTCGGCCCCAACGGCGCCGGCAAGACGACGACGATCGAGATCCTCGAGGGCTACCGCGAGCGCTCCGGCGGCGAGGTCTCGGTGCTCGGCGTCGACCCCGGGGCGCCGACCCGCGCCTGGCGCAACCGCGTCGGCCTCGTCCTCCAGGAATGCGAGCTCGACCCGCTGTGGACGGTCGCGGAGGCGGTCTCGCTGTTCGCCCGCTTCTACGAGAAACCGCGGCCGGTGGCGGAGACGATCGACCTGGTCGGCCTCGGCGACAAACGCGACGCCCGCGTCGCCACCCTCTCCGGCGGCCAGAAACGCCGCGCCGACGTCGCGATCGGGATCATCGGCGACCCCGACCTGATCTTCCTCGACGAGCCGACCACCGGCTTCGACCCCAGCGCCCGCCGCGACGCCTGGAACATGATCGAGGGGCTGAAGGCGCTCGGCAAGACCGTCTTCCTCACCACGCATTACATGGACGAGGCCCAGCACCTCGCCGACCGGGTCGCGATCCTCCGCGACGGCCGCATCGTCGCCCAGGGCCGAACCGAGGAGCTCGGCGACGACCTCGGCCGCCGCACCGTGATCGGGTTCAGCCTCAACGGGAGCCTCTCCGCCGAGGACGTGCGCGGCGCGGTCCCGACCTCGCAGGTGGCGGTCGCCGGCAACCGGGTCGAGATCGAGACCGAGACGCCGCAGCCCGACCTCTACCGCCTGCTGGAGCTGGCCGAGCAGCGGGGGGTCGAGCTCGACGAGCTCGAGGTCCGGCGCCCGAGCCTCGAGGACATCTTCCTCGAGCTGACCCGCGCCGAGGCGCAGGAGTCGTGAACGACCGCGGCGTCGTCCTCGCCCAGGCGCGGATGGCGATCCTCGTTGCCCTGCGGACGCCGCGGGTGCTGATCTTCACCGCCGCCTTCCCGCTGATCCTGCTCGTCCTCTTCAACTCGATCTTCAGCAAGGGCGGCAACGAAACGACGACCTTGCCGGGGGACCTGAAGCTCAGCGCCGAGGCCTACTTCACGGCCGGGATCATCGCCTACTCGGTCGCCCTCTCGACCTTCGCCACGCTCGCCGTCTCGCTCACCACCCAGCGCGAGAACGGCCAGCTGAAGCGCTACCGCGGCACGCCGATGCCACCCTGGACCTTCATCGCCGCCCAGATCACCCGCGCCAGTGCCCAGGCGCTGCTGATGACCGCGCTGCTGCTCGGCGTCGGCGCGATCGCGTATGGCGTACCGGTCCCCGCTTCGACCTTCCCCGCCTTCATCGCCTACGTCCTGCTCGGGACGGCGGCGATGTGCTCGCTCGGGATCGCGCTCAGCGCCTTCACCCCGAACCCCGATGCCGCCTCGACGATCGCCCCCTTCTCGGTCGTGATGCTCTCCTTCGTCTCCGGCGTCTGGATCCCGGTCGACCAGCTGCCGAGCTGGCTGGAAACGGTCGGCAAGGTCTTCCCCCTCTACCACCTGGCGCTGGGGCTGCAGACGACGCTGGCGCCGGGCGCCAGCGGCACCGGCCTCGAACTCGGCAACGTCGTCGTCCTTCTAATCTGGTGCGCCGTGGGCATCCGGATCGCCAGCAAACGCTTCAAGTGGGAGCCACAGGCGGCCAAGGCGTGAGCCGCGAGGTGGATTAGCCGCAGCCGATCGTCCCGGTCGGCCACGCCGTCCACCCTGACCTCGCCTGGTCGTATGAGTTCCCGATCCCGGCCCTGGCCCCGATCGCCGGCCTCCTAGAGCGGGAGCGCCGCTAGCCCTCCGCCCGCGCCACCTCGGCCGCGAGCGACTCCAGCAGCTCGATCATCTTCTGGTGGTAGCCGGTGCCGACCGTCAGCGCCCGCTCCTGGCCCTCCATTCCCTCGACCCCGCGCACCGCGTCGAGGTACTCGCCGAACTCCTCCAGCTTGCCGCGGTGCCAGGCGATCCGGGACGCCAGCAGCGGCCCCGGGTCGCCGCCGGCGAAGACTTTCAGCACCGCCTCCTCTTTCAGCTGGGGTGCAGAGGCGGACGGGTCCGCGGCCCACTCGCGCAGCGCCTCGCGCCCGGCCTCGGTCAGCGCGTAGACCCGCTTGCGGCGGCCACCCTCCTCCTGGCGCGCGGTCAGGTAGCCGGCTTTGGCCAGCCGCGCCGGCTCCTCGTAGGCGGTCGTGTGCGGGACCGGCCAGAAGTTCTGGATCGAGGTGTCGAGCGCCTGCTTGAGGTCGTAGGAGGTCGCCTCGCCGCCGCACTGATCGAACAGGGCGAGCACCGCGTAGGAAGTCCCGGTGAGACGAATCGGCTTGCTGCTCATGGAATTAACTTGCTTTTCATGATTCGAGTCGTATAGTACGGGACGAACGGTGAACACCACGCGGGAGGGCGAAATGGCCAGCACCGATGCCAGCCGAGACATCTTCACCGACCGACCGGATCACGACGCCGTCGTCGTCGGCGCCAGCCTCGCCGGTTGCACGACGGCGATGCTCCTGGCCCGGGCCGGGGCGCGGGTGGCGCTGGTCGAGAAGTCTCCGGACCCCGCCGCCTTCAAGCGGATCTGCTCGCACTTCATCCAGGCCTCCGGCGTGCCGGTCTTCGAGCGTCTTGGCCTGCTCGACCAGATCGAAGCCGCCGGCGCTGTCCGTTCACATTTCCACGCCTGGACCCGGTGGGGCTGGATCGGGGCGCCGAAAGACGAGGCCGGGCTCTGCCTCAACCTGCGCCGCTCGGTGCTCGACCCGCTGATCCGCGAGGCCGCCGGCGCCGAGCCAGGCGTCGAGCTGATCCTCGGCCAAAGCGCCGAGCGCCTGCTCTGGGACGGCGAAACGATCGCCGGCGTCGTCGTCCGCGACCGCGACGGCCATGAGACCAGGCTGCGTGCCCCGCTCACCGTCGGCGCCGACGGCCGCGACTCGCGCGTCGCCGAGCTCTCCGGCGTCCCGGTCAAGACCCGGCCCCACGGCCGCATCGCCTACGGCGGCTACTTCGAGGGGGCGACGCCGCCGCTGGCGCCGGACACGTCGATGTGGATGCTCGACCCCAATTGGGTCGCCGCCTTCCCGACCGACAGCGGTCTCACCTTCTACGCAGCGATGCCGACCAAGGACCGCCTGCAGGACTTCAAGCGCGACCCCGAGGCCGCCCTGGTCAAGATCGTCGGCGACGCCCCGGAGGCGCCGCCGATCCGCGAGGGGCGGGCGATCGAACCGGTGCTCGGCAAGGTCGACATGCTGAACCGGGCTCGGCGGCAGACGGCGCCCGGCCTGGCGCTGGTCGGCGACGCGGCGCTGGCGATCGACCCGATCTTCGGCGTCGGCTGCGGCTGGGCGCTGCAGTCGGGCGAATGGCTGGCGGACGCGGTCGCCCCGGCGCTGGCGGGTGCCGAGCCGCTCGGCCGCTCGCTCGATCGCTACCGCAAGCGCCACACGCGCGAACTGCGCTGGCACGCGTTCATGATCCACGACTACTCGAGCGGCCGGAAGCTGACTCCAACCGAAAAGGCGCTGTTCAAGGCGGCCGTCAACGATCCGGTGGTCGCGGCGGCCTTCGACCGGGTCGGCACCCGCCGCTCCCAGCCGTTACGGGAAATGGCCCGCATCTTCCCCCGTGTCCTCGCCGACTCGCGCCGGCCGGTCGCAGCATGAGCGTGGAGCGAGCAAGCGTGCATCTCTGGTTCTTCGCGCCGCAAGCGAAGCGCGAGGATTTGTGATGAGCGTCGCCAAGGTCGAGCGCTCGCGCGTCACCGTCGCCGGCACCGCGACGCGACTGCTGCAGGCCGGGCCGGCCGACGCCAACGAGGCCGTCGTCTTCGTCCACGGCAACCCCGGCTCAGCCGACGACTGGGAGCAGCTGATCGCGGCCGCGGCCGGCACCGGCAAGCGGGCGCTCGCCACCGACCTGCCGGATTTCGGCGAGACCGCCGCCGCCCCCGGCTTCGAGTACAGCGCCTTCGGCTACGCGGTCTTCCTCGGCGAGACCTTGCGGGCGCTCGGGGTCGAGCGGGTGCACCTCGTCCTCCACGACTTCGGCGGCCCGATCGGGCTCGTCTGGGCGGCGATGAACGCTGACGCGCTGGCCAGCATCACCCTGATCGACACCGGCATCCTGCCCGGCTACAAGTGGCACCGGCTGGCGCGGATCTGGCGCACGCCGGGGCTCGGGGAGCTGTTCCAGGCGACCGCGACCCGCGGCGCCTTCCGCACCCTCGTCAACCGCGGCGAGCCGCGCGGCCTGCCGCGGCCGTTCATCGACCAGATGTACGACCACTACGACCGCCGCACCAAACGGGCGGTGCTGAAGCTCTACCGGGCGACCGACGATCCGGGTGCCGCAGCGAGGGAGTTCTCGGCGCTGATGGCGCCGCGCGACATCCCGGCCCTGGTCGTCTGGGGCGAGCACGACGCCTACCTGCCAGCCGCCTTCGCCGAGCGCCAGCGCGACGCCTTCCCCTCGGCTGAGGTCCACGTGCTGCCGAGCAGCGGCCACTGGCCGTTCGCCGACGCCCCGGAGACCGTCGAACGGCTCCTGGTCGAGTTCTTCAGCCGGTAGCGCCGCATCCGTAATCTGTCTGGGGTGACCGACGCCGCCGCCGCTCGGGACAAGCGCTGGATCGCCCTGATCCTGCTCTGCGTCGCCCAGTTCGTCGTCGTCCTCGACGCCTCGATCGTCAACGTCGCGCTGCCGACGATCGGCGAAGCGCTCGACTTCTCCGAGAGCAACCTGCCCTGGGTCGTCAACGCCTACGTGCTGACCTTCGGCGGCTTCCTCCTGCTCGGCGGCCGCCTCGCCGACCTGCTCGGCCGCCGTCGCGTCTTCATGGCCGGGCTCGTCCTCTTCGCGATCGCCTCGCTGGCGGGCGGGCTGGCGAGCAACTCGGGTCAGCTGATCGCCGCCCGCGCCGTGCAGGGCCTCGGCGCCGCGATCCTCTCCCCCGCCGCGCTCTCGATCGTCGCCACCACCTTCCGCGACGGCGCCGAGCGCAACAAAGCGCTGGGGATCTGGGGCGCGGTCGCCGGCTCCGGCGGCGCCGCCGGCGTCCTCCTCGGCGGCGTCCTCACCGAAAGTCTCGGCTGGGAATGGGTGCTCTGGGTCAACGTCCCGATCGGGATCATCGCCGCCCTGATCGCCCCCAGCCTGATCGCCGAAACCCGCGACGAGGGCGAGGTGCGCCACTTCGACGTCGCCGGCGCGGTGACGATCACGCTCAGCCTCTCGGCCCTCGTCTTCGGCCTGCTCGACGCCGAAAGCGCCGGCTGGGGGTCGGCGCAGACGATCGGCACCCTGGTCGGCTCGGCCCTGCTGCTGGCCGCCTTCATCGCGATCGAGCGTCGCTCGCGGGCGCCGCTCGTCCCCTTCTCGATCTTCCGCATCCGCACGATCACCGGCGCCAACGTGGTCGGCACCCTCACCGGCGCCTCGCTGTTCTCGATGTTCTTCTTCATCTCGCTCTACATGCAGCAGGTGCTCGGCTACAGCCCGATCAAGGCCGGCCTCTCCTACCTGCCGCTGGCGGTCTCGATCATCCTCGCCGCCGGCATCGCCTCGCAGCTGGTGACCAAAGTCGGCTTCAAGCCCGTCCTTGCCGCCGGCATGGCGCTGATCGCCGGCGGCCTCGTCTGGTTCTCCCAGATCTCGGTCGACGGCACCTTCCTCAGCGACATCCTCGGTCCCTCGCTGCTGGCCGCGGTCGGCCTCGGCTTCGCCTTCGTCCCGGTCACGATCGCCGCCGTCTCCGGGATCGAAGACCGCGAGCAGGGCCTCGCCAGCGGTCTGATCAACACCTCCCAGCAGGTCGGCGGCGCCCTCGGCCTGGCGATCCTCGCCGCCGTCGCCAACGGCATCATCGGCTCCTCCCACGAGCCGGCGAAGCTGGTCGAAGGCTTCCAGTCGGCCTTCATGGTCGGCGCCGTCTTCGCCGCCCTCGGCCTCCTCGCCACCCTGTTCCTGATCCGCAGCAGCGACAGCCGCGCCCACGTCGAGCTCAGCAACCAGCTCGCGACCGAAGCCGACTAGCGCGAGAGCCGCGCACTTCCGAGCCGAACTGAAAATTGTGTGTGCCAACTGGCGCGCGCCTAACCCGTTGCGAGACAACGGGCCTTAGCTTCGCCTCAGGAGGGTTGAAGGAGACAGGCGCGCTCCAGATGGTTGATACCCATCATGTCCGGCCAACCAGCCGGATCCGGTTCGAGTCCGGCGCCCTCCGCATTCGATTCGCCAGCGGGTCGAGGTGGGGCATGGTCCGCAGTGGTACTTTGACTGTGGGTATCAACCAAGCGGGGTGGTTCCTCGCGACGCGCCAGACTCGACCCGCTCCGGCGGGTCTTGTCGTTTCTGGGATCGAAATTGGTTCCCGTACGGCGATCGGTTAGGCTGGCGCCGTCTCGTGATCCTTCGCCGCCCGATCACTGCGGTCGTCGCTCTTGCCCTGCTCGGCCTTGCCGTGCTCGCGCTCAGCACCCAGGGCCGCGCCGCGACGACCGGGGTCGACAACTCGGCCTGCGGTCCGGTCCAGTACGGCGGCGCCGGCCAGGCGCAGGCGCTGATCGTCTCCGACCTGCCGCTGCAGGGCGACTCGCGGCGGCGCTCGCTGCAGATGAACGACGCGATCGGGCTCGTGCTCGAAGGCGCGCAGTGGAAGGCGGGCGGGCGCACCGTCGCCTTCCAGGCCTGCGACGACTCGCTCGCCGACACCGGCCTCTGGAGCAAGTCGCAGTGCCAGAAGAACGCCCGCGCCTACGCCGCCGACCCGACCGTGCTCGGCGTGATCGGCACCTATAACTCCGGCTGCGCCGAGGCGATGATCCCAATCCTCGGCCAGGCCCCCGGCGGCGGCCTGGCGATGGTCTCGCCCGGCAACACCTTGATCTGCCTCACCCAGTCGAGCCCGAGCTGTGGCAAGGGCGAGCCGGGGAGCCTCTACCCGGCGCGGCGCAACTACGCCCGGGTCGTCCCCAACGACGCCTACCAGGGAGCGGCGCTGGCCCAGTTCGCCCGCACGCAGGAAATCAGCCGCGCCTACGTCCTCTACGCCGGCGGCGACCCGACCAGCCTCGGCCAGGCAAAGACCTTCCGCGGCGCCGCCCGCAAGCTCGGAATCAAGATCACCGGCTTCCGTGCCTGGAACGAAAACGCTTCCAACTACAAAGGCCTGATGAACACGATCGGCATGACCGACACCGACGCGATTCTGCTCGCCGGCCTGACCGAAGAGAACGGCGCCCAGCTGATCAAGGACAAGGTCGCCGTCCTCGGCCCCAACGCCGGCCCGATCAAGCTGCTCGCGCCCGACGGCTTCGCCCAGCAGTCGACGATCGACCTCGCCGGCGCCGCCTCCCGAGGGATGTTCGCCAGCGTCCCCGGCCTCGTCCCCCAAGACCTGACCGGGCCAGGCAAGCAGCTGGTCTCGCAGCTGAAGAAGAAGGTCAGCGGCTCGGTCGAACTCTTCGCCCCCTACGCCGGCCAGGCGGCTGAAGTCCTACTCGGCGCGATCGCCAAGAGCGGCGAACGCTCCGGCGTGATCGGCGCCGTGCGCGCGACCAAGGTCAAGAACGGGATCATCGGCAGCTTCGACATCCTCGGCAGCGGCGATCCCAGCATCGCCCCGATCACGGTCTCCGAAGCCCGCAACAGCTTCGTCCCGACCGAAGTCCTCCGGCCCGGCCAGGGCCTGGTCAAGGCCGCCCGCCAGGGCTGAGACTCACCTGCTGACACACACAGTACGAACTTAAGTGTAAGAACTTAGGTGTTCGGTAAAAGGTATTCTGAGTAAGTAGGTTCTTACGCGTAAGCGTGGGACCAACCAAAGTCTCCTCATCTGACCCCCCTCCCGCCGGCTCAGCTTTCGTCGGCCTCCTGAGCGCGGCAGGAGAGCGGCTTCTACCTCTGATCATCACTGCCGGCAGCCTGCTGGGGTTCGTCGCCTTTGCCGGAGCGGTAATCGTCTGGACCCGCTTCCAGGCGATCAACGTGCCGCCCGACCAAGCAGTAAAAGCAATGCCGCAGGACGAGCTGGTGGCGACGGGTTCTTCGCTGCTGCTGATCTTCGGCTTCTTCGGGGTTCTGGCGGTGTTGGCGTCCTATCTCGTCGACCGCAGCGGCCGCGCCACGCCGGGGATGATCCGCTGGCTGCTGGTGCTGCTGGGTGCCGAGGGCATCGCCGGGGTGATCCTCACCGAAAGCCTTTCACCTGAACAAACGGTCCTCATCGCCGCTCTATTTCTCTTCCCCGTTCTCGTTGCCGTCCTACTCACCTTCGTACCGCTGCTGACCTGGCTAGAGGACGAGCTCCCGCCTCGCGAGTCGGAGACCTTGCCCCCGGAGGTCCCCCTCCTCCAACGGCACCGCAAGTGGGTGGAACCTCCGCAGGTGAATCTGATCGCCGGCGCCCTTGTCTGTGGCGTGGTCGCCGTGGGCCTTAAATGGGGGCTGGGGGCGGATTGGTGGGATCTACTTGCCATCGCCTCCTATCTGTTCGCCGCCGCTGCCCTAGTGCTCGCCGTGGCCGCGCTCTTCCCAGTCGTCAAGAGGCTGTGGAAGATCTGGGCGAGGCGCAGGAAGGAGGAGAGATGGGAAAGGAAAGCGACCCGCCGGTCCAAGACCGAGACCCCGGGTCACCCCCGGCCCTACCGCTTCTATTTCCGGTCGACGGGCGTCGCGCTGGTCTGGTGGCTGATGCTGATGGCGGTCATCCTTCCCGCGTTGGTCCTGGATCAGTTCTGGGTGGCGGTCTCGCTTGCCGTCGCGGTGGTGCTGACCGGCGGCCTCTGGCGGATTGCGGTGCTGGAAAAGTCGGACTTCATGTGGTTTGGCCTGGCCGTCTTCCTCTCTGTCCCGCTGTTCGGGACGCTGACCCTGATGGCGAGGAACCTCGCCCACCCGCAGGTGCAGCCGATGGCCCTGATCCGCAGCACCGACGGTCCCGACGAAGCGATGCAGGGCCTCTACGTCACCGAGGGAGACGACCGCATCTATTTCGCCAACATCTCCTCCAAGGGCTGCCAGGACAAGGTCAGCCCCAACAGCGGCCGGTTGCTCTGGGTACCCAAGTCAGAAGTGGTGGCGATGTCCCTGGGGCCGCTCGAGAGCGTCGAACAGGCGAGTAAGTCGGCTCTGGAAATGTCCTACGCACTCACTCCCAACGCCGAGACCCGGGCTGGAACCGAACTGAGTCTGACCAACGCCGAGAAACGCGGCGGTGAAGAATCGGCGGTGAGCCAGCCGTCCGAACAGGAGCACCGTCTGGAGAACGCCGGGGCAGCCGTACTGCCGAACTTCGGCAACGGCCTCAGGCTCGAGCCCGAAGAAGCGGCGCCCGGGGAAATCGTCACCCTGACGATGAGCGCGCCGAAGGAAGGCGGCTTCGGCCGCTTTCGCAGCGGCAAGACCCTGCGGGTCGGGGGCGTCAAGGCAAACGTGGTCAAGGTGCCGGCCCCCAGCGCCGAACGTGCTGAATTCGTCGAGACGACGTCCGGGCGCCTGCTCCGCCTGGACAGAAACGAGCCGTACGTGTACGTGCCCGGCACCGGGTTCACGCCGCTGAGCGAAGCCGGCGCCGCCTCGACGGCGCCCCGGTTCCTGAAACTGATGGGGGGGTCGGTGATCGGGACGGAAAACGGGGGGCTTCAGGAGGGATCACCCGCCTTCATCGAGCTCGAAGAAGGATCCGGCGCGCCGACGCTCGCAGGCGCGCCAACGCTCGCCGGCTACGCCGGTCCGGACCAGAGCGAATTGGAGCCAGAGCGGCTGGAGCCCCAACCGCTGAGCCAGGCCTGGTATCGAAACAGGATCAGGTTCGAAGTGCCGGAAAAAGCGGAATCGGGATTGGTGACGGTGGAGTGTCACCAGCTGGCGGGGCAGCCGCTGCTGCGGGTTGACCACGCCCCGAAAGCGCGGATCGTGGTCAAGATGGCGCCCGGCTCGGAGCGAGTCACCCTGGACAGCAGTCACTCCAGCGACGAGGACGACCAGGACCTCGCCCGCCGCTGGACGGTCGCGGGCATACGCCACGGGCACGACACGACGATGTCGGCGGACCTGCCGCCGAGACTTCGGCCCTATGCCGTGACGCTCACGGTCACCGACCAGGGCGGTAACGAAGACAGCTTGACCCTGCGACTGCTCCGCTTCCCCTCCACCTTCTTCTCTCTCGACCAGGCCGTTCCCGACGACGGCGCCCTGGTCGAACGCGCCGCGCAGGCGATGGCGCGCATGGCCGAGCGCGCGCCCCCGGCCGGACTGGAGATCATCGGCAACGCCGACGACACCGGCGGAGCACACCACAACATGGCCTTGTCCCTGCAGCGTGCCCGTCAGATACGCGATGCCCTTTTGCCCGAGAAGGTGGGCACCGGGTCGAACCAGATCGAGGTGCCGGTGACGACGATTGCCTACGGCGAGAGCTGCCCGCTCGACCCGCGAGGCGGGATGAGACCGCGCAATCGCCGTGTCGACGTCTTCATCCTCGAACAGGGCGTCCGCGTCACCCCACCCGGCGGATGTCATCCCGGGCGCCTGCAGACCAGCAATCGCGCCCTCTCCACCACGCCAGCGCAGCCGACGCCGCAAACCGCAATACCACCGAATCGCTAGGGGTCGGCGCTTCGGCGTCGAAGCAATTGCGGTGAGCTCCGCCGACGCAGCCGCCGAAACCGCGAAGCCCGCCGTCGACGGCGATAAGCCCGTGCACTACGCGCCGGGGATGGATGCGCGCAGCACGCGGGTCGCCGAACGGCTGAACACGCCGATGCTGATCGCGGCGGCGCTGACGCTACCGACTGTGGCGATCTCCGAGTCGAGCCCGGGCGGCGCCCTGGGGACGATCGCGATCGCCCTCAACTGGATCACGTGGACCGCCTTCCTGATCGAGCTGGTGGTGATGCTCGCGGTCGTCCCCGACCGCTGGGCCTGGATCAAGCGCCACCCGCTCGACATCGTCATCGTCGTCCTCACGCCGCCGATCCTGCCGGCCGGCCTGCAGAGCCTGCGGGTCCTGCGGCTGCTGCGCCTGTTGCGGCTGCTGCGGCTCGCCCAGCTCTCGCGGGAGGTCTTCTCGCTCGAGGGGCTGCGCTACGCGATGCTGCTCGCCCTGCTCACGGTGATCGGCGGCGCGGCCCTTTTTCAGGCCTTCGAGGCGAGTCAACACATCGACTTCGCCGAAAGCCTCTACTGGTCGATCACGACGATGACCACGCTCGGCTCCGACATCAACCCGACCACGACCGGCGGCCGGGTCGTCTCGACCGTCACCCTGCTGGTCGGCATCGGCTTCGTCGCCCTGCTCACCGGCGCCTTCGCCCAGCGCTTCCTCTCCCCCGAAATCGTCTCGCTCGAGGAAGAGCTGGCCGAAGAGGAGATGAGCGCCGAGGCGATGGCGCTGCGCGAGCTGCGCAGCGTCCAGGAACAGCTGCAGGCGCTCGAGGTCGCGGTCGAACAGATGGCGAAGAAGAACAGCGGTTAGAGCGCAGCGGCAAGCGCCGCTGGATCCGGCGCCAGTTCGTCTCTAGTCAGCAGCGCCAGCAGGGCCGCCACTACCAGCGGGTCGAACTGCGACCCAGCGCAGCGTTCCATCTCCGCGACCGCCGCCGCAACCGGCATCGCCTCGCGGTAGGAGCGGGTCGTCGTCATCGCGTTGAAGGAGTCGCAGGCGGTGATCACCCGCGCCTCGATCGGGATCTGCTCGCCGACCAGCCCGTCCGGATAGCCGCTCCCGTCCCAGGCCTCGTGCGAAGCGCGGACGATGACCCCGATCTCGGCCATGAAGCCGCCGATCCGCTCCAGCATCCGCTGGCCCTCGATCGTGTGGGTCTTCATGATCGCCCACTCGCGCTCGTCGAGCGGCCCGTGCTTGTTGATGATCTCGTTCGGGACCGCGATCTTGCCGACGTCGTGGAGCAGGGCGCCGAACTCGACGTTGCGGCGGCCGTCGGGGCCGAGGCCGAGCGCGTCGGCGACGTCGAGCGAGAGGCGGACGACGCCACGGCTGTGCTCGCCGGTGTAGGTGTCGTCGGCCTCGACGACGTCACCGAGCAACAGCGCCGTCCCCTGGTAGGCGTCGTTCAGCTCGGCCAGTTGCCCGAGCCGTTCCTGGCGCTCTTTGGAGAAGATCCGGAGGACGAAGAAGAGCGGCGCAACCAGCGCCACCGCCCAGCCGCCGTAGCCGCTGGTCGCGGCGAAGGCGACGACCAGGCCGAGCAGCGAGAGCGCGACGTCGATCGCGTAGATCGGCTTCACCTCGCGCAGCAGTCCCAGCAGCGAGGAGCGGTCGTCGAAGAGCCGGTCGCGGATCGCGGCGGCGGCGAAATCGACCGCGAACTGGGCCGCCAGGGCCAGCGCCAGGATCCCGAAGCGTTCGTCCGGGGCGACGTCGCCGGCCAGGACGAGGACCAGCGCCGGCCCCAGCGCGAACCAGCTGTTGCTGGCCGCGGTCAGCAGCCAGCTCGGCGCGATCCGGCCGCGGAGAACGTCGGGCGCCATCCCCAGCGCCAAGGCCGGGACGAAGAGCAGCGGCACCACCGCCGGCGGCAGCGCGAACAGCATCGGCACGAAGACAGCCTGGGTCGGGACGGTGAAACCCGGGCCGACGTCGATGCGGACGTTGCTGGCGATCGCCACCGCCGCCACATAGATCGCCGCCGTCGCCAGCGAGAAGCTCTCGACCCCGCCGAGCACGGCAAGGGCGAGCGCCGCAGCGAGGAAGAGGGCGCCGCCGAACAGTTCTGCGCGGCGCAGGGCAGGGCTCATCGGTCGGGCTCGCAGCGAATGCGAATCCCTGGTGCGCTCGGCTTCCTTGATGGCTTCGACGGACAAAAGTTTCAGCTCGTATCGCCGCTCGGCGCCGCAGCCTTAAGTACTCACCATTCCTTGCGCTGCCTGGAATCAGACGAACGTCCAGGCGATTGGGCAACACGCGTCCAAGCCCCTTGCATCTGCAGCACTCGGCCGCCGATAGTTCTCGCTCACCAAGTTCAAACCGAACTCATACGCAAAGCACTGAAAAAGGCAAACCCGTCGCGAGGCGGGGACGCAAAGCCAGAGGTCTCGCAAGAGATAGCTCGGTCGCCAGTGAGACGTCACGGAGGACGCAATGTCTCTGTTTCGCCCCACGGCACATGTACCCGGATCGGCACGGAAGCTCGTCTTCCTCGTTGCTCTGTGCCTTGGCCTGCTCGGCCTCTTCTCCAGCTCCGCCCTCGCTGATTCCTGGCACCATGGCCACTGGGGCTACTCCGGTGGACATTGGGACGGCAGCGGCAAGCCGGCTTCCCCCAAGACCAACTCGGAACTCGCGGTCTGCCCCGGCCAGACCTTCTCGCAGCCGTTCCTCGAGTTCGGCGACGAAAACTTCTACACCGAAGCCGAAGCCAGCGACTTCGACGCAGGCAGCGGCGGCTGGACTCTGCGCAACGGCGCCAGGCTCGTCAACGGCACCGACCCAGACGGCAGCGCAGGCGCAGCGCTGGAGCTGCCGGCCGGCGCCTACGCGATCAGCCCGCCGGTCTGCGTCACCCTCCAGTACCCGAGCGCCCGCGCCTGGGTGCGCACGGCCGGCGGCTGGGGCGGGGTCACCGTCAGCGTCTACTACGCGAAGGGGAAGTACGGCATCGCGGCCGCCGACGACGTCGGCTATCTCGGCTCGGACGGCGCCTGGGACCTCTCCGACCCGTTCGAAGTCAAGCCCGAGCTGGCGGGCGACGCCGAAGGCACCCGCGAAGTCCGCTTCGTCTTCACGAACAGGACGTGGAGCAGCGTCTTCGACCTCTCGGGTCTGTTCGTCGACCCGCGGATGAGGTGAGATCCATTTCTGGCTCAGGACGGTCGCCGTCGGCGGCTGGGTCACCCTCCTCATCTGCGTCGCCGGCGTCGTCTACGTCGCCGCCTTCGCCGAACCCGAGCGCCGGCTTGAGCTTGCGGGACTGGTCGCCCTCACCGGCTTCCTCGGCGCGGCTGCCCTTTGGCTGGTCCCGTGGCGGCGAGTTGTCGCCTCGCGGTGGCGGCAAGCGGCCATCTTCACCTGGTGCGCGCTGACGATCGGCATCGTCGCCCCTAGTCCTCGCCGTCGCCTTCCTCGGCGATCTTCGCCTCCAGCTCCGCCATCACCCCGGGATCGCGCAGCGTCGTCACATCACCCAGGGCCCGGCCCTCGGCGATGTCGCGCAGCAGCCGGCGCATGATCTTGCCCGAGCGGGTCTTCGGCAGGTCGTCGGCCCAGATGATCCGTTTCGGGCGGGCGAATTTGCCGATCCGGGTTGCGACCTCCTCGCGGATGCCCGCGATTAGCTGATCGGAGGGCTCGGCGTTGCCGTTCAAGGTGACGAAGGCGCAGATCGCCTGGCCGGTGTCCTCGTCCGATTGGCCGATCACGGCGGCCTCGGCGACGTTGGGATGGGCGACGATCGCCGACTCGACCTCGGCGGTGGAGAGCCGGTGACCGGAGACGTTGACGACGTCGTCAATTCTTCCGATCACCCAGAAGTAGCCGTCTTTGTCTTTGCGGGCGGCGTCGCCGACCAGGTAGCGCTCCTTGCCGAACTTGGCGAAGTAGGTCTCGATGAAGCGATCGTCCTCCTTGTAGAGGCCGCGCAGCATCGAGGGCCAGGGGCGCTCCAAGACCAGGAGACCCTGGCCCTCGGCGAGCGGCGTGCCCTCGCGCTCGTCGACGACCTCGGCGCTTACCCCCGGGAACGGCGTCGTCGCCGAGCCCGGTTTGGTCTGAGTGATGCCCGGCAGCGGCGTGATCATGATCGCGCCGGTCTCCGTCTGCCACCAGGTGTCGACGATCGGGCAGCGCTCGCCGCCGATCACCTTGTGGTACCAGAGCCAGGCCTTGGGATTGATCGGCTCACCGACCGAGCCCAGGAGGCGCAGGGAGGAGAGGTCGAACTTCTCCGGGATCTCCGCTCCCCATTTGATGAAGGTGCGGATCGCGGTCGGGGCGGCGTAGAGAATCGTCGCCTTCGTCTCCTCGATCGTCTCCCACCAGACGCCCTTGTGGGGGTAGTCGGGTGCCCCCTCCCACATGACGCTGGTGGCGCCGTTGGCGAGCGGGCCGTAGACGATGTAGGAGTGGCCGGTGATCCAGCCGACGTCGGCGGCGCACCAGTAGACGTCCTGGTCGGGCTTCAAGTCGAAGACGTAGCGGTGGGTGGCGGTGGCGCCGGTCAAATAACCACCGGTGGTGTGCAGGATCCCCTTCGGCTTCGCGGTCGAACCGGAGGTGTAGAGGATGAAGAGGGGGTGCTCGGCCTCCATCGGCTCGGCCGGGCACTCGGGATCGGCGGCGGCGAGGATCTCCTCGTAGAAGACGTCGCGGCCCGCGCTCATCGGGCACTCGATCCCGGTGTGAGCGACGACGACGATCGTCTCCAGGCTTCCCAGGTCGCCCATCTGCTCGTCGACGGCAGCCTTGATCGGGGCGGTCTTGCCCTTGCGGCGGGCCCCGTCGACGGTGATCAGGGCCTTCGCCGCCGAGAACTCCATCCGCTCCCTGACCGACTCGGCCGAGAAGCCGCCGAAGACGACGTTGTGGATCGCGCCGATCCGGGCGCAAGCGAGCATCGCGACAGCGACCTCGGGGATCATCGGCAGGTAGATGCCGACGACGTCGCCCTGTTCGACGCCCTGGCCCTTGAGCGCGTTGGCGAAGCGCTGGACGTCGCGGTGCAGGTCTGCATAGGTGACGTCGCGGGTCTCCCCCTCCTCACCACGCCAGTGGTAGGCGACGCGCTCGCCCCGGCCGGCTGCGACGTGGCGGTCGAGGCAGTTGTGGGAGGCGTTGAGGCGGCCGTCCTCGAACCACTTATAGAAGGGCGGGTTGGAGTCGTTCAGGCCCTGGCTTGGCTCGGTCTCCCAGTCGAGGAGCTCTCTTGCCTGGGCCAGCCAGAAGGCCTCGGGGTCGGCGGCGGCTTCCCCGTAGATGGCGGGGTCTGACCACAGGGCCTGCTCACGGAACTCCGCCGGCGGCTCGAAGCGCTCGATCTCGAGCATCACCTCCAGGTCGCGCTCAAGGCTCGACCCCTGCTCCTCGGTAGCCATCCACCTCTCCTCTCGATCCCGACAGCTGGGCGACGATCGTACTCAGAGATCGGGATCGCGGCAGACGCGCCGCTGTCGACTAGAAAGCGAAGATGGCGAGTGAGACGAGGCCGGCGACGATGCAGTAGATCCCGAACGGGGTCAGCCGGTTGGTCTCGAAGAAACGCAGCAGGAACTTGACCGCGAGCCAAGTGGTCGCGGCCGCGACCAGCGCGGCAACCAGGGCCTGGCCGCGGACGCCGTCGCCGGCCGAGCCGAGCAGGTCGGGCAGCTTCAGGAAGCCGGCGGCGGCGATGATCGGGGTCGCCAGCAGGAAGGCGTAGCGGGCAGCGTCCTCGTTCGAGAGCCCGGTCATCAGCCCCCCTCCCATCGTGATCCCCGAGCGCGAGATGCCAGGGATCAGCGCCGCCGCCTGGGCGGCGCCGATCGCCAGCGCCTGTTTGAAGCTCATCCGGGCGATGCGGGCGTCGCCGTCGCCTTCCCAGTCGCCGGCACGTGGCCGGCGCCGGCGCAGGCTCTCGAAGGCGAGCAGCAGCAAGCCGTTGACGGTGAGGAAGATCGCCGCCGAGGTCGGCGAGGCGAAGAGGTCGCGCAGCTTGTGCTCGAGCGCGAGGCCGAGGATCCCGGCCGGGATCGTCCCGATCACGATCACCCAGCCGAGCCGGGCGTCGGCGTCGTCGGGGCCGGCGCGTCCGCGCAGCGAGCGGCCGAGCCCCCGCAGGATCCGCTTCCAGTCGTCGAGAAAGAAAAAGAAGAGGACGATCGCCGTTGCGCAGTGGGTGGCGACGAGGAAGGCGAGGAAGAATTCGTCGTTCTGGTGGATGTCCCAGCCGAACAGCGACGGCGCGATCACCGCGTGGCCGAGGCTGGAGATCGGAAACGGCTCCGCGATCCCCTGCAGGGCGCCGAGGACGATGGCCTGGAAATAGGAGATCGGTTCCAGGCGCCGACCCTATGCGGGCTTTCTAAAGTCCTGCTGAGGAGGTTATTTAGAGTCCCGCGGGGTGTCTCGCGACGAAACCTTCGGGCGAGTCGACCCAGGGGTTGTGCCAGCGCGGGCCGGGGCCGCCGACGGTGTCGAAGGCGATGCCGGCGATCACCATCCAGGCGTGTTCGGCATTGGCGTAGACCGTGATCCACTTGCCGGCGCCCGGTTCGCCCCAGGTCTCCAGCCCGGTCGAGTCGAGCGGGCTTTCGAGCAGCCCGGCACCGTGCAGGGCAAAGCTGACCGCGCCCGAGCAGTCATAGCCGGACGATTCGAAGGAACCGTGGCCACCGCCCCAGATGTAAGGCGTCATCGCGATCGCGTTGCCGGCCGAGATCGCGTCGATGACCGCCTGCGGCGCCGAGGACGGCGCGCTGGCCTGGCTTTCGTTCAGCACCTGCGCTTCTTCGCCGGGGTTGAGCGGCGGCGGCACCTGCGCGGTCGGGACGCCGCTGGTCCCGCCTTCGGAGGCAATCTGGTTGGAGATCGAGGAGAGGTTGCTGCTCAGCGCTTCTTCGCGGCTTTCGAGCGATTCCATCGCTTCGCGGCGCTCGTGCTGGGCGGCCTGCAGTTCGACGAAGCGCGATTCCGCTTCGGCGGTGGCGGCGGCGACTTCCTGCTCGAGGGCGGCAACCGAGTCGCGCGCCGCTTCGACCTGGTCGCGGTGCTCGGTCAGCTGGCCGACGGCTTTCGTCACCTCGTCGCGCAGCGTCTTCACCCGCTCGACGACCGAGTCGTCATAGCTCTGGATACGGCTGAGGTATTCGGTCTGCGCCGCCATCTGGTTCCAATCTTCGGATTCGAGGATCGCGTTGACCAGGTCGGGCGAGCCCGCCTCGTAGATCGCGACCAGGCGTTCGCGGAGCAGGCCGAGGGCGCGGCCGAGCTGCTCCCGCACCCGTTCGAGGTGGGCTTCTTCGGCTTCCAGCGCCTTCGTCGCGGCCTCGAGCTGGGCCTGCTTTTCGGCCAGTTCGGCCTCGACCACGGCCCGCTTCTGGCGCAGCGCCGAGACTTCGCCGATCATCGAGTCGATCGCCGCATTCTGTTCGGCGATCGTTTCCGCCAGCGCCGCCGAGTTGGCCTGCACCCCTTCGAGCTTGTCGCGGGTCGATTCGAGTTCTTCCTGCGGGGTCTCCGCCGGAGCGTTCCCGGCAAGCGAGATCGAGAGGACGCTGAGGGCCGCCAGCAGCAGCGCCGCGAACAGCAGTGCCCGGCGCCGGATCGCGCCTGAGTTGGTGTCTGGGAAGTCGGCCCGCATCGTTTAGCCGCCGACCCGCGCACGGATCAGGCAGTGGACGGGCAGGCTAGCGAAGTCGCCGAATAATTGTTAGGAGTTGCTAATAACCTGCAACTTCCCTTGCAAATCGGCCCCTTTTCAGGGGCCGAGAAGGACTTCGATTGGCTTCGTTGACGGCCCGGTCTCCCCCATCACAGGCGGGAAACCGGGCTGTCGGGCGGCGTCTAGGCGAGCAGTTTCGCCTTCGCCTTCTCGAACTCGTCGGCCGAGAGCGCGCCCTTTTCCTTCAGGTCGTTCAGTTTGTGCAGTTCGTCGGCGGGGCTGGCGGCGTGGGCCTGCTGGCGGACGTAGGAATCGAAATGCTGTTTGGCCTCCGCCTGGGCCTTGATCGTGCGGTCACGCATGCCCTGGCCGCGAGCGATCAGATAGACCAGCGCCGTCAGGAACGGGATAAAGACGAGGAACAGCACCCAAACCGCCTTCCACCATCCGGACAGTTCGTGATCGCGGAAGAGGTCGGTGAGGATCGTGATCAGGATCCAGATCCAGATCACGAAGAAGAAGATCTCGAGTGCGATGAGGAGCAGTTCCCCAAAGCTGATGTCTGCGAGCGGCACTAGGCAGTTCCTTTCGATCAGGGCAGGCTGGTGGACGAAGCGCGGCCGTGGTTAGACCCGAACGCTATCCGGCTCCGAGCCTCATCGCAAACAGGGTGACCGCGACCGAGGTCGCGAGGTTGAGGCTGGAGACCCCCTCCCGCATCGGGATCGCGACGCGGGCGTCGGCCCGTTCGAGCAGGCCGCCGGTGAGGCCGTGGCGCTCGGTGCCAAAGGCGAGGACGGCGCGCGGCGGCACCTGGCCGGGATGCAGATCGTCCCCCTCGGGATCGACGGCGAGCAGCGGCCGGCCGCTGGCCGGCAGCTCGTCGATCGCCGTCACCGGCAGCGCGAAGTGGAGCCCTGCGGCACCGCGGACCGCATCCGGGTACCAGGGGTCGTGCTCGCCGGTGGTCAGCAGCGCCGCCGCGTCGGCCGCGGCGGCGACCCGGACGCAGGCGCCGATGTTGCCCATGTTGCGCGGGTCCTCGAGCAGGACCACCGGTGCCAGGCCGGGGTTGGCGAGCGTTGCCGCCAGGTCGACGGCCGGCCGGCGGGCGATCGCGACGATCCCGGTGCGCGGCACCAGCGGCACCATCCGCGCCAGCGTCTCGGCGTCGATCGTCGCGACCCGGTCGGCACCGAGGCGGCCGGCTAGGTCGGGGGCCAGCTCGGCCGCCAGCTCCTCGATCGCCGCCGGGTCGACCGCGTAGGCCTCGACCAGGTCGGCGCCGAAGCGGAGCGCGTGCTTGAGCGCGTGGAAGCCCTCGACCACGACCAGGTCGGGCTGGCGCCGGGCACGGCGGAAGCGGTGGATCAGCTCGTCGCCCACCGCGCCATCATGCCTCAGAGAGAGCTCAGACGGACTCGGGGACCGGCACCGCGACGAGCAGGTCGCGACCGGATTCCTTCGCTTCGTAGAGAGCGGCGTCAGCGCGACTGAGCAGTGCGTCAACCGACTCGGCGAAGTCCCACTGGGCGAGACCGGCGGAGCAGGTCTGCCCTCCCGGGGTGACGCCCCGCAGGCGCTCGACGATCTCTGCCGCCTGGTCGAGCGGGCAATCGGGAAGGACGACGAGGAACTCCTCACCGCCGAAGCGGACGATCGTGTCTTCGCCGCGCAGCTCCGAGACCCAGGCGATCGCGCACTCGCGCAGCACTTCGTCGCCGGCAAGGTGGCCGTGGCCGTCGTTGTAGGCCTTGAAGTGGTCGATGTCGATCAGCGCCAGGCAGAGCGGCGACTCGCCGCGGCGCGCCCGCGCCATCTCACCTGGCAGCGCTTCGTCGAGTGCCCGCCGGTTCGGCAGGCCGGTGAGGACGTCGCGGCGGGCAGCGTCCTCGACCTCGGCCAGCAGCTCCTCGCGCTCCGATGCGATCCGTTTGAGCTCGGTGACGTCGGTCGAGCGGGCATAGATCAGGCCCTCGTCGGGCGCCAGGGTCGAACTCGACCGCAGCCAGTGCCAGCTGCCGTCCTTCGCCTGCACCCGCGTCTCCAGCATGCTCGGCCCGCCGCCGTCGAACAGCCGCATCATCGCCTCACGAGCGGCCTCATGGTCCTCCGGGTGGGTGAAGTCGAGCAGCCGTTTGCCGCGCATCTCCTCCGGCCCGTAGCCGAGCACCGCCTCCCAGGCGCCGTTGGCCTCGACGCAGCGGCCGTTCGGGTCGAGCGTGCAAAGCATGTCCTGGGAAAGATCGAAGAAGCGCCGGGCGCGAACGTCGGCCCGATCACGCGAGGCGACGATCGAGCTGATCAAGGCGACGACGACGCTGAGCGAGATCGCCGAGAACAGCCACCGCGTCAGCGGCGAGTAGCCGGCCGTGCTTTCGACCAGGCTCAGTGAGATCGCGTAGGTCAGCAGCAGCCAGGCGAGGTAGGCGAAGGCGATCCGTCGCGGGAAGAAGTAGGCGGTGATCAGCAGCGCCCAGACGTAGATCGTTCCGTACTGGCCCGCGGCGATGCCGCTCTCGGCGATCAGCACCGCGGTGACGGCGATTACGCCGGCGAGCGCGGCGTAGGTCAGGGGTAGCGGTGCCCGGCGCGAGAGGCCGAAGTAGATCGCACCGAAGACGAGCATCGCCGCGGCGGTGGCGATCAACGCCGCGGTGTCGGCGCCGTCGGGATGCGGCAGAACCAGTGAGAGGGCGACGAGCCCGGCGCCGGCCATCCAGAGGGCGCCGGTGGCGCGCGCCTCGGAGCGGCCCGGCGGCCTGATCGCTTCCCGTGTCCTCTCCGGGTTTCTCATTCCCGGAAAGCATCGGCGCAGGGGGATCTTCCTTTAGTTCTCGACCACTTGAAATTGGCTCATCAAACCGTGGTCCTCGTGGTCCAGCATGTGGCAGTGGACGACGAATTTCCCGGTGTAGTCGGAGAAGTGACCGGCAAGGAGAATTTTTTCGTTGGGGAAGACGAAGAAGGTGTCCTTGAGGCAATTTTCCCAGGGCGGCGGCTCCCGCCCTTCGCGCTCGAGCAGGTACCAGTCGGTGTGGTGCAGGTGCATCACGTGGGCGACACTGGTGCGATTGTGGAACTCCCAAGTGACGGTCGAGCCGAGCTCCACGCGGGCCTCGGCGTAGGCCGGGTTGAACGTCCGGCCGTTGATCTCCCAGGTGGTCTTGAACAGGCCGCCGACCGTGATCACCCACCGGTGGTCGGGCTTGCGGCTGACTTTGCGCGTCCACTCCGGCAGCGGCCGCAGCTTGCGCGGGACGCGGGTGCGGTCCGCCAGGCGCTCGCTGCCGACCCGGAACTGCATCAGGGCGCCGCCGTAGGTGTGGGCGCCGTCGCTGTTGCGGCCGGGATGGCGCTTGGCGCTGCGCAGCTCGACGCTCTCGCCGCGCATCGGCGCGAAGTCGACGATCACCTCCGCCCGCTCGGCCGGCCCGAGCATGATTTCGGTGCGGCGCACCGGCTGCGGCATCAGGCCGCTGTCGGTCGCGATCTGGACCATCGGCGCCCCGTTGGAGAGCTGCAGGTTGTAGCTGAGGAACTGGGAGACGTTGAGGATCCGCAGCCGGTAGCGGCGGGCACCGACCCGGTGGTGCGGCATGAAGGCGCCGTTGACGAGGATGCGGTCGCCGACGATGCCGTCGGCGGGCGGGCGCAGCTCACGGCGGTAGGGGTCGGTGAGCTGGTTGTGGCGATCGAAGCTGCGGTCGCCGATCATCAGCGCGACGTCGCGCTCACCGCGGGGCAGCGGCAGCGAGGCGTCGAACTCGTCGTCGACGATCCACATCCCCGCCAGCCCCTTCCAGGTGTGCTCGGCCGTGCGGTCGAGGCGGTGGTCGTGGTACCACTGGAAAGCGGCCCGTTCCGGCTCGCCGGCCTCGCGCAGGTCGTAGACGTAGGTCTTTCGCTGACCGGGCGCCAGCAGTAGGTCGTTGCCCGACTCCCGGGCCGAGAGCCCGCGCGGGATCTGGCAGTACCAGGACGCCGGCTGGGACTTGGTCAGGCCGCCCGGCTGGCCGTCGAACTGGGTCCGGTTGTGGCCGCCGTGGAGATGGACGGAGAGCTCGCCGGCCGCCGCCGGCAGCTGGTGCTCGAAGGTGACCCTGGTTCGCTGCCCCGCCCAGCGGCGCACGGTCGGTCCCGGGAAGCTGCCGCCGTAAGTCCAGAGCTTGGTCTTGCGGCCGGGCAGGATCTGCAGTTCAGCTGCGCGGATCGGGATCCGGATCCCGGCCTCGGTCAGCTCCGGCGGGATCGGCAGCTGGGCCCAGAACGGCACCGCGGCGTCCGCCGCCGACGGCTCGCTGGAAAGCGGCAGCAGACCGCCGCCCTGGCCCCGCAGCGGCAGCAGGACCGCGAGAGCGCCCCCGCCGAGGGCGCCGAGGAAGGCTCGGCGCCCCAGGCGTGGCGAGGATGAGTGCTGACCAGACGTCTGCCTAGCTGCCCGCCAGCACCGTCACCTTGCCGTGCATCCAGGGATGGACGGCGCAGATGAAGTAGAGGTCACCCGGCTTGGCGGTCACTTCCTGGCCGAACGCCTCGCCCTTCTTTTCGGTGAACCAGGAATCGCCCTTCTTCGAGGTCGAACCGGCGGTGCTCCAGCCTTCAGGACCGGCTTTGGCGGGGTTGATGCTGATTTTTTCCGTTTTCGGGTCGAACCCGTGCCACTGGGCGACCGAGAGGCAGATGTGTTTCGGCGTGAAGCAGCTCTTCCGCGCGCTCTTGGTCAGCGGCACCGAGCCCTTGGTGACCAGCGAGAAGGTGTGCGGGCCGACCTTTTTCGGGTTCGTTTCGTTGACGATTTCGAGCTGGTCGCCCTGGGTGACCGTCGACGGGAAGACGAACTTGAGCTTGCCGCCCGTTTCCTCGATCGAGATCTGATCGGTGACGCCGGTCAGCGTCGTCGCGCCCGCGAGCGAGGAGGCGAAGATGGTGAGACCGATTGCGGCTACCGGGACCGAGATGGCGAGCGCCCGGAGCGCGCCTGAACGAGAGATGAAGTTGCGCAAAAGTTGCCTTTCTGGCTTCGATTACTTACCGGATGAGGACGAGTTCATTGCAACTTAGTGAAAGAACTGTGACCAGCGCAAGCCCAGTTTTTCGGGAGTTCCCGCGGCGGCGATAGCCTTGGGCTCGACGTGGCCACCTATCTCCACACCTGCTACCGGATCGGTGAGATCGAGCGCTCGGTCGCCTTCTACGAGAAGCTCGGCTTCGAAGAGGTGCGACGGATGCCGATCGGGGACGAGGCGATCAACGTCTTCATGGGCCTGCCCGGCGACGAACCGCGGCTGGAGCTGACCCACAACTTCGGCGTCGACTCCTACGACCACGGCACCGGCTACAACCACATCGCGATCGGCGTCGACGACCTCGACGCCACCCTCGAGCGCCTCGCCGCCGAGGGCATCGAGCCCGAAAAGCCGCCCTACCGTCCCGGCGGCCGCAGCGAGGGCCCGCGGATCTGCTTCGTCCGCGACCCCGACGGCTACCGCGTCGAGCTGATCGAGCTCGGAACGCTGTAGGCGGCGGCCTCCGTGGAGCTGTTCGCGGCCTCGACGGGCGTCGCAGTCGCCTACGGCATCGCCCTCTGGGCCGTGCTGGTAATCGTGCCGTCGACGATCACGGCGCTGAAGGGTCAATGGCTCCTGTTCGTCGCCGGCTGGCTGACGCTGGGAATCGTCTGGTGGATAGCGGCCGTACGCCTGGCCCGCCCTGGCTCTTGGTTGGACCGCCGCCGCTACGGGCCCGAGAAGCGCCAGCGGGCCCAGCAGCGCTACGACAATTCCACGCGTGGTTGAGATTTCAGCCGCTATACGTCTGGAACCTCAACCACACCGGCCAGCTCGAGCGGCTGCGGGAACTCGTCGATCACGTGGTCGGGAACGGCTCGATCGCCTCCATCTGCTCGACGTAGACGCGGTGGAAGACCGCCTCGATCCGCTCGTAGACGTCGTCATCGCCCGCGGCGATCTCCGCGAAGGCCTCCTGGCCGCGGACCTGGACGATCCGCTCGACGTCCTCGTGCGCGGTCGGGAACGGGCTGCCAAGCACCTCCCGCGTCGTCTCCTGGAAGCTGGCGACGAGGACCCGCTTGGAGTCGACCAGGGTCCCGTCCCAGTCGAAGACGACCGCCTCGATCGCGCTCAACGCTCTAACCGGGGCTGACGCCACCGCCGACCGAGGGCGGTGGACCAGGATTCGATTCAGGCGTCGGCGGCGCTTCCTGAGCTTCTTCTTCGGCTTCCCCTTCTCCGCCTTCTTCGTCCTTTTCCGCCTTTTCCTTTTCCTTCGGTTCGTCTTCCGATTCTGCGGATTCTTCGGTTTCGTCTTCACTGCTGGCTTCGTAGGAAGAGCGGGTGTGATCCGTGCTCAGCGCTTCCAGTTCGGGCAGGCTGGTCGGTTCTTCGAAGTCGGGGCAGTTGTATTCCTGGGCCGCTTCCATGTAGGAGCGCCAGATCGGGCCCGCGGTGGGACCGCCGAAGCCGGTGTATTCGCGCGACTGCGGGTGGCCGACCCAGACGGCCGTCGAGAACATCGGCGTGTAGCCGACGAACCAGGCGTCGGACTCTTCCTCGGAGGTACCGGTCTTGCCGGCCTCCGAGCTGCAGCCCATGTAGGTGTAGCCGGCGCCGGTGCCCTGGGTGATGACGCCCTCGAGGATCCGCGTCACTTCCCAGGCCTGGCCCGGGGTGAGGACGCGTTCGCCCTCCTCGCTTTCAATCTCGTCGACCTTGCCGTTGGGGAATTCGACCCGGCTGATCGCGGTCGGGTCGTGGTGGACGCCACCGCTGGCGAGGGTCGCGTAGCCGTCTGCCATTTCCAGCGGGCTGACGCCGTAGGCGAGACCGCCGATCGCCTCCGCCGGGACCGACTGCAGCGGCGATTCGATCCCCATTTCTTCGGCGGTTTCGGTCACCGCTTCGGGGCCGACGTCGAGGTCGAGCTGGGCGAAGATGACGTTGACCGACTCCCAGGTCGCCTCTTCGAGCGACATCACGCCGCCGCCCGCCTCGGCATTGTTGACAGTCCAAACGCCGCCGCCGGGGATGTCGAGGGTGATCGGCGAGGTGCCGTTGTAGTAAGTGGTGGCGGGATCGACGCCCTGCTTGATCGCGGTCGTCAGCACGTAGGTCTTGAATGAGGACCCCGGCTGGCGGTGCGCCTGCCAGGCGTAGTTGAACTGTTCTTCGCCTTCGGCGCCGGGACTCGAGGCGAGGGCGACGATCGCCCCCGTGTCCGGGTTGACCGAGGCAAGGCCGGCGGCCGGGCCGCCTTCGTAACAGACGTAGCAGGAGCCTTCGATCGCGGCTTCGGCCTTGGCCTGGAGGTCGGGATCGATCGTCGTGTAGGCCTTGAGGCCGCCGTTGCGGACGGTGTTGATCCCGTAGCGTTCGATCAGTTCGTTCTGGACCAGGTCGAAGAGGAACGGGTCCTTGATCACCTGGTACTTGTTGCCCGGTTCGAGGCCGAGCCCGTGGGTCTTCGCGTCGCGGTACTCGCTCGAGTCGATGTAGCCCTGTTCGTGCATCGCGTAGAGGACCTCGTTGCGGCGCTTGAGCGCCGCTTTCGGGTCGAGGAACGGGTTGTATTCGGACGGCGCCTGCGGCAACCCGGCGAGCAGCGCCGCCTCGGTCAGGTTCAGTTCCTTCGCCGGTTTCGAGAAGTAGGTCTGGGAGGCGGCCTCTGCCCCGACCGCGGTCTGCCCTTCGACCGTCCCGTAGGGGGCGGTGTTCAGGTACTGGGTCAGGATCCAGCTGCGATCGTGCGCTTCGAATAGATCTTCGGCGAGATGGGCTTCGACGATCTTGCGGTGGAGGGTGTCTTCGGGATTGTGGATGTAGAGGTTTCGGACCAGCTGCTGGGTGATCGTCGAGGCGCCCTGAACCGGCTTGAAGCCGGCGCTGATGTCCTCGATCACAGCGCGGCCGATGCCTTCGAAATCGAGCGCGCCGTGCTGGTAGAAGTTCTTGTCCTCGATCGCGATCGTCGCGTTTTTGAGGTCATCGGGGAGCGAGGCGGCCGGGACCGGCTGGCGCACGTTGTCGGAGCGGATGAACCCGATCAGGCTGCCGTCGGCCGCGTAGATCGCCGAGGAGCGGCCCTTCTGGACCGGCTTCAGGCTCGAGAGCGGCGGCGCCGAGTTGTAGATGTTCAGCCCCCAGGCCGCGGCGATGCCGCCGGCAACCAGGCCCGCGACGAGCAGCACCCCGAGCGGGATCGCGATCTTGGTCCAGACGCGGTGCTGCGTCCGGCGCCGCCGCCTGCGCATTCGAGAGGACATTCGGAGGAAATTGTAGAGAGGGGGTGTCGGGTCCGACCCGCTTTCTAGGCTCGTGAGAGAGCGGTTTCGTTTAGGGAGAGGGGAGAAAAAGTGAAACTCGTGATCGGGATCGTCCGTCCCGAGCAGGCAAACGAGGTGCTGGAGGCGCTTTACCGCGCCGAGGTCCGGGGCTTCTCGATCAGCCGGGTCCAGGGCCACGGCGGCGAGCTCGACCGGGTCGAGACCTACCGCGGTACGACCGTGAAGATGGGTCTTTCGGAGAAGGTCCGGTTCGAGATCGCGGTCTCGGACCCGTTCGTGCAGACGACGATCGACGCCCTCCGCGAAGGCGCCCGTACCGGCGACGTCGGCGACGGCAAGATCTTCGTCCTGCCGCTCGAGCAGGCGGTGCGGATCCGCACCGGCGACACCGACCACGGCGCGGTCACGCCGGTGGGCAAATGAGTGGGCTGGGGCTGTCGGCGGCGGTCGCCGGGATCGACACCGGGGACACCGCCTGGATGCTGGTGGCGACGGCGCTGGTGCTGATGATGACGCCGGCGCTGGGCCTCTTCTACGCGGGGCTCGTGCGCTCCAAGAACACCCTCAACACGTTCATGATGTGCGTCGCCGCGATCGCGGTCGCGGCCGTAACCTGGGCCGCGGTCGGCTACTCGCTGGCCTTCGACGGCGACGGCAGCATCATCGGCGGCTTCGGCAACGCCTTCCTCAGCGGCGTCGACTTCGCGCCCCGCGAAGGGACGACGATCCCGGAGCTGGTCTTCTTCGCCTTCCAGGCGACCTTCTGCATCATCACCGTCGCCCTCGTCTCCGGCGCGGTCGTCGAGCGGATGCGGTTCGGGCCGTTCCTCGTCTTCGCCGCGCTGTGGTCGGTGCTGGTCTACGCGGTCCTCGCCCACTGGGCCTTCGGCGGCGGCTGGCTGATGGCCGGCGGCACCCTCGACTTCGCCGGCGGCGTCCCGGTCGAGATGGGGTCGGGCTTCTCGGCCCTGGCGGCGGCGCTCGTCGTCGGCGCCCGCAAGGACTACGGCCGCCAGGCCCTCCTCCCTCACAACGCGATCTACGTCCTGCTCGGCGCCGGCCTGCTCTGGTTCGGCTGGTTCGGTTTCAACGGCGGCAGCGGCTTCTCGACCGGCGATCCGAGCGTGCTCGCCTTCACCAACACGCTGCTCTGTCCCGCCTGCACGCTGGTCGTCTGGTTCGCTCTCGACCTCCTGCGCGGGCGCAAGGTGACCGCGATCGGGGCGGCAACGGCGATCGTCGTCGGCTGCGTCGCGATCACCCCGGCCGGCGGCTACGTCAGCCCCGGCTGGGCGATGCTGCTCGGCGCCCTGGCGGCGCTGCCGAGTTACGCGGTGATCGTCTGGCGGACCCGGACCGGGGTCGACGAGACGCTCGACGTGCTCGCCGCCCACGGCACCGCGGGCCTGTTCGGAATCCTCTTCATCGGCTTCTTCGCCGAGACCGCCTGGAACGGGGTCTCCGACGGGCTCTTCTACGGCAACGCTGCCCAGCTCGGCGACCAGGCGCTGGCGGCGCTCGCCGCGCCGGCCTACGCCTTCATCGCCACCTACGTGCTGCTGCGCGTGATGGGAGCGGTGATGCCGCTGCGGGCCAGCGCCCGCGACGAGGCGCTGGGCATGGACGTGATCCAGCATGGCGAGGAGGCTTACGTGACCGGCGAGGGCGCGATCCTGGTCATGCCCGACGACGACGGGGCCGTGGAGCGGCCGGTTGCGAACCCCGCCTGAGGGCACGAAGCCGGGAGACGATGCGATGCCAATCGAGCACGTCCAGGTCCTGACCACGGTCGGCTCCGAGCAGGAGGCGGAGCTGGTTGCGAGCTCCCTGGTCGAGGCGAAACTCGCCGCCTGCGTCCAAATCGCCGGCCCGGTCCGCAGCCGCTACCGCTGGCAGGGCGCGATCGAGGAGGCGAGCGAGTGGCAGTGCACGGTGAAGACGACGACAGCGGCCTATCCCCAGGTCGAGGCGGCAATCCGCAGCCTGCACTCCTACGAGGAGCCCGAGATCATCGCCACCCCGATCGTCGCCGGCTCCCCCGGCTACCTCGCCTGGATCGACGACAACGTCGAGTGATGTATTTGCCAGACCCTGGCGTGGCAAATACATCGAGCGCCTAAGAGGGATTGGCGAAACCCGCGTCTGCGATCCGGCGAGCGCCGGACCAAGCGGGGCAAGGACGCAGGGAGGCCGAATAGCAGCGCTATTCGGCCGACTGAGGACGCCGCACCGCGCCGTGTCCGCCGCCGCCCGGGCGCGGGCGGGGGTTTCGCCAATCCCTCCTAAGCGCGCAGTTTGTAGCCGCTGCTGAACAGCCGCAGATTGATCGCGAAGAGGACGGCGGTGGCGAAGGCGAGGGCCGCCAACGCCAGCGGAATGCTGATTTCGGAGTAGCCGACAAAGCCGTAGCGGACCAGGGAGATCATGTAGAAGATCGGGTTGAAGCGGGTCAGCGTCTCCCACGGCTGCGGCAGCAGCGAGGCCGAGTAGAAGACGCCGCCGAGGAAGATCAGCGGCTGCAGGATGAAGGTCTGGGCGAAGGCGACGTCGTCGAACTGCTCGGCCCGGACCCCGATCAGCACCCCGAGCTGGGAGAAGAAGAACCCGACCAGGAACAGGGCCGGGATCAGAACCAGGACGTGGTCGACCGGGAGGCCGACGAGGACGACCGAGACGACGAAGGTGATCGTCGCCACCATCAGGCCGCGGACGAAACCGCCGAGCGAGAGCGCCAGCAGCAGCTCGGCCGGCGATGCCGGCGAGGAGAGCTGATCCTGGATCGCCCCCTGGAACTTCTGCTGGAGGATCGAGGAGGAGTTGTTGGTGAAGGCGTTGGTCGCCAGCGCCATCATGATCAGGCCGGGAATGACGAAGAGGATGTATTCGATCCCGTGCAGCTGCTTGATCCGCGAGCCGAGGGCGGCGCCGAAGACGGTGATGTAGAGGAAGGTTTCGAGCAGCGGCCCGCCCAGGGTCTGTTTCTTGATCTTCATGAAGCGGTTGACCTCGCGGCGCCAGAGCGTCGCGAAGCGGATCTGACCGGTGGTCATCGAGAAGCCGCTCATACCTCCACCTCCTCCTCGACCCCGATGTGCGAGCGCGAGAGCTCCTTGCGGCCGACCAGCGCCAGATAGGCGTCCTCGAGACTGGAGGCCCCGAAGCTCTCGGCGACGCTCTGGCTGCTCCCCTCGGCGACGATCTCGCCCCCGGTGATGAAGGCGATGCGGCTGCAGAGCTGCTCGGCCTCCTCCAGGTAGTGCGTGGTCAGCAGGATCGTCGTCCCCTCTTCGTTGATTTTCTGGACGTAGTGCCAGAGCTCGAGCCGCAGCTCGACGTCGACGCCGGCGGTCGGCTCGTCGAGGATCAGCAGCCGCGGCCGGTGCATCACCGCCCGGGCCAGGATCAGGCGCCGTTTCATGCCGCCGGAGAGGGTGCGGGTGCGTTCGTCGCGCTTCTCGGCCAGTGAGAAGGTCTCGAGCAGCTCCGTCGTCCGCTCGCGGCGCTCGCGCTTCGGCATCCCGAAGTAGCCGGCGTGGTAGTCGAGCGTCTCCTCGACCGTGAGGAACCAGTCGAGGTTCGGCTCCTGGGGCGCCAGCCCGACCGCCTGGCGCGCCTCTGCGTAGTCGCCGATCGCGTCGTGGCCGAAGATCTCGATCGTGCCGCTGCTCGGCTGCGCCAGGCCGGTCGTGCAATGGATCAGCGTCGACTTGCCGGCGCCGTTGGGGCCGAGCAGCCCGAACAACTCGCCGTTCGGGATCTCGAGCGAGACCCCGCGCAGCGCTTCGACCCCGGTCGGGTAGGTCTTGACCAGGTCGACGATGTTGAGGGCCGGGACACTCACGGCCGCCAACCCTAGTGAGGCGTCTACTTCGGCAGGCGAACGACGCGGAAGCTGCGTTTGGCCGGCGTTTCGTCGCTGACCCCGCCGAGCGCGGCCTTGACTTCGAACCGGTACCGACCGGGACCCAGCCTCAGTTTCTTCGGCGACTTGCAGGTTTTGAAGGCGGGCACTTTCGACCCTTTGGCCTTCTTCGCGCCTTTCTTTACCAGCTTCTGAACCCGGCAGAGGAAGGTGGCGCCGGCGTCCGGAGAGCTGAACCGGAAGCTGACCTTGGCCTTCTTGTGGGTCGTCTTGATCACGCCTTTGGGACCTTTGTCGATCTTGGTGCGGGGTTTCGTGACCGGCGGCGGGGGTGGTGGCGGTCCGACCGGGGGTTCGAGACCGACGACGCGACCGACTTTCTCGGTCATGTCGAGGGTGACCCAGAGGGTGTTGCCCGGGCCCGGCGCGACCTGGCGCGGGAACGAGCCTTTGGCGAACCCGCCGAGCTGGGTGAGCTGGCCGCTCGGCGTCAGTCGGGCGAGACCGTCATTGGCGGACATCGCGAACCAAAACGCCCCGTCGATTCCGTAGGCGGCGCCGAACGGGTCGCCGACGCCGCCCGGGGTTTCGACCAGCGGCAGCAGGGTCGGCGGCGAGATCAGCCCCACCTGCTCCGGGGCGTTGCTCTGCTGGGAGAAGCCGATCATCCCGTTCGGCGCCCCGGCCACGCCCTGGGGTTTGCCAGGGAGTTTGTACGTGCCGACGACGGCGCCGGCGGTGTCCAGGGTGACGATCCGCGGTTCGTTGCTGGCGTCCGCGACCGCCAACAGCGAGCCGGCGACGTCGATGTCCTTGGGATCGAGACCGGCCACCGGGAACGCTTTGAAGGTTTTCGGTTCGCTGGCCTGGATTCGCAGGACGTTCCCGTTCGTCGCCACCCACATGTTGTTGTCCGGGCCGCGCACGATCGAGTGCGCGGTGCCAATTTCGATGTTGTCGGTGGGGTCTTTCGTCAGCACTGGATTCATCGGGTCGAACCTCGTCGTCCCCCCGTTGCGAGTAATCCAGTCCAGCCTTCGGGGCCGACGGCGATGCCGGCGGCGGTGATCGCTCCCACGTCGTAGGGGGTGACAACCCCGGTCGGCGTGACTTTCGCGACGTCTTTGCCGGCCTCGGAGACCGTCAGCCACATGTTGCCGTCAGGCCCAGCGACGATCTTGTCGTTGGCTTCGATTTCCGGGACCGTGAATTCGCCGTTCACCGCGGGCGCCGCCACGGCCGGTGCCGCGGCGAACAGCGCCAGCGCGGCGGCGAGGACGGCGATTGAAAAGGCTCTCCCCGGCATCTGCGCCAGTGTAAACGCGGCGCGGGAGCCGCGAGTTCATTTCGCGGACGCATAGGCTGGGAGAGATGAGTGGGCCACTCCTCGCGGTCGACGCGCCCTCGATGCTGTTCCGCGCCTTCTACGCGCTGCCGAAGACGATCACCGGCGCCGACGGCAAGCCCGTCAACGCGCTGTTGGGCGCGGCGAACCTGATCCTGCGCGAGGTCGAAGTCCACCATCCGCGCGCCGTCGTCCTCTGCTTCGGCCCCGATGCCGCCGCCTACCGGGTTGAGCTCTACCCGAGCTACCACGAGAGCCGCGAGGAGGAAATGCCGGACGAGCTGCCGCACCAGTTCGCCGCCTCGCGCGAGTTCTTCGAGGCCTTTGGCTGGACCGTCGCGAGCAGCGGCGACCTCGAGGCCGACGACCTGCTCGGCACCTACGCGCAGCGCGAGGCGGAGGCCGGCGGCCACGCTCTGCTGCTGACCGGCGACCGCGACATGTACCAGTGCGCCGGCGAGGGGGTGACGGTCCTCTACGTCCGTACCGGTGGCAAAGGGGCCGAAGAGGTGGGGCCGGAGGAGGTGCGCGAGCGCTACGGAATCGGCCCCGAGCTGGTGCCGGACTTCATCGCGCTCCGCGGCGACCCCTCCGACGGCCTGCCCGGGGCCAAGGGGGTCGGCCCGAAAACGGCAGCGGAGCTGCTGCGCAAACACGGCTCCCTGGAGGGGATCCTCGACAACGCGATCCGCGAGCAGCGGCCGAAACTGCGGGCGGCGTTGATCGAAGGGCGCGACGACCTGCTCGCCTTCAAGGACATCGCGACCCTGCGCGACGCCGGCGTCGACCCTCCCGCCGACCGCGCCACCGACTGGGCCGGAGCCGCGGCCGCCGCCCGCGATCGCGGCATGAACCGCCTCGCCGAGCGGCTCGAAGCGGCAGCGGGCTGAGCCTGTCGAGTTTGTTCCCACAGGGGAAACAAACTCGACAAGCACCACCCCTAGGGACGGCTCGATTCCGCGCGCAGCGCCGCGACCAGGCCCCACCCCGAGACGATTGCCCAGACGCTCTCGAGCAGGACGAAGCCCCACTGGGACTCGATCAGCGCCAGGACGGCGAGAATCGCCGAGCCGGCCAGGTTGAGGGCGAGGTAGACGCGCGAATCGGGCCGCATCCGTTCCACCTGCACGGCGGTAAAGGCCGCAAGGATCAGCAGCGCGCCGACGATCTGGATCACCTGGTCCATGGCCGCCGACACTAGCCGGGAGCGGCGGCAGGCAGCGGCCGGGCAGGTACGGTGGCGGCATGCCTCCGGCCACGATCCCATGGCGCGGGCCGGGCGGCGACCGGCCCGACCTGCCCCTCCCCCCCGGCCCGATGCCGCTGCGCTGCGCCGGTCAGACCCGCAAGCGCTGGCGCTACGTCGGCCTCTTCGCCGAGGAGCTGATGCTGTGCGCCGCCCGCGCCCAGATCGGGCCGCTGACCCAGTCGTTCTGGGTGCTCTGGGATCGCGGCGAGCGGCACGCCGCCGACCACACGGCCCTGCGCCCCGGTAGCCGTGAGGTGCAGATGGACGGGCCGCGGATCGCAATCGCGGCGCGCGGCCTGCGCGCCGACCTGCACCTCGGCGAGGCGATTCCGATCGAATCGATCTGCCCCAGCGGCAGCGGTTGGGGCTGGACCCGCAAGCGCGCCGGGATGCCGATCACGGGCACGGTCGAGATCGCGGGCCGGCGCCTCGAGGTCGCCGGCCACGGCGTCGACGACGAGTCGGCCGGCTACCACCAGCGGCACACGAGCTGGCGCTGGTCGGCCGGGGTCGGCGAGGCCGCCGACGGCCGGCCGCTGGCCTGGAACCTGGTCGAGGGTGTCAACGACCCACCCGAGCACAGCGAGCGGGCGATCTGGATCGCGGGCGAGCCCTACGAGCCACCCCCGGTCCACTTCGACGGCGTCGCCGCAATCGATTTCGCCGCCGGCACCCGCCTCGATTTCAGCCCCGAATCGGCCCATGCCCGCGACGACAACTACCTCCTCGTCCGCTCCCGCTACCGCCACAACTTCGGCACCTTCCGCGGCTCCCTCGACGGCGTCGAGCTCGCCACCGGCCTCGGCGTGATGGAGGAACACGACGCCGTCTGGTGACCCTCCACCGAGGTTGCCTTTTACCCACCTATAGAGGCGGAAAAGGCAACCTCGGTGGATTGGCGTGAGAGGACTTGAACTTTTGCGCTCGGAGGAGGACTATTTCCGGCCGCCGTCCGGCGGGCAGGACTGAAGGAGGCTGCTGATGAGGGGCAGAATTCTGGTCGCCAAACGGAGCCGCGCAGCGCGCAAGGCCGAGGTTTACATCTCCGGCTACACCTTTCCGTCGCACATCGAGCGCCGCGTCCGGCGCAAGCTGCCGCAGCTCGACGACGCCGGTTGGGCGCTGGTCGAGCAGGGCCTGCGCGAGTGGTTCATCTGCTGCGCCTGGCGCGGCCGCACCGTGCTCGGGATGCCGTCGCGGGCTGTCGACGAGGCCTGGCACGAGTTCATCCTCGACTCGCTCGGCTACACCGCCTTTTGCGACGCCGCCTTCGGTGAATACCTCCACCACACGCCGGACGAGGCGCTGTCGGCGCCGATGGACGGGTTGCTGGCCGACACGGTCCGCGCCTGGGACCGCTCGGAGATGGGCAGGGGGGAGCGCGAATCGGTGCTCTGGGACCTCGACCGGCGGCTCGGCATCGAGGAGCCGTTCGGCCTCACCGAGGTCGAGCTGATCTCGGCCCGCACCCGTTCGCCCTACCCGCTCGCAACCGGCTGGGCATACGCCGTCGGAGACGGATCGTGGAGCGGCGGCGGCAACGGCGGCGGCCATCACCACGGCGGCGGCGAAGGCGGCGGCGGCTGCGGGACCGGTGGCGGTGGCGAAGCCGGCGGCGGCTGCGGGGGCGGCAGTGGTTGCGGTGGCGGGGGCTGCGGGGGCGGCAGCAGCTAGCCCGCCCCCTGCCGGCTACGCGGCGAGCGCCCGGCGCCGCGCCGCGAAGAAGTCAGTTGCCGTGGCTTGCGGGTCAGCGGCGCCGAGCAGCTCCTCGTAGCCGAGCTCGGCGCCGCCGAACCCGACCGCATTCCAGAGCTCGCCCTCGACCCCGGAGCGCCACGGGGCGACGTAGGCGTAGGGCTCGGCGTGGTTCTCGTCGCCGGGCGAGAAGCCGTAGGTGGCGCGTTCGCCGGCGGCTTCGTCGCCGAGTTCGATCGCGAGGTCGAAGTGCTCGGGCCAGAGGATCGGCTCGGTGGCGGCGTCGCCGGCGGGGGCGGTCGCAGCGAAGGCCCTGAGAACCGCGCCACCGAACTCGTACCAGTCAGCGAGCACCGCGGCGGCATCGGCGTCGAGCGCGAGCGGGTCGTCGCTCAGGTCGGCGTCGGCGGGGAGCAGCTC